>ENA-OUPA01000002-OUPA01000002.1-human-gut-metagenome-genome-assembly--contig:-NODE-2-length-324523-cov-116.805_pt1 | contig 324523 bp, 276 predicted proteins | sample MGYA00237939_ERZ548770 | MGnify/ENA primary metagenome ERZ548770 (study PRJEB26490, sample SAMN05356877) | human gut metagenome | biome: terrestrial biome; feature: human-associated habitat; material...
TTGCCTCTTTAAATGCATCGGCAATCTGATCCATGTCATTTCCATCCTTTAAATCAATCACATGGAAATTGAATGCCTTGAATTTCTCATTGATTGGATATGGTGAGCACACCTGATCAACCGGACCGTCAATCTGCAGTCCGTTGTTATCAACTATCACAACCAGATTATCAAGTCTTCTGAAGCCTGCAAACATAGCAGCCTCCCAGACCTGTCCCTCCTGAATCTCGCCATCGCCGAGAAGTGTATATACTCTGTAATCATCATTTGTAAGCTTTGCAGAAAGTGCCATTCCTACCGCCGCAGAAATGCCCTGTCCGAGCGAACCGCTCGACATATCCACACCCGGGATATGCTTCATGTCAGGATGTCCCTGCAGATATGATCCCAGATGTCTGAGTGTCTTTAAATCCTCAACCGGAAAATAGCCTCTCTGCGCAAGTGCAGAGTAAAGTCCCGGAGCCGTGTGTCCCTTTGAAAGCACAAAACGATCTCTATCCGGCTTTTTAGGATTCTTTGGATCAATGTTCATCTCCTCAAAATACAGATATGTAAATATATCTGCTGCAGAAAGTGAGCCGCCCGGATGTCCCGCCTTTGCAGAATGCACAGCCGTGACGATACCCTTCCTGACTTCATTTGCTGTAATCTGAAGCTCTAATTTGTTCATTTTGTTCTCCTGTTAAATCTATGACATGAAATAAAATATTTATACCTGTCTTTGGTTTATAATATCTAATCCCCAAATACAGCTCTGTAATCAGCCTGGAACTTCTCGATTCCCTGATCTGTAAGCGGATGCTTTGTCATCTGCTCGATAACCTTGTAAGGAATTGTTGCGATATCAGCTCCTGCAAGTGCACAGTCTGTGACATGAATCGGGTTTCTGATTGAAGCTGCAATAATCTCTGTATCATATCCATAGATATCAAAAATCTCTGAAATCTGTCTGATCAGCTCAATGCCCGGCTGGCTGATATCATCAAGTCTGCCAAGGAAAGGTGAAACATATGTAGCACCTGCATTTGCAGCAAGAATTGCCTGATTTGCTGAAAAAATAAGAGTAACGTTTGTCTTGATGCCCTCAGATGAAAGCACCTTGACAGCCTTAAGTCCCTCAACTGTCATAGGAATCTTAACTACCATGTTTGGATGGATAGCTGCGATTTCACGTCCTTCTTTTATCATGCCCTCTGCATCAACTGTTGTGGCTTTTACCTCTCCGCTTATCGGTCCGTCAACGATAGATGTGATTTCTTTAATTACCTCATTGAAGTCTCTGCCCTCTTTTGCGATGAGTGAAGGGTTTGTTGTAACTCCACAGATGACTCCCATATCGTTTGCTTTCTTAATGTCCTCGACATTTGCTGTATCTACGAAAAACTTCATTTAATAATACCTCCGTCTTATATAATTTGCGTTTGCTTTTATTTGATGATATAAATATAACACTTCAAAAGCATAAATGCAATAGTAAAAGCAAATAAAAGTAAAAATAAATACAATTAAATGTCATCAAATAAAAAAAAACATAAGCAATCGAAAACACTGGCTTTATTTACTTATTTGAGTTATTATATATTTATGCAATGCTTTGTGATAAAAATATGTACGTAAAAATACAACAGAAATCAAAAGAAAGAGGAAAATCTATGCTGCAATTAGAAAGACAACAAAAGATTCTCGATTATTTAAAAGAAAACCGTAAGGCCACCACCAATGAGCTCAGCGAGCTGCTTGGTGTATCGACCACGACAATAAGAACAGATTTAAACCAGATGGATAAGGAAAAGCTTCTGACAAAGACTCACGGCGGTGCTATCTACAAGGATAAAACCCATGACATGACTGATTTAACCTCGAGGGCCTACCTGTTCCATGACCGCGCCCTGGAAAACAAGGAAGCTAAAGAGGAGATTGCAAACGAGGCGATAAAGCTCGTAAGTGACCATATGTGTATATTCCTTGATGCCAGCTCCACAGCCTACACTCTCGGCATGAAGCTTTCAGGCTTTACAGAGCTGACCGTCATCACCAATGGCATCAATCTGGCTTTAGAGCTAAAGGATATCCCGGGTGTCACAGTCATCCTGACAGGCGGTATCGTAACCAGTGCATCCGCTTCCATAGAAGGACTGCTTGGCGCTGATTTACTCAAAAAAATACACACAGATATCGCGTTCGTGTCAGCAAGAGGCTTCTCTGTAGAAGACGGACTGACTGATTTCAGTATATACGAGGCTGATTTAAAGCACATGTGTATCAAGGCCTCCGCTAAAACTGTGGCTCTTGTAGACCACACCAAGTTTGATACCACATCCATATCAAGCTATGCATCGCTTGATGACATCAATATGGTAATCACCGACTCCGGTATCTCTCCTGAGACAGCAGATATATATGAGAAGGCAGGCACTGATATTGTTATATCCGGAATATAAATGGACAATATGGCCATATAAAAGTATAAGTACAAATATAACTATAAATATAAATATAACTCTAAATATAAATATAAGTACAAGTACAAATATAACTATAACTGTATATATAGATCCATCAAAAATGACACGCAACGTTTTACGCTGCGTGTCATTTTATAGTTGTCTTATACACTTAAAGCATCAGACTATCTTATATGCATTTCTACCCTTTTCCTTCACATCATTGAGCACTTCATCCACCGTCTTGAACAGCTTTGAAAACTCATCCGGCACCTTTACATCTGGGGCGGTAACATATGCCTGTGATACAGTCAGATACTCATCCACCTTAGAGCTCTCATGAAGTATCTGTTTTTTGGCAAGCTCAAGTCTTATATGCTCGGCTATATTTTTAATGATATCCTCATCCGTTTCCTGCAGGATTATGTAGAATTCATCGCCATAGAAATGATACCCCATTCCCTTATCTTTGATGCTCTCATTTATTATGGATGACAATTCTTTTAGCACTGCATCACCGGTGACTCTGCCACTGTTTCTGTTAAATGACTTGAAGAAATCTATATCCACTACTCCAAACGTGATTCCTGCACCATCTGAATCCTGATTTTTGCTCACAAGCTTTTCAAAATCGTTTCGCATCTTGAACTTATTGCCCATGCCTGTAAGCATATCTGTGTAGTTGAGTCTGACTGCCTTACGGCGCTCATACTCAGTCTCCTGAAGCTGAAGCTTAAGGTCTATTGTATCACCAAGACGCTTTATCTGCTCCTTCACCTGCATAGAGTGGAGATTTGCGTAATATACGCACAGCTTGTTGTACGCCTCTGTATCACCCATGGCGCTCTCATATTTCATCCACATCTTGACACAGGTCTTCTGGAAAAACAGATTTTCTGTTTCAATAGCAAAGCGTTCATACTCCACAATAACCTTTTTCCATGCATCGAACTCTCCCATATTCATAAATAGATTGCAAAGGCTTAGTATCTCAAGTACATAATTGGCAGAATTGATATTGTTTATCGCACCCTCAACCAGCTCTTCCACATGATCTCTGACCTCATCCTCATTTCCCATCTTCCACAGCATATGTGCCTGTGACATATCTATCAGAAATCTGTTTTTATCACTGCCAGCTATCTCATTAAAGAGTATCGCGTCAGAAAGATGCTTTTCTGCCTTTTCAAACTCATTAATTCCCGTGTATGATATGCACAGATTCAGATGAAGCATAAGAAGCTCCTGATAATAGCTATCCCTCTCTCCATGCAGCGGTGGCTTGCACAGCTCCAGTGCTTCGTTAAAATATCTGATAGCCTTTTCATACAATCCAAGCTCCATATAGAGTGAGCCTATATTATTGTTAACAAGCATTATTATCTCTGTTGAGCCCTGCTCCACAGCTACATCCATAGCCTCTAGGTAGCAGTCAATTGACATGCTTAAGTCTCCAATAGATGCATATATGACTCCCATAAAATTGACAGTCTTTGCCATCTGCTCATATGCGCCACAGCTCTTATAAAGACCGGCTGTCTCCTGTGCCTTATTCTCTGCCAAAAAAAGCTTATTCTCGCCAAATAAGGCTGCTGCCTCATCCATACATCTGTCTGCCTTTTGCAATATACCCATAAAAACCCTCCTATAGATGACAATACAATCTATTTCTCAGCAAGATACTGCTTATATCCAACCTGTTTCAGTTTCGCATCCTTTGCTACAACCTGAGCCTTCATATCTGCTGTATACTTTTTGATCTTCTCAAGGATTGCATCATCACCTGCTGCGAGTATCTTTGCTGCAAGGATTGCTGCATTTTTCGCACCGTCAATTGCAACTGTGGCAACAGGCACTCCAGGTGGCATCTGCATGATTGAGAACACTGCATCCATTCCATCCAGATTCTTTCCTGAAAGCGGTACTCCGATAACAGGAAGTGCAAAAAGCGCTGCACACATTCCCGGAAGTGCTGCTGCCATTCCCGCTCCTGCTATTATTACCTTTACATCTCTCTCCTCAGCGCCTCTTGTCCACTCAATAAGCTCATCCGGCTCACGGTGTGCCGAGATGATGGTGAGCTCATACTCTATGCCGAGCTCTTCAAGCATATCTGCCGCCTTACTCATCACCTTTAAATCTGAGTCGCTGCCCATAACTATTCCAACCTTTGCCATTTTATCCTCCTTATACGTCTAACAATTATTTGCTTTCTGCATCAAGCGTATCGAGCGGTTTGTTCAACTCTTCTACGCCCTCAAGCACAAATCTGCCATCTCTTATTATATCACATGTTGAGCCATCGTGTCGAATAACTGTGATGGCTCCAAGCTCATCATATGGTATTGTGATATCCGTGTGGCAGTTGAAATATGCCTTTGATATATCCTCTTTTCTGCGGATGGAAACTGAATTATCCCTGGCAATGATTGCTTTTCCGTCAGGGTTGTATGTCATATTGTCCTCATCGTATGTGTAGCAGGTATCACCCACTGCAAAGTGCGGTCCTGTCTTCTCTGCTATGAGAATAGGCATCTTTGCTGCGATATCGTATACTCTCGCCATACGGTAGGCTGTAGTATTGGTGCCTATGGCAAACTCACCCATAGGCAGTGTGTCATGATGGAAAAGCACATTGTCTGATATATACTTTCTGTTTTCTTCCTCATCCTCAAAATTGGTGCATGTATATTTATCAATCATGCCATCCTTAAAGTCGATTTCCAGATTAAGGAAATTAAGCTCATTGAGATATACCTGACTGACATGCAGCTTGCCGTTTGTACCCTCTAGCACCGGTGAAGTAAACACCTCTCCGACAGGGATATTTACATCAGCCACACAGTTTTCAAAAGCCGTCTCCTTTGAAGGCTCCTTAAGCTCATGAATCTTAACATACAAATCTGTCCTGTTGCCGTTTGTTCCGACGATATGCACCCTGTCTGCTGTATCGAGCACATCTATAATTTTCTGCTGCATATCTCTGTAGAGTGCATAATCAAGAGTATTAATCTTTACAGTCTCCGTAAAAATTTCCTTATAATCAGGTCCGATTGCAGCACACGGATAGGCGATGATCGTAAAGCTTCTGTCCTCGCTGTGGATATAGCTGTTCATATACTGTGAGCGCACGCTTGTCATATGGACTACAAGCTTCTGCTGCTCATCATTAAAGTGCGCAGCCTCCTTCTTTGAAACCGGAGCAAACGGCTCCTCTCCAAATATCTCTATAACAGCCGGTCCTCCACATTTGCATGCTACATCCTTCATTCTCTCAAGTGCATTGTGCATGCACTCAAGACGATACTCCACATATGCCTTGTCAAGCCACAGTGCCATATCCTCCTTGTGGTCATAGTCAAACTGCTTATTGACCGATGTGGAAAATGGTCTCATGGCAGGCTTCATACCCATTTTCTCGAAATTTTTTAATGCTGCTCTTATCATACGCTCAAAGCCTAGCGGATAAAGCACCTGAACCACCGACTTCTTTGAGATATCCTTGTTGCAGGTAATAAAGCCAATGCGGTATCCTTCTGTATAGGTATCTGCCATGGCCTGTATCTCCTCATCTGAAAATGAAGCCAGATGCGCTCTGCCGGCGCGCTCATTCTCTCCGACATACAGTCCGTAAGAATACAGATAATCATCATTTGACAAATCTGCCTCATTTACAAGCTCTGTATAGTAATCATAAGCCGGGTCAAGGAGTGCTCTGTTGTCATCCTCTGCAAAAATCTCCTCATAATCATGCATAAACGAATATATACAGCCCCTTATCTCATCAGGACTCAGCTCATTGGCATTCTCAAAATAATTGTATAGCTCTACAATAAGCTCTGCATAAATGCAGAGATACTTTATATCTCCCTGATAGATATGTGTGATGCTTCCGGCAATTTTTGCATATACAGCCGATAAAAGCTGACCATACTCATCTCCGAGCACCTTTACGGCATATGCCGGGTTGGCATAGCTTTTCTCGTAATTTTCTTTATCAAACTGTGAATAGAATAAATCGTTAAATTCCTTATCTGCGCTATGGTTTTTTATAGTGTTGATGCACTTTGCCACACTTGTGAAATAATCTGCAAAAGCCGGCTCTATCGCAGGCTCTCTGATGATCTGCTCTATCCGCTCCTCCACAAGCTCTAATCGCTCTGCGTAAAGCTCATTGGAGAGTTCATAAATCTCTTTATAACTCATATATCCCTATAATCTTTCTATTTTTAATTCAAATATTCATGACAGTTTTATCGCACTATTGATATAATGCTGAATCGTTAAAACGCAACTGTACGATGCGCTAAATAATAAAGCCGACAACATACGTTCCTCCCCAGCTGATTACCGCTATGAGTGAAAAAAACACTGCCAGTCGTGGAAATGTCATGAATGATTCCTCATCAAAGAGGCTTCTGATGGCAAACCCGAAATCTGCCAGAGATATGCCAAGCATCAGTATACCGGCACTGCCATAGTACATAGACAGATTGCCATCTCCTCTAAATGCCGCATTCAAAAAAACTATATATACAATCTCTATGAGGATAGCCACAACAAGTGCAGCTATCCCCCTCTTAGATTGCTTCTTTTCCGTAAACTTATACCTGTTACGTTTTCTTCTGCCAAGCAATTTATATTCTCCTATTTGCAGCCGTACTGCTTATAGTACTCATCTATAGCTGCTTTGATCGTGTCATCAATGACTACTCTGCCATCATGCTCTCTGTTGTAGAGATACTCTGTGACCTCTTCCATTGTAACGATTGCCTTGCCCTCAAAGCCGTACTTCTCATGAATCTCGTCGAGCGCGCTTACCTTGCCGCCCTGTCCGACTTCCATTCTGTTAAGGCTCACCATAAGGCCTACGATTGTAACATCTGCAGCTCCTCTTACCTTTGGAACTGTCTCCTCCATTGATTTGCCGGATGTGGTGACATCCTCTATCATGACTACTCTGTCGCCATCCTTAAGCTTGCTTCCAAGGAAGCCTCCCTTGTCTGCACCGTGATCCTTTGCCTCTTTTCTGTCTGAGCAGTAGCGCACCTCTTTGCCATAGAGCTCATGGTATGCGATAGCTGTTACCACTGCAAGCGGAATTCCCTTGTATGCAGGTCCGAATAATACATCAAAGTCATCTCCGTAATTAGCATGGATAGCCTTTGCGTAGTACTCTCCGAGTCTCTTAAGCTGTGAGCCTGTCACATATGCTCCCGCATTCATGAAAAATGGTGATTTACGACCGCTCTTTAATGTGAAATCACCAAATTTCAGCACGTCACTCTCCACCATAAAGTCTATAAATTCCTGCTTATACTGTTCCATTTTATCTTAAAACCTCCTGTTTATAAGGCTTTCACGCCTTTATTATTGTCTCAAATTGCTTTACTACACACTTTTTACACACTTTACACCGCTTCCATCTTCCTCATCTCGTCAAACAAGGTATCATCTGTTACGTGACAATACAAATCCATTGTCAGCTGTAAGGAGCCATGTCCGAGAAGCTTCTGCACGCTCTTAGGCTGCATTCCGTTCTCGATTGCCCTTGTTGCAAAGGTGTGACGGAAACAATGGGGAGAGAACCTCTCAAATTCCGGGTGTTCCTTCTGAATTCGTCTCGTTGTTATATCCATACATTCCTGTACGATGAACTGCTGTGTAGGTCGATTGTTTCTGGTTACAAAAACCAGATTCTTGTATTCGTCCTGTGCTGTTTGTGCGTTCTTAAGCAGAATCTCCTGCCTGCGAACTCTTTGTTTTTTCAGAGCTTCCATAGCTCTTGTTGTTAAGGGAATGGTTCGCTTGCTGTTATGCGTCTTGGTATCATGCCATTCAAAGACATATTTGCCATCCTTGCGGAAATAGCATAAGGAACGTCTGACGTGTACAACCTTCTTTTCAAAGTCTACATCAGACCACTGAAGCCCCATCAACTCACCAATACGCATTCCTGTGTCGATTGCCACTACATATAAATTGTAGTAGAATGTGTCCTTCGCATAGCTAAAAAAAAGCTCCGTTTCACCTACCGTTAATACTCTACGTTCTTTCTTAACCTCTTTAGAAATCACAGTATTGATCTGCTTAGCAGAATTTTTGATAAGTAAATCAGAGTCTATTGCTTTCTCCAGCATATCGACCAGTATCTTTTTTGAATTCTTACGCTCATTGTCTGTTTCCAGTTCGTTAATCGCCTGCTGCATAATCAGTAAATTCAAGGATGTGAGTTTTCTCCATCCCAGAGCCTTCTGTATTCTGCGATAATGACCTGCGTATGTCTCCTTGGTGGAGGCTCTGCAATTCTTCTTGCAGGTATCCATCCAGATTTCATACCATTCGTCAAGCGTTACGTCCTTCGTAACAACATTGAGTGCCTTTTCATCCTCATACTGTTCGTTTCTAAGCTTCTGTCTTACCTCATTCAGCGTCTTTGCGTAAACCGTCTGCTTCTTGCCAAAACGATTCACGAATCTTCCCTGATAAAGACCATCCTTTCTCTGTGATAAGCCTTTACCTAATTCTTTACCATTAAGGGATTTACCCATTTGTGCCTCCTTCCTAAGTGTAGAATAGGAAGGATTCCAAATATCGTCCCTATTCTACCATAAAACCTTACAATTATCAATCCGTTTCAAAAATTGAATTCTCATTTTGAAACTCCTCCGTGTTCTTATTTATGAAAGAATCTGATTCAGTAACCAGTGGTCTAATCTGCCCTTATGAGCATATAGTCTGTTACCGATTCTTACCGTGAAACCATTGGCCGGATTTGAAAGCAATTCTCTTGCTTTCGTCTGTCCAATACCAAGGTACTCACACATTTCCTTTACATTTAATAATGCTCTTGTATCAAGTTCTGTTTTCATGGTAGTCCTGCCTCCTCTCGTAATATTCTCATTAACCACCTTCTTTCCTACCCGCAATAAGCGGTTCCTAAAGTAAGATTGTTCCAGTCCTCTTAGTTTGGTTTTCTACGTATCCACTGTCTGGATTCTTTAGCACCGATTTCTCACTACTGAAACCTGCCTGTGGGCCTCTCCTGCGCGAGATCATCTCCCACCCTTGACGGAAGTGTCTGTTCTTTGCTCCGCTTAAATTGCTTTAAGAATCATCGCAAAGTCCGTTGACTGTGAATACAACTCATGAAGTTTTCAATGTACAGTTAAAACATTTCGATATTCTTGTAGAACATCTGTTTGTTTTGTGTTATGATTGTTGTAGCCGATTTGCTTCATTTCTGATGCCGCCCGGCTACGTTTTGTAAGTTAATTGTAGTAAAATATAGAGAATAAAATAATTGACGGTCACTTGACCGGAACTTGACATAGAAATTTTTCAAAGATTGAAAATATAGAAAGACAAATATGATAGATAAGATAGATGGATTGATACATCTTCTCTGAAAGGAGCACGCAGATGAGAAACAGACTGACCTTCGCCAATGTGATTGGTGTATTACTGGAAAATAAAAAGAAAACCTACCCACAACACCAGCTTGTACGCAGTCTGTTCTCTGCATATTTGGATGATACTCTGACAGCTTCGGAATTAATCGCAGATGACACGACGATGTACAGCCGCTGGTGCAATGGTGCCCGCCCGATTCCTATAGATATCCTAAAGACTTATGAAGATGAGGATGAATGGGATACGATGGAGGATGATTTCAGAGATAAGATTATTCCGAACCTGTTGAACGAAGCACAGGCTCGAATCCAGATGGAGGAATTGATTACAGACAGTATAAAAACCATCGGGCAGGAAATGGCTGATGCGCTGATTCAGGAGCCGGATAATGCAGCCTTTTTCTGCTCTGTGGTAAGATATGCGATTTTGAATGACCATAGCACAGGTGCGCTCTATTCTCCCGACCTTTCGGAAGTGATTCTTTGCAATAAGCTTCCCTCCTGCAATCAGGCATTCATTGGACGAAAGGATGAGATAAAAGCAATCGCATCCCATCTTTCCAATCAATCCGTCTTATTCATTACCGGTATGGCAGGCATTGGAAAAAGCGAAGTTGCCAAAGCCTATGCACAGAAGAACCGTAAAAAGTACACCAATATCATTTATCTGTATTACACCGGTGATTTGAGAAAAGACATCGCAAACCTTACATTTGCAGATGATTCCGTAGAAATGAATGAGGAAGTCCGTTTTCAGAATCACTATAAGGTGATGCATAAACTCCACACAGATACACTGCTGATTCTGGACAACTTCAATGTGCTCCCAAAGGATGAGCCATTCCTTAAGGAACTGATGAAGAATGATATGCAGCTATTGATTACCAGCAGATGCAAACTTAAGAATTATGATTCTTTAGAAATAAAGGAATTGGATAAAGAAAAAGAGCTGACAGAACTGTTCTACAAGCATTGTCCTTCTGCAAAACGTGATCCGGACAGTGTGTCTGCCATTATAGAAGAAGTGAACTGTCATACCCTGACTGTCTGCATGGCTGCTCTTACCTTAGAAGCCAGCGGCATGGAGCCGGAAGAATTGTTACAGGAGCTGCGTTCCTGCGGTATCGGGCAGAACACGGAAGAAATCGAGGTATTCAAGGATGATGAATTCTCCTATGCCAGTATGATGGGACATCTTCGCATGTTGATGAAACTCAACAGATTAAATGAGGACTGCATTGATATCCTCCGTAACCTCTCACTCCTTCCGGTATCAGGAGTTTATAAAAGTGCATTCAAAATGTGGCTGGAACTGGATTCTCTCAAAAATGTTAATGAGCTGATACGCTATGGCATTATCAGTGAAGATACCGAAAATAAGACGATTGCACTCCATCCCCTCATTCAGGAAGTGGCAATCGCAGAGACCATTCCAACCGTATCAGACTGCCATGTGATGTTAAATCACCTACATTTGATTTGCCTTGCTCACGGTCTGGATGTAAAAAGGCCAGTGAATGTCATGGAATGTCTGAAAAGCATCAACAGACACATCATCCTAGATAACAGTGCTTACTATCTGCTGTTCTTACAGGATATGTTCCCTTATTTTGACAAGTATCTGGATAATGATTATCTGCCGGAGCTGGTGGAGCGAATCGAATATGTGATGAATCTAATGGATGAATCCAACCACATTTCTGCCTGTGACAAAGCATTATTATTAGATTACAAGGCACAGCTTCTGTTTCCACGCAAGGAATATGATAATGCCATCAAGAAATATAAAAAGGCGATTGCCTTCATGGAAAATTACCATAAGACCAATGCTGTGGATGCCCGTTCTGCCAATCTGCTTTCAAACCTGCACAACAACCTCTCTACTGCTTATCTGTTCCGGAAGAAACATGAAGAAGCCGTAACAGAACTCAAGACAGCTTTCGCAGTACGCAGTGAATATGCCAGTCTTGGATTGATAGAGAATAATGATACCCTGCAGCAGACACTCTCACTTGCTAACATGCTGGTGCAGAATAAGGAATATGATTCTGCTCTGGAAATTATTGATTTCTGTGAATCCACCATTGATGAAGTTATGGGTAGAAATAACCTTGATTATGGTATGTGCGAGTTCTATCGTGGTGTCATTGCTTATACCCGTTCTCAGCCTGTGATAGCAGAACAGCACCTGCTTAACGCAGATGCCGTCTTTCATGCTGTTATGAACGAGAACCCTGATAATGATTATTCCAAAAGTACTGCTCGTTATTTGTATAGTTTGTATATGAGATGGGGAAAGAAAGAGCTTGCGGAGCAATATAAAAAAATACTAATCAGCACGCATTAGGTATTGCCATAACAATGATACATATAGTCAGAACACACCCAAATATCAGCATAACGGGTAACGAGGTCATAGAAAACTTGTAGGCTCGGCTGCTGTCCTTTGTTATCGATATTCGCAAGATAGCGCGGGGAGATATATAACTCGTCGCTTACTTTTTTGCGACTTTCTCCGTATTCGTTTCTCGCGGCTTTAATGGCAGCCCCGAAAGCCTTAAAATCATATATTGATACTGGTCTTTTTGCTATAATCATTCACCCTATTACATTTTACTGTTCCCCTTTCTATCTGTTTCTTTGTGCCTGTGCTTCCACCAAAGGATAAACGGAAGAAGCAGAACCAGCACCACTATTAAAAAAATGATTAAAAAGTAATCTCTCGTTCAGCTTCACTCCCTTTCCTCTTTCTTTAAATAAATAACTTATTTCATATTTACTATACATAAATTATAAATTATATATTATATATAATTTATTATCAATATTCCTATTAAATAATTATCTTGACAATGCAAGTACAATCACATTTTTCTGTTATATCATTATTGCGTTTATAAATTTACAGAATTTTTCATTTTTTACATGACAAAATATTGACAATATGCAATGATGACTTATGTAAACCATTGATTTTTCAAAGAAAGCGAGGTATTGCCTATGATGAAAAAACATTTTAAGAAACTTGTAAATCTTGCACTTACTGCTGTTATGGTTATGGGAATGTCTACAACGACATTTGCAAAAGAATCTAATAATATCTCAAATGATACTGTAACAAAAACTAACAATATAATTTACTCCCCAGAATTTCCAGATGCTTATATTGTAACAGAAACATCACCTGCACCTAATAACTATTCACTTAACAACGAATCAAAGCAACTTGATACGATAACAGCAACAGTTTTTGTAGAAGAAACTCTTGCTACCGATAAAAATGAAGATATTTATGTTTCTAATAGTCGTCTTTTATCTAAAGACGAAGTTGAAAATATTGGTATTGATAATTTCTCCAACATTAACACAATGTCTACAAGTCGTGCTGCTAAAAGAACCTATGGAAAATTAACACTTACTTTTTCTGGTTCTCAATCTATCTCTGGAAAAAGCGTCTCATGTAAATTAAATGGAAACGCAAATTGGGACTTTGGGGCTTTTACAAGTTCAGAAAAAAATCCAGCCATAGGTAAAGATTTTATGGGAATTACTTGGTCTGGTTTATTTACTACAAATTCATCTTCATGCTCGGCGACTGATTTAACTGGAAAAGTCACTTATCCTACAATGGTTGACTCTATCGCAAACGGTGGAAGAGTATGGTCTTTTGAAGAAAGTCTTTTTGAAGACCATTTTGCAAATTATAATAAAAATATAAATGCAACTATTAATATCAAAAAGAATACTATGACTGGAAATGGTAACACGGCAGAAGCTGTCTTAAAATATATTCATACCTATCAAAAAACAACAGGTAGTGTTTCTATGAATGTAGGAAGTGATAGCGTTTCGGCTGGATTTACATTAAGTAATGTAAAAAATCAATGGTCTTTAGTTTGCAATATTACCGGAATATATTATTAAACTAACCATAAAAAATAGGTAGTTCAAATTGAACTACCTATTTTTATTTCTTCATGCTCTGGTGGCGTATTCTCTTCTCCGTTTCCAATAATCCAACATATTCTAAATGAATACTGCAAATTATCAATAATATTCATCTTGTTATCATTAGATAATACTGATTCAATATCACTATCATTTATCACACCCCAATCAATCCATTTATATCCATTATCTTCGTATGAACTAAATAAATAATTTTTACTATTCTTGCTCTGTGATAGTTCTCCACTAATTCTTAATATTTCATAAGAAAATATCTTCTTCTTCATAACTGCACATGATAGATTTCCATTCTCATTTATGAAAAACACTATATATTTATTGTCGAATCGAATTTCTTCCAAACATTCATTTGCAGTAGTTTGTGCTGTCATTCCTTTTTGTTCTTTCAAATATTCATATGGTGATTTCTGCTTCAATAAATATATAGTAACAATTAAAAACAGAAAAAAAATCATACAAACACAAAAAAATATTTTCTTTTGTTTCTTATTCATTCTCTTCACCTCATTCTTCATTTAATAATGTCTTATATCCCTGCCAATAGTCAACACTTCCGTCTGCGTATTCCTTGCGAATAATCGCATGGAAACGTCCTATCTGATACTTTCCTACTTTCATCTACCACCACTCTCCTTTATCGTTGTAGTGCCACCATTCGCCGCTTTCATATTCGATACAAAGATACCCGTCCTTATCTATCCAAACCTTTGCTAAGCCACCCTCGTTCCAATGCTCACACGCTTTTTTATGGGCTTCTTTGTTTCCCACTCCGCTTTTGGTCTGCCTTTTGCCACTGGCTTCTCTGAACCCTCGCTTGCTCCTGCACCTATAATCGACTTAAACGCCGCTTCTTGGTCAAATTTTGCCTTTCCTGCCATTACTCTCTACCTCTCCTTTCAAAAATTCCTCTATAAAGGCTTTATAGTCCTCTGATACGGTGGACTTCTCCGCATACTCAAATATATCTGTTCTGTTTGCCTGTGCTTCCTCTACCGCTACCGCTGACCGAATATAGGTCTTATATATCGGTGCAGAAATGTACTCGCTCAACTGTTCCGTAAGTTCCTTTATCTGCTTGCTGATGTTTGCTCTCGGATTGAACCTTGTAAACAGAATACCCGTTATCTTTACATTAGGATTGCAGTACCGCTGTACGCTCCTTACTGTTTCGTTAAGCTGGTTAATTCCTGTTGTGGCAAATATGCCCGCTGTGGTCGGTATCAGAATATCACCTGCCACCGTAAATGCGTTTACGGTCAACACACCCAAAGAGGGCGGCGTGTCTATAATGATATAATCATACTTTTCCGCTACGGGGGCAATAGCTTCTTTCAAACGGTGTTCTTTTCCCGTCTGTGATAACTCTTGCTCTGCTCCTACCAGCATAATGTTTGGTAATATATCATACCCGCCTTTCATACAAAAATCCATTAAAATTATAGCTCAAAATCATTTTATGAGCAATGGAGTTTTTCTTACCGAAAGTGAGTTTGAAAGGCAATCAAAGCCTTGTCATCTGCCACGCCCACGTCTACGAACCGGTGTGATTATCTGCTGTTCCCCTTGTGCTTTTAGCTGCTCCTCTGAAGGATGATTTCTGTTGTATTTCACACGGTAATCATATTCCTCAGTAAAATCATCATAGACAGACATTTTGTAGCGAAGGCTCCGCATGGATTCTTCGGTATATCCCATTCTGTCCTGATACTTCTTTAGTTCTTCCATTCGGTCATCCGATGGTGGTGGCAAAAGCTTGGCACGCTCTTCCAGTGAGAGCTTGCGGTATTCTGCCGGGGATGGAAACGGCTTATTTTGAACCGGCACAGTTGACGAATTGTTATTAAGTAATTCGTCTAACTCATCCTCATTATCTGGTTTTGCGTCGGTTGAGTTATTTGTTGTGCCAACCTCAGTACTTACCGAGCCTGCGCCTGCATCAAGTCCCTGCCACTCCTTATTGAAATCATCAAATGCAGCACCATAAAAGAAAGACTCGTCATTCTCCGGTATCTCATGTTTTTCCTGAAACTCGTCATATGCTTCATATACAGAAACATCCGGTTTTCTGGTCGGCTGTGACTCCTGTGTTGGTACCTGCTTTTTAGCCTTAGAAGCCGGTTCCTTCACTTCGTCCTCATCCTCTTCCCATCTGGAATAATCTTTCATGGACTGGCTGGAATGTTCGATGTCCTGTTCCTGCCTTGGATAATCAAACCAATCCTCTTTTTCCTTCTGTTTCATATACTCCCTGATGCCTGCAACCGTGAATCGCTTACCAAGCTTACTGCCTCTCACTGCCTGCACCTTACCACCATTGCTGCTTCGATAGGGAAGGGCATAACTGATGGTATTCCCCTTTAAGCGAACATTCATGTGATAGGTTTTCTCAAGCATGTTTACCACATCATAGATGTTCTGCGTGGTCGGGTCATTCATGGCAAGCCTGATATACACACGCATTTCATCCTTGAAAGAAAGTTTTCCCCTTTTCTGCATCTGATTTTCCGCTAAGGTGCGTTCCTCCCTGGTCTTATCCAGATTGTAGAAGCTGTCACGGACAGAGTGTGTCAAGCCGTGGCTTCGACATTGTTCCCCGAAGTATTCCGACATTTCCACCAGTTCCTTCGGACCTCTCCGAAATGAAGAACCATCCTTCTGGTTACAGTTATTTACCAGAAAATGCACGTGAACATGCTCCGTATCCACATGAACCGCAAACAATACCTCAAATCCCTTTTTCCAGAAGAACTTATGAGCGAAGTCCTCCGCTATCTTGTAAGCATCTTCATAAGTCAGTTTATCATTGTCCTCCGGATGAAAGGATATGGACAGCTTCTGTGCAAGAATATCCCTCGGGAAGAACCGGCTATACTTCTTCTGATGCATTTTCCTTGTCATAAGGACACTGTTTGCAAAGTTATCCCGATTGCAGCCAAAGGCATTATATAACTCCGACTTTGTCTTGATAACACCGGAACTTAGCTGTTCCTTCTTTTTCCCCAGAATATAATCTGCGGCACTGTGAAGCTGTGCCACAGACTTGCATGGAGCATATTTTACATTGACATTTCCATATACTGCCATCTAACTCACCACCTTTTCATATAGCTTTAATACCGAGTCTTCCAACCGCCGGAACACTCTTTGGAACGGTTCAAATGCTGTCATCGAGATCAAATCCGGATAGGCATTGATATTCCTTGCCAGCTGGTTGATATTGACACCCTGCTTTTTCAATTCGTAGCAGACCTCATTCATAACTTCCATAAACTGCTTTAATGTTGTTCCGTCAATCTGCCTGCCCTTGTTAACACGAAGCAGATAGTCGATGAAATCAGCGGATGTCTTGTATCCGCTTTCCTTCATCTGCGATTCAAATTCCTGCTTTACATGGTAATCCACACGAGAATAGATTACCTCGTCTCTTGTTCGTTTCCCCATATAGTCCTCCTTGTTTTTATCTGTAATAAAAAAAGCCACAAAACTCATTGGTTGAATTGGCATTGTTGCCTTTTCTTCCATTTGTTTCATGGCTTCGCTTTTTGGTATTTTTGTATTCAGTTATTGTGTTTTGGCTACGATTGCACCGGATTATGGCTACATACTAGATAGAAATTGTGGTCTGCCCCGGTAAATTGCAGTGTCATGCCCCTGTTGTGGTTCTACTGTTGCTCTGCTTTGTAGCCACTTGGTTGCAGATATAGCTTGGACTGTATCTGCTACAGCTACAGAATCCATAAGAATTGCTATCATCTGCATCCGTCTAGGTAACTCTTCGTAGCCTTTGTGTAAGCGATGCTTCGTCAGCAGGGCACATCATCCCCACAGGTCTGCCTGACGGAAAAAAGACTCCGTCAGACAGACAAAAGCAGCCCTTCGCTTACCGCTTCGGACTGCTTTTTTTCACATCTCTACTACTTATTGAAATCTTCTATTCCCTTTCCGATGTGGTGGGGATGATATAGGCAGGTAGTACCGCTGGCTTGCCAACTCGTCAAAAATAAAATCAGGGTCCCCTCCGGTACCCTGATTTTATTTCCGCCTCATTGTCTGCGCCATCGGTGCTACCTGCTCATGGGCTACGCCCCCGAGACCCCCAGACAGAAAGACACACCATCTACAAAGGGGATGGTGTGTCTTTCTGTCTTTACTGCAATTGTACCCGGGAATGTAGCCGATGTTTACTTGGATAATTGAATTGATTATCATCGGCTATATCCTTCTTGCTTCTACCCTCATTACAAAACAATAGCCAAGTCATTATCCCTCTTTATGATTCGTTTTCTTCTGTTTCTATATCCAGCCTCTGTAAAATATCATATATCACACCAGAATCGTTTAATAAGCTTATAGCAAAACATTTCTTTCCTGCATCTTTTAATGATGCACCAATGTGATACGCTTTTTTGTCATCAATGATTAAAAACCTGTCATGAAATACACCTGTGTAGTTCACTTCAAGTTTGGGATACTGTTGATTGAAAGTTTCAATATCTTTTTCTGACAATCTGGTTTTTCTAACTGTGTAAATCGTTACCGATACATTCTCTTTCTTCTTGGACAGAATATTTAAAGTTCCCACATCGACATAATTATCGACCAATACAAGACTTTTCGTTGCACTAGCTACCAGATCTATCAGTAAGCTAAACGCATCATATATCTGTCCATCAAAAAAGATTTTCTGCTGTGATTCTTCGTGGTCAGAAATATATGCAAATACTTTATCAAATTTCTCATTTGTTTCATTTTGATAAGTTATCTGTCTTTCTTCTATTGCATTCATGCGATCATACAAAAGTGACGTGTTTGCCATATATTTACGCATTTCAACAAATGTTTCCATTATCCTGATACTGACTTGTATTGCAATATCACTCCTCAGCACCGCAGAAAGCATTGCAATACCTTGTTCTGTAAAAACATATGGCAGATATCTTCTTCCACCTCTCCCTTCTTTTGAGGTCACAAATTGTGACCTCAAAGAGTCGTACTCTTCCTTTTTTAGTTGAAACCTGAAATTCTCAGGAAATCTTTCAATATTTCTTTTTACAGCCTGATTAAAAGTTTTTGTTTCAACTTGATACAAAATTGCCAAGTCACTATCGAGCATTACCTGTTTTCCTCTAATAACATATATAAGACTCTGAATATGACTCACTTCCATAACCCTATCCTTTACATCTGAATTTACGTCAATCAATTCACTATTATCTTTTGCCATCGAATCCTCCAATCCATTTTTGAAGTCGCAAATTGCGACTTCAAGTCTACAATCTGTGTACTCATTCTGAGGTCACAAACTGTGACCTCAAACAGTATCATCGTGTTCCTTCTTGTTTTGCTTCCCAAATTGCTGTTCATACATAATCTGATACTTTTTCAACCGTGGAATATATTCAGGAGGCTTTCTTCGACCCGCTTCCCACTCTTCCACCGTTCGAAGTGGTATCTGAACCTTTATCTCACACACTCATTGTGTGGTTAATTATATCATGCCACTTCTTCTTTTATCAATTGAAAATCAACACGAATCCATAATTTACACACCAAACGAGTAATCCAGAAACTCATTCTCTTCTGGCTCCGACAGTTCTTGCTTTACAACTTCTATCGGTTGTTCACTGCCCTGTATCGGTTCCGTAACTAGCTTTACCCCCACCGATGCCTCAGCTCCCGGATTTCCCTGCTGATACGGATAAGGCATTATCCCACCAGCCTGCAGTCCCGCCTGAAAAAATGCCTGCTGTTGCATCTGATACATGGCTGCAAGTGCCGGAAGATTTGAAAGAAGCTTCTGCTCCACAGTCTGCACCAGTCTGTCTGCAAAGGCATCTTCCTTTTCCCGACTCTCCAGATATGGATCGTTTTTCTTGGCAAGATGCCTTTCATAATAATCATTAATCGCAGCCACCACAAAAGCATTCTGCGACTTAAAGTCCTGTTCCACTTCAGCGGAATGCAGGCGTTCCCACGCCTGCACGCCTCCCTCATCCGTCATATTGAAACGGATGTTGTGATTCCTGTAGTGCTTTGTCATATTGCCTCACCTACCTTCTGCCTGCTCTTTCCTGATGTCTTAAAAGCATATAGCAGTAATACTCATAGCCCTTTGCATTAGCACGGATATCATTGTTAAAGACTGTATTTTCAGGATTGTACTCGCCGAAATTTTCAACCAGCCTTGCTCCGCCACCCATGAAGTAAACCTTCATCAGCTTCTCATTATATTCATGGTCACGAAGCTTCTGGAAAATCTCCTCCACATAGTCACAAATAGCCTTTTCCACGAGTGATGCATGGGGATCCGGCAGTTCAATCTTTCCGCTACGGAGAATATTATCAATTACATCATCCATAAGATTGTCTCCCGTTTTGTCCTGCACCATATTGTGAATCTTCTGAAAGCACTGGAACACACCAAGCTTCTCGGTCCATGCCTTGCTTTCCATTGGTCTACCGTTATTCAGATACATCAGATTCATGGTACCGTTTCCAATATCTGCAAGAAGCGTTACACCTGCAAAATCCTTCAGATTCTCTGTCACTGCCGAGTAACACTGCGGCATAACCGTACATCCTGCAAACTCAATACAATAAAGTCTGTCCTTATAGCCGACCTCCACACTGCTGTTTCTAAGCATATATCTCTTAAAGTCCTCCCTCTGTGCCTGCACCCATTTCAGAGGAAGCCCAACTGCAAGATGAATCCTTGCCCTGTTTACAGAGTCTGTCATTCCTCTTGCTTCCAGTTCCTTTACAATAGCCGCAAGTGTCAGCATATAATTGTCGTCATCAGTCTGCTTATCTGCCACAAAACCCTTTCTTCCCTCTCCAATGACATAATATCCACCATCGTACTCGATATAATCTCTGCTTAATACAGGTGCGCTGTCATACTTTGCAATTGCTGTCTTAAAACATCTCCTGGCTGTTTTCATATTTCCGTAGCCGTTATCTACACCGATAATCAGTGCTCCGTTCATACTGTATTCTCTAATCTTCTCTGTCATATAATCCTCTCTTTCTCCGGCATCTGTGCCGGTAACCAAAATAAAAAAGTCCATGCATCTGTATCTCTACAAACACATGGACGAATCAACTGCCACTCTTGATATTTAGCGTATCCTTCCTACGAATTACTACACACTTTACTACACACTTTTTTCATCAAATTACATCATTTTACGATAAGTTACGATAGTTTCCTCTCAAATTAAAAATGCCCTCAAAGCCTGTAAAATCAAGCATTTGAGGGCATTCACAAGGGTTAAGATAAAGGAGCAGGTAGGAAATCTATAAATTCGCTCTTGTAGCTTTCCATTGTATGTTAATCCTCCTGTATGTTTTCTATAAATTATCTTTGTCAATTTTACCACATTGGGGCGTGCTTTTCAACGTGGAAATTGGTTACAAAAACAGCATCCCTTCATATTTAAAAGAATATGGGATGCTGTTCATCTGCTTATATATTTTTATCAGATATACTCACTTGTGTTTACAATCACACCATCATATACTGACTGCTTTTTAATAAACTCCGCAGCCTTGTCCACATCTCTGCCGTTTTTGTTCCAGTCCTTTGTGAACTCAACTTTGTCGGCTGCAAGCTCCTTCTCCTGCTTTTGGCTGATGAGCAGAAGTACGAGTATTCCGGCATGGCTTAGGTGCTTGACTACATTTACAAAGTCCTCACCCTCCTTTGGTGCGTAGAGATAAGTATGGCGTCCGTCTATATTTAAGGCTTTCTCGACATCCTCCACAAAACCGCGGTTTACACCATCCACTCCGTCTACGAATACGGCGGTGATTGCCTTCTGGCCCTTGATTGCAGCTCTTACGTTTCTGTCTACTCTGCCCTCATAGAGGCCGCTTTCCTCTGTGTGTACCTCTTCAACCACACCACAGGCAGATGTCATATCCGTCACACGGTCGATTAAGATGAACTCACCGAGTGTCTTGTGATTTTTGAACTTATCGCAGACTATCTTGTCCGAGAATGCAATCTTTACAACTGCTATCTCGTTCTTTTTAAGCTTGTCGGCAGGCTTTTCCTCACCTGTGTTTACGTCGATGGTATGCTCTATCTCTGTTACGATGCCCGGTATTGACTTGGTACCTAGCTTGAAGAAGAAATTCTTTCCCTTAAAGAGCTCATCATCATCCATCCAGAGTATTGTAGCTGTGATGGATGACGCAACCTTTGCTCCTGAACCGATTGTGAGCACACAGCCTCTTGATACGTCCACCTCTCTGTCGAGCTGGATTGTAACCGGCTGGCCTGTAAATGCGCTACCGCTTAGCTTATCACCCACATGGATGCTCTTTACATGGGCTGTCTCATTGCTTGGCAGTGTGGTGATTTCATCGCCCACCTTTACCTCTCCGGCCTCTATCTGGCCCTGGAATCCACGGAAGGTGTGGTCAGGACGGCAGACTCTCTGTACAGGCATGTAAAAGCCCTCTTCCTCGTTCTCATCCTTTATGTCAACATCCTCAAGGTATGATAAAAGAGCAGGTCCCTTGTACCATGGGATATTTTCTGACTTTGTTGTTACATTGTCACCCTCTGTTGCAGAAACAGGAATTATTACTACATTTTTGAGCTCAAGCTCCTTTGTAAGCTCAATAATCTGCTTTGTGATTTCATCGAAACGCTTCTCGTCGTAGCCTACAAGATCCATCTTGTTTACAGCAAATACAAAGTAGTTGATTCCCATGAGCGCGCAGATTCTTGCGTGTCTTCTTGTCTGAACCAATACGCCCTGCTTTGCATCTATTAAAATTACCGCAAGGTCTGCAAAAGATGCACCTACAGCCATGTTTCTTGTGTACTCCTCATGGCCCGGTGTATCTGCCACGATAAAGCTTCTCTTATCTGTTGTGAAGTAACGATAAGCCACATCGATTGTGATTCCCTGCTCTCTCTCTGCCATCAGTCCGTCGAGGAGGAGTGAATAGTCGATGGCGCCGCCACGGCTTCCGACCTTACTGTCAAGCTCCAATGCCTTTTCCTGATCTGCATAAAGCAGCTTTGAATCGTATAATATATGTCCGATCAGAGTTGATTTTCCGTCGTCCACGCTTCCGCATGTAATAAATTTAAGTAATCCGCTCATTTTAGAAATATCCCTCCCTCTTTCTTCTTTCCATGCTGCCTGCCGCCTCGTTGTCTATGACACGGGTGGTTCTCTCTGAGGAAACAGCACTGAGTGTCTCATCAATAATCTCATCAAGTGTATCCGCTGTCGACTCTACACCACCTGTCAGTGGATAGCAGCCGAGAGTTCTGAAACGTACACTCTTCATCTGGATTTTCTCACCCGGACGAAGCTTCATTCTGTCGTCATCTACCATGATGATGTTGCCGTCTCTGTATACAACAGGTCTTTCCTTTGCAAAGTAAAGTGAAGGAATCTCGATATTCTCTCTCTTTATATACTGCCAGATATCCTTCTCTGTCCAGTTTGACAGTGGGAAAACTCGCACCTCCTGGCCCTTTTTGATTCTGGAGTTGTAGAGCTTCCACATCTCCGGGCGCTGGTTCTTTGGATCCCATGCGTGGTTTTCATTTCTGAAGGAGAAGATTCGCTCCTTGGCTCTTGATTTCTCCTCGTCTCTTCGGCCGCCGCCAAACGCTGCCGTAAAGCCGTATTTGTCGAGCGCCTGCTTGAGCGCCTGTGTCTTCATGATATCTGTGTATGCTGAGCCGTGGTCAAATGGATTGATTCCCTGCTTTACGCCATCCTGATTTATATATTCAAGCATCTCGATGCCCTTTTCCTTAGCAATGCGATCTCTGAATTCTATCATCTCATGGAATTTCCAGGTTGTATTTACATGTAAAAACGGAAATGGCGGCTTCTCCGGATAAAATGCCTTCATTGCAAGATGAAGCATTACCGAGCTGTCCTTTCCAATTGAGTACAACATAACCGGCTTCTCGCATTCTGCGGCTACTTCACGTATTATGTATATTGCCTCTGCTTCGAGTTCGTCAAGATGTGATAATTCACCCATGTCTGTTACCATCCTTTTCTTTAATATTTATTGGATTCCTTCTTGTTGATAAGAATCTCTTCCTTGCTTCCGTCGCGCTTTTTGATATCCCAGGTCAGCGTATCCGGTGTGCTTTTTACTGTCATGAGACTTCCCATGCCTCCTATGTCTGCTCCAAGATAAAGAGCAATAGCGCCAAAATGACATTCCTTGATGCAAGAGGCACAGCCCCAGCAGTCCTTAGGATATTTGATAAAGGCTTTTTTCTCTGAGTCCTGATATATCAGGCTTCCGGGGCATACACTTGTACACATGCCACAGCCCTTACACTTTGCTTTATCAATCATTATGCTCATAACGCGCCTCCCTTCCGACAAGCTCTCTGTAAATCATATGAAGCTGCCCGTTTTCATATCTGGAATTGACGTATTTCATCCAGTCATCACTCTTGCCCGGATAATCCAGATTCTCAGCAAAGCTGTGCCATCTGGTCTCCTTTCTTGCACCAAGATGTGCTATGACCGAAAGACATACCGTAAGCCTCTCCTTAAGCTCATATATGAACATAAGCTCATGCATATCCGATGCATATAAATCACCGGTCAGCTCTATCAGATGATTTATCTTTTCCTTTGCCAGCGCAAGCTGCTTGCCGTTGAACTGATAATGTGTGGAAATACCGCCTGCGTAGTTGTCCATGACCTTCTGCATGGCTTCCTCGATAGCCTCTGTTGTAAACATCTGAGACCTTTCAGTGAGGAAATGGTCGTACTCTGAAGCTTTTGCGTCAAGTGCCTTTTTCTCATCAAATGCCGATGTGTCAGGACTTCCGTCGGAGGTATCTGCATCAAGCTTTGAAACCATATCTATCGCAGCAATTTCACCCTCTACCATAGCTCCTGTAACATATTTCTGTGGACATCCTCCTGCCACATCACCAGCAGCATAAAGTCCGTGGATTGTAGTCTCACGCTCGGTATTTACCCAGTAGCCGCTCGCTGTGTGCCCACCTACGATATACGGCTCGGTGCCCTCTATCTCCACATTCTGCTCACTTGGATTCTTACCTGCCTCCACCCACTTGAGTGTCTGGCTTGGTGCCATGTTAAGATATGCCTTTCTCAATGACTCATCCTGCTGTGGCGAAATGCCCTCTGTCCTTAAGTAGCAAGGGCCTCTTCCCTCGAGATTTTCCATGACCGTTCCGTATACACGCTCTGATGTGGTGATGCCGTATTTTGTCTCGTAAACCTCTCCAAGTGAATTGACCTGCTTTGCCCCGACTCCCTGTGCAATTGTTCCTGTCGGTGCAATTGTGTCCTTGCATCTGAGTGCGATAAATCTCATCTCAAAAGTGGTCATCTCAGCTCCGCTTCTTATGCCCATCGCATATCCTGCGCCTGTGTTGAAAGGTGGATACCACATCTTGTGCCTTGAAAAGCCGGGATTGTTTGGTCTGTATAAACCGGCCGCTCCGCCTGTAGCACAGAGCACCCTTTTAGCTCTGATTTCATAGGCTGTCGCATCCTCGATTGAAAATCCGTATGCACCCTTTATGGTGTTGTCCTCAACTATATAGTCCGTGATATTGATTCTGTTTATCACTGTACAGTCCGTAAGCTTTGATACAGCTTCTGCCAAAAGCGGCTTCATGTTCTCGCCGTTTATCTTGATATTTCGGTTTCCTCTTGCTACATACTCACCGTTTTCATCCTTTAATATGACAAGTCCAAGCTTTTCCATCTTGTCCGTCACACGGTTTAAGCCCTCGGACATAGTCATGAGTAAGTCTTCCCTTACTATGCCGTCAGCATCCTTTTTTGCGTAGTCTACATAGTCCTCAGGCTTTCTGCCCTTTACTATGTATGCATTTATCGCATTGACACCTGCTGCAAGGCATCCGCTTCGCTTTATGTTCGCTTTCTCTGCAATTATAATCGAATAATCCGATTTCTCACGGATGGTGAGCGCTGCATAACAGCCCGCCGTGCCACCTCCTATTATGAGGATGTCCGTGTGTAGGATTTTTTTGTTTTCTATCTTCATTTATCTCCCTCTGCTTCCTCTTTCAATCACAAGCTTTAGACTATTCTTGTATCTAAATGTAGAATACATCCTGCTCCTGCATCTCGCTGTTTTCCATCAGGTATGTTTTCTCTTCATCAAATATATACAGCCTGTAAATCAGCACATGTACTTTCTCGCCGACTGCTATCAGGTCCTTTTCAAGAGAACGCTCGCCGACCACCTCGATGCCGTTTATGCTGACTGTGATATCCATCCTGTTTCCTCTGAATACCACATCTGTAACGATGCCCTCCTCTGCCGCTGACTGATAGCGGTCTAAGTTGCCACTCTTTGATATCTTGATAAACTCAGGTCTGATTACCGCCTTGTCGGCATTTTCTATCCTGTCAAAGCCCTTTAACCTGTCATAGTTTTCAACGACTGTGGTGTGTCCTATAAACTGCGCCACAAAAGGTGTATCAGGCGACTTGTATATCTCAAGAGGTGTACCCATCTGCTCTATCGTGCCGTGGTTTGTGATAATGATTTCATCTGCCACCTCAACAGCCTCATCCTGGTCATGTGTGACGAAAATGCTTGTGATTCCAAGCTTTTCGACCAGCTCCTTCAGCCAGGTACGAAGCTCCCCACGCACCTTTGCATCTATCGCGGCAAATGGCTCATCCAGTAAGAGCACCTGTGGATTCGGCGCCAGCGCCCTTGCAAATGCCACTCTCTGACGCTGTCCTCCGGAAAGCTGATTCGGATATCTCTTTTCAAGCCCCGATAAGCCTGTCATCTCAAGAAGCTTTGTAACACGCTCCTTTATGAGCTTTTTCGGCATCTTCTGAAGCTCCAGCCCAAATGCCACATTGTCGTATATTGTCATGTATCGAAACAGCGCATAGTTCTGAAACACAAAGCCTATGCCTCTCTTCGAGGCCGGAATATCATTCACTCGCTTTCCATCTATATATATGTCACCTGAATTTGGCGTCTCAAGCCCTGCTATCATACGAAGAAGTGTTGTCTTGCCACTGCCGGACGGACCAAGCAGCGCCACAAGCTTTCCCTTTTCCACTCCAAAGCTCACATTATCGGATGCCAGGAAGTCTCCGTATTTTTTGTATATATTTTTCATCTCAACGTACATATACGTTATCTCCTTCCTGCTTTCTTAGTACAGCAACTCTATAGCTGTCTGCCACACCGGTGTGTAAGCAGTAACAAATTTCATTAGTGTAAATCATATTTCCCATAAATCTCAGTGTAATTTCTTAAATTTATGCTCAACTATATTTCTTGCAAAAAGAATGATTAATGCAATAATTAACAGTATCGACGATACAGCAAATGCCGATGTTATCGAGCTGTCTGTGCCCGACATATACAAGGCATCAATCTCAAGCGGCAGTGTAAATGTCTCGCCTCTTGTCTTCGAGAGCGCATTTACCGCGCCGAACTCGCCGAGTGCTCTCGCCGTACAAAGTATGATTCCGTAAATCAGGCTCCACTTCATCTGCGGAAGTGTTATTTTCCGAAATATCGTAAAGCCGGATGCTCCCATCAGCGCTGCGGCTTCTTCCTCATCCTTTCCCTCTGCATTGAGCACCGGTATAATTTCCCTTGACACATACGGAAACGTGACAAATATCGTAGCAAGCACAACTCCCGGTATTGCAAAGGTGATTCTCACATTCGTGCCGAATATCTCATTGAACCATCTGATAACCGGATAAAACCACCCAAGCCGTCCGAAGGTCATAAGATACGCAAGTCCTACGATGACCGGAGAAATAGAAAACGGTATATCAATAAGTGTTGCAAGCACCTGCTTTCCTTTAAACGAAAACCTGGTCAACAGCCACGCTGTCCATATTCCAAAGAAGGTGTTGATAACTACCGCAAAAACTGTTGCTATCAAAGTCACCTTAAGTGCTGAAAGCACGTAGCTTGTGGAGATAGCTTTCAGATAGAATCCAAGCCCCTCCTTTAAAGCACTTGCCATCACAGAAAAAAGCGGAACTACAAGCATGACAAATATGAAGAGCACCGTGACAGTGACGAGTATTATCTTTGTGATCTTTTTTCTTCTTTCAAGCTTTACCTGTTCGGTCATCGCATTGTGCTCCTTTCCTGTTTGTGTGCATCGCATTTGATTTATATGCAGCCTTCTACAACAAATTAGTGCGCTGTGACTGTTTAACCTGCACTATATTTACAAATAGCAGCAGTAAAAATGATATGATAAGCATCACAAGTGCTATGGCAGTCGCACTAGCATAATCTATATAGCTAAGCTTCTGCATGATGACGTAGGATACCACCTGCGTCCTATGTCTGGCGCTGTTGCCTGATATGTAGATGACGCTTCCGTACTCTCCTATGCCTCTGGCAAAGGCAAGACCAAAGCCTGTCAAGAGTGCCGGGCGAAGCTCCGGAAGTATTACCTTAAAAAATGTCTTAGATGGTGTAGCGCCAAGCATATAAGCGGCCTCCTCATATGTATTATCCATCTTTTCAAGCACCGGCTGTACAGCTCTTATTACGAAGGGAATGCCTACAAAAACAAGTGCCACAACTATTCCTGCCTGTGTGTAAGCTACATCTATTCCAAGCTTGCCAAGGCCCTTGCCAAAAAAGCCTGTGCCTGAGTACAGCTTTGAGAGCGTGATGCCCGCAACCGCTGTCGGCAGTGCAAACGGAAGCTCTATAAGTCCGTCAAGCAGCCATTTCCCGGGAAAATCGTACTTCACAAGCGTCCATGCCACGATGAGTCCAAATACCACATTTACGATTGCTGCGATAAATGATGAGATGATGCTTGTGATAAAGGCATTCCTCACATTCTCCTTCATAATAAGTGCCACAAAATCGCCCGGCGATATCTTTAGCGAATACACAAGCACTGATGCTAACGGAATGAGAACAATGACTGAAAGCATCGTGACCACTATTCCAAGCGAAAGATGGTAGCCCGGTATGACTCTGGTCTTTATGTTCTTTGATTTAGTTTTCTCTTTTGCTGTTTTATCAGTTACCGTATATTTCATCGAACATTGCTCCATCATCGAAATATGTCTTGTAGGCTTCATTCCATCCGCCGTAATCCTCTATGCTCCAAAGCCTGATATTTAAATCAAACTTGTCGGAAAACCGGTTTAATATATCCTGATTGGTTGGCCTGTAGCCGCTTTCGCCAATCAGCTGCTGTGCCTCATCACTGTAGAGATACTGTAGGTATTCTTTGCTTACCTCTTGTGTTCCGTTGCTCTTTGCATTGTCATCCACAATAGCAACAGAGGGCTGTGCTAAGATGCTGACGGACGGATTAACTATCTCATACTTGCCCGGATATGAATCCATGGTCGTAAGTGCCTCGTTTTCCCACGCTATGAGCACATCTCCCTGACCGTTTTCCACAAATGTGGTTGTTGAGCCTCTCGCACCCGAATCCATAATTGTGACATTTTCATACAGCTTCTTCATAAACGATTTCTGTTCCTTTAGGCTGTCATAATTTGTCTTCGCATAGCTTAGCGCTGCAAGAAAATTCCAGCAGGCTCCGCCACTACTCTTTGGATCAGGCGTAATCACATCCACATTCTTTCTCACCAGGTCATCCCAGTCACTTATATGCTTTGGATTGCCCTTTCTTACAAGTAAAACGATTGTTGATGTGTATGGTGCCGAGCTGTCAGAAAACTCATCAATCCAGCCCTTATCAATTAAGCCGGTATTTTGTATCAGGTCTATGTCATGCTCAAGTGCCAGTGTGACAACATCTGCATTACAGCCCTCCACAACCGAGCGCGCCTGTGCTCCCGAGCCGCCATGTGACTGAATCACATTTATCTTTTTGCCGTGCTCGCTCTCATAGTAAGACTCGAATATTTTGTTGTATTTCTCGTAAAACTCTCGTGTCGGATCATACGACACATTGGTTATGGTGACTGTGCCGTCATCCTTCCTGCCTGAGCAGCCTGTCAGAAGAAGTGACAGAATCATCACTGTCGACAGCAGGGCTGCCGTATATTTTTGTATGTTTCTCATGTATGTTTCTCATTTTTCATGTTACAGTTTCCGGCAAAGCAAGCTTATGCCGTCAGTTTATATGCCATTAGTTTACTGTAAAAAGCGGTGTGGACAGGTATCTTTCTCCTGTATCCGGAAGCAGCACCACGATATTCTTTCCCTTGTTCTCAGGTCTTTTTGCAAGCTCTGTTGCCGCATATATTGCTGCTCCTGAGGATATGCCAACGAGAAGTCCGTCGCTCTTTGCAACCTCTCTTGCCTTGTCAAAAGCGGCCTCATTCTCCACCGGAATCACCTCATCCACTATATCCATGCGCATGACCTTTGGAATAAAGCCTGCACCGATTCCCTGTATCTTGTGAGGCCCCGGTCTTCCGCCTGAGAGTACCGGTGAGCTCTTTGGTTCAACAGCTACTATCCTTACATCAGGATTATGGTCTCTCAATCCAAGCCCGGTGCCTGTACAGGTGCCGCCTGTTCCGACAGATGATACAAAGATATCTACCTTTCCATCTGTATCCTCCCAGATTTCCTGAGCGGTTGTAGCTCTGTGGATATCCGGATTGGCCTGATTCTCAAACTGCTGTGGAATAAAAGCATTGCCATAATGCTCTTTAAGTCTCTGCGCCTCATCGATTGCACCCTTCATGCCCTCACGCCCCGGTGTGAGCTTTATCTCTGCGCCAAGCGCTGTGACGATTTTTCTTCTCTCAACGCTCATGGTATCAGGCATGATAAGTATCAGGTGAAGTCCCTTTGAGGCTGCCACAAATGCAAGTCCGATTCCGGTATTGCCACTTGTCGGCTCTATGATTATTGTGTCCTGATTTATCTTTCCATCCTTTATGCCCTGTTCTATCATAGCTGCCGCCACCCTGTCCTTTACACTTCCAAGTGGATTGAAATACTCCAGCTTTGCTATGATTTTTGCTTCAAGCCCAAGGGCTTTTTCATAATTGGTCAACTCAAGAAGCGGAGTGTGACCTATCAGCTCAGTGAGCTGCTTTGCAATTTTTGCCATTGATATTACCTCTTTTTTGTTAATGTTTGTTTTGAGTATGTTATGAGTTTGTGCTTAGTTTGTATGGCCGGGATTTCCTACCATTCAAATATGATTTCTAAGTTATTGATATGTTACCACTAATTGATATTTTTGTAAATGTAATTAGGGTTATTAATATTTGTTAGCGGGCTATAAATTTTATTGATAGCAAACGCGCTTTTTACCTTTATATCATTCTCTATGCTGTGTTGCTTGAACGAGTATTTTCCGTGCCACCTTTTGTCTGTGGCGCATATAACTCATACACGGCTCGTCAAAAATCGACCGTGCACTATCGGCGTGTCTTCCCATGCTGCGCAGTCGTCCGTCCGGTATAGAATTTACTATAAAAAAAGAGTTCTATCATCCGCAGACACAAGGTCTGTGAAAAATAGAACTCTTTTGAGTTATGCTTTAGCTACTCCTCCTGTTCATTTACTTTATCGGTTCTCGTGATATACTTGATTCCGACAAAGGTTCCAATCAGGATAAGCACTCCTATTATAAACGGTACTACCGGATTTCTGACAAAGCCTGCTATGATGTAGGTCAGGCATGATATGCCTGCCACAAGCACAGCGTACGGAAGCTGTGTGGATACATGATTCATGTGGTTGCACTGAGCTCCTGCCGATGCCATGATGGTGGTATCGGATATCGGTGAGCAGTGGTCTCCGCATACTGCACCTGCCATACACGCTGAGATTGAGATGATCATCATCGTATGGTTTGTGCCCGAGAAGATATTTACTACTATCGGTATGAGTATACCGAAGGTGCCCCATGAGGTTCCTGTTGCAAAGGCAAGGAAAGCTCCCACCAGGAATATGATTGCCGGGAACAGTCCAAGCAGTGGTCCCGATACTCCTCCCACTAAGCCTGCGACAAATTCCTTGGCGCCAAGGCTCTCTGTCATGGTCTTTAGTGTCCATGCAAAGGTCAGTATAAGTATTGCAGGTACCATTGCCTTAAAGCCCTCAGGGATTGAACTACAGCAATCCGTAAAGCTTAGTACCCTTCTGATTGAGTAAAAGCATATGGTGATTATCAACGCAAAAAAGCTTCCTAGCATAAGACCGATTGAAGCATCGCTGCCTGCAAACGCATCAACGAAGCCTGTTCCGTCAAAAAAGCCTCCTGTGTATATCATTCCGATGATACAGCTTATTATGAGCACAAGAATAGGAAATACAAGGTCTATAACCTTCCCCTTGCCCTTTATAACATCCTGCTTTGCCTCCGCATACGGCCTGTCTCCTGTGGTAAACAAATCACCCTTTTGGGCATTGGCTTCATGCTTTGCCATCGGACCGAAATCTACCTGTAAAACAACAAGTGTCACCATAGCGATAATAGTAAAGAGTGCATAATAATTGTATGGAATGGCCTTTATGAAAATAGAAAAGCCATCCTCTCCCTTTACAAAGCCGGTAACCGCGGCTGCCCACGATGATATAGGTGCAATGATGCATACAGGCGCTGCTGTGGCATCTATCAGATATGCAAGCTTTGCTCTTGAAACCTGATGCTTGTCGGTGACAGGGCGCATCACACTTCCTACTGTCAGACAGTTGAAGTAATCATCTATAAATATGAGTACTCCAAGTATTATAGCTGAAAGCTGGGCACCAATCCTTGTCTTTATGTGCTCACTCGCCCACTCTCCAAAAGCCGCCGAGCCGCCTGCCTTGTTCATCATGCTCACCATAACACCGAGCACGACTAAGAATATCAGTATTCCCACATTGTACGAATCCGATAGCACTCCAACAAGTCCGTCCTCGAATATGTGAAGCACTGATCTCTCAGCCGAAAAACCCGGCTGAAATGCATTTCCATAAAACAGTCCGCCAATCACTATTCCAACGAATAATGAGCTGTAGACCTCTTTTGTGATAAGTGCCAGAACTATAGCCACAACAGGTGGAACAAGTGCCCAGACTGTGGCATACATAGAAGGCACGTATTCTGCTGCCAGAATCATTATTTTATCCTCCGTCTATCCCTTATGCTCTATCTGTCAACCGCGCCGACAAGCTCTGAAATATCCTTTACTCCATACCTGTCCATATACTCTGCGATGCCATCCACTATCTGCTCTGTGGTCTTTGGATTTACAAAGTTTGCTGTGCCGACTGAAACAGCCGTAGCTCCGGCAAGTATCATCTCTATAGCATCGGCAGCATTTGTGATACCGCCCATTCCGATAATCGGAATATTGACTGCATGTGCTGTCTCGTAAACCATGCGCACTGCAACCGGATGAACCGCCGGACCACTCATGCCGCCTGTCTTGTTTGCTAACACAAAGCTTCTTCTGTTTATATCAATCTTCATGCCTGTAATAGTATTGATGAGCGAAACCGCATCAGCTCCACCGGCCTCTGCCGCCCTTGCTATCTCTGCAATACTTGTGACATTTGGAGAAAGCTTCATGATAACAGGCTGTTTTGCATATTTTTTAATCTCGCTTGTGATTGTCTCAACACCCTTTGGATCTGTTCCGAAGGCAATTCCGCCCTCCTTAACATTAGGGCATGAGATATTTATTTCCATCATATCAATAGGCTCATCCGCAAGACGCTTTACCACATCAAGATACTCGTCAAGCGAATGACCGCAGACATTTACCACAATCCTTGTATCAAACTGCTTTAAAAAAGGAATATCCCTCTTGCAGAAAAGCTCGATGCCGGGATTTTGAAGTCCGACTGCATTGAGCATGCCGCCGTACACCTCTGCTACTCTCGGTGTAGGATTACCCTCCCACGGCTTATTCGCAACACCCTTTGTAGTGACTGCACCAAGTCTGTTTAAATCAACAAACTCGCTGTACTCTGCACCGGAGCCGAATGTGCCTGATGCAACTGTAACAGGATTTTTCCACTCAACACCGGCCACATTTACTGACATATTACTCATTACAGCTCCACCTCCTTCGCATCAAAAACAGGTCCCTCTTTGCATATACGCTTGTTGTTTACATTGCTGTGGGCATCCTTGTCCTTTGTTTTGCATACGCACGCAAGGCATGCGCCGATTCCACATGCCATGCGCTCCTCCATTGATATAAAGCAGTCCATATCATGCTCTGCAGCGTAAGCCTTGAGTGCACGAAGCATAGGCATAGGTCCACATGCATAAATCACGTCTGCCTCAAGAGCATTCTCCTTTATTGCATCGATGACATTGCCCTTTGTGCCGACACTGCCGTCCTCTGTAGCTACAAAGGAAGCTGCCTGTTCCTTAAACTCATCGAGCAGGAAGGTATTCTCATCGCGATAGCCCATGACGATGTTCATATCACATACTGCTGTTTTAATTTCTGCACCTTCCATTGCTGCCTGTCCCGAATTTTTTTCTTCACCTGATGTCTGCACAATGCCTGCATTTATATCCTTGGCAAGCTGCAGCATAGGCGGCACTCCGATTCCTCCGCCGATAAGAAATGCCTTCTTTCCCGGCTGTACTGTAAAGCCGTTTCCAAGAGGTCCTAAAATCCTTACCTTATCGCCCCTGACAAGCTTTGAAAATTCCTCTGTTCCCGTGCCTTCACCTGTCACACGGTACACGAGACGAATGGTGTCATCATCTCTGTTTATGCCGCAAAGGCTTATCGGACGCGGAAGCAGCTTACTCTTGTCGTTTGAGTAAACCGATACAAACTGTCCCGCCTTTGCTGCCTTTGCAATTTTGTCTGTCTTAAGTGTGAGGTCGTAGATACCATTGCCGAGTGAGCTCTGGTCAACTACAACTGCAATCTCCTCAAATTTCTCTGCCATTTTATCTCCCTGGTTTTGTTTGTTAATATATTTAAGCTTTCTGAATAACTTATTAACGATTTGCAAGTGCTCCTGAGATATCATCAATCATATCCTCAACAGCCTTGCGTGATGCATCTGCAAAATTCTCTGCTGTGATGCCCATATCCTTGTACTTATCCTGCTTGTATGCGCAGATGATTCCACGTGATGAATTGACAATTGCACCAAGTCCGTCCTCATTGAAGAAATGAACAAGGTCTGCGCCCTTGCCTCCCTGTGCGCCGTAGCCCGGTACGAGGATGAAGCTCTTTGGCATTACCTTACGAAGTATCTTACCCTGCTCAGGGTATGTTGCACCGACAACCGCACCTACATAGCTGTATGAATCACCCATGCAGTCAGCTCCCCACTCTGCAACCTTCTCACCTACCCACTCATATAATGGGCGTCCGTCAATCATACGGTCCTGGAACTCTCCACTTGATGGATTAGATGTCTTTACAAGAATGAAAATACCCTTCTTCTCCTCCTTGCATACATCTACGAATGGCTTGATACCGTCTGTTCCAAGGTATGGATTGACAGTGGCAAAATCCTCATCAAAGGTAGAATAGCTCTTGCTGCCGATCTGTACCTTTCCGAGATGTCCTGTGGCGTATGCAGCCGATGTTGAGCCGATATCTCCACGCTTTACATCTCCGATAACCACGAGATCCTTCTCGTGACAGTAATCCACTGTCTTCTGGAATGCCTTAAGGCCCTCCACTCCAAACTGCTCATACATGGCAATCTGTGGCTTTACAGCCGGAATCAGATCATATGTTGCATCCACAATAGCCTTGTTATACTGCCAGATAGCCTCCGCTGCACCGGCCGGTGTCTCTCCAAGCTCATCAAATGCCTTCTTTGTGATGTGCTCAGGCACATATGAAAGCATCGGGTCTAGACCTACTACGATAGGTGCGTTTGTTTTCTTGATTTTGTCTACTAATTTGTTGATCATTCTTTCGTCCTCTTTATGCGTATTTTATTATACAGACAGATATTGTGATTATTAAATATCTGCATACAGTTATAAATATTTTATAGCATAAACTAAATTCTTGCAACCTAAAATATAATAGCAGGGAGTATAGCATTAATTTTTGCTATACTCCCTGCTATTATGCTTATTGTACCTTTTCATATTCACACACATTTACAAAAAACAAGTCACGTGCGCAATTCTACACTCCCACAACCTCATCAATCATCCTAAGCTCTTCCTCAGAGAAGCCAGTGCCCTCCATAACCTTTAAGTTTTCAAGAATCTGCTGTGGCTTTGAGGCGCCGACAAGCACACTTGTCACGTCATCATCCTTTACCACCCACTTGAGTGCCATCTGTGCAAGTGTCTCACCACGCTTTGTGGCTATATCGTTTAGCTTCTTAATCTGCTTGATGTGTGGAGCGAGCTTTTCCTGATTCAAAAAGCGTCCGTCTGTCTTTATACGGCTATCCTCCGGAATGCCGTTTAGGTAACGGTCCGTGAGCATGCCCTGTGCGAGCGGACTGAATGAGATGATTCCTTTTTGGCACTCTCTTGCCGCCTGCTTCAAGCCGTTTTGCTCTATTGTACGGTTGAAGATATTGTATGAATTCTGGTTGATGATAAACGGACATTTCAAATCAGTAAGAATCTCGCATGCTCTCTTCATGGTCTCGCCATCATAATTTGACAGTCCGACATATAGTGCTTTTCCGCTTCTTACTATCTGGTCGAGTGCTCCCATTGTCTCCTCAAGCGGTGTCTCAGGGTCCATTCTGTGATGATAGAAGATATCCACGTAGTCGAGTCCCATTCTCTTAAGACTCTGATCAAGGCTTGCAATCAGATACTTGCGGCTGCCCCAGTTGCCGTATGGTCCCTTCCACATATCAAAGCCTGCCTTTGAGCTGATAATGAGCTCGTCGCGGTATGCTGACAGATGCTCCTTAAGGATAAGCCCGAAGTGCTTCTCTGCGCTGCCATATTCAGGGCCATAGTTGTTTGCCAGGTCAAAGTGGGTGATGCCGTGGTCAAAGGCTGTGAAACACATCTGCTTCATGTTGTCATACGATGAAAAATCCCCGAAATTGTGCCATAAGCCAAGCGATACAACAGGAAGCTTCAGTCCGCTCCTGCCGCATCTGTTATATCTCATTGTGTCATATCTCTTTTCGTCTGCTGTGTACATATTTACCTCCCTCATAAATACATGATATTTAAAATGTTTTACCCGATAAATTATTATACTACAGCAGACTTGATTTTTCTATTTTTTACTAACGAAACTTTTCTATACTCCCAATGCTGTGTTACTGTTCACAAATCATATAAAATCTTCAGTCAGCTTTCCGTGCTTCTCAAACTCTGCTGCATCCTCTTCTATCTCTATATCCGGGGTCCAGTAATATATGCCTCCGTGATATATTTATCCTCTGTGATTCATTTATCCTCTATTATGCAAAAAATCAGCTATTCGAAGCCAGAAATAAAAAAAGATCCTGCAAGAAAATCTTACAGGATCCGGCTTTTCAGATATATTAAATTAGAAAATAGCATTTACAATTGTTGAACCAATGGCTGTTGCAAGGAATGCCAGTCCACACACGAGTGGAAGCTTGTTATCATCCTCTTCTATTGCCCTTACTCCAAAGAATATGCTTACATATCCTACTACACCCGCAAATGTATGCAGCCAGCTGCTCACATTGCCAAAGAACTGGAATGGGATTATGTCGATGATTGCTGCCACAAGGATAATCGGAAGGTATACTGCATCATACAGACATGCTGCTGAAATCGTCTGTGCAAATGTCACCTTTTTATCCTTCTGCACTGCGTTTAATACAACCAGAATGACTGCTGCCAGGATGAGTACTCTCACTGCCTCTCCTACGATTCCTGAGAAGATTCCCTCAAAGAAGCTCGCCGGGTAAAATGAGAATCCAAAGCCGCCTATGCTGCCAATTACGCTTGATAACAGATATACTACAGACAGCACTACCTCTACTATGGCAAATAAGCCAATAAATATAAAGCCCGATGCCATATTTGCATTCTTTACAAAGTCTGCTGCAGCCTGTGCCGGCTTCTTAACAAGACCCTTGTAGAATGTAATGATAGATGCCACATTCTTGTCATTCTGCAGCTGCTGTCCTGCTGCACTCACCTGCTGTGTGAAGTTATCAAACGCCTGCGACTGTGCACTGCCCTGTGGCTGTCCGTTGAACTGTCCCTGTGGCTGTCCGTTGAACTGTCCCTGTGGCTGTCCGTTGAACTGTGCCTGTGGCTGTCCGTTGAACTGTGCCTGCTGTGCTGCATTATCTGCCTGTGCATTGTTGTCCTGTGTCTGTGCCTGCTGACGACATGTGCATACCTCATCATCAGCTAACTGCCTGCCACAATTTGTACAGTATTTCATAACTGAAACCTCCTTAAAATAATTAATAAACTGCTAATAACTATATTAGCAGTTCGGATATTCAATAGCAATATTTATTTGATATTTATTTCATACATCACAACAAACGAACAGCTTTTTAAGAAGCAGCGCCACGATCTGCGTTACCAGCTGGTTGCAATAAAAGGCCTCGCAAACCCTGAAAATAAACAGCTGAATGACTACCTGGATTTCGTGATCCACAGCATACCATCTGCGCCTGGTATTTGTAAATATGAATAATTCCAAGTTTGTATTTGTAATAAAGGAAAGCAGACCTCGCCATGGTCGAGGCCTACTATCAGAAAATTCTTAAAGAGTATGATTTTCCACCTTCACTGCTGTGGATAGAAATTACAGAGCGATGCAGACTTAAGGATATGTATTGAAGGCATAGCCCTGGATATTACTCAAGATTTTCCTTAAATACTGTCAGTGCGCCATTTTTCTTTAAAATCAGCATGACAATTGCTGCCACTATGCTTCCGGCCACTGTAGAGATAAGGAATGGCACTATGTATATAAACATGCCTTCCGGCTGAATAAGCATCACGTATTTTGCAAGAGGATACGCTGCCAGACCTCCGAGTATGCCTGTGCCAAGCGCCTCTGCAATACATGTCGGTATGATTCTTTTGCTGAATCTGTACATCAGTCCACAGCACAGAGCGCCTACCATGCTTCCCGGGAATGCCATGAGGCTTCCAAGTCCTGTCAGGTTTCTGATAATACTCGCACAAAATGCCACACCGACACCCCATGCAGGTCCTAAAAATACTGCTGCGCATATATTTACCATGTGCTGTACCGGTGCACATTTGCTGCCGGCAACAGGGAAGCTTATTAAGCTTCCTGCTACGGCAACTGCCACAAGCACTCCTGCCATGGCAAGCTTTCTGATTGAAAGAGTTCTTTTTTTAGTGTTCTTTTTACTTTCCATTACTACCTCACCTTAAAGTATACCGTAACTGTTTTGTACCTTCACAGTTGCGAGTCGCAAGCGCATTAAAATCAGCTGCGCTGATGGGCGCTTGCTCATACATAATATACGTTTTCTTACGAAATATGCGGTACTGCATATTTCTGTACTAAAAAGTTACAATATATCAATATACTCTCCTGCAAGTGCCTTGTTCATGCTTCGCACTGCACAGAACTTACCGCACATACTACATGCCTCGCTGTGGTCATCCTCAGGCAGACGGTCATCCCTGATAGCCTTAGCTGTCTCCGGATCAAGTGCACATGCAAACTGTGCATCCCAGTCGAGCACACGTCTGGCATCTGCCATCTTATCATCTATATCTCTGGCTCCCGGTATTCCCTTTGCAATATCAGCTGCATGAGCCGCAATCTTTGACGCAATAATTCCTTGCTTTGTATCCTCCACATTTGGAAGAGCAAGATGCTCCGCAGGTGTCACGTAGCAAAGGAAAGCTGCGCCGTTCATTGCTGCCACTGCTCCACCGATTGCTGCTGTGATGTGGTCATAGCCCGGTGCGATATCTGTTACGAGAGGTCCAAGTACATAAAATGGTGCTCCCATACAGATTGACTGCTGTACCTTCATGTTTGCTGCTACCTGATCAAGCGGCACATGTCCCGGTCCCTCTACCATGACCTGTACATTGTGGTCCCATGCACGCTTTGTGAGCTCTCCAAGTCTTACAAGCTCCTCTATCTGGCATACATCTGTTGCATCTGCTAAGCAGCCCGGTCTGCAGGCATCTCCAAGCGAGATTGTCACATCATGCTCCTCACAGATTTCAAGTATCTCATCATAGTGCTCGTAGAAAGGATTTTCCTCTCCTGTCATGCACATCCATGCAAATACAAGGCTGCCTCCACGGCTTACGATATTCATCTTACGCTTGTGCTTTTTAATCTGGTCTATTGTTTTTCTTGTGATTCCACAGTGAAGTGTGACAAAGTCCACTCCATCCTCTGCATGGAGTCTGACTACATCGACAAAATCCTGTGCTGTAAGTGTCGCAAGATCACGCTGATAGTGGATAACACTGTCATAAACAGGCACTGTTCCTATCATTGCAGGACATTCGCTTGTAAGCTTCTGTCTGAATGGCTGTGTGTTGCCATGGCTTGAAAGATCCATGATAGCCTCTGCTCCAAGCTTTACAGCGCTCATGACCTTCTGCATCTCCACATCATAGTCCTTGCAGTCTCTTGACACACCGAGGTTTACATTGATTTTTGTGCGAAGCATGCTTCCAACGCCCTCTGCATCAAGTGACTTGTGATGCTTGTTAGCAGGAATAGCTACCTTTCCGCTTGCAACAAGCTCCATCAGCTTGTCTACATCCATCTTCTCTTTCTTTGCTACCTTTTCAATTTCAGGTGTTACGATGCCCTTTCTTGCGGCATCCATCTGTGTTGTGTAATTACTCATTGTACTCTCCTGTTCTTTCATTTCATTGTGTGATTAATGCTCCATGATTCATAGGTCCACTGCCGTGTCCCAGATCAAGCATGGCTTTTAAACATGCCGTGACATATCGCTTGCCGTTATCCACAGCCTGCTCGAGAGGCTGTCCCTTTGCCAGGCCGCTGGCTATCGCTGATGAAAGCGTGCAACCTGTGCCGTGTGAGTTTGGATTATCCACTCTTTTGGTCTCAAATGTGATGATTTGCTTTCCATCCCACAAATAGTCACACACACATGCTGTGTCTGTGAAATGACCTCCCTTGCTTAAAACCGGACAGCCGTATTTATCATAAATAGCCTTTGATGCCTCTATGATGTCATCTGTGCTTTCAATCTGTCTGCCTGATATCACCTCAAGCTCAGGGATATTTGGCGTGATGATGTCAGCCAGTGGAAAAAGCTTATCCATCAGAGTGTTTGCGGCATTTTCTTCAAGCAGCCTGCTTCCGCTTGTAGCGACCATCACCGGGTCCAGAACTATGTTTTTTGCATTATATTTTACAAGTCCTGCGGCAATCGCCTCAATTGTATCTACCGATGATGTCATACCGATTTTCACCGCATCCGGAAAAATATCCGTAAAAACAGCCTTCATCTGTGCCTCGATAAAATCCGCCGGCACATTCATCACCGCGTCAACTCCCATGGTGTTTTGTGCCGTGAGTGCCGTGATAACGCTCTCGCCAAACACACCGTTTGCAAGCATGGTCTTTAAATCAGCCTGCACACCTGCGCCACCGCTTGAATCGCTTCCCGCAATTGTAAGTGCTGTATGCATATTTACGCTCCTTTCTACTGAATGTTGTGATTTCTCGTAACTGTTCAGTATCTTCAAAATATTGTTTAATTACTGTAGTTATAGCAGTATGTCATACTGTGATTACAGAATTTTGTCGCATATTTCTGCGAGTTCCCTGGCTGCAGCCATTATATCTGCGCTTGCAAATATCGCTCCTACCACTGCGATTCCTGCAATCCCTGTGCCCTCTAGCGTGACTGCATTGTCTGCATTTATGCCTCCGATTGCAACAACCGGTATATCGACAGCCGCCGTGATTTCACGCAGAAGCTCCTTTGTCATAGGCTTTGCATTGAGCTTTGTGGTAGAGCCAAACACGGCTCCGCTTCCCAGATAGTCCGCTCCATCAGCTTCTGCCCTCTTTGCCTGCTCCACGGTCTTTGCCGTGACTCCTATTATCTTGTCAGTTCCAAGAAGCTTCCTTGCCTCCGCCGGATTCATGTCATCCTGTCCCAGATGTACTCCATCGGCATCTATATCAATTGCAAACTGCACGTTATCATTGATGATGAGCGGCACCTTGTGCTCATGACAGATTCTCTTTATTTCAAGAGCCTCATTATACTCATCCTTAAGCCCTGCATCAGAAGCCGTACTCAGAATATCCTTGTCACGGATCTGAATCATAGTGGCACCGCCCTCTATTGCAAGCTTCACATGTTCAGAAAGCCTCGCTTTGTGCAGCCACTGCCTGTCTGTTATAGCGTAGAGCTTTAAATCAGTTTTGTTCATATATACCTTTCACCTCTTATCCTGTTGTTTTCCAAATATAAGACCCATGACCTGCATACCAATTGTCTGTCATAAAGCGATATTCACATCTATTCATAATCACCATCGCATATATGATATACTGCATCAATCAGCCTGTCCCGGTATGCAGCATTTCCGGGCTTAATGAAATAACAGCTGTTTGTCTCTCTGCCGTGCTCTGACATATCAGAGGCAGCAAGCCCACCTGCACTCTTCATGCAGCTAAGTGCTGCTGTGACTGCACCATATTTATCATCGCAATCAGCCGCAGCAAATGCACAAATGAGCCCTGAAAGCATACATCCGGTGCCTGTCACCCGCTTCATCATAGAATGGCCGCCTGTGATACTTCCTACCCTGTAATTATGCGTGTATCCGTCAGCATACGACGCAACAGCATTCACTACACAATTATCCATCACACCAGTATCCATCACACCGGTACCCGTCGCATCAGTACTCATCTGACTGCTTTCATTATTATCATAGCAATCAGCTTCATCACATAATTCTGCCACATAATCGGTCTCACCTGTAATCACACAGATGCAGCCATATCGCAGGGCCGCCCTGCACGCAAGCGCCTTTGCATCAGACTCATCTGCCGTATCGGTCACTTCCACGCCGCCATCGCATCTGCCATGCTCCATAACAGCCTTGACCTCAGACAAATTGCCCTTAATCACATCCACATGCACCTCGTCAAGCAGGTTCATCACAAAATCCATCCTGAAGCGGCTCACGCCTACACCAACCAGATCAAGCACAATAGGAATGTTCTTTTTCGCTGCCATCCTCGCAGCAATGCGCATCGCCTCAAAGCGCTCCTCAGAAGGAGTGCCTATATTCAGGTTCAGCCCATCGCAGATACCCGTGACCTCATCCATCTCCTGCGGTGCCATAGCCATAATAGGCCTGGCCCCACATGCCAGCTCAATATTGGCCACATCATTGATAGTAACCATATTTGTGATGTTGTGAATCAAAGGACTGCGTGACTTAAGCTTTTCTATAAAATTATTCATCTGTATCTCTTTACAACTATTCATAATCACCCACACATTCAAAAAGCGGATATACCGCCAATGAGCATATCCGCCTAAAAATCGTGCGATATTATCCTACGTTGGCATTATCCAAATCAGGTTATGGGTCAAGACACTACCAGTCTACTCTCAGCCGGCTAAATGCCAGCTCCCCTGTTGTGTTTTATAATATTTAATATAATACGCACTCCCCAATAAATCAAGCAAAATCCGCAAGTGTACTCATATTCGTACATTGAGAGAGCTTACGCCCGACCTATCGCCACAATGAAGCAATTCATTCAATCTACTTAGCTGCAATAACATCCGCCATATCGTAGTGACCTGCACCCTTTCCCTTAAGGAATTTGGCAGCCTCAACAGCCCCCTTCGCAAAAACAGCCTTAGAGTAAGCCGTATGCTTAAACTCAATCACCTCATCCTGTCCACAGAAAAGTACCTCGTGCTCACCGACGATGCTTCCTCCTCTGACAGCAGAAATACCAATTTCCTTAGGATCACGCTTCTCTCTGCGCTGGCTGCGGTCGTAAACATAGTGATACTCGTTATCCATAGCCTCGTTGATGGAATCAGCAAGCGCAAGCGCAGTACCTGAAGGTGCATCAAGCTTTAAATTGTGATGCTTCTCAACTATCTCCATGTCAAAGCCTGCCGGTGCGAAAACCTGTGCAGCCTTTTTGAGAAGAGCCATAAGAGTGTTTATGCCAAGTGACATGTTTGCAGACTTGAGCACTGCCACCTTCTTGTAGCACTCCTCAACCTTTGCAAGCTGCTCATTACTAAGACCGGTAGTGCATAAAACAACCGGAACCTGCTTGTCCACGCAATAGTCCAGTACTCCGTCAACAGCCTTGGCATTGGAAAAATCTATGACCACATCAGCGTCCACATCACATTTGTCGATGCTCGAAAAAACAGGATAGTCATTGTCTATTCCATCATATAAATCAATACCGGCTACAATCTTGATATCAGCATCAGCCTTACAGATTTCTGTGATAGTCTGTCCCATTTTGCCGTTGCAGCCATTCATAATTACCTTTGTCATTTTATCGTATCCTTTCTCGTTGTACTAGGCAAGCTTTAAGCCATAAGCCTTCATGACCTCAGCAAGCTTCCTTGCATTATCCTCACCCATCTCGCACATAGGGCTTCTAAGAGGTCCGACATTCATACCCATCAGGTTCATAGCCTTCTTTACAGGAATTGGATTTACCTCTGAGAAGAGTGCGTCCACAAGTGGAAGAGCCTCTCTCTGAAGCTCTAAGGCTGTCTGTAAATCGCCCTTGAAGAAGCTGTCACACATATTGTGTACCTTTGCAGGGGCTACATTGCTCCATACTGAGATTACACCGATTGCTCCGATAGACATAAGAGGCACTACGAGACCATCCTCGCCTGAGTACATATCAAGCTTTCCGTCTGTCAGATACATTGTCTTTGAAGCCTGTGCCAGATTTCCTGTAGCTTCCTTGAGTCCCACAATATTTTCCTTTGTCTTAAAGAGCTCTGCCATAGTCTCCGGAAGCACGTTGCAGCCTGTACGTCCCGGTACGTTGTATACGATAATAGGACACTTTGTGCTGTCTGCAATCTGCGAATAGTGGCTCACAAGACCTGCCTGAGTAGCCTTGTTGTAGTATGGTGTGACAACGAGCAGTCCGTCTGCACCAAACTCCTCAGCCTCCTTTGAAAGCTGCATGGCTGTCTTTGTGCAGTTAGAGCCTGTGCCTGCTACTACAGGTACACGATGCTTTGTAAACTCTACGGCAGCCTTTATAACCTTTGCATGCTCCTCCATTGACAGACATGGGCTCTCGCCTGTGGTGCCGGCAATGATAATAGCATCTGTGCCATTGTCAATCTGCATATTGATAAGCTCCTCGAGCTTGTCATAATTAACCTCCTCGTTATCGTACATAGGTGTAACAATTGCTACTCCTGCTCCTTTGAAAATTGCCATGATTTTATCTCCTTCTTGCTTTTCTTTATTCGGTATTTGATTCTCTTAACGTATAAGTATGCCGCTGTCTGCCTCTAAGCGCTAAAAAACCGGCTCCTTAGAGCCGGTCCCAATTCTTCATGAATCACGATAGCTCCCCATCAAATCTGATGACAGTCATAAGGCTGTTCGCCATATGCCCAGAGATATATCCGCAGATGATAAATCCCTTCGGCGCTATTCCTTTCATCTCCCATCAACTGCCCCTGCGGCATCCGGAAAGCTACTCATAAGTCGCGCGACCTCTATCTGTTAATCAAATTATTCGTATACAGCAGATTATATAACTGCCTCACACTTGCACTAATAATATCACCACGCCTGTGCATTGTCAACTCACATGACAATATTTCTTATTATTTTTCCGACGCGATATTATAAATCTCATCTGCCATTTCCCTGATTCCATCGTCAAGTACTCTGCCTGTCATAATCACGGTCACATCATCAGGCCTTGAAGCAAGCATATCCGACAGTTCCTCCTTTGAAATCAGATGCAAATCCAAAAGCCCCAGCATCTCATCAAGCACAACAACCATGTCAGCACCTGTTGATATAACCTTCTTTGCATAGTTGAAGCCATTCTTGATATTCATGATTTCTTCCTGCTTACTCTCCTCATCAAGCTGCTCAAAGAGTATTCCGGCTCTTGAAAAATTAAAGAATTTCACCTCCGGCTCAAGCTTTTTCAAAAACTCCGGCTCCTTTTTACCCTTTAAGAACTGAATAACGACAGCCTGTTTCCCCTCACAAGCAGCACATATTGCACTTCCTATAGCGACATTTGTCTTGCCATGTCCCTCGCCATAATAAATCTGTACTGCACCGTTTTCCATAATAATCATGCCTCCATACACATAGCTTTTCTGCCTGATATATAATCATTACAGTTTACACCTGATGTAAACGTCAACAATTACAGGCATTAACCAATAATATCTAGTAAAATACCACAATCTGACTATTATTGCAAATTTTCGGGAAAATCACAAATCCGCAGTTACTGTCCATTTAAAATACTATGCCTCAATCTTGCTCACGGAAACCTCATACGCCGTGCGCTGCTCCACCTGTGTCTCACTGAGCTTTTTCACATAATCTCTGCTCTGGATTCTGCCCCATATCTGCACATGTGTACCCACCTCAAAGGTCGACGCAAATCTGGCATTTCTTCCCCAACAGATACATGGAATATAGTCTGACTTGCCATATGAGCGGTTCACTGCCACAAGCAGGTCTGCAATTTCTCGTCCAAGTGGTGTTTTCCTGTATATAGCCTCCTTGCAGATATAGCCGTCAAGGAAAATCTGATTGGCTGCATCCTCATCATAATCACTGTCCAATACCTCAAGCTCTCTTGCAAAAACAGACAGCACCAGCCTGTTCTTCTTCTCCTCATGCCTGTTGAATGAGCGGAACTGTCCTCCTATATATACGCTTTTGCCTATGTAGTCACCCTCCACATTGATAAGCCTCTCTGACACCATCACCGGAATATAGTCCATGCAATCTGAAAGCCTTCTGACCGAAACCTCCATCATATAGAAGCCCTCACCATACACCTCGTGACTAAACTGAAAATCTGAAACGATTTCTCCGATTATTGATACCTGGTTGTTTTCAAACATTTTATCTGCCATGAATTTTTGTCTCCCTTCCTTTTGTAAAATGTTTTTCCAGCTATTTTTAACATTTCCATAAAGTATATTTTCTCAAATAATGTCGACAAATCCAATAACATTTCACTTAATTTTATAAAAACTTTCAATGAAAACTTGCACATTGGAAAAATTATGATAGAATAAGTTAGTTGCAAACTTAGCTTTATTTATTAAAGAAAGAAGGAAAATATGAAAACAACAAGAGACGATATTCGTAATATAGCAATTATTGCCCACGTTGATCATGGTAAAACAACACTTGTAGATGAGCTTCTTAAGCAAAGCGGTGTGTTCCGTGACAATCAGGAAGTTCAGGATCGAGTAATGGATTCAAACGACATCGAGCGTGAAAGAGGTATCACAATCCTCTCCAAAAACACAGCTATTCAGTATAAGGACATCAAAATCAACATCATCGACACTCCGGGTCATGCTGACTTCGGCGGTGAGGTAGAGCGTGTTCTTAAGATGGTAAACGGAGTTATCCTCGTGGTTGATGCCTTCGAGGGTGTTATGCCACAGACCAAGTTCGTAGTTATGAAGGCTCTTGCACTCAAGCTGCCTATCATTGTCTGCGTCAACAAGATTGACCGTCCGGAGGCACGTCCTAATGAGGTCATCGATGAGGTATTAGAGCTCTTCATGGATCTCGATGCTTCTGAGGAGCAGCTTGACTGCCCATTCGTTTTCGCATCAGCCAGAGACGGCTATGCCATGAAGGACTTAAATGATGAGAGAAAGGATATGACTCCTCTCTTCGAAACAATCGTAAACTACATCCCTGCTCCAACAGGTGATCCTGATGCCAACACACAGATTCTCATCAGTACAATCGACTACAACGAGTATGTAGGACGTATCGGAATCGGTAAAGTGGACAACGGTAAAATCAAGGTCAATCAGGAGGCTGTCGTTGTAAACCACCACGACCCTGACAAGCTTGAGAAGGTCCGTATCAGCAAGCTTTACGAATTTGACGGACTCAACAAAGTAGATGTAGCCGAGGCTAACATCGGTTCGATTGTAGCAATCTCAGGTATCGCAGATATCCACATCGGAGATACAATCTGCTCACCGGAAGCACCGGAGGCTATTCCTTTCCAGAAGATTTCAGAGCCTACAATCTCTATGAACTTCATCGTAAACAACAGCCCTCTTGCAGGACAGGAAGGTAAATTTGTCACAAGCCGTCACATCCGTGACAGACTCTTTCGCGAGCTCAACACAGATGTTTCACTGCGTGTCGAGGATACTGACTCACCTGATTCCTTCAAGGTTTCCGGACGTGGAGAGCTTCACCTTTCAGTACTTATTGAGAACATGCGCCGTGAGGGTTATGAGTTCGCTGTAAGTAAGGCAGAGGTGCTCTACAAGTATGACGAAAACGGCAAGAAGCTTGAGCCAATGGAGCTTGCTTACATCGATGTACCTGACGAGTTTACAGGAGCTGTCATCTCAAAGCTTCAGCAGCGCAAGGGCGAGCTTAGAAATATGGGCTCTATCGCAGGTGGCTACACCAGACTTGAGTTCCATATCCCTGCACGTGGACTTATCGGATACCGTGGCGAGTTTATGACCGATACAAAGGGTAACGGAATCTTAAACACCATGTTTGACGGCTACGAGCCATACAAGGGTGAGATTGCATACCGTGCAACAGGTTCACTCATTGCCTTTGAGTCAGGTGAGGCTGTAACATACGGACTCTTCTCTGCACAGGAGAGAGGAACACTCTTTATCGGACCGGGTGCCAAGGTTTACTCAGGAATGGTTATCGGACAGTGTTCAAAGGCCGAGGACATCGAGCTCAACGTATGTAAGAAGAAGCATCTTACAAATACACGTTCTTCATCAGCAGATGAGGCACTCACACTTGTACCACCTAAAGTATTAAGCCTTGAGCAGGCTATCGACTTTATTGATACAGATGAGCTTCTTGAGGTAACACCTGAGAGCCTTCGAATCAGAAAGAAGATTCTTGACCCTACTCTTCGTAAGAGAGCCGGTTTCAAGAAGAATTAAATCATGCTTTTCACATAAAGTATTTGTTGCTGAAAAGTATACAGTAATTATACTTTATGTAAATTTCAAAGACAAAAAATACCGTCAGGGAACATCTCCCTGACGGTATTTTTATTTGACCTGATTTATTTTTACAGTGCCTTGATTCTCTCAAGTGCCTTTACTGTGTTCTCATAGTTTCCGAAAGCAGTCAATCTGAAGTAGCCCTCTCCGCTTGGTCCAAAGCCTGAGCCAGGTGTACCTACCACGTTGGCATTCTCAAGCAGGTAATCGAAGAACTCCCATGATGTCATCTGATCCGGTGTCTTGAGCCAGATGTATGGTGCATTTACTCCGCCGTAAACTGTAAAGCCTGCCTCTGCAAGACCTGTCTTTATTGTCTTTGCATTGTTCATGTAGTATGCTACCTGATCCTTAAGCTGTGCTTTTCCGGCATCTGAGTAAACTGCCTCGCCTGCTCTCTGCACGATGTATGGTGCACCGTTGAACTTGGTTCCGTGACGGCGTGCCCACATAGCATGAAGTGATACATCACCACACTTAAGCTCCTTAGGTACTACTGTGAAGCCAAGACGCACGCCTGTAAAGCCGGCGTTCTTTGAGAAGCTTCTAAGCTCGATGGCACATGTCTTTGCACCGTTACACTCATAGATTGAGTGTGGCACATCTGCTTCGCTGATATATGCCTCGTAGGCTGCATCAAAGATGATGACTGAACCATTCTTGTTTGCATAATCAACCCATACCTGTAACTGCTCCTTTTTGAGAGTTGTTCCTGTTGGGTTGTTTGGCAGACACAGATAAATCATATCCGGTACTTCCTTTGGAAGCTCCGGAACAAAACCGTTATCTGCTGTTGACGGCATATATATCACATTGCTCCAGGTCTCTGTCTGTGCATCATATGTGCCTGTTCTTCCTGCCATGACATTTGAATCAACATATACAGGGTAAACAGGATCTGTAACAGCGATACGGCTGTTTGCTGAGAAAAGCTCCTGGATGTTGGCTGAATCACTCTTTGCTCCGTCTGAAACAAAAATCTCATCTGCTGAGATATCGCATCCTCTTGCCTTGTAGTCGTTGTCTGAAATTGCTTTTCTGAGGAACTCATATCCGAGGTCAGGTGCGTATCCGTGGAATGTAGCTGCATTTCCCATCTCATCAACTGCCTTGTGCAGCGCATCGATGATAGCAGGTGCAAGCGGCTGTGTTACATCGCCGATTCCAAGCCTTATTATCTCTTTATCCGGATTTGCCTCCTGATAAGCTGCAACCTTTTTAGCTATTGTGCTGAAAAGGTAGCTTCCCGGTAATTTCTGAAAGTTATCATTAATCTGAAACATGTTTATCTCTCCTTTGTTACTTTACAATAAGTCTAATTTATCACTTTACCATGCAAGTGTAAATATGTTTTTTTATCATTATTTTTTATAGTAACTGTTCAAGCCTTTGCAGCTACTATCATACGCTCTTCTGTCTGGCTTCATAAAGCGCATACTACACATCAGTCATAAGGCTTAGTATCATCTGTGCTGTTTCCACAAGACCGGTGCCGTTATCCATGCTTCGCTTCTGGATATACCGGTGTGCTTCCTCCTCTGAGAATCCATTTCGTTCCATCAGTACAGCCTTTGCACTGCTTAGCATCTCCTGATCCTCCTTTGAACGTACCTTAGGCCTTTGCCTGAGCTTTTTCCTGCGGCGCGTTATCGTGTAATCCATCATCTCAACAGTCTGCAAAAGCTCATGCACTTTGAGTGGCATGGATAATGACATCAGATTATCCACATTTTTTTCCATGATACCCGCTGCCGACGCTATGAGAAGCATCTGAAACTCCTTAGGCATATACTCGTATATCTCACTGTACATCATGTCTGAAAATCTGTATCCGCATATGATGATTCCCATATTCAGTCCGTTCATGCTCGAAAGTGCTGAAGCTCCTGTATTTGCAACCGCCGTGACTGTATAACCGCTCTGCGCTAATAATTTTTTGATTGAATTGGCTACTTCCTTTTTAGGAAATGCTATAACAATATTATTCACGGTTCGTTACATCCTTTAAAACTTGTACAGATATTCATCTATTTCCCATTGGGTAACCGCAGCTCTGTAATCGTTCCACTCTGCCTCTTTTGCCTCTATATACTTGTTGTAGATATGCTCTCCGAGTACCTCGCGGATAAAATCATCTGACTTAAGGCACTCAACCGCCTCATGTAAATCCGCAGGAAGTGATTCAATTCCGAGTCTCTTTTTATCCTGTTCTGTGAGCTCAAATACATTCTCACGAAGCTCTGTATCCGGCTGTATCTTGTTCTTTATGCCGTCAAGTCCTGCTGCCAGGCACAGTGCCAGAACCAGATACGGATTTGCTGAAGGATCAGGGTTTCTAAGCTCCACTCTCCTTCCCTCACCTCTTGTTGCAGGGATTCTGATAAGCGGACTTCTGTTTGTAGCTGACCAGGTGATATAAATCGGTGCCTCATAGCCCGGCACAAAGCGCTTATATGAATTGACAATCGGATTGGTGATGACCGTCATGCCCTTCATATGCTTCATGATACCGCCTATGAAGTAGTATGCCTCCTTGCTAAGTCCAAGCTTATCCTCCTCATTGTCAAATATATTGACACCATCCTTTGAAAGTGACATGTTGATATGCATTCCCGAGCCGCTCACACCATGCTTTGGCTTTGGCATGAAGCTGGCAAAAAGTCCGTGCCGCTTTGCGATTGTCTTTATAGCAAGCTTAAAGGTCATGATATTGTCGGCGGTATGAAGTGCCTCCTCATACTTGAAATCAATCTCATGCTGTGCAGGTGCCACCTCATGATGTGATGCCTCTATCTCAAAATCCATATCCTCAAGAGTTAAAACCATGTCTCTTCTTGCGTTTTCTCCCAAATCATTTGGTCCCAAATCAAAGTACCCTGCTCTCTCATGCGAGATGGTGGTAGGCTGTCCGTTCTCGTCCAGGTGGAAAAGGAAAAACTCACACTCCGGACCTACATTAAATACATAGCCCATCTGCTTTGCCTTTTCAATCTGTTTCTTTAATATATAGCGCGGGTCTCCCTCAAACGGTGTACCATCCGCCATATAGACATCACAGATGATTCGTGCGACCTTTCCCTGCTGTGGTCTCCATGGAAAAATCATAAAAGTGTCAAGATCCGGGTGCAGATACATATCTGACTCCTCTATCCTCACAAAGCCCTCTATTGACGATCCGTCGAACATACACTTGTTGTCGAGTGCCTTCTCAAGCTGGCTGGCTGTAATTGCCACATTTTTTAATGTTCCAAAGATATCCGTAAACTGTAAACGGATAAACTCAATATCCTCCTCATCCACTATGCGGATAATATCATTCTTACTGTATTTTGCCATTTTAAATCTCCTTATTATTGCAAAAAGCTATGACCTTATCGTACTCCATCTCACCGCCAAACAAATCAAGAGCACTGCCTATTGTCACATTCAGATGGTTCTGTCCAAGCTGCCTGATGCATTTTAAATCGTCAAAGGATGACACACCGCCTGCATATGTGACCGGTATTCTTCCCCAGCTGCCAAGCATGGCGACAAGCTCCTTTTCAATGCCGTTCACCCTGCCCTCAACATCCACTGCATGTACCAGAAACTCGCAGCAATATGAGGATAGCTTATCCAAAAGCTCTGTGGTCACTGCCTCATCCGTGAATTTCTGCCAGCGGTCAGTTACTATATAATACTGTCCATCCTTTTTGCGACATGACAGATCAAGCACCAGCCTGTCACTGCCCACAGTATCTTTAAGTCTGTTTAGATTCGCATAGTTTATCCTGCCGTCTTTAAATACGTAGGATGTCACAATAACTGCTGCTGCACCGGCATCTATAAACTCCATCGCATTGTCTGCGGTGATACCGCCACCTACCTGTAAGCCCTGCGGATACGCTTCAAGCGCCATAACAGCCTGCTCCTTTGTATCCTCATAATACTCACTGTCCACAGAATTGAGCAGAATGATATGACCGCCCTTTATGCCCGATTTCCTATACATATCTGCATAAAACCGGCTGTCCTGCTCTGAGACGAAGTTCTCACTGGCAAAATCGCCCCTGTCTTTTAATGAACCACCGACAATCTGCTTTACTTTTCCATTATGAATGTCGATGCATGGTCGAAATTCCATATTTTTCTCCCCGGTTTAGTTTATTGTGGCTCAAAAATCGTTACTGTCCACGCCTTAGTGTGACATGCAAACATTGCCTTAAAGCCACTTAATATAAAATATAACATAATTTTTACTTTATTTGCAAAAGACTTACATTAGTTTTACTAATAAATAATATAATAATTTCATATCGGGCTTATAACTGCTTGACACCCACTCTTTAATTTGCTATCATCATACAAATTACATTAGTATATAAAGTATACCAGTATAATAACATAAGAAAGAGAGGAATTTAAAAATGGGTACTATTATCGGCGAAGGAATTACATTTGATGACGTTCTCTTAGTTCCACAATATTCTGAGGTAACACCAAATATGATTGAGCTTCAGACACATCTTACTAAGAAGATTGTCCTTAACATTCCTATGATGAGTGCTGCAATGGATACAGTCACAGAATCAAAAATGGCTATCGCAATGGCCAGACAAGGTGGTATCGGAATCATCCACAAAAATATGTCTATTGAGGCACAGGCAGACGAAGTCGATAAGGTAAAGCGTTCAGAAAACGGCGTTATTACCGATCCGTTCTATCTTTCTCCAGACCATACATTACAGGATGCAGACAACCTGATGGCTAAGTTCAAGATATCAGGTGTACCAATCACAAAGGACGGCAAGCTTGTCGGCATCATCACAAACCGTGATCTGAAGTTTGAGACAGACTTCACAAAGAAGATTTCAGAGTCTATGACTTCTGAGAATCTCATTACAGCTCCTGAGGGCATCACCCTCGATGAAGCAAAGAAGATTCTTGCAAAGGCAAGAAAGGAAAAGCTCCCTATCGTAGACAAGGATTACAACCTCAAGGGACTTATCACTATAAAGGATATCGAGAAGCAGATTAAGTATCCTCTTTCAGCAAAGGATGATCAGGGCCGTCTCCTCTGCGGTGCCGGAGTAGGTATCACAGGCAACATGATGGAGCGTGTTGATGCTCTTGTTAAGTCTCATGTTGATGTCATCGTTGTTGACTCAGCTCACGGACATTCAAAGAATATACTTGAGGCTGTTAAGAAGATCAAGGCTGCTTATCCGGATCTTCAGATAATCGCCGGAAATATCGCAACCGGTGCTGCTGCCAAGGCTCTTATCGAGGCCGGTGCAGATGCTGTAAAGGTTGGTATCGGACCTGGTTCTATCTGTACAACACGTGTCGTTGCCGGTATCGGTGTACCACAGATTACAGCTATCATGGACTGTTACAAGGTTGCTAAGGAGTATGGAGTTCCTGTTATCGCAGATGGTGGTATCAAGTACTCAGGTGATATGACAAAGGCTCTCGCAGCCGGTGCCAACGTATGTATGATGGGCTCAATGTTCGCAGGCTGTGATGAGGCTCCGGGAACCTTCGAGCTTTATCAGGGAAGAAAATACAAGGTATATCGTGGCATGGGTTCTATCGCTGCTATGGAAAACGGAAGCAAGGACCGTTACTTCCAGGAGGGCGCTAAGAAGCTCGTTCCTGAAGGAGTTGAAGGTCGTGTAGCTTACAAGGGAACTCTTGAGGATACAGTATTCCAGCTTGTTGGTGGTATCCGCTCAGGAATGGGCTACTGCGGTTGCAAGACAATCGAAGATCTTAAGGAGAACGGACAGTTTGTCAAGATTACTGCTGCTTCTCTCAAGGAAAGCCACCCTCATGATATCCATATCACAAAAGAGGCTCCTAACTACAGCACAGACGATAAATAAACACATTTATTAATTCATATTACGAGGTAAAATATTTGGACGCTGACGACATATCGCAGATTATATTCTTATTAATACTATTAGCACTCTCCGCATTTTTTTCATCTTCGGAGACCGCTCTTACTACCGTAAACAAAATACGTATGAGAACCCTGGCTGAGGCTGGCAACACAAAAGCCAAAAAGGTGCTCAAGGTGACTGAGAACTCTCCAAAGATGCTCTCAGCCATCCTTATCGGCAACAACATCGTAAATCTTTCAGCATCATCGCTCACCACCTCGCTTGCCATCAAGCTGTTTGGCAGCGTCGGAGCAGGTGTCGCAACCGGAATACTTACATTCCTCATACTGATCTTCGGAGAGGTCTCTCCGAAGACACTTGCGACCATAAAGGCCGACAAGATTTCACTCTCAATCGCAGGCTTTATATCAGTGCTCATGGTAGTGCTGACACCTGTAATATTTATCATCAACAAGCTTTCACTCGGAGTCATTTTCCTCTTCGGAATAAGACAAAGCGATGCCAAGCGCGTCATGACCGAGGAGGAGCTTCGTACAATCGTTGATGTAGGACAGGAGGACGGTATCATCGAGGATGAAGAACGTGATATGATTCACAATGTATTCGATTTTGGCGATGCCGAGGCCAAGGAGGTCATGGTTCCGCGTATTGATATGACGTTTGTCCATGTTGATTCTACTTATGATGATTTAATTTCCATATTCAGAGAGGATAAATTCACCAGACTCCCTGTGTATGACGAAAGCACTGACAACGTAATCGGTATTGTAAATGTGAAGGATCTGCTACTCCTTAAGGATGAGGATAAAGAGCATTTTTCCATCAGAAATATCATGCGTGAGCCTTACTTTACATATGAGCACAAGAATACAGCGAATCTGTTTCTCGAGATGCGCGAATCATCTATATCGCTTGCCATTGTCTTAGATGAATACGGTGTCACAGCCGGACTCATCACACTTGAGGATCTCCTAGAGGAGATAGTCGGTGAGATTCGTGATGAATACGACTCTGACGAGCAGGATGATATCACAAGAATAAATGACTACGAATACATAGTTCTTGGCTCTGCAAATCTCGAGGATGTAAGCGATGAGCTTGGTCTGCACCTCGAATCAGACGACTATGACACAATCGGTGGCTACTGCCTTGAAAAGCTTGACCACCTGCCTGAAAAAAATGAAATAATCATCACTGATGACAATATTCTTCTCCGCATAGAGGCTGTTGATAAAAACCGAATCGAAAAGGTCTATATCAAATTGCCAAAGCCTGCCAAAGAAGAGAATTAAATTCAGGATCGTTTAACCAGCGGGAGTTCTCCATGAGACCTCCTGCTTTATTTTTGCTGTAATACAAATACCATTCTTCATACGCTAGTTATCCTCCATTGGCTGATCTGCTACAATAGTCTTTTTGCAGCTTATTTTCTTTGTCACACCTGTAGGGAGCTTGAACTCTTCCTCTATTCCTGCTGAAATAATGCCCTTTTCCATATCACATACATAGACTGTGGCACTTGCAGTACCGCCTGCTGTGAGTCTCTCATTAATGTCCTCTATGACAGCTTTTTCCACATCATAGCTGCTGACGGGCTTTTTATCCACGATATACATATTCGGCTCGTAATATCTGTTCATAGCACCCGAAAGTGCTAATGACAGACTCTTTTCCATCTGGTTCTCCCTGACTGTCATATTGTATACACTAAGCCCAAGCATCGCTGTATACACTACAATAAGACAACCTATTATTCCAAGTACTACATTTTTCATTCTATACGCCTGCTACCTTTCTATTAATTGGAACGCTTATCCTCACATGATCCTTTGTGCCATCATAGAGGCTGTTGATAAAAACCGAATCAGAAAGGTCTATATCAAATCGCCAAGGTCTCCCGAAGAAGAGAATTAAATTCAGGATCGTTTAACCAGCGGGAGTTCTCCATGAGGCCTCCTGCTTTATTTTTACCATAATACTTTTCGCTTATGAATCTAATCTTTCCAAAGGCTTTGGTTCTCTCCTTGACCTGAGTATCTGTAAATGTAATGGATATAGTCTTTTGCGTGATATTTCCATAGCTGTCCTTAGCCTCAAGCACTATCTCTATGATATCCTTGTCACGTGCACTTTCTATTTTACGGTCATCAAAATTTTTCACTTTCAGATAATTTATCTCGTTATCGCCAAATGCAATATCACCATCCTCCACATCCGTTGCAGATATAAGGCTTCCTATCAGCTGCTCTGTTATACCGCCATTCCTTGCCTGCTTTATCGAAAAGAACATATCATCCGCCTCTATGGTGGGCTCATGCTCCCAAAGTGCATACATACGTATTACCGCCTTATCTGTATACTCTATCCCCAGTATCCTGCATAAATCAGCTACCTGTATGCTCTCTCCCGGCGCATATTTTATATCAGGATACTCTTCTCCTAAAAGCCAGCCTATACACATATGCTGGCTTGGCAATGTCACCGTATCACTATACTTCACAGTGGCAGATACACCGGTATCATATTCTATGGTATACTCATTTTCCTGCCATACTGCGTATATATTTTTCGACGGTCTGTTTGACTCAATCCAGCTGTTTGCCACACCACACAATAACGGATATACGGCAGTCGTATCATACGAATTATTTCCCCAGCCATTCATATGATACCCGGCCATCTGCCAGCCCACAGCCGGAAAAGCCTGATTGATGCCTCCATATGTGTAGCTCTTTGAGATCTTTTCTGAATCATACGCACTCGTATTCCGCCAGAATGTCACAGCTATAGTACCTGCCTTTGCGTATGCCGTATAAGTACCACCCGAATTCACATAAAAACCATATGATGATGAGCTCATTGACGAATCATTGTTCCAATTCGTGAAATCATATCCGGCAGAACTGCTTGCACTGATTGTCACATATGTACCATAGCAGTATGTACCTCCCCCTGATACACTGCTTATGCCTGTAGACTTCCTGACATCAATTGTATGAAACAGTCCTCTCACCGTCTTGCCATAATACGAATACAGTGCTGAGAGTGCGCTGTCCGTCCAGTTTGCCGCTTTGGATATACCTGCATATGTAGTATAAACGTTTCCCCAGGAAGGACCATTATCATTCATGCCACCCTTGTTCTTGCCATTTACCCGAAGCACCATGCAGGCATCGAGGATGATGGTGCATGAGCCGGAGCTAATGGCATTGAGGGCCTGCGTATTAAATCGATTTTTCATATTCTTTAAAGTAATCACATAAAGCATATACTCCTTGCCTGATTGTTTTTTGCTGTTTAAGAGTGTCAGATATTGTCCACCAAGCTGGAAATAAATTTTCTGTATCTCATTTCCAGCTATCCCTTTAATTGTCATTTTGTATCCTATTGTCCTATACTTGGTTCCCGACGTAGATGTATTTCCTGCTGAACAAAAATAAATATTGCCATTTGTTCTATCTGTAGCCTTAAAAACAGCAGCATTACCATAATTAGAATAATACTTCACAGCATCATCCCATTCATCAGCCTTCACTATATTGCAATCAAACGAGAACATATAAGTAATAATAACTGTAGCCACAAACATCATGCAAACACATTTCCTAAAGAACACCCGCTTCCCAATAATAACATTTAAGATATCCATTTTCATCATATTCTCCATTTGTATACAAACCAACAAAATTATAAGCTCCGTTCATATCGGCCAAATTTAAACTATAATCCGGAACTTCTGCTCTTGAAGGAAACAGACATAGTAAATTACTTGTCACGCCAGCCGTTATCATCGGAAGCTGCCACTCCTGTGCTATTTTTTCAATAAACATATCTCCGATTGCATCATCTGACAAACCTCCATTTGTCCACTGCTGTATCACTGAATCAATATACGCCTTCTGCTCCCCTGTCATGCCATTTCCAGCCTTACTGCCATAAAATATCCATCCCGGTGCAACATACTCATTTTTTGGTGCTTCCGGCTGCGCGGGCTCACTTTGAGCCGGCTCAGGTGCGACTGTCTGATTTGATGCTGCCGGTTTTGAATCGTTACCTGCAGGTTGTTGTGTGTTATTGCTGCCTGTCGATGTCTTTTTATCTGCTGCTGTATTTGCATTATCTGAATTACCGGCTGCCGGTGCGGAATTATCATTGGTATCTGATTGCGTACCGTTATCTTGCTTATTATCTTTATCAATTACATTTGTTTCCTTCAATGCATCCTTTTTCACAAGTTCAAGCGTCTCGCTTTCAGCTACAATATCCTGCGTATTTTCTGTCACACTGACAGACCGGGAATCCTTTTTCTTCCCCTTTTCTCCTGATTTTGAGCTTACTGCCACTGCTATACATATGATAAGAATTATTGCTATTATCACTGCCGGTATAATAAATAAAAGTCTGTGTTGTTTTTCATTTTTCATTTTATATATCCGCTACCTTTCTATTAATTGGAATACTTATCCTCACATGATCCCTTGTGCCGTTTTTGCAGGTTATCCTGACATGCATATCATACACACCATAATCCGGAAAGCTAATTGACGAGCCATCGGCTGATATGCTGCCTGTACAGTCATTTCTGCACGAATCATACAGGGCATAAACTTCAAGCTTATCCAGATTATCCTCATGCGCTGTAACATCAAGCAGGTCATATACACTGTAGCTTACGGCATTCTGACGCATTTTCTCCTTTAGCTCAACACCCGGAACCGGTATATTTTTCATGCTGTCATAGCTGTCATTTGCGCTATCGCTGCTCAATATATCCTGTGGCGCAAATGCCACACTCATTTTGTTCTTCAGAGCCCCAAATCCCGACAGCAGCGCAATTCCCACAACCACCGCCACTATCATGGCTCCATATGTCTGCATTATCTCCTTCATCTATAGTCTCCCGGTTATTTAAATTGCACTGTTACCCCATATATTTATAAGCTGCGCAAGCATGCCTCCCTGAGCCAGCACAATATTCCCCATCAACACGAGAAATGCACTTGTGACGGCCGCTGCAATCAGCACGCCTCCATACTGTCTGAATACTTCTTTCATTTTCTCTTACCTTTACATACTTTTTAATCAATTCAGTTACTATCACAGCAGAGTAGACACATACACGAGCACACCGATTACTCCACTGCCTAAAAGAAGCATAATAACGCTTCCTCCCAATTCTTCTATTAAAAGCTCCATCTGTTTTCCTCCTCTTATACAGCCATATCCACAAGAAACGTACTACAACGCATATCCGCTCAGCACATGCTCCTGCTCTATTCCGAAAAATGCTACCGCGTAAGTGAACTTAAGCTCCACTCTTGCCTTTTCTATCTCATCTGACGAAGTGATTTGTGATGCGTCTGTGACTGTCCTTATGGAATTGTCTGTCATATACAGTTTAAGCTCCAGTGTATCTCCGGCTTTTGATGCATTTTGAAAGCAGGTCTGCGCAACCGAACTGTCATAATCACTGTCCTCAAGCTCATTGATGATTTGCGCATGTAGGTTCTGTGCCTCAACGACAGTCATAAATCCCGACAGCACACCTGATGATGTAACCACCATAAACATAATCAAAAACACCCCTAAAAAGGTCTTCATTATCTGACTCACAACACACCCCCTACACTACCTTGTATGATAAAAAGCTTATAAGGAAAATAGCCATATCAACTATCATCTTAAATGATGCTGTGATAACAGGAGCCAAAAACAAAAGATACATGCCGGCGGTCTTATCCTTAAGCCTCGCGGTGTCTGCTACATCAAGCATCTCCAGATTCTTCGTAATCAGCTCATCAATCTGACTTCCGCAATTGCCACTATTTCCAATCGAAACAGCATACAGCATGCCCATGGCTGCGTTTATCTCCGGCAGGTTCAAACAGTCGAGAAATCTGTGATACGGGTCAGAACTCTCCGGCTCCACGTCCAGTCTCTCCACAAGCGTATTTACCTCTTCCTTAAGTATCACCGGTATATGCTCTCTCGACTTCTGTATGGCTACCTGCACATTTTCACTCTGAATCAATAGGGCGAGGTCCATCAGCCACTTGGGAAATGCACTCTTTACATCCGCTATCAGATTTTTTTTCATAAGCCTGTGACCTATACGGTGCTGATTCAGACATATAAGAGCTGCTCCCATAGCTGCCACAGCCGGCCATTGTCTGTCAGTATACAGTAAAAATGCACTGGCTAACGCCGGTATAACTGCCATAAGAATTGACGCACGAAGCTCCTTTGCCGGATTGTATGCCTTGTATTCCTCGAGCTTTTTGGCATGCTTATCATCCTCCGGCAGCAGATCAATTCCAAGATAATCCACTTCAAGAAATTTCTGCCCCCAGAGTATGATTAAATCATCAAGCACTATAAGAGCTACAGACAGTATCTGCACAATGATATTGCTGCTGATATCCATGCTCAAAACCGGCAGATAAAGTATGATTCCACTAATGATAACAGAGGTCACAACTGACAGGATAATCTGATGAAACATCTTCTGTCTGTCCTCTATATTGCGCAGTATCCTACGCTCCCATGCACTCTTATCCTTAAGCAGTATCCTGGCTGATTCTTTAATATCACCGCCATAGTACTCAGCGTGTGCCATAAACTCGTGTGCATTTACTATTCGGTTGCACTTGTACTCATCTTCGATAATCCTCATAGCATCCACAAACACCTCTGTCTCATCAAACGTGAGCATCATATGATCAAGAGCCCTGCTCACAGTCTCCTTCATATGACCATCTGCCAGTGTGCTCTTTACATCCTCAAATGCACGGATTATCTTCTGCTCCTTCAAAAATGAATACAGCAGGGTGTCAATATACAGCGATACATCCAGAAAGCGCTTTCGCGCTTCCTGAAATCTTTGGCCTTTGATTCGGTGAAAATGCTGCATAACAAGAAGAAAAACAAGTACCACAGCTGTACACACCCAGTTTAGCTTGAGCAGAAGATGCAGCACATATGTCAGAAATAAAATCAATATATACGTCATTCCTAAGCCTCCCTCTCCTCACTCATCATGGCCTCATTCATCCGTATCTCATTGACAAAGGACTCGCCAAACGGCTCATTCACACCCTCTCTTTTAAATCTGCGAAGTATGACCTTTGGTATATCGTGAGTCACTATCTGTCCGTCTGATACAAGCATAAACACATGATTGGTATAGTTTTCCCTGTAGAAAAAGCACACCTGGTCTATGTATCTGTACACCACCCCGTCTTCATTTCTTCTCTTGCGGATTAAAATCCCCACATCAAGTGCCTGATATATGTCATTCTCCATACGCTCTGCATCCACACGGCTTTCTAGCATATTGAGTATTCTGTCCGGTATATTGCGCACATCATCTGTGTGGAGTGTCGTCATGCCACGCACACCGGTGCTCCAGCTCTGCAACAGATATTTTACCTCCTTTGAGCGTGCCTCTGATAGCATAATCCACTTTGGATTCATTCTAAGACATGACTTGATAGCCTCAGAGTAGCCAAACACATCCTCACTCACCTTCATCTCTATACAGTCCTTGCCCGGATTTGTCTCGGCATAACGTATCTCAAGAGTATCCTCAATTGTAATCACGCGCTCATTCGCCGGTATAAACTGTGAAAAAAACTTCACGCACTCCGTCTTTCCGATGCCCGGCATCCCGCAAAAGGTGATATTCATCTTGGTCTTTACGCAGTTTATCAGTACAGCTAAAAGCTCCTCCGAGCAGAATTTCTCAGCAATTGCAGATTCTGCTGTCAGTCTGATAAGCGGCGGTGTCTTTCGTATGCTGATGCTCCTGCCCGACTTCGCAACCGATTCATGCAGTATCGTCACACGAAGCTCGCTCGTCTCGGCCTCAAGCTCCGGATTTCTCTTATTGAACTGTCTGCTTACGACATTGGCGATGCGCTGTGTAAACTGCTCCACAAAAGCAGGTGTCATATACTGTGTAACAAACTGCTGATTGGCCCTGAAACGCTCATTGAATATATTTGTAAGCCATATTTCTTTGCCGTTATAATCTATATCTGTTATCTCGTTGCTGGCTACAAAGCTCCAAAGCGGTCCAAAATATTCTTTTCCAAGCTCCATGTACCACCTCTTATTTGACACTCATATTGGCATGATTTGAAAAGTTTGTAATCAGATCACTAAATGTCTTTCCTACTATGCCTGTTGCATCAGAGCCTATAACCGCTGTTACAACGAGGATGATTGATAAAATAGCTACAACTGTTATGAGTATTCCGCCATATTCCTGAAAAATTTCCTTCATAATATTTAAATCCTTTCTTCATCTAAGTCTAAAATAATAGTGTTAAATAAAATCAAAAATCAAATATATGAAACTAAAAAACAAGGAAAAAAATAGTGGCCGAAATGCCACAAAAAGAAACCTGCATAGAACATATGCAAGACACAATTTAAAAAGATATTTATATCTTACACAAAAATCGGGATTTGTAAATACCAAATCCCGAAAAAATGTGCACAAATATTCATTTAGTTTTTATACATATATCACATACTTATTTTAGATAAATATGCCAATTATAGGTCTACCCGTTAGGACATAACAGAGAATTGCATATCTATCCGTTAAGACATAACAGTGATTTATGCCTCGAGCAGCTTATTTACGCTGACAAGACGTGTGACAACAACAAACACCTCTGCAGCCTTTTTCAGCTCATCAAGTGATGGATATGTCGGAGCAATTCTTATCACGCTGTCATCCGGATCCTTCTTGTAAGGGAAAGGAGAGCCTGCACCTGTCATTGTGACACCAGCTTCCTTGCACTTTGCAACGATTTCCTTTGCACAGCCTGAAAGAGCCTCAAATCCGAAGAAGTATCCACCAAGCGGCTTAACCCATGTTCCAATGCCTCTTGAAGCAATTTCATCTGTGAGGATATTCTCAACCAGCTCGAATTTAGGTCTGATAAGAGATGCATGCTTTGCCATATGAGCCTTGATACCATCTACATCCTTAAAGAATCTCGCATGACGAAGCTGATTAATCTTGTCGTGTCCTATTGTCTGTATAGTAAGGCGCTTCTTGATATCCTCACGGTTTTTCTCAGATGTGCATATACCTGCCACGCCTGCACCAGGGAATGTCACCTTACTTGTTGAGCAGAACTCAAATACCATATCAGGGTTTCCCTCTTTCTCGCAGAGCTCAAGGATATTTGGAATCTCTGCCTGCTTGTCATCATAGAGATGATGAACTGTGTATGCATTGTCCCAGAAGATTCTAAAATCATCTGCTGCAGGCTTAAGCTTTGCAAAGCGCTCAACTGTCTCATCAGAGTATACAACACCCTGTGGGTTAGAGTATTTTGGAACACACCAGATTCCCTTTACAGAGGCATCGTTATTGACATATTTCTCAACCATATCCATGTCAGGACCATCCTCAGTCATAGGAATGTTTATCATCTCAACTCCAAACTCCTCTGTGATTGCAAAGTGCCTGTCATAGCCCGGTACAGGACAGAGGAACTTCACCTTGTCAAGCTTGCACCATGGTGTATTGCCGCAAAGACCAAAGATAAATGCACGTGAAACCTGATCATACATGATATTGAGACTTGAGTTTCCATATACTATAGCCTGCTCAGGCTTTGCTCCTACCATGCCTGCGATAAGGGCCTTTGCCTCAGGAATTCCGTCCAGACATGCATAGTTTCTCACATCAAGTCCTGATTCACTTTTCATATCACTGTCTGATTTCAAGACATCGAGCATAGGGAGTGAGAGGTCAAGCTGGTCTGCTCCCGGCTTTCCACGCGACATGTCAAGGCTTAAGCCAAGATTCTTAATCTTCTCGTACTCAGCCTCAAGTGCTGTCTTTTCCTGCATTAACTCTTCCTTTGTCATTTCTGTATACTTTTTCATTTAAAGATCCTCCTGGTCTGATTTTTCTAAATATTTATGTTATTATCAACTATTTGCAATTATTCAAGCTTCATCTATGCACTTTCATGTATCACAGTCTCTGTGAAGCTCATCCATGTGTGCTTTTATCTTTGCCTCATAGCCTATGTCAGTAGGCTTGTAAAACACCCTGTCTGTAAGGCCATCCGGCAGATACTGCTGCTTCACATAGTGATTTGGATAGTCGTGTGCGTATTTGTACCCGACTCCGTGCCCGAGCTTTTCTGCCGCACCGTAATGGGCATCTTGCAGATGTGCCGGTACAGCCGGTGTCTTAGTCTGCTTCACGCAGCTCATCGCTGCCGATATCGCATTATATGATGCATTGCTCTTTGGCGCGCATGCCATGTATGTGACAGCCTGTGACAGAATAATCTGTGCCTCCGGCATTCCAACGCGCTCGACCTCTGCCGCCGCCGATGCCGCTACAACCATAGCCATCGGGTCTGCATTGCCTATATCCTCCGATGCAAGTATCATGATTCGTCTTGCGATAAACTTCACATCTTCTCCGGCATAAAGCATCCTCGCCAGATAATAGACCGCCGCATCCGGGTCTGAACCGCGCATGCTCTTTATAAAAGCAGAGATGGTATCGTAATGGTTATCCCCCTTCTTATCATAGGAGATAACTCTTTTTTGTATACATTCGCTCGCCACATCGATAGTGATATGAATGATGCCATCGTCTGACCTGTCCGTGGTCAGTACACCAAGCTCAATCGCTGTGAGCGCCGCTCTCGCATCTCCGTTTGACACATCTGCAAGGAAATCAAGTGCATCATCATCTATCTGTGCATTGTATGCACCCATGCCCTTTTCTGTGTCAGTCAGTGCTCTCTTAAGAAGTACCTTTATATCATCCGTTGACAGCTTTTTAAGCTCAAAAATGACTGAGCGTGAAAGCAAGGCTCCATTTACCTCAAAGTAAGGATTCTCAGTGGTAGCTCCTATCAGAATAATAGTGCCATCCTCCACAAACGGAAGCAGGTAATCCTGCTGCCCCTTGTTGAAGCGATGTATCTCGTCGATAAAAAGTATCGTCTTCTTCTGATACATTCCCTGATTATTCTTCGCCTGCTCCACGACCTCTTCCATATCCTTCTTGCCTGCAGAGGTTGCATTAATCTGCATAAACTCAGCACTGGTAGTGTGGGCTATGACTTTTGCCAAAGTAGTCTTTCCGGTGCCCGGCGGCCCGTAAAAGATGATGGAGCTGAGCTTATCGGCTTTAATCGCACGATACAAAAGCTTGTCCTTCCCAACTATGTGCTGCTGCCCGACCACCTCATCAAGTGTTGTCGGACGCATCCTTGAAGCTAAGGGACCGCTTGTCTCCTTATTCTGTTCTCTCATGTAATCAAATAAATCCATATCATCCCCGCCTGAAATGCATATTTGATATACCTGTTATATCATTTTGCAATTTCTTTTAGCAAAAAATTCATTTTGCATTGATATAATCGGCAATTACGTGTTTTATAAGTGCTAATTATGCATAAAAAAGTGGTGCAAAATTCATTTCCCTATAATAAGATACATGAATTTGCACCACTTTACAACACAAAATTTAATTTTCTACGAAATGACTAATATTTGCCCTTTAATGCAGGATAAAACTGCTTAAATTTTGCATAGCCCTTCTCATATTTTTCGACAAGCTGTGGACTTGGCATGGTTGTATCCTTCTTTCTCACAATAGCCGCTGCCGCAGCCTCCACATTTTCAAAGCAGCCGTTTGCAACTGCAGCCAGTATTGCACCGCCGTATGCCGGTCCTTCCTCGACCTCCACCGTGTCAACCTGCATATTCATGACGTTTGCAACTATCTTTCTCCAAAGCCCACTCTTTGCACCGCCACCACAGATTGTTGTGCTTTTTGGTGCCACACCAAGGCTCTTTGCCACCTCAAGTGAATCTCGAAGACCATATGCCACACCCTCAAACACAGCCTGCAGCATGTCGGCTCTGTCAGTGTCCATGCTCATCCCGATAAACGCTGCCCTTGCAGACGGATCATTGTGCGGAGAGCGCTCTCCCATCAGATAAGGCAGAAAATACACATGATTCTCACCAAGTCTGCCATCCTCCTCAAGAGGCTTCTGCTCATTCACAAAGTCATCGGAATGAAGGATATCCTTCATCCACCAGTTGTTGCAGCTTGCAGCCGAGAGCATGCAGCCCATCAGATGATAGCCGCCGTCAGCATGGTCAAACGAATGAAGCGCATTGTGCGAATCCACTCTGAACTCATCACTTGTAATGAAAAGTGTGCCGCTTGTTCCAAGAGAGAGGTTACACTTTCCGGCTCCGACTGTACCTGTGCCTATAGCTGCAGCCGCATTATCTCCTGCCCCGGCTGCAACTATGCAGTCTTTAGGAAAGCCAAGCTCACATGCCACATCAGCTTTCAGAGTACCTGTCTTTTCACTGCTCTCATAAAGCCCAGGAAGCCACTCCTCTCTTACATCGCATATGTCAAGCATCTCCTTTGACCAGCACTTATTTTTGACATCCAGAAGAAGCATTCCCGATGCATCAGAATAATCGGTACTAAATACACCTGTCATGCGGTATGCAATATAATCCTTTGGCAGCATAAGCTTTTTTATTCTGGCAAAGTTTTCCGGTTCATTTGCTTTTAGCCATAAAATCTTTGGCGCTGTAAATCCGGCAAACGCTATATTTCCGGTGAGCTCAGACAGCTTTTCTTTTCCTATTACATTATTTAAATAGTCTGTCTCCTTCTGTGTTCTTCCGTCATTCCAAAGTATAGCAGGTCTTATTACATTGTCGTTTTCATCCAATACGACAAGTCCATGCATCTGACCGCCGAAGCTGATTCCCGCAACAGCGCTCCTGTCAAAATCTTTAGTCAGCTCTATAAGCCCAGCCACGGTCTGCTCCCACCAGTCACATGGATTCTGCTCTGACCAGCCCGGCTTTGGAAAGCTGATTGGATACTCCTTTGAGACTATATTTAATACCTTTCCGCTCTCATCCATGAGCAGAAGCTTTACTGCACTTGTGCCTAAATCCACACCTATATATAGCATATCTATTCTCCATTCACGCAATATGTTTACATCAGATAACGTAACTATTCAGAACCCACTAACAGAAAGGATTTTCTGTCTTGTATGGCAGTGATGCCGGCTGATTGTAGTTAATATCCTCAACTGGCACGCCAATATATTTAAATACCTCAAAAAGGGCTTTTCCGTAATGACCGAAGGCTACAGCTCCGTGATGAGGATAATTCTTCTCAATAAGCACATGACGGTAGAAACGTCCCATCTCCTTTATCGCAAACACTCCGATACTGCCGAATGAACGTGTTGCAACAGGAAGCACCTCACCCTGTGCCACATAAGCGCGAATCTTACAGTCTGCTGTAGACTGGAGACGATAAAATGTAATATCTCCCGGCACTATATCTCCCTCGAGAGTTCCGTTTGTCACCTCTATAGGAAGGCTTCTTGCCATAATCATCTGATACTTCATCTGTGGGTTGCAAACCTTGCTTGAACAGGTGTTTCCACAGTGGAAGCCCATAAATGTGTCTGTATGCTTGTAGTCAAATCTGCCCTCGATTGACTCCTTGTACATATCCTTCGGCACTGAGTTGTTGATGTCGAGAAGTGTGACAGCATCCTCGCTGACGCAGGTTCCGATGAACTCACTGAGCACTCCATAGATGTCCACCTCGCATGAAACCGGGATACCTCTTCCTGTAAGACGGCTGTTTACATAGCATGGTACAAATCCAAACTGTGTCTGGAAGGCAGGCCAGCATTTTCCTGCGATTGCCACATACTTTCTGTAGCCCTTATGCTCATCAACCCAGTCTAAAAGTGTGAGCTCATACTGTGCAAGCTTCTCAAGAATCTCAGGCTTTTTGTTGCCCTCGCCAAGCTCCTTTTCCATGTCCTTTACCACATCCGGTATTCTCTCATCACCGGCATGCTTGTTAAATGCCTCAAACAAATCAAGCTCTGAATTTTCCTCAATCTCAACACCCATGTTGTAGAGCTGCTTGATTGGCGCATTGCATGCAAGGAAATTGAGTGGTCTTGGTCCGAATGAAATAATCTTAAGATTATTAAGTCCGTATATAGCCCTTGCTATTGGCAGGAATTCATGTATCATATCTGCGCAGTCATCTGCATCGCCCACAGGATACTCCGGAATATATGCTCCTATATTTCTGAGTGCCAGATTGTAGCTTGCGTTTAACATACCACAGTATGCATCTCCACGTCCCTGAATTAAGTTCTCCTGTGTCTCCTCTGCTGCTGCAACAAACATCTTTGGTCCGTCAAAGTGCTTTGCAAGAAGAGTCTCTGAAATCTCCGGTCCAAAGTTTCCAAGGTAAACACAAAGTGCATTGCAGCCTGCTGCCTTTATGTCCTCAAGTGCCTGTACCATATGTATTTCGCTCTCCACGATACATACAGGACACTCGTATATGTCTGCTGCATCATACTTTGCAGCGTATGCATCGACAAGTGCTTTTCTTCTGTTTACTGACAGACTTTCCGGAAAACAGTCACGGCTTACCGCAACTATACCGATTTTCATTTTTGGAATATTGTTCATAGTGTAAATCTCCTTCTCTCATATGTCCCATCGGACAGATTTATTGTTCTTATGTGCTAAGTATATATCCGGTCCAGCTTAATTGATACCTATAATTTAGTAAATTTAGTGTATTTTTTAACTTAATTTACTAAATTATAATGTTAATACTATATTGTCATGTTATAATGAGGCAAATAAAACATAAGGAGCCATGCCATGTCTATCACAGCAAAAGAACTTGCCAAACAACTTAATCTTTCTGAAGCAGCTATATCGATGGCACTTAATAATAAGCCCGGTGTCAGCACACTAACCAGAAAACGTGTACTCGAAGCTGCGGCCTCTGCCGGATATGATTTTTCAAGAATATCAAATACCAATGAAGCTCCGGCCTCCAATGGCACATTATATTTTGTAATATACAGAAAGAATGGCGCTGTAGTTCCTAATTCTCCTGTTTACACACATACAGAGCACGGCGTTTTGGTACAGGATGTTCCATTCTTTTCACAGCTGTCAGAGGGTATTGATTTGGGCTGCAGGCACTGCCACTACTACCTGAATATCAGCTACATATACGAAAATGACGATATTGAGGCTTTGCTATCTGAGTGGAAAAGGCTTGGAGCAAAAGGTATCCTGCTGCTTGGAACCGAGATGGAAAAGCATGATATAAAGCCCTTTACAAGGTGCGGTCTGCCTGTTGTGCTAATAGACAACTATTTCGAAGCCTTAAACCTCGATTGCGTGACTATAAATAACCTTCAAGGTGCCTATCTTGCCACAGACTATCTGATCAAACAAACACATGCACAGCCGGGATATCTGCATTCCTCATACATTATAACAGGCTTTGAGGAGAGAGCCGACGGCTTCTATAAAGCAATACGCAAAAACGGTTTGTCAACCTCGCGCTCAGTCGTACATCACCTCTCCCCTACAGTTGACGGTGCTTACTGCGATATGAAGGCAGTAATAAAAAGCGGTGACGAGCTTGCCCGATGCTACTTTGCCGACAATGACCTGATTGCTGCCGGAGCTATGCGCGCACTTTCAGAGGCAGGCTATCGCATCCCTGAAGACATATCAGTAATAGGCTTTGATGATATGCCAATGTGTACCTACATTACACCGCCTCTTTCGACTGTGCATGTGCCTAAGCAGTACATGGGTGAAATTGCAGTAAAAAGGCTTGCAGAGATAATAAATTCTACCTCTGCAAGCCATGTAAAAATTGAAATAAGCACAGAAATTATAAAGAGAAAGAGTTGTTAATTTCTATACATTCACTTATGCATTTTTCTGAACTGCCGATGCACTAAGTTTGCCATCCTTCACATCTATAAGGATGGTATCTCCTGCTCTCACACCATCTGCCAGAATCAGCTTTGCCGCGAGTGTCTCGACATGCTTCTGCAGATATCTCTTGAGCGGTCTTGCTCCGTATACCGGATCGTAGCCATTGTCGGTGATAAACTGCTTTGCAGTGTCTGTCAGCTCGACTGTGATTTCCTTGTCTACAAGACGCTTGTTTAAGTCTGCCATGAGCAGGGTGATGATATGACCGATGTTGTCCTTTGTGAGAGGCTTGAACATGATGATCTCATCAAGTCTGTTTAAAAACTCCGGTCTGAAATGACCCTTAAGCTCATCCATGACGCGGTTCTCACACTCTGTGCTGATGCTGCCGTCTGCCTCTATGCCCTCAAGAAGCTCCTGTGAGCCGAGGTTACTTGTCATAATGATGATAGTGTTTTTGAAATCCACGGTACGTCCCTGTGAGTCGGTGATTCGTCCGTCATCAAGCACCTGAAGCAGCACGTTGAATACATCCGGATGGGCTTTTTCCACCTCATCAAAGAGCACTACTGAGTATGGCTTACGCCTTACAGCCTCTGTGAGCTGTCCACCCTCATCATAGCCTACATATCCAGGAGGCGCTCCGATGAGTCGTGACACTGAGTATTTCTCCATGTACTCACTCATATCAAGTCTGACCATGTTGTTTTCATCATCAAACAGACTTGCTGCAAGTGCCTTTGCAAGCTCTGTCTTACCTACACCTGTAGGTCCGAGGAACATAAACGAACCTATTGGCTTTGTAGGATCCTTGATGCCTGCCTTTGAACGGATGATAGCCTCTGTCACCTTTGTGACTCCGTCATCCTGTCCTATTACCCTCTTGTGCAGCTCCTCATCGAGGTGAAGTGTCTTATTACGCTCACTCTCCGTAAGCTTTGCAACAGGTATTCCTGTCCAGCGCGAGATAATGAGTGCAATTTCCTCATCGCCCACGTTCTCACGTACAAGCGATAAGTCTCTGTCCTTAAGCAGTGCCTCCTCTGATTCCAGCTCCTTCTGCAAATTTGGAAGCACGCCGTACTGCAGCTCTGCTGCCTTTTCCAGGTCATAGTTCTGCTGTGCTGTCTTGATTTCATTCTTTGTGGACTCAATCTTTTCACGAAGCTTGCTGACCTTGTCAACAGCGCCCTTCTCGTTCTGCCACTGAGCCTTTTTTGCATTAAAGTCATCACGCAGCTCTGCAAGCTCCTTTTGTAGTGCTGCGAGCCTGTCCTGACTTAAGTGGTCTGTCTCTTTCTTTAGAGCTGTCTCCTCTATCTCAAGCTGCATAATCTTACGATTCTGCTCATCAAGCTCTGCCGGCATTGAATCAAGCTCCGTCTTTATCATGGCGCATGCCTCATCCACAAGGTCTATTGCCTTATCAGGCAAAAATCTGTCTGTGATGTATCTGTTTGAAAGCACTGCCGCTGTGACAAGTGCCGAGTCTGTGATTTTAACGCCGTGGAATACCTCGTATCTGTCCTTAAGGCCACGAAGTATTGAGATAGTGTCCTCTACTGTCGGCTCGTCTACCATAACAGGCTGGAAACGTCTCTCAAGGGCTGCATCCTTCTCAATGTACTCACGGTACTCATCGAGTGTGGTGGCACCTACGCAGTGCAGCTCACCTCTTGCAAGCATTGGCTTAAGAAGCTGTCCTGCATCCATGGCTCCGTCTGTCTTTCCTGCTCCGACAATTGTATGAAGCTCATCGATAAATAGAATTATCTGTCCGTCAGAGGCTTTTACCTCCTCAAGCACTGCCTTAAGTCTCTCCTCAAACTCGCCCCTGTACTTGGCTCCTGCAATCAGTGAGCCCATATCGAGTGCAAACAGTTTTTTGTCCTTTAAGCCTTCAGGCACATCGCCTTTTACGATACGCTGTGCCAGTCCCTCAACGACTGCCGTTTTACCAACACCCGGCTCACCGATAAGTACCGGGTTATTTTTAGTCTTACGCGAGAGGATACGCACTACATTTCGTATCTCATCGTCACGGCCTATAACAGGATCAAGCTTCTGCTGTCTTGCACGCTCCACCATGTCGTAGCCGTATTTCTCAAGTGTATCATATGTGGCCTCAGGGTTATCGGATGTGACCTTCTGATTGCCCCTGACCGTAGAAAGCGCTGTGAGGAATCTGTCTCTTGTGAGACCGTACTCCTTAATCAGCTCCTTCATTGCCTTGTTTGGATACTTCAGCAAACATAGGAAAAGATGCTCTACCGAAACATACTCATCTCCCATTGCCTTTGCCTCGTCCTCAGCATGGATAAGGACCTTGTTCAGATCATTGCCCACATAGACCTGTGCACTGCTGCCGCTTACCTTTGTGCGCGCTGCCAGATGGCGCTTTGCATTCTCCGTGAAATGCTCTACGTTTATCTCCATCTTATCAATCAGCTTCGGTATCAGTCCATCCTCCTGTGAAAGTAATGCCACAAGCAGGTGCTCCTGTTCTATCTCCTGATTGCCATAATCATATGCAAGCTTCTCGCAGTCATTGACTGCCTCTATTGATTTCTGTGTAAATTTTTGAATGTTCATAGTCTCACTCCCTTCTACTATGTTATCCATAAATATGATTCTTATGTGTCATACAGGTAATATCAAAATTTTATCTCTAAATAATCCTTTAAATAATTCTTCAATATTCCTTGTGACTATGTTATAGCACGCAAATTAGCACTCGTCAAGTGAGAGTGCTAACAATTTTTATTAAATAAATATAAACTTTTGATTTACAAGCAAAAAAGAGTGATTTACATCACTCTCTTTTACTCAATCGGCTGCACAATCCCCGAAACATTTGCCAGATTCTGCATCTTGTCATCAGCGTCAGCCATGATATCTGCGCATTTCTTAAGCTCCTGCTGCATCTCCTCCGTGAATACACGGCTCTTCTTGTAGCGAAGCTGATGCTCTGTGCTGGCCCAGAAATTCATGGCAATGGTACGAAACTGTATCTCTATCGGCACCTTGTCCTTGTGATCCGAAAAATACACATCAACCAGCACTATCATATGAAGACTCCTGTAACCATTCTCCTTCGGTTTTTTTATGTAGTCCTTTATTGTGACAATCTCGACATCCGCCTGATTCACAAGCATATTGGCCACCTGATATACATCGGATATAAATGGACAAATGACCCTGACGCCTGCTATATCCTTAATTTCACGCTTCATGGCATTGGTGGTGAGCGGAATGCCCTTTCGCTTCATCTTATCTATTATACTGTCAAGTGACTTTACACGGCTCTTTATGTTCTCGATTGGATTTCTTTCGTGATTGTTTTTGAATTCATTATTTAATATCTGTAGCTTTGCTACTATCTGCTGTATACCCGATTCGTAGTAGAACATGATGTGTTCATACTGCGAGGCAATTGAACTGAATTCGCCCAACATCGGCAGCATCTCTATTTGTGTATCATCCATGTTTACCCCCCTTACATATAATATATTTCCGCTTCCCACTTTATAATCTATGCAAGCCGGCATAGCATGCAGTATACTCTCCGGCAGAAGGTTTACGAGTGGGAAGCTGCATTCCAATTAATTATTTACTTAATTTAGTAAGTAACAGCCGTGAAATTCGGTATGTTACTTCGATGAGGAGCACTCCTGCAACTACATCATATATCACATGCTGCTTCGTAGTCAATGTGGATATGAATACTGCTATAGCGCAAATACAGAAAGTTGTACGTATCCACTGCGGTACTTTTTTATTGCCGCGGATACCAATATAGCACAGCCAGCTTACGAGGCAGTGTATAGATGGAAAAAGATTGTCCGCCGCATCCATACTATATAAAAAGCGCATGAGCTGTGCCCATATGTCTGAGCCCACTATTTCCGGGCGGGTGTTGGTTGTAGGATACACAACATAACAGATAAAACAGACTACCTTTGCCAGCCAGTCTGCCATGAGAAAACGATAACAGTGCCTTTTATCCATCGCTGCATTGTACAGATATCCTATAATCCAAAAAATATAGCAGCCAAAATAAATGACTACTGTAGGGTACACAACCGGTATCATATCATCAAGCGAGGTCTCTATATTGTGATGGATAAAACCGCCTGCAATAGCACGCGCGCCCCAGTATACACTGAAATTGAGCACTACTGTAAAAAGCAGCGGAATACGACTGTATTTTGGAAGTATTCTGTTAAAAAGCTGTCCTGTTTGCGATATGCTGTCCCTGGATAACACGTACTTCTTTGTCTCCTTTTATACACTCTTTAATTTCCGGAAGCAGGTCAATATGACTTTTTTTAAACAAAAGCACTATTGTGGAGCCAATCAGCTCAAAGTGCCCCATCTCTGCGCCCTTTCTCATCATGACATTCTCGTGGTCATTGACTATGCCTCCCACAAGCAGCGCACCTATCTCAATCTGTGCCACCTTGCCAAAATTAACTGTATCTAAAATAGTCCACATACGCCTGTTTTGCCTGTATACAGGCGCATTTTCCAGTGCAATAGGCTGTACACTGTGAAGCAGTCCCTTCACAAAATGATTCCTGCCCTGAAATCCATCATCTATATAGCAGTAATGATGATAATCATTGGCACAAAGACGCAGTATCACGCAGTCTCCTCCAACAAATTCCTTTGCAATTTTTTTGTTGGTGACAAGGTCCGTCACCTTGTACCATGAGCCCTTGATGTGAAAGCTGTTGTTGCTTTTTATCCTGTATGCACTCAGGTAACCGTCACACGGACTGATAAGATGCTCAGCCTGCCTGTCCACCTCAATGTCATCACGCTTTCTGGAGAAAAAGTCCTGAAAGCTGTTATATTTCTGACCCTTAAAATCAGACATGTCTATATTGTTATTCTTTATATACCGGCTGATAAGCGGCTTAGACAACTGGGAGTGCGCGACCATTTCTCCGAGCTTAAGTGCGCCTGTATACAGAAGCACCTTAAGTGTCACACGCCCCGGTGCAGTGGTATAAAGCCAGTCTACAAACGATTTTTTTGCCATTAAATAAGAACCTCCGCAATGAGAATACAAAACTCAACTGCTCCTATACCTACAAGCAGAACCTCGCCAAAAAGAGATGGCTTTTTGAGCTTTACTGGGAGCACGTAGCAAATGCCAATGATTAAAAGGGCAAGTGCCGCGATTGTCTGTGTATGTATAGCTGTGAACTCTCCAATCAGATATACCGCCGGGATAGCAAGCGCACTTGAGGTGATTGGAAGCCCCAGATAATACTGTCTGCGCTCTGCTGTCGCTGCCTGCCTGTTGGCCTCATCCACATTAAAGTATGCCAGACGGATAAGCCCGCAAAGAATGAATACAAATATGGCGGTAAATGCTATTGAAATCTTTGGAGTCACACAAAATACCCACACTGCCGGAAGCACGCCGAAGCATATGATATCACTTAACGAATCTATCTGTATGCCAAATGTTCGCTCGTCCCTGGTACGGTCCTTCTTTGTGGATGCAATGGTGCCGTCAAACATATCACAGACACCGGCCAGCATAAGGCAGATTAGTGACCCCACATACCTATCCTTTATGGCAAGCATAACTCCAAGGAAGCCTATCCACATGCCTATGTATGTAAGCACTACCGTGTAATTATAAAAGCCTATGAGCCCTGTCTTTTTCTCTGTGTCTGTATTCCCTATATCCAGAGTATCTGCCATTGCAGAATTAATATTCATATTATTCATATTATTCATATTGATTCCCTTACTTTCAATCTTTTGTTTTTATCAGATAGAACATGATAAGTTTTCTCATTTACCATTAAACGGTAATATTATATGCCTATACCTGATATATAATAACATAAACTCATTAATTATTTGTTTAAACTTTTCTTAATATCTCTTATTTTTAGCAAAAAACAAGGCAGAACCTGCTTTCTGATTCTGCCCGCATACTATAGCATATCATGAATTATATCTTTAATCTCCTGCTTGTCCTTTTCAAGAACAAATGCAAGCTCTGCATTTAAATTGTGCTCTGCCATCTTGCCATAGCGCTCATCGACGGATGTAGCCTTCTTGCCTGCCTGCGCACGCTGCTCATTTCTGATATGTAAACACTTTAAGAGACTGACCACATTATCCGGCTCACAGCTTCTGACTGCCTCCTTATAGAGCGTTTCACGCTCCTTCTCATTGTTTACCACGAGTGCCTCTATCTCAGGTACTCTATCAAGCACCGCCTGTGCCTCATCCTGTGTTATTACCTTACGTATCCTCTTATCAGCATTGTCGACAGGTATATACACTCTGTCATTCTCCTCCTCAACAGGGCGGAGTAAAAAATATGACTTGAGCTTCTTGTCTCCTGACATGTCTAACTCCACGATTTCGCTTATTTTACAAATTCCATTTGTAGCATTTAATACGTAATCACCTATTTCGAACATATCACACCTCTTTCGTTATACAATATTATTTTATCACTTTTTCACGAATTTTGTAAGAGGATTTTTTCAAAAATATCAAATATATCAAAAAAGCGTGTTTTACGTCAATAAAACACGCTTTAAAAAATTACTCAATCAGCTGCTTCACGCGGTCATCGAGCTGGAGCATACGGATAATAAGCTCTATTGAGCCCTTGATACCGTAGCTGGCACTGTTGATACAGATATCATAGTTACTTGCCTTGCTCCACTTTCTGCCGGTATAGAATTTGTAGGTCTTCAGATGTCTCTTATCCTCAGATTCTATCCATTTCTTTGCCTGGTTCGGAGTCACATTCTTATTTATCTCAAGGAAACGCTGGACTCTTCTCTTCTCCGGTGCTGTGATAAAAATACTTATGTGAGGAATATGATTGTTTGTCAGAATCGCATCTGCAAAACGTCCCATAACAATGAAGTCCTCCTGCTTTGCCTTCTCTACAAGGAACTTGCTTGTATCAAAGAAAAGCACATCCTCTGATGCAAGTCCGTGGTATTTCTTAAAAGCTTTTATGCGCTTTTTGATTCCCATTCGCTCCTTTTTCTGGAAGGTAGCTGTAGCCTGGGCTGCTTCCTCTCCATCCTTCTGTCTGAACACCTCATTCATGACAGACACATCATAGAAATTCATACGAAGCTTGTCTGCAAGTGCAAATCCAATCTCATTTCCACCACATCCGCAGGAACGTCCTATACAGATAATCAGATGATCGCCCGTTTTGAAACGATCCTTCAGGTTTACGGTATTTAAATCCGCTATCTTTGGATCGAGGATATCTCCGTCAGCAAAGCCTGTCGGGAGCTCCGCTATCTCCTCTACTATGTTGTTGTATCTGACCATGATATCATGCCTTGTATCGTGATCAGGTATTGTTCTTGCCATGTTGCTTATCAGGGCAAGCTCGCTTCGGATTCTTGAGCTGTTCTGCCTTGAGTGCAGATCCTCCATGATGTTACGGATACATATATCCTTCTCGCCACCAAATACCCTGCCGAGGGATGAGCCTAATTTCTTGTATACTTCGGCATCAAGCTCATAGATTTCGATGGCAAGAGCTTTAATTTTCTCGTCATAAAATTCCATAATTCATCCCTCCTATAAAAAGAATATGATCATATCTATGATGAAAACAGGTATCAGATAACGCAATGACCACCACATGTAACCAAAGAACGATGGCATGTTGATACCGTTTTCGTCTGATAATGACTTGACCATAAAGTTCGGTGCATTTCCAATATATGTGTTGGCTCCCATAAATACAGCGCCACACGAAATTGCCATAAGCATCTTGACCGGCACCACTCCCAGTGTAGTTGCGACACCTGTAGTAAAGTGCATGGCACCCGCTGTAGTAAGGAAAACCAGATATGTCGGTGTATTGTCAAGGAAGCTTGAAAGTGCTCCTGTTGCCCAGAACATCTCAAACGGCTTTGTGATTCCAAGACCTGAACCTGCACTCTTTAATACCATAAGAGCAGGCTGCATGGTGATGAAGATTCCGATGAAAAGCACCGCAACCTCCTGAATTGCTCCCCATGTGAAATGGTTCTGCACACGAACCTCCTTCGGTGTTGTCTTGAAGGAAAGCAGGGCTGCAAGCAGAATAATAGCAATCTCAATAATTGCAGGCACAGTGAGTGTAACCTCCCTGAATATCGGAATACCGATAACCTCTCCTGCAGCATTCTGGAATGCAGAAAGCTTAGGAAGCACACCGCTTAGTATAACAGCTATGACAATCATTACGATATATAAAAAGTTGTGGGCACCCTTTATCCTGATGAGAGGCTCATTTTCCTTCACCTCAGGCATAAGTCCCTTAGTGATATCCTTCTGGTATGCCTTCTTGTCCAAATGATAAAATATGGAAAGAAGCAGTATCATATTTATTAAGAGAACCGGAAACAGCCTCATGCTCCAGAAGAACGATACTCCTCTTGAAAATCCCATGAGCAGTGGCGGATCTCCGATAGGTGTAAGACATCCTCCGATATTTGACACAAGAAAAATGAAAAATACCATGATGTGACGCTTGTTCTTTCTCCATGAGTTCATCTGTATGATCGGCCTTACAAAAAGCATACTGGCTCCTGTAGTTCCTATACAGCTTGAAAAAAGAGTTCCAACAGCAAGCATGATAACGTTTACCTTTGGGTTGCCGACCAGACTTCCCTCCAGCTTGATATTTCCGGCTACGCAGAACAGTCCAAAGAGCAGAACGATAAAGGTCAGATAGTCGCCTATCAGACACTCCAGTACCGTCTCTACGGCTTTTGGTGCTCCATAGAACAGCGCGAACGGAATGGCAAAAAGCAGTGACCATAAGATAACTGCATGAGCTTGATGCTTCTCCCACCATTCAGGCTTCACAAGCGGCATAACTGCTATGCACAGTAATAAGCCCGCAAATGGGATACACAACATTAATAATGTGTTTGACATTCTTTTCACCTCTACTTTGTTAAAAAATAAACTAATTCAAATCTAGTTCATTTTACACCATTATTTTTTATTTGCAACTGTTTATAGAAAAATTTTAATTTATATATGTTTTTTATATAATATTCACATTTTTATAAACAATAATGCATTACCAGTTGGTAAAATTATCTATAATATAGTCTGCATCATGAGCCATATCATCCTTTGGTGAAATATTCGATCTCACATAAAATGCATCCATCAGGCATTCCTTTGCCCCTTTGATATCGGTAGTCGAATCATTTCCTATAAAAAGCGATTTTGATACGTCAATATCATGCTTATTTATCAGCTCCGTATAAAATCTGATATCAGGCTTTTTTGTATTATAATCAGATGAGATAAATACGTCATCAAACAAATCAAAGATATCAAGTCTTCTCATCTCATAGGCTGTAAATATACGCTGCGCATTTGAAAGCAGATATATATTCTTTCCCGCCTTCTTAAGTTCCTTAAGCATCTCCTTTGTACCCGGATAAAGCTTTATGTATTCGGTGCTCATCACCCTGAAAAACTGGCCTGTATGCACCGAAAGCTCCTTTGTCGGATTCACACTCTTTTCCTCATAAAGCTTTTCAAATACATCCTCTATATGTATCTCCGGTGATGCTTCATGGGCATATGAGATAGCAAACTGCACATCTGCATCAGACTTTTCAATTTTCTTCTTCAGCTCTGCTTCGCTGCTTTTTACAAGTGTCTCATAGCGCTCCTTAAGCTCCTTTGCCTCATACAGTGCTCCGTAATAGCCATAGAACATGGCAAGCTTTTCCCAGATTGCAGTGTCACTCTCGTCTGTGTGAATATCCACGAGCGTACCGTAGAGGTCGAATATATAGTTATCATATGTGAGTGGAAGTTTCATGCATTTCTCCTTTCGACAATCCAATTATATTCCTTACCGCCCATTGTAATATGCTTTGTGGCTTGGGTGCAAGTGGGAAGCTCAAAAGCTCCACTGCTTCCCACTCAACACAACTAAATTCGCCGGAGGGCATGCAGTGTGTTCTGAAGAAAATTATGAACTGCCACGAGGTTCCATATTCCCTAATAACAAAAATGCCCCGGCATATCCACAATCTATCCGTACATGGGCTCGGGGCTGACTTCATAATTTTCTGAAGAATATACTACATGCCACCCCGGCATCCTCTCAGCCTGCACGTGGGAAGCTCAAAACCTCCACTGCTTCCCACTCACATCATCGCCCTGCGAAGCTTCGCCAACGTATTCTTCTCCATTCGTGATATGGCCACCTGGTTGCGTCCAAGCGCTTCTGCCACCTGCTTCTGTGTCTTATCCTGCATATAGCGGAGCATAATCAGTCTGCGCTCGCTATCATCCAGTGAGTTAAACGCCTGCTGCATTGCGATGTGATTTATCACTTTATCTGTCTCCGATGGCTTGTCTGATGCTTCTGCACTCATTTTATTGTCCAAATAATCAAGCACACTTTCATTTTCTATTGACGATGCATTTTTATCGGCTTCCATGGCAATTATTATATCCTGTTTTGACATACCGGAAATAATTTCCATTTTTTCAAGTGATATTTCACTATTTTCATTCATTCTGTATTTTTCTCTGATAATTGCAATTTTTCTTGCATCATCCCGTATTTTTCGACTGATATGTACCATTCCATCATCACGTAAAAAGCGCTGTATTTCCCCTATTATCAACGGTACTGCGTATGTAGAAAAGGCAAAGCCCTTACTTTCATCAAATCGCTGCGCTGCCTTTGTCAGCCCAACTGCTCCTATCTGAAATAAATCCTCCCGGTCAACTCCTCTGTTTCTAAAACGTTTCATAACTAAATAAATCAGGTTTATATTTTCTGTGACAAGTCTGCTGATTTTGTCACTCTTCATAGTACTTTTTTCATCTTTACTGTTGTTCCGTGTCCCGGTTCTGATGTAACTGTTAGCGCGTCCATAAATGCTTCCATGAATGAAAAACCCATGCCTGATCTGTCAAGCTGTGGTTTGGATGTGTATAACGGTTCCATTGCTTTTGCCACATCCTGTATGCCTACTCCGCTATCTGATATTTCTATGTAAAGCTCCCTGCCTATGTAGCTGCAATTCATATGTACCTGTGGACAACTTTTTTCTTCTGCTGCTTGATGATCTGCCTGACCGGATGAAATATTGTCATCCCCCATCTCATAGCCATGGATAATTGCGTTTGTCACCGCCTCTGACACTGCTGTCTTTACGTCCTCCACGTCATCTAGTGTGGGGTTTAATTGTGCCATAAACATGGCTGCTGTCATTCTCGCAAATGCCTCATTCTCTGAAATTGCATCAAAGCTAAGCGATATATGATTTGTTTTTGCTGCGTTCATTATGCTCCCTTTCTGTCTGATTACATTTTAATTTAATTCAGTTTTAAAGCTTATGTACAATAGTGTAAATGCCGGCACATTTCAAAAGCTTGTCCACTCTGTCCGACATATTGCAAACTGACACCGAGCTGTCATTAAAGTACTTAAGCTTCTTTGTTCTTCCTATTATCACTCCAATGCCGGAGCTGTCCATAAATTCTGTCTGTTTCATGTCAAATACTATTTTTCTGACACCACAGCCCTCTATAAGTGCATCAAGCTCTGCGATTATCTGCCCGGCGCAGTGATGATCCACCTCCTTTGGCATAAGGTATGTCACCCGGTCTGCTTCCTTGATATAATTTTCTATCATGTCAAACTCTTCCTTTCCTGCTCATATAAAAAAGACACCGGAGATTATCTGGTGTCTTTCGTAATTCTATATTTAATTATTGCCTCGCAGCAGTTGTTTTACTACTGTTCCTGTGATAGATAATTCTTTGATGTTCTGGCCTTCTCAGTGCCTGCGTAGTTGTCTACCACATACTGATAATATGGCTTTGCAGATGCTAAGTCACCTGACTTCCTGAACGACTGCGCCAGGTAATATGCAGCTGAACCATCCCTGTATGCCTCATCCAAGCCGACAAGCTTCTGGAATGTAGGGATTGCACTCTGATAATCGCCACTGCTGTATGATGAGTATGCCTGACTGTACAGTGCTTCCTTATATGAATCTGCAATTGAACCATTGAGCGTATTATATGTTTGCTTAGCCGAGTCACTCAAGTAGCTTGTGTTGATATTTTCAAGTGCTTCTCCTGCCTTTATTACATCATTGGATGTATAGTATACATAGGCATTGAGCAAAGCCTCATATGTGGAAATCTGGTCTGATACTCCATCATTTTTCTTCTTCTCGTCCTCAAGCTCCTTCTTTAGCTTGTCTATCTGATCATTAAGTCCACTGATGGTCTGCCCATTTGTGGAAATCGTATCATTGGCCGATAATAGCTGCTTCTTTGCATCTGTTTTCGCCTGGCTTTTTATGCCCGGAACCACAAGGAAGCACGTAACCGCCACTCCGACTACCAGACCGATTATAACATAGAGTATATTTGCCCACATTGAGCTCTCCCTGAATCGCTTTGGCATAATGATTGTTTCGTTTCCACTCTGGTAGGAAATTAAATCATCATTTTTCTTTTTCCTCTCAGATCCTTTTTCCTTGAGACGTCTGTTCACTTCTTTTAAGTATCTGAGGGTAGTGGTATTGTCTGTATCTATCTTGCCCGCATCGCGTAAGGCCTTCTTTGCCTTATCCAGATGCCCCTCCTCCAGATATAAAAGAGCCAAAAGCTGATGTCCCTTTACAAGCTTTGGATTTAAGGATAACACCTTTCGAAGCTGTATAACCGCAAGGTCCTTACTGTCCTGCTTGCAATAAGTTAAAGCCTGATTATATTTTTTAATAGTCTGATTGATTGTTTCGAGCTGATTTCTGTTATTATGAATCTGATCTATATACTTCTTTGCCAGATTATCATCAGGCTGATAGTTTGCACTGATGACCCACTCACTTAAGGCGTCAACCATCTCACCCATCTCATAGTATATGAGACCTAACAGATTCCTTGCCTGGATATTGTACTTATAAAACTTAAGACTCTGCCTGAGAGAGATAATCGCTCCAGACAGATTTCTCACCTGTGCCTTTTGTAAACCATCATTGTAGTATGAGTTGGATATTCTAATAGCTCTTTTAAAAAGTGAAAGATCAGCCCCGCATACAGGACATTTATCGTTCCAGCCTGCATCTTGTCCGCATTTATAACAAATCATCTTAATTCACCCTGCCTTTTGTCCTGCTCACGTAATAACTGTGCAATGATATCTGTGACATCTGTCAGATCGTGGCTGTAAATCGCAGATTCAGCCTCCTCTATCTCTAGACTTGGCTCATAGTTCTTTATTTCTTCATCAAAATTTATCATAATCCTGCCTCCATAATTACCTGCTAAATAATCCCATCAAAAAAGGGTCACTATATATTATAATAAAGTAACCCCTTTATGCAAGTATATTTCCATTAAGATTTAATAAAAATATCGCAATTTTTTTATTTCATCGACAGCATCACGACTGCCTTGTCCTGCTCCTTGAACTCAATCTTGTCGAATTTTTCCTCTCTGAAACATGTTTTGTTTTTCCTCTGCTTCACTATACAATACCGTTGTAAAAACCAATGTCCAAAGTAGGAAAAATTTGAGTAAATTCCGACACTTATTTTATGCAGTTCTATCTTTATGAGATTTCATCAACATCATAATACTTAAAATCCCGGAAGCAGGCACTTCCTCCTGTTTCCTCTGCTGCATAGCAGAACAGACCAAACCGGCAACCAGTAAAATGATCCAGTTTGAAGTACAGCTTATGCACGGTTCCGATGGGTAGCCAGTCTCCCTTATTTACCCGGTAATAGCAGCGTGCTTCATCCTTCATGTTACAGAAATCTGCTTCAAGACGAAAATCCATCTGGTGTGATTCAACAACAGTTCCTTCCGTCATATCCAATATACCATCTTCTTTTTTATCCAGCATAAGGACTTCATATTTTCCGTGATGTTTTGTAATGCCAACTGCAGCATAACATCCCTGAAACGCACACAAACCTGCGACATCGCCCTCTTTCAATGCAGAAGCATCAACAGTAACCTCAGCTGCGCAGGACGGATAACTCATCCTTTGCGTAAGCGTATTTACTGCCTGTGTAAGCTCTGTACAAACTTCCCGTGTTGTAATTGTATAGGTTCCCTGCAATGCATCCAGATGATAGTACCGTGGATCTGGATCATGATTAAACTGCCAGCGCGGAAGCAGCCCATTACAGAAATCATCACTTCCCACTAATGGCTGATAAATATATCCTGGTCTGGTACTGTGAACCTCTATTTCTTCCGGCACATGTCCGTTCTGTCCAAAAAACGGAAAATGATCCTTCCAGGTAACCGGAACCAGAATAGGAATCCGTCCAACTGCTCCGGAATCCTGAAACAGCATTGCGTACCACTTTCCATCCGGCGTATCCACGATTCCTCCCTGTGCCACGCCCTGTCCACAATATCCACGATCATCACAAAGTACATCTCCACCCGTGAATTCTCCTTCCAGAGAATCACTGTAAAAGCATGCTTCCGTCCGCATCCAGCGGTCTCTCAGGGAATGAATCAGAAAAATATAATAATAGCCGTTTATTTTTTGAATATGAGAACCCTCATAGCCTAGCTCCGGGTTCTTATGATCACTGACTAAAAGACGATGTAATCCGTCCTTCTTTGGTGCAGTCAAATCTTCATTCAATTCTGTAATCCAGATTTCATCATTTCCATATACAATATAGTTTCTGCCATCCTCATCAAATAATAAAGAGCCGTCATGATAAAAGCCTTCTATCAGTTGCTTTTTCCATGGACCATCTATTTTTTCCGAAGTATACAAATAAGTCTTACGGGTATCATTTGCCACAAAGCAGATATAAAATCGGCCTTCATGATAGCGCAGGGAAGCTGCCCACATGCCCTGTCCGTAAATATTCTGACCGCTTTTCAGTTGCTGCGCATCCGTATGATCCAACGTCTCATAGACATAAGTCGCATGCTCCCAGTGCACCAGATCAAAAGACTGCAGAATCTCACAGCCCGGCATAAAGTGCATGGTTGTGGATACCATATAATAGGTGTCTTCTACGCGGATCACATCCAGATCTGGATAATCCAATCTTGTTATAGGATTTACATTCATTGTTTATTCCTTTCTGTTTTATCTCCATATTCTTTCTTTGTTCTATTCTATTTTTACTATTTTATCTTTGTTTCTTATCCGTCTGCCTTTTCAACTCTTCTCTGTCCCATTTCACTATTGCTAATATCACAATCAGCCAACGTGCTGAAAATGATATGCCCTAGCACCATGACTCTTTAATGACACACTAAGGCTCTTTGGCTCTTCCACGTGCTCTCCGCTCCAAAGCTCCGTTCCATTTACTCCATCGTAAATCTCCAGATCGGCAAGCGGTATGGATATGTCACTGTCTTTATCACCCAGATTAAATACCGCGACATAATATCCACCCTTTGTATCTGCTGCAATCCACAATGCATGCTCTATACCATCGATTTCACGTCTCCACACCTGATGCGAATGCCGTGCATTTGCATGCATGGCAAGTATTTCAGAATTGGTTACCAGATTCATAGTGAATTCGTCAAACCCTGTCAGCTCTCCTCCCAGCATCAAAGGAGAACGCATGATACTCCAGAGTGTCAGCATGGTGATCTGCTCATCCTGTGTGAAATTCGTCCAGTTATTCACATCATATACCTGCCGTATCGGTCCGACCGGAAGCATATCGGCATCCGGCCAGTGCCCTGCACCTGCATGGGTGCACCATTTTTCTGCTCTTGAAAACATATCATATAACAGTTCCCACTTATCCCAGAAATCATCGGTGATTCTCCACATATTGGAAATCTGCTTATAAAGCTCTGCCTTTTCTAAAAGAGCAGGTCCCGGCGACAGACTTAAAACCATGGGTCTTCCGCAACCATGCAATGCTTTGCTCAGCATAATCAGTTCGGATTCCTCATGTGGCAGTTCCCGTGCAATATCATCACATTTAATAAAATCCACACCCCAGGAAGCATATAATTCAAAAATACTGTTATAGTATTCCCGTGCCCCGTCTTTCTCAGGATCTACACCATACATATCCGTATTCCAGGCACAGATACTGTTTGTTTTGGCAATTTCCCGGGCATGTCTGTCACTTTTCATGATTTTCGTGTTCTGATGTACAGCCTGTCGTGGAATCCCTCTCATAATATGAATGCCGAACTTCAATCCAAGAGAATGGACATATTCTGCCAATGGTCCAAAGCCCGCACCGTTTGCTGCGGAAGGAAAACGATTTACTGCGGGAAGCAGTCTTCCATACTCATCCATTACTACATCCGCAAAAGGATGATACTCATTGGTTGCAGCATAAGGCTCATACCATTGGATATCCACCACAATATATTCCCAACCGTACTCCTTCAGATGCTCAGCCATAAATTCAGCGTTCCGTCGTACGATATCTTCTGTAACAGCCGCTCCATAACAATCCCAGCTGTTCCACCCCATAGGTGCTGTTTTCATCTTCATCTGTTTTATACCCTCCTGTATTTAATTATTTAAACTGAGCCAGACGTTCCTCTACCTGAGCCATCATCTGCTCATACTTTGCAAGCTTGTCCTTTTCCTCCTGAACCTTTTCAGGCTTTGCATTGTTTAAGAATTTCTCATTTGAGAGCATGCCCCTTGAGCGCGCAAGCTCCTTTGTAAGCTTATCCTTTTCTTTATTGAGTCTTTCCTTTTCCTTCTCGAAATCAACAAGGTCCTCAAGCGGCAGGTATGCAACCGCATCAGGTATCACTACTGATACAGCGTCATCTCCAATACCGGCCTTGCCCTGCTGTACTGTAATCTCGCTGGTAAATGCAAGATTTACATATACCTCCTTGTTGTCCTCGAATATCTTTCTGACTGACTCATCATCACTTGTGATGAAAAGCTTTGCCTTTCTTGAAGGTGGAACATCCATCTGTGTACGGACATTTCTGATACCCTTTACGAGATCCTTGCAGTGCTCGATTGCGGCTTCTTCTGCCGGGAAATTCCACTCTTCCTTGTACTCAGGCCATTTAGAGAGCATGATAGTCTCCTCGTCTGACTGAAGTGTGCAGAAGATTTCCTCTGTGATAAACGGCATATATGGATGAAGGAGCTTCAGTGCATTTACAAGTACTGTCTTAAGCGTCCAGAGTGCTGCATTTGCTGACTCTGGGTTTTCATCCTTCTTGTAGGTACGAACCTTTGCAATCTCGATATACCAGTCACAGAACTCATCCCAGATGAAGTCGTATACCTTTTGTACTGCGATTCCAAGCTCGAACTTGTCCATGTTTTCTGTGGCATCCTTTGCAAGAGTATTTACCCTTGAAAGAATCCACTTGTCTGCTGCATGAAGCTCATCAAGCTTTGGCTCTCTAAGCTCTACACCTTCAAGGTTCATCATGATAAATCTTGATGCATTCCATACCTTGTTGGCGAAGTTTCTTGAAGCCTCAACTCTCTCCCAGTAGAAACGCATATCATTTCCCGGTGCATTTCCTGTGATAAGTGTCAGACGAAGCGCATCTGCACCATACTTGTCGATAACCTCAAGCGGATCAATTCCGTTTCCGAGTGATTTACTCATCTTGCGGCCCTGAGAATCTCTTACGAGTCCATGGAAAAGCACTGTGTGGAATGGTGCCTTGCCCATCTGCTCATAGCCTGAGAAAATCATTCTGATTACCCAGAAGAAAATGATATCGTAGCCTGTTACGAGCACATCGTTTGGATAGAAATAGTCAAGATCCTCTGTCTTTTCAGGCCAGCCGAGTGTTGAGAATGGCCAGAGCGCTGATGAGAACCATGTATCAAGTGTATCAGGATCCTGTGTCCAGTGCTCCTTGCCACACTTAGGACATTTGCCAGGCTTTTCTATTGAAACTACCATCTCTCCACAGTCATCACAGTACCATGCAGGTATTCTGTGTCCCCACCAGAGCTGACGGCTGATACACCAGTCTCGGATATTATCTGTCCAGTTGAAGTATGTCTTGTCCATTCTTGAAGGAAGGAGCTTGATTTCTCCGTTCTTTACGCCCTCAACTGCAGGCTTGATCATCTCGTCCATCTTGACGAACCACTGCTGCTTGATCATTGGCTCAACTGTTGTGTGACAGCGGTCATGCACACCTACATTGTGTGAGTGTGGTACAACCTTTACTAAAAGGCCCTGCTCCTTAAGGTCCTCAACCAGTGCCTTTCTGCACTCGTATCTGTCCATTCCGGCATATTTTCCGGCCTTTTCATTCATTGTGGCATCATCATTGATTACAACGATTTCCTCTAAGCTGTGGCGTTTTCCTACCTCAAAATCGTTAGGGTCGTGTGCAGGTGTAATCTTTACACAGCCTGTTCCAAACTCTTTATCTACGTATGAATCTGCGATTACAGGAATCTCTCTGTCTGTGCATGGAAGCTTTAAGGTCTTTCCGATGATATCCTGATAGCGCTCGTCATCAGGATTTACAGCTACGGCTGTATCTCCGAAAAGTGTCTCAGGACGTGTTGTTGCTATCTCTACGAATCTGCCTTCCTCGCCAACTACAGGATAGTTAATGTGCCAGAAGAAGCCGTCCTGCTCCTCATGCTCTACCTCTGCATCTGAAATAGATGTCTTACATACCGGACACCAGTTTACGATTCTTGAGCCCTTATAAATCCAGCCCTTCTTATAAAGCTTTGTAAATACCTCCTGTACTGCGTGTGAGCAGCCCTCATCCATGGTAAATCTCTCACGCTGCCAGTCTGCTGATGATCCAAGCTTACGAAGCTGCTTTACGATACGTCCGCCGTACTCTTTTCTCCAGTCCCAGCATTTCTCGAGAAACTCTTCTCTTGTAAGGTCTGCCTTGTTGATTCCCTGCTCTTTAAGTGCCTGGATGACCTTTACCTCTGTTGCGATGGATGCGTGGTCTGTTCCAGGCTGCCAGAGTGCATTGTAGCCCTGCATTCTCTTGTATCTGATAAGGATATCCTGCATGGTGTTGTCAAGGGCATGTCCCATGTGCAGCTGTCCTGTGATGTTTGGTGGTGGCATCACGATTGTGAATGGTTTTTTGCTGCGGTCTACCTCAGCATGGAAGTAGCCGTTGTCTTCCCACTTTTTGTAAAGACGATCCTCGATGTCCTTTGGATCGTAGGTTTTGTTTAGTTCTTTGCTCATGTTTTCCTCCTTTTTATACGAATAACGCAAAAGCTTTGGGATGTTTTGCTGTTTTTCTTTTCATTTAGCGACGGGCGACCGATTGGATTGCATGCGCAATCTTCCGGTCTGGGTACATAAAAACGCCCCTCCGGTCTACGACCGGAAGGGCGAATAAGCGCTGTACCACCTTCGTTTACATCGGAGCATATATATGCATATAAAACTCGAATGCCTCTTGTCCTGTAACGTGGACGAATCGGAAGAACTTATGTCAAATCTTGTTATATATAGATTTAACTTTCTGGGTTCTTCGGCTCAAAAGCTACCTTCCATGATTTCTGTCTTAAGCACCTTTCAGCCTGCCCAAAATGTATCACCATCTTACGGACCGGATGCTCTCTCTGAAAGCTTTCGTCATGTACTCCTCTTTCTTATGCCTTTAAATATTTTGCCTGCTTCTTTCTACAATATTAAAGTGCATTGGGTGATTTGTCAATATGATTTTTGCACAACATTCTTAGTTGCAACTATATCCACACCGGTTGCTGCAACATCGCTTAGCAGTACATCACCTATATGCACCGGTGCCTCTACCGAGATTTGGTTGATACACTCCATCACATCCATTATCTTTTCCTTTGGAATATCCTGTGCCGTCTTTACGGATACCATCGGTATTGTGCCATTTTTCACACAGACTGTACTTGTCACAATTCGTGTCGGATGCGTTACTTCCTTTGCTCCGTAGTCTGCTCCGCGCTTGCAGGTATTTCCGGTTACTGTGACATTTTCTCCATCTATTGTCACCTTAAGGGCACAGCCCAGAGGGCAGCCTATACATGTCAAATTTCTTTCTTCCATGATACTATGCCTCCTCAATCTTTATCGTAATTGTGCGGGGATTTTCCGTTTCGATGAGCTGCTTCTTCTTAAGCACTACCTGCTCCATCTCACCCGGTGCCATAACAGGACGCTTGCGGTGCTGCAGCTGTTTATCATCCAGATATACTGCAATATAGCAATTCTTATACACAGCTCCCACTCGAAATCTTACCGTCACAGTATCATCCATCTGTGCAGTATTTATAGTGCTTGGGACAGTATATCGTACTCCGCCTGTAGTAGTTATCGATATTTCTTTGCCATCGCAACTCTTGTCACCGCCATTTTTCACATATTCTGCGGCATGGCGGCCCGCTGCTGTCGCTTCCTCTGACACGTAATCCACGAGGTCATGCACATGAAGCACATTTCCACAGGCAAATACACCCGGCACATTGGTCTCAAGGCTTTCGTTTACAACAGGTCCGCTTGTTACAGGATTGAGCTCTACACCTGCTGTTTTTGAAATCTCATTTTCCGGAATGAGTCCGCATGAGAGTAAAAGCGTATCGCACTCGTAAAACTCCTCTGTTCCCTCAATAGGCTTGTTATGCTCGTCAACCTGAGCGAGAGTGATGCCCTCCACACGCTCCCTGCCCTTTATATCAACCACTGTGTGGCTGAGCTTAAGCGGGATATTAAAATCATCAAGGCACTGCACAATATTACGCTTCAAGCCTCCTGAATACGGCATGAGTTCTGCAACCACCTGCACCTTGGCACCCTCCAAGGTCATTCTTCTTGCCATGATAAGACCGATATCTCCTGAGCCAAGTATTACTACCTTTCGTCCCGGCATGTATCCCTCTATATTCACCAGTCTCTGAGCTGTACCCGCCGAGAAAATTCCTGCCGGTCTGTAGCCTGGTATGTTTATGGCACCTCTTGCTCTCTCCCTGCAGCCCATCGCAAGTATTACGGTCTTTGCAGCGATATGGAAAAGTCCGTCTGTGCGGTTCATAGCTGTAACTATTTTATCGTTTGCCTCATCTTTTATCTTTACATCATGCCTGTCATCTGCCCCGTTTTTGAACTCGTCACCGGTTGAGATGTCCATGACCATCGTATTGAGCCTGTACTCTATGCCAAGCTCTTTGACCTCTTTGATAAATCTTCCGGCATATTCAGGGCCTGTGAGTTCCTCCTTAAAGGTGTGCAGGCCAAAGCCGTTGTGTATACACTGATTTAAGATACCGCCAAGCTCACAGTCTCTTTCCAGTATAAGTATTTTATCTATTTTATTTTTCTTAGCGGAAGCTGCTGCCGCAAGACCTGCTGGACCTCCTCCTACTATCACAATATCGTAAAATTCCATATTGTCCCCCTATGTTAATCTGATATTAATACAATATCCAGCTATCGTTACCTGTCTCTTTAAAGTCTGACAGACTATCCGCGATTCTTGCTCATTCCAACAACTATCTTTGACTTTCCACCGCTTTTAGTGATGTCAAGCTGCGAAATTCCCTTCTCTCTGGCAATAATCTCCATAGTTCTCGGAGAACAGAAGCCTGCCTGACATCTGCCCATTCCGGCTCTGGTGCGTCTCTTCACACCATCAAGTGACTTTGCGCCCAGTGGTCTGTTTACCGCATCCATTATCTCGCCCTCCGTAATCATCTCACAGCGGCAGATTATATTGCCATACTCAGGCTTTTCTTTTATCAGCTTTTTATACTCATCCTCTGAAAGCTTCTTTGGATTTAAAATACCTTTTCTTGTCTCAATGAAGTCCGCATTTTTAGAAGGATTAAAAAGCTCCTCAACTATTGCTGCCACTCTCTCACCGATAGCCGGTGCACTTGATAAGCCCGGTGACTCTATACCTGCACAGTCCACAAAAAATGGTGCATCTTTAAGCTCCTCGATGATAAACTCATGTCCGTCCTCATGTGCACGGTTTCCTGCAAACGATGTGATGACCTGACGCATAGGAAGTGACGGCACCGAACGTGTGCCGGATGTCGTAACATGCGCTAAGCCCGCTCTTGTTGTATTTGTACCATCCTTGTCATCATGATCATCTGCTGTAGGTCCGATTAGGATATTTCCGTGTACTGTCGGGGTTACAAGCACGCCCTTGCCGTATTTTCCCGGAAGCTGGAAGATTGTCTTGTCAACGATACCACCGGCTGCCCTGTCTAATAGCTCGTACTCTCCGCGCCTTGGTGTGATATGGATTTTGTTTTCACTCACCATATTGTGAAATACATCAGCATATACACCGGCTGCATTTACAACGCAGCGTGCATGAATTTCTCCATTTTGAGTAATAAGAATATAGCCTGTCTGCTCCTTTTGTATTGCCTTCACCTCTGTGTTAAATAAAAACTCCACACCGTTTGCTGCCGCATTCTCAGCAAATGCGATATTCATGCCAAACGGACATACAATGCCTCCTGTCGGGCAGTAAATAGCTGCCACAACTTCATCAGACAGATTCGGCTCCATCTCATGCGCTTCGCCTGCATCAAGAATTTCAAGTCCCGGCACCCCGTTTGCAATCCCCTGATTATAAAGCTCCTTAAGCCTTGGCATATCGTCATCACTAAAGCACACTATCAGCGAGCCGTTTCTTCTAAACTCAAAATCAAGCTTCTTCGAAAGCTCATCCATCATCTCATTTCCACGGAGATTCATCTGTGCCATAAGTGTACCGGTCTTACAATCAATTCCGGAATGGACAATAGCACTGTTTGCCTTTGAAGTGCCACAGCACACGTCCTCCTCCTTTTCCACCACACAAATGGACAGGTTATATTTCGAAAGCTCTCTGGCACAGGCGCTTCCCGATACTCCCGCTCCTATAATTACTACATCATACATGCTATTTTCTCCTACCAAATTTCCATACATTATTTACTTGCTGTATCACTAAGCTCATTTAAAACAATGCAAGCATCAGCTATTATTCATCCTTCGCCCAGTTAAATGCGCATGCAACGGCCTTTTTCCACATTTTAAGCTTCTTTTCTCTCAAATCAGCCGCTATCTCCGGCTCAAACACACGGTCAATAGACCAGTTGCTCTTTATATCATCCATGCTTTCCCAGTATCCCACCGCAAGCCCTGCGAGGTACGCTGCGCCCATGGCTGTTGTCTCCACGCACACAGGCCTGTTGACCGGTGCATTGCTGATATCAGCCTGCATCTGCATGAGCAGATTATTGGCACTGGCGCCGCCGTCCACCTTAAGTGATGTGAGATTGATTCCCGAATCCGCCTTCATTGCCTCAAGCACATCATTTACCTGAAATGCCATTGATTCCAGAGTTGCCCTTATGACATGGTACTTGTTTACACCTCTCGTAAGCCCCACAATGGTTCCTCTGGCATACTGGTCCCAGTACGGTGCTCCAAGCCCTGTAAATGCCGGCACCACGTAACAGCCGTTTGTATCCTTTACCTTTCTTGCCATATACTCTGAATCTGTTGAGGAATCGATAAATTTCATCTCATCGCGTAGCCACTGGATTGAGGCTCCTGCCACAAATATTGAGCCCTCCAGCGCATATACCACCTTGCCGTCTATGCCCCAGGCTATAGTGGTAACAAGTCCGTTCTTTGAGGATACCGGCATCTCACCTGTGTTCATCAGCAGAAAACAGCCTGTACCGTATGTATTTTTGGCTTCCCCTGCCCTAAAGCAGGTCTGTCCAAAAAGCGCTGCCTGCTGGTCTCCTGCCGCTCCCGCTATAGGGATCGGACCCCCGAAAAACACAGGATTCACCTCACCATATACACAGCTTGACGGCATTGGCTTTGGAAGCATGCTCTTTGGTATATCAAGCTCCTTAAGTATCTCATCATCCCACTTTAAGGTATTGATATTAAACATCATGGTTCTTGAAGCATTGGAATAATCCGTGACATGCACCTGTCCCTGAGTGAGCTTCCATATAAGCCATGTCTCGACTGTTCCAAACAAAAGCTCGCCTCTTTCAGCTCTCTCCCTCGCTCCCGGCACATTGTCAAGGAGCCACTTGAGCTTAGTTGCCGAAAAATAAGCATCTATCACAAGCCCTGTCTTTTTTCTGAAGGTATCGGTAAGCCCCTTTTCCTTCATCGAATCCGCATACTCTGCCGTGCGTCTGCACTGCCATACTATCGCGTGATAAATCGGCTCTCCTGTATTTTTATCCCATACAATTGTGGTCTCTCTCTGGTTAGTAATGCCTATCGCACATATGTCGGCTGCCGTAGCCTGAATATTGGCCATTGCCTCCTTTGCCACCTCAAGCTGTGTGGCCCAGATTTCCTCTGCATCATGCTCCACCCAGCCCGGCTTTGGAAAAAACTGCGTAAATTCCTTCTGTGCCACACTGCACATCTCGCCCTTCTCATTAAAAAGTATACATCTGTTGCTGGTCGTGCCCGCATCTAATGCCATAATATACTTTGCCATGTAAAAATCCTCCAACTCTCTATATTTCCAGCTTTTTTCCTTCTATCCTGCTACAGCTCTTCCTCTACCATGCTCTTCTCTCTGTTGAACGCATCATAGATACATGGAATTACTATAAGCGTAAGGATGGTTCCGTATACGAGACCTCCTATTATTGCGATTGCCATCGGCTTTATCATATCTGAGCCATCTCCGATACCTATCGCCGATGTAAACATTGCGAGTATGGTGGTCATCGCTGTCATCAGTATTGGACGAAGCCTTGTACGGCCTGCGTCTATGATTGCCTCATGCTTGCTCATGCCCTCTCTCCTTGCCTGATTGATGTAATCAATGAGCACGATTCCATTATTTACAATGAGACCTGCCAGCATGATAAAGCCAAGCATTGATATGATTCCAAGCTCATTTCCCGTGATGAAAAGAGCTATAAAGCCTCCTGTAAACGCAAGAGGTATACAGAACATGATAATAAACGGTGAAAGCAATGACTGGAACTGCGCCACCATGATAAGATAGATAAATATCACTGCAAGCACAAGCATAAGTCCAAGCTGACTCATTGACTCATTTATTGTCTCATCCTCGCCCTCCATGTCTATTGAATAGCCATCAGGAATGCTAAGTTTATCAATTTTTGATTTAATTTTATTGCTTAGTAATGTTACATTATGGTTTTCATCAACCGCACCTGATACTGTAATATATCTTGTCTGAGCATCTCGATGAATGGTACTTAATGTCTGTTCCTGCGAAATAGTGCAGATATCACTGAGCGGAATCTCCTTTTCACTGCCATCATTATCCTTATAGGTAAATGTAAGGTTTTTGATGTCGTCCACAGTCACATCAGACTGCTCTGCGGATTGTAAGTATACCTCATAATCTTTTATGTCGGTCGTAATGGTTGTTGCGCTCTTTTGAGATGATATCTCACCGGATACGAGCTGGTATACCTGAGCCACCGTATAGCCATACTTTGCTGCTTTTTCCTTATCCACAGTTATCTTAAGCTCATTGATTGTATCTCCAAGACCGTCATCTATATCTGTCACTCCATTTGTGTCCTTAAGGATATCTGCCACATCACCTGCAAGCTTCTGCAGCTTGTCTATATCATTACCCTTAATCCTGACAGAGAGACCACTTCCGAAAAACTCTGATGAGTCCATAGCCTGCGAAGATGCTGTTACCTTGCAGTCCAGATTCTTTGTGCGTTTTTCAATTTCATCTATTACCTTATCCGATGAAACATCCGACTTCTCATCAAGCAATATATACATGCTCACGCTGTCGCTTCCTGAGCTCATCAGGTTCATGGTCGAGCTGCCGCCTGCTGTAGCTCCTATTGTGTCTATGCCCTTTATATCAGATATTTTGTCCATGACCTTATCAGACAGCTCTGTAAGCTGCTTGAAGTCAAGCTTTTCGTCATCCTTTGCCTCTATGGTAAGTGAAATCTGATTTGACTCCATGTCCATATCCATAAATGTCATTCCCCTTGACATGCAAAGTGCGCCACTGCCGACTAAAAGCACTACTGCCGCAATAAATACCACCGGCTTAAATCTAAGACATGTGCCGAGCACATTTCCATACCAATCCTTAAAACGGTCAAACCATGGATGCTTTATATCCTTCGTCTTTTTGAGCATGCCTGAAGCAATTGCCGGTACAAATGTGAGTGCCACTACAAGAGATGCCATAAGAGTAAACGCTACCGTAAGTGCCAGGTCTACAAAGAGCTGTCTCGTGATTCCATCAGTAAAAATGATCGGCGCGTACACACTTACCGTGGTAAGTGTAGAGGCAAAAATGGCTCCTGCCACCTGATTTGCACCCTCAACAGCCGCCTTCTTTACCGAATATCCTTCTCCCCTTAATCTGTAGATATTCTCGATTACTACGATTGAATTATCCACGAGCATTCCTATTCCAAGCACAAGTCCCGACATTGAAATGATATTTAAGGTGATATCCGTAAAATACATAAGCACCACAGCCACAATAACCGATAGTGGTATAGATGCTGCGATAACAAGTGTCGGCTTTATATCCTTTAAGAACAAAAGCAATACGAAAATGGCAAGTATTGCTCCCACTATCATATTCTGCATCACACTTTTTACTACCATGTCGATGTATACGCCCTGGTTCATGAGCACTGTGGTGTGTAATCCGTCATTTTCCTTTTCCAGCGAATCAAGCTTGTCTAAAAGACGGTCTGTGACGTCTCCTGTAGAGTAGCCGGTCTGCTTCTCCATGGAGAGCATTATTCCGGGATTACCGTTGACTATCGCATATGTCTCATCCGAGTTGTCAGTCATCTCAACATCTGCCACATCACCGACATGAATAGGAGCTATTCCATCAAGCTTCATATCCATAAGCACTAGATTTGTTAAATCATCAATTGATTTTATCTCATCTCCCACCTGCACTATGTACTGCGTGCCATTTGAATCATTTACATAGCCTGCAGGCATATCAAAGTTCTGTGCGACGAGCAGCTGCGAGAGTGAGTCAATTGTTAAAACTGCATTTAAGTTTGACTTGTCAAGCGCATCATCCTTACTCTTTTCAAGCTCCTTCTTTGAGCTGTCAAGAGATGCCGCTGCTGTTGCAAGCTGTGCCGACTGCTGTCCTATGCTTATAGAGCTGATGGCTGCCTGACTGTTTAGATTATCATAGGCATCTAAAAGTGCTGTCTCTCCTTGTGCTATCTGGTCAAGCCCGCTTTGGCACTGCTCTATACCTGTATTCACCTGAATGAGAGTCTGTGCTATCGCTGACGCTGCCGCAGGCAGATCATCTGCTGTGTTTACGGTGATTCCAAGCGCCGAGAGACCTGAAAACTGTGCTGCAATCTGCTTATCAACCTGCTCAAGCTGCGCTTTGAGTGCTGTGCCCGCTTCACCCGGTGCATTTGCGCCCTCTTTGAGTGACGGAATTGTCTTTGTATATGTATCACTATTCATGAAATCTGAAAGAGCTGACTGAATTGTTTCAAGCTGGCTCTTCTGCTCATTTAAGCTTGCAAGAGTACTCTCCAGCTGAGTCTTCTGCTCTGCAAGCTTTGCCTTTTGCTCCTTTAGCGTATCCACTCCCGCGCTCATCTGATCCGATGCAGATGTGATTGCGTTTTGTCCGCTCTCTATCTTTGCGCTTGCATCATCCATCTGACTTTTTGCATCGTCAAATTTCTTTGAAACGGCATTATTTATTTTCTCATTGAGCGCATCTATCTTGGCCTGATTCATCGTAACCTGTATCTGCTCGGTGAGCTCACCTGTCGCAGTCACTGATGCAACTCCCTCTGTACTCTCAATTGCAGGCTTAAGTGTGTTTTCCACAAAGTCTGTGATTTCTGACTTGCTTTTCCCATCCATATCCACAGCAGTCATCATAATTGGAAGCATGTCCGGATTTATCTTCATAATGGTCGGATTACCCACTCCATCCTTCCAGCCAGCCTTGACCTGATCTATTTTCTGCTGCATCTCTATCACTACAGAATCCATGTTGGCATTCTGCTCATACTCGCATGTCACCAGAGAATAGCTGTTATATGACATTGAGCTTACGTTTTTGATATTGGACGTAGTTGCCATAGCTGCTTCAAGCGGCGCAGTGACATCGCTCTCCACCTCCTGTGGACTTGCTCCCATATCTGTTGTCACGATAAGTGCATACTGAAAGCTCATATCCGGCAGCAGATCTGTCGTCATCCTGCCAAGCGATACAACACCAAGTACTATTACCAGCAGTACTCCTACAAGTACAGTAAAAGGCTTTTTTACACTATATCTTGATATCATCTGACCCCTCCTTCTTCTTTTCCTTGATAATGTCCTGCCTTAGTTTGATAGACATTGTGATTACTGCGATTTTCACAATAAATTTAATTCGCTATTATATTTTTATTATACAATGTGGCGGATTGCAACTCAATTGGTTTATACTTTTTTAAGAGTTTTTAACAATAAAAAAAGACACCCAATTATACGATTAATATAATTCGATGTCCTTAAATGTCTTTTAATATCTTTTATTTATTTCAGCTTCAAATGCCCTCTTCCTCAATCTCATCCTCATCATCATTGATACCTGCAACAGCACTTGTAACGGCTCCGATTACAGCGACAAGCGCAAAGATGATAACTAAAAAAATAACTATAAAGAATGCTACTAAAAAACCTGTATCTGTCATATAATTTACCCCCATAGCTGTCTCACAGCTTCTTTAAAATATAGTTTTAGTTTAACACACTTGTCTGTAAATAACAATATCGTAAAGGGCTAAATTATTGACTAAATATTGACTAAAATATTGATTTATGAAATTGCTCAGTCCTTGATCTGCATACCGTTTGCATCCATATGATAGCCTTCAGTCATGATCAGCTTTGATACCGGAACTATCTCATAGCCCATGTCCTGCAGCTTCGTGAGCATCTCATCAAGTGCCTGCGAGGTGTATTTTGCGCCTAGATGGCAGAGTATTATCGAGCCACAATCCAGGCTTTTGTGATTGCACACTGTATCTATAATGTTTTGCACACCATAGTTTTTCCAGTCGAGTGAATCCACATCCCACTGGATTGGATAATAGTCACAGCCATACACTGTGTCAATCAGTTCATTGTTGTACGAGCCGTATGGCGGTCTGAATACCTTCATATCCTTTCCGGTCAGCTCCTTGACCTTTTTGTGCACATCCATTATCTCTGTCTTCATCTCGCCTGCAGTGATTGTTGCCATATCATAGTGGTGCTCACTGTGATTTCCGGGCTCATGCCCTTTTTCAACCAGCGTCTTTACACATTCAGGGTTATCACTCACAAAACCTCCTGTCATAAAAAATGTAGCCTTTACGTTGTGCTTGTCAAGTGTCTCCATCATACTGTCAAAATCCTCTGCTCCCCAGGCACAGTCAAATGAAAGGGCTATCTTTTTTTCTGTTGTCTGAACCGAATATACAGGCAGCTTTCTGTCCCCGAACTGACTCACAGCACTGCTAAGTGTCTCCATCACCTCTATATTTTTCAGCTGTGATATGTCATACTCTCTGCCATATAAAGCGCCTGTAATAAGAAGCGCCGACAGCAGCACTCCAAAAAGGAATCTGTGTCGGCGTTTCTTTCGTTTTGTCCCATTATGTAGTTTTGTATTTTGCATGTATGCTCTGTATTCACTCATGCTATATACTATTCTTTATTATCACAAATTATGAATAATGAAATAACTCTATTTCAGTTCTTCTGCCCTTCCGATAAACTCAAGCACTACCTCAATCGACTGATGCGCAGCCTTCTCCGCAAATGTCTGGTAGTCTGTCTCGCCGCCATCTCCGTCTGATATTGAGCGAAGAATGGCAAATGGCACCTTGTTCACATAGCACACATGACCGATGCTGCCGCCCTCCATCTCTGCTGCGATTGCATCAAAGGTATTCGAAATATAATCCTTCTGCTCCTTTGTGGCAATAAACTGATCTCCTGTTGCGATATTGCCCTTTTTGTAGTGGATATTCCTGTCAGCTAAGCATGAGCACATGAGCTCCACCATTTTTGTATCTGCCGGAAGCAGAATCATATTGATGCCTGAAAGAAGTCCCTTCGGGTCTCCGATTGGCGATGTATCCATATCGTGCTGCAGCACGTTTGTGGCTACTGCCACATCAAGCACATTTAAGTCCTTTGTCAAAGTTCCTGCCACTCCGATATTGACAATCATATCTACATCATATTTCAAAATCATGGCCTCTGCACATATTGCCGCAAATACCTTTCCTATTCCGCATTTTGCCGCAACAACATACTGATCACCGATTTTACCCTCAACAAACTCCACTCCGCTGTAAACCTCTGTCTGTGTGTCTGTCATCTGAGCCTTTAAGTCATCGACCTCCATCTGCATTGCACCAATTACACCTATTGTCATTTTATTTCTCCATTCCTGCTATCTTACTATTATATTATCTTGCTATTATATTATATTTCTATATAACTATCCAGAACCACTGAGACCCCAAGACTGATGCGTCATACGCACATGTAAGCATCAGATTTTCCTGTACTCAATACAACTTCTGTCAAAGCTTAATACCTGTTTACTGTGGATAAGTAAACTCCATATTTGTCTGGCTCTCAAGCACCTTAAGATATGCACGGCACTCCTTCTTTGCCTCGTCAAGTGACAGATTCTCGTAATGTCCGCACTCTATGGCTGATGCACCAAATACCGGTCCATCATACTCAAGTATCTGCTTTAAGACCTCTTTTGTGATTTCAAAAACCTTTCCCGGCTCGACATCCCTCACAACGAGATAGAAGCCTGTCTGACAGCCCATCGGTCCAAAATATACCACATCATCTGCAATCTCAGAGTTTCTCACACATGTTGCAAACATATGCTCCACTGAGTGCATAGCTGAATTGGACATATAATCGCCTGCATTTGGTTTTCTTGTACGAAGGTCGTATGTGACGATTTCTCCGTCTTTTCTTGAAATATAAAATCCAGGTTTAAGAATATTATGATTGATTGTAAAGCTTTTAATTCTTTCCATAAAATTGTTTCTCCTTACTTAGTTGCTGCCTCAAACTGCTTCAGATAATCCTCAAATACATTGAGTGCATCATCCACAGGCTTTGGTGTGCTCATATCGACACCGGCACTCTTTAGCAGCTCGATTGGATTCTTCGAGCATCCACCGCACAGGAAATTTCCTATATACTTATCCACAGCAGGCTTTCCCTCCTCAAGTATCTTTTTTGAAAAAGCAACTGCTGCCGAATAGCCTGTCGAGTACTGATATACATAGTACGGTGTGTAAAAATGCGGTATGCGCATCCACTCATATGATATCTCATCATCCACGCGCATATCCGGTCCGTAGTACTGCACATTCAGCTCATGCCATAGCTCATTTAGCACATCCTTGGTAACCGGCTCGCCCTTTTGCATTTTCCGGTGAGCTATATGCTCAAACTCTGCAAACTGCGCCTGCCTGAAAAGTGTCGTCCTGAAGCCGTCCAGAAAATGTGTTATGAGATATTTTCTCTCATTCTCATCCTCACAATGCTCAAGCATATAGTTCATTAGAAGCGACTCATTGCAGGTGGATGCAACCTCTGCCACAAAAATCAGGTATCCCGCGTAGGTAATGCTCTGATGCTCATTTGAATAGTATGTATGCATCGCATGTCCCATCTCATGAGCCAGCGTAAACACACTGTCCAGATTGTCGGCATAGTTCAAAAGCACATACGGATGAGTGCCGTAAGCGCCCCATGAATACGCACCGCTTCTCTTGTTCTCATTCTCATATACATCTATCCAGCCACTCTCCATGCCAGCCTTAAGTGTGCTGACATACTCATCGCCCATAGGCTCAAGCGCCTTTGCCACAAGCTTTTTCGCCTCATCATAGGTGTATGTGGTCTGTACATTGTCCACGATCGGTGCAAACAAATCATACATATGCAGATGCTCCACACCTAAAAGCTTCTTCCTAAGTGCCATGTACCTGTGCAGAGCCGGCAGATGTGCATGAACCGTCTCAATCAGATTGTCATAGACACTCTCAGGAATATCGCCACCGGATAAATACATGGCCCTTGCACTGTCATATTTTCTTACCCTTGCATAAAAAGTGTCATTTTTCAGCTTGCTGATGTACATCATGGAAACAGTATTGCTCCACTTCTTGTACGAATCATACACTCCGCGGAACACCTGCTTGCGCAGACTTCTGTCCTTGCTGCTTAAAAAGTCTATGAAATTGCCGTGCGTGATACGTATTTTATTTCCCTCGACATCAGTGATATACGGGAATTTGATATCCGCATTGTTGAACATGCTGAATATATTCTCCGGCGCTGCAGCCATCTCACCGCACTGCGCCAGGATATTCTCCTCTGCAGCCGATAAGGTATGCTCTTTCTGACGCATTATCTCATCAATCGCACGCTTATAGTGCATAAGCTCATTGCTCTCACTGTAAAAGCTCTCAAGCCTTTTATCATCTATCTGCAAAATCTCCGGACTCGCAAATGCCAGCGCACCTGATGCCTGAACAGTCAGTGTCTCTGCCTTTGACACATATGCCTGATATTTCGACACGGCAGTGTCCTGATGCGAGCGCTCATTCGCATAAACCACTATACGCTCCAAATAATAAGACAACTCATCCTGCTTCTTAAAAAAATCAAGCAGCGTTGCTGCACTGTCGGCCAGATGTCCCTTAAGTCCGGATAGATTTTCTGCAAGCTGTGACGCTTTTTCGCACTCAGCCTCCCACAGCTCATCTGTATCATACATATCCTCAAGCTTCCATTTGTACTCGTCTGAGATTTCATCTCTCTTTTGAAGCCTTTTCTCACTCATTTTGTGTTACCTTCTATCTTACTCTTTTTATTTAGAATCCCACACATCTACTCTGCAAAATGCATATAGACGTGTGGGATATATGTGAATTATAACAATTAAGCTCTACTTTGTAATTAAAGTGCCCATACCACCTGAAACAGTCTTGCCCTCTTTATTGAGCTTTGTGATAAGCACCGAACGGATGGCAGAGTCACCGATAAAGTCGATAGCCGCCTCAATCTTTGGAGCCATGGTACCCTCATCAAACTCGCCTGCTGCAAGGTACTTCTTTGCCTCATCGACAGTCATGGTATCAAGCGGCTTCTCATCCTCCTTGCCATAGTTCAGGCAGACCTTGTCAACGCTTGTAAGTATAACAAGTCTGTCTGCATCAAGAGTATCTGCAAGCTTTCCTGCTGCAAGATCCTTCTCGATAACAGCACTGGCGCCCTGAAGCTTATTATCCTGTGCTAAAACAGGAATTCCGCCGCCACCGCATGCGATAACAACCTGATCCGCATCAACAAGAGCCTTAATAGCATCCTTTTCCACTATATCAACAGGCTTTGGAGCTGCCACAACTCTTCTGTAGCCTCCCTCAACCTGTGTCACATGGTTGCCCTTTTTCTCCTCTTCCTCAGCCTCAGCCTCTGTCATAACACGGCCGATGATCTTTGTCGGATGATAAAAAGCCTCATCATATGGGTCAACAACCACCTGTGTAAGTATTGTTGAAACGGTCTTGTAAATTCCTCTGCCAAGAAGCTCTGTACGGATAGCATTCTGTAAATCATATCCTATATAACCCTGGCTCATTGCAGAGCAGACAGCTGTAGGTGTAGCTGTATACTCAGGATAAATCCTGCAAAACTCAGACATAGCGGTGTGAATCATGCCCACCTGAGGTCCGTTGCTGTGTGTGATAACAACCTCATAATCGTCCCTGATAAAATCTGCAACTGCCTTTGCTGTATGCTTTGTAGCCTCGTGCTGCTCCGGAAGAGTTGTTCCAAGAGCATCATGTCCGAGTGCAATAACTATTTTTTTCTTCTTCATGCCGACCTCCTATGCTGCATCCGCTCAATGTGTATTATATCTCATAATCATAAACCGATGTGTATACTATTATAAATCTACATATAAACCATCAATTTTAAAGAATTCCTATGCGGTGCAAAAAGTAAAATTATTTATATACATTATCTAATATTTTAGGGAATTTGTCTAGTACTTTGAACTGATTTGAACAACATTTCCACCATAGCGTAAGCCCCGGGCACCTGTGACGCACACGTACTCTTGCAGGAGCGAATAGCGAAGTGGCTTAGATACTGTAGAAATTATGCCCATGAAACGCAGAAACACCCCTGCATGGACGCAGGGGTGAGGAGAAAACGCGCCGGAATTACTGCTGGACATCCTTCGCAGAGCTTAAGGTTACTTCAACCTTGCTCTCTTCGTACTGTCTGCCACTCTGACGGGCAACAGTAAGAGTAACCTTATCTCCGGCCTTGTAGCTCTTTAACGCTGACTGCAGCTCTGTCATAGAAGAAATCTTTGTGCTGTCAACAGCAGTGATGATATCTCCCTCCTGTAAGCCGGCATTTGCGGCACCTGAACCAGCTGAAACAGATGAAACATACACACCCTGTGGGAAGCCGTAGGCTACCATCTCAGATGAAACATCACCACCCTTGATACCAAGGTATGCCTGATTCTCATTAGTATATTTTCCATTCTGGATAAGGCTCTCAATAATAGGCTTTGCAACTGACATAGGAATTGCATATCCAATACCCTCAACCTCAGTTGAAGAATATTTTACAGAGTTTATACCGATAACCTCGCCATTTTCATTTAAGAGTGCTCCACCACTGTTTCCAGGGTTTATGGCTGCATCGGTCTGGATAAGCTTGTTGTTGGTAACAGTCTCACCTGTCTGTGAATCCTGTGTAGTAACAGTTCTGTTAAGTGCACTTACTATACCTGTTGTGACAGACTGTCCGTATCCAAGTGCATTACCGATAGCAATTGCAGGACTTCCAACAGCTACACTATCAGAATCTCCGATTGTAGCAATCTTGATATTTGAGTAAGTATCTTTTCCAAGGTCTGCTTTCTTTACACGTACAACTGCAAGATCGTCATCCGGATCTGTTCCTCTGATTTCTGCCTTTACCACAGAATCATCATCAAACTGTACTGTGAGCTCCTCTGAATCTGCCACAACATGATTGTTTGTAGCAATATAAAGATAATCATCATCCTCACTCACAATAATTCCTGAGCCACAGCTCTGAGACTGCTGTGACTGCCTTCCGAAAAAACTGTTGTAGGTGACTGTTCCTGTATTTGTGATAGCAACGATGCTAGGCATAACCTCATCGACAACAGATGATACATCTGTCATATCCTTTGCATCCCCTGAGGATGTCTGCTTAGTCCCACCGGATGTTGTAGTGGTAAGCTTTGCACTTGCAGTAGAAGAATTTGAAATAGCTCTCGTGCCAATATAGCTTACTCCTGTGAAAACTCCGCCTCCGACGAGTCCGAAGATAAGAGCTGCAGCTACTGTCTTTGCTGCAAATGGTCCAAATGCACCAGGCTTTCTAGGTGCTCTCTGTTTCTTAGGCTTTACAGTCTGCTGGTATGCCTGACCATTCATATTCATCCGGCGGCTATATGAATTGTCTGTCGAACCTGCTGATGTGCCGCCATATGCATTATTATTTGTGCCTGAATTATACGACTGATTAGAATAAGGCTGATTTGCATATGATTGATTTACATTTGGCTGTCCTGCTGCAGAAGCCTGCGAATATGGATTGTAGCTCTGTGAATAGCTTTCAGCTGATGTATTATTAGTCTGTGCAGCCTTCTGTGACTCATCCGAATTGTAAGGATTACCCGACATTGTGAAATTTACATTGTTTGTATTGTTATTTGTACTGTTAGTATTATTTGTATTATTTGTATCATTCATATTTCTATAATTGTTATCCATAATAATTTCTCCTTTCGTTTACATTTAGAAGTATACTGTCAATCTGTGTTTATTTTGTGACGGGATTATTTATTTTTTCATAAATCATTTAACTATTTATAGCCTATATTCCCCATTGCAGGCCACTATGCGATTATAAAAATAAAAATAACTGCTCATCGGCAGATGCACCTCTAAGTCTGCGATAAATAGAAATTGCAGAATATCAATACATCCCTGCCAATGAACAGTTACCATAAATCATATATTAAATTTCAATTCCGTTCTTCTCAAGAAGAGCTCTCGCTGTTTCAACCGAATCTGTACCTGTCGCATTCTTTACAGGTGCAAACTCCTTCTCTCTGTCTACCTCAAATGGCAGGCTATTGTCCATCATGTATACCATATCGAGGATGAGTGTCTCGAACTTGTATGCATTCGGAGTCTCAGGCTTGTGCTCTGTACCATTCTCATCAATGTAAGGTACCTTCTTCTCTACCACATGAAGTGGAAGGCTCTTTTCTGCGATAGCCATGAGCTTGTCCACGCGGAATAAATAGTTTAAGATAACACCAAAACCATACTGCAATGAACCATTCTCGTTCTTTGCCTCTGCCATCTCAGGAGTAAGCTCGTAATACTCAACAATCGAAGGCTTGCCATTCTCAAGACACATAGCACCAACTCTCTCATATGGATCACATTTTCTGACCACCTTAGAGCCGCTGACACAGCCGGACTCGATTGTAGCACCTACAAATACAGGATCTGCAATCTGCTGAAGCACATTGTCCACAGCAAATACATTGAGCCACTCAACACCCTTGTCCTTCAAATCCTTGTCAAGACCGGCATTGATGAGTGACTTGAACCATCCACCGTTTCCGTTTGGTGACATGGCAAGTGAATCCTCAGATTTCATGAGCAGATTTCCATCAAAATCAACTGCCGGAACCATCTCCTGCACGAAAAACTTCACATAATCCTTGTTGTATCCAAAATAGTCGTGCTCTTCAAAGAACTCTCTTGTCATGCCATCATTTATCTCGCTTGTCATGACATACAGCGGCACCCATGTACCGGTCTGATTTGTAACCTTCATGAGGTTTGAGACAAGCTGCTCAAAGATGTAGAGTTCCTTTGTCTTTCCGATATTGAACATGCCCTTAGCCTTGTCAAAGCCAAGACGTGTACCCTGTCCACCGGCAAGAAGAATTGCACCGACCTTGCCATTCTTGACAGCATCAAGACCTGTTGCAAGGTATTTGTCCTTATTTGCCTCTATCTCTGAAAGCTCCATAGCAGCAAGCGGTGAAAATGTACCTCTCTGCTGCTCCTTGTTGTGAATCATATCAAGGTATGACCAGTCCATGTGCTCAAGCTGGCTCTCAAGCTTAGCCGGAGCTTCCTCTGTTAAGAATTTCTTTAAGTATTTCTGGTTTGTTGCCGTGATTTTTTCTTTGATTTCCGGTTTCATAATAAATAATCTCCCTAATAGCTAACTTTAATTATTTAATCATCCGAACCATCTGATGATGATTTTTCTTCTGAACCGTTTTCAGATTCTGACTGGCTCTTTTTCAGGGCATCCTGCTTGTCCTTATTTTTTTTCTTTGCCCCTTCTGTTCCATCAGAGCCAACAGTATCATTGTACTGCGTGAGATCAAATGCTGAAGTCTTAGATGTAACACCTGTCTTTTTAGCAATCTTATCACTTACTGTCTGAACTGTCTCTGTTGGCTGGTAATCAGTCTCATTAAACAGGAACTGATGAAGCTTAGAAACATTCTGTGCCAGGTCTATAGGAATTACGGTATCGCCAGTAGTTGACAGATTCATTGTAGTCAGCTCAAATGGGAAGCCTGTTGTCTCCTTCATCTGATATTTTGTAACAGCTGTTGCATACTGGATAATCTCTTTAGCTGTAAAATTAGTACTTATCTGACTCATAATATCCTTACACATCTCTGTTAGAGAGCCTAAATCTGACTGTTTAGCCTTGTCAAGCATAGCCTGAAGCACAATTCTCTGACGGGATGCCCTTAAGAAATCATCACCTGAGGTGCTTCTGATACGTGCATAGCATGTAGCCTGAGTTCCATCAAGATGCTGCATACCATCCCCCTCAAGATAAGGAGTATTATATCCTGTAGTATAATCAACCTCAGGAATCAGATAATTGATTTCCTTCATCTCCGCATTAGTAATCTCAAGATCAAGGCCACCGATATCATCTATAGCATCTACAAGAGCCTTCCAGTCAACACAGACATACTTGGTTATATTCAAATCCAAATTTGAATTAAGCATAGCTACTGCTCTCTTTGCCCCACCATTTGCATAAGCGGCATTTGCCTTTGCAAACTTTCCATTGCCTATAGGCAGATACGTATCTCTGTAGACAGAAACAAGCTGAACCTCCTTAGTATCATAATTCAGACTAGCAATCATGATACAATCGGAATGCCCCTCATCGTATGAACCATTACTTCTGTTGTCCAGACCAAACAACGCTACATTGAGATATCCATGCATATTGGCAAGAACATCCTCATCAATCTCCTCATTGATTCCGGCCTCACTATTTGTCAGCGCATCCTCATATTTAACCTGTCCGAGTGTCTTATTATAAGCCCAAACCACTAACAGAACAATTAACAGCAGCAGGATTTCAAATACAAAGAGTATAATCTTCTTACGTCCACTTCTTCTCTTTTTTCTTCTTCTCTTCTTTGCCATGTTATTTTTCCTTTTTCCTATGAATGTAAAGCCACGCGTCTGCGTAGTCCTGACGTTCCTTCTCTGACATATTGGTATACTTTCCAAACTCCAGATTCGTCAGACGCATCTGCGGCCTGCCACACTTGAAGCATTCAACCTCTTTCCTTCTTGAAACCATCCGTATCCAGCCACAATCCGGGCAAATGTATATTTTCATCATAGTCTTTATTCAAACTGTCCGAGAACCTCAGCTGACAAAGCATCAAGCTTAGCCTGTGAATCTTCAAGAGACACTCCTTTAACTCCGAAATAGAATTTAATCTTAGGCTCTGTACCAGAAGGGCGTACACAGCACCAAGCGTTATCGTTAAGTTCGTAGTAAAGTACATTGGAAGAAGGAAGACCTGTCGGCTCGACCTTTCCTGTTGTCATATCTTTTCTTGTGTCATTCTTGTAATCACGGATAGCAAGCACCTGATAATCACCAAATTTCTTTGGCTCAGCGGCACGTGCCTTTGTCATAATCTCATTTATCTGTGCAGCACCATCAATGCCCTTTAAGGTCATTGTGGAAATGCCCTCTCTGTAGTAGCCGTACTTCTCGTACATGTCAATCATGCCATCCCAGAGTGTCTTGCCCTGTGACTTGTAGAAGGCAGCCACCTCACACAGCATGCAAACTGCTGCAGGAGCATCCTTGTCCCTTGCATATGTGCCAGGTAAGCATCCGTAGCTCTCCTCCATACCGAATACATAGTTGTTGCAGCCGGTCTTTTCGAATTTGAGCATCTGCTCACCGATATACTTGAAGCCTGTTAAAACCTCGATATGCTTTACGCCATATGCTGCCGCAATTGCCTTACCCATATCTGTTGAAACAATTGACTCAACAAATGCAGGATTCTCAGGCAGAGTACCATTAGCGCTCTTCTGGCTTAAAATGTACTCACCGATAAGCATAGCTGACATATTTCCTGTAAATGTCACATACTCACCTGTCTTTGTATCCTTGCAGTATACACCGAGTCTGTCGGCATCAGGGTCAGTTGCTAAAACAATATCAGCATCCTTTTCCTTTGCCAGCTCAAGTGCAAGCTTCCATGCATCAGGATTCTCAGGATTTGGATAAGGACATGTAGGGAAATTGCCATCAGGCACTGCCTGGCTTGGCTCAATGTATACATTCTCAAAGCCCATATCCTTAAGCACTCTCTGTACAGGGCGAAGACCTGTGCCGTGGAGTGGTGTGTAAACGATCTTGATATCCTTTGCCATAGCCTTGATAATCTCCGGATGGATAGAAAGCTTGCGGAGTTCTCCGAAATATCCCTCCTCAACCTCATCAGAGATGACATTGTAAAGGCCTGCCTCAATAGCAGCAGCCTTGTCCATAGTCTTTACCTGGTCAAACGATGTAACCTTTGCCACCTCAGCCATGATGCTTGTATCATGAGGTGGAGTAACCTGTGCACCATCCTCCCAGTATACCTTGTATCCATTGTACTCACGAGGATTGTGGCTTGCTGTGATAACAACACCGGCTATTGTACCGAGTGTCCTTACTGCGTATGAAAGCTCCGGAACAGGTGCGAGCTGTGGGAATACATATGTCTTGATTCCGTTAGCTGCAAGACAGAGTGCTGTGGCATCTGTGAACTCATCATGCATATTACGTGAGTCATGTGCGATTGCAACACCTCTCTTTACTGCGTCCTCTCCCTGTGAAAGTATGTAATTTGCCAGTCCCTGTGTAGCCTGACGGACTGTGTATATATTCATCCTGTTGGTGCCGGCTCCTATTACACCACGAAGACCTGCTGTACCAAACTCAAGTGTGCGATAGAATCTGTCCTCTATCTCCTTATCATCACCTGCGATAGCCTTAAGCTCTGCCTTTGTAGCCTCATCAAAATATGGGTCTGTACACCATTTCTCGTACTCCGCTCTAAAATCCATTTATATTAACCTCCTATGTCAGCTAGTAATAAGCCTATTAATGTTAACTATACCGATTTTACCACATTAACGTACATTTGAAAAGTTTTAGTTCCTTAATATTTTTTTAAATACAAGGCTCCTCATCCAAAGTGGCATCATACAGACAACAAACTGTGCCGCAACCGTAACAAAATAATCGGCCGCACTTATGGTCCCTGTCTTTAAAATACGCTTTCTTCCTGCCTTGTATTTAAGGAAATAATCAAAGCCGCCACGTCTCTTCAGCATATCATCACCGGTTCTGGCATATACAAGAGTCTCACCTATATTTGCCATACGACAGTGATTTCTGATCATATTCGCCCAAAGAAGAGAATCCTCCATAAGCAGACAGTCCTGATAATTGCCCGCAGCAAACACCGCAGATCTTTTGTACATCACAGTCATGTGATTGAACGCATCGCGCTTTCTCTGATACTGCTTTATCACATAATTTCCGAGAGGCACTGTCCTCTCTGATATAATATTATGCATATCATCTGAAAACTCGCTGATGTAGCCGCCTATGATATCAAGCCCCGGATTTTCCGAAAAAGCATCCAGCTGTCTCTCAAACCGATCAGGCACACATATATCATCCGTATCCATTCTGGCCACAAGCTCATTAGAGCAATGCTTTATGCCTTCAGCAAGTGCAAGACCGAGCCCGCTGTTTTTTTCAAGCTTTACCGTAACAAAATTTATTTCCGAAGGTCTACATTCATAATCTCTGATTGCCTCATAAAGCTCATCTGTCAGCCGGCCATCCTCCACCAGCACTATCTCGTCCGGTAAAACAGTCTGTGAATATATGCTTTCCATACACTCCCTGAAATACTCAGGCTTTTCCTTGTAATAAATTGACAGTAATACTGAAAATTTGACTTTATTCATAAGTATCATCCTCCCAGACAAACAGACTAATGTATTACCGCAAGCACAGTCTCTATGCACAGTCTGATATCATTTATCAGTGAAAATCTCTTAAGATACTTAAGATTGTACCTCATCTTGCCCGGCAGCACCTTGTGTATATATGTGTAATCCACATCATCAGAAGCCTCAAGAAGCCTGTCCTCATCCTTATACCTGATGCTTGCCTCACTTGTGATTCCGGCAGGCATCAGAAGTGTTGCCATCATCGCAGGTGTATATGCCATGACATACTTCTCCACCTCAGGTCTTGTGCCAACAAAGCTCATATCACCACATAGCACATTTATGAGCTGCGGAATCTCATCAAGCCTGTACTTTCTGATGACAGCGCCGACTCTTGTGATTCTTGAATCCCCACCGACAGTCACGAGTGAACCCTTTTTGTCAGCATCATTCACCATGGTTCTGAACTTGAATATGCGAAACTTCCTGCCATACTGGGTGATACGCTCCTGTCTGAAAAAAACAGGTCCTCTGCTATCCACCTTTATCCAGACAGCAAGGACCAGTATAACAGGCGAAAGCAGCACAAGAAGAACAGCTGACATAATCACATCAAAAATGCGTTTGAATACCATGCTTGTCCTCTTTCTGCTCAGATGCCTGTAATATTTAAGTGTAAAATCATTTTTCATGAATGTAGGAATCTCTCCCCATGTTCTCCATCTACTCATGTAAAATCTCCAATAAATTATTAATTATATACTCCACATCCTCATCGCTAAGCTTTGTGTTGAGAGGAAGTGTAATCTCATTCTCATACTGATGATAAGCATTTGGAAAATCAGCTATGTCAAAGCCCATATTCTTATATGCTGTCATCATCGGAAGCGGCTTGAAATGCACATTTGTGGCGATACCTCGCTCCGCCATCTGCACTATAAGCGCATTGCGCCTGTCCACGCCGATGCCCGGTATGCGAAGCAGATACAGATGTCCGCTCGATGTATGCCTGTCTGTAAAATGAGGCACAGTCAAGAGACCAAGCGGCTTAAATGCCTCGTCATAGCGCTCTATAATATCACGGCGCCTCTTAAGAAGCCCATCATATCTGTCAAGCTGTACCAGACCAATGGCAGCCTGGATATCAGTCATATTGCACTTATACGAAGGAGCCACAATATCATACTCCCAGTTGCCCTGACCATTCTTGTGGAAAGCATCCTTCGTCTGTCCGTGGAGTGAAAGCAGCATAAACTGCTTGTAGATATACTCATCATCAAAGCCCTCTATAGGTCTCCAGGTGAGTGCTCCGCCCTCTGCAGTGGTCAGATTCTTGACCGCATGAAACGAAAAGCTTGTAAAATCAGCTACATTGCCACACATAATCCGCTCACCGTCTCTCATGTATGAGGCGCCAAAAGCATGAGCTGAGTCAGCCGCCACAATCACACGTCCGATTGCCCTCTGCACATCGTTTGACGGATGAAAAAGAGCCTTTTTTCTTTCCACAATATCCAAAATCCTGTCATAGTCGCAAGGCACGCCTGCAATATCAACCGGCACGATAACCTTTGTCTTTTCTGTAATAGCAGCCTCCAAAGCCTCGTAATCCATCTCAAAGGAATCAGGTGCTACGTCTATAAACTTAAGTGTCGCACCGACATGCACAGCAGGGCTTGCAGATGCAGTATAAGTGTATGCACTTGTGATGACCTCATCACCTGCACCTATTCCTAAGAATCTGAGTATCGACTCAAGACACGCAGTAGCAGAGCCCAGAGCCACAGCCTTATTCGTGCCGCATAGCTTAGCAATCCTCTTCTCAAATTCCTTAGTCCTTGGACCTGTTGTAATCCAGTCGCTTCGTAGCACATCAGCAACAGCTGACACCTCTGCTTCTGTTATATCAGGTGGTGAAAATGAAATCTGTCTTTTTTCCATAGTTATGTTCCTCGCTTCCGGCATAAAATATGCCAAACATCCGGCTTTTACAATCTATATTATGAGCTTCAAAAGATATTTAGTCCTCCAGGTCAGGATGATATGTCTTGACCACAGATGCAACTATCTGCTTGATATCCTTTGCTTCTGAGGTGCATGCCTTCTCGAGCATCTCAAGCTGCTTCTCAAAGAGCTCATCATCCATCTCAATAGGCTCACCCACATGAATCAGCTTGTTTGGAGTCTCCTTAAGACCCTCCTCACTCATCAGCATCTCCTCGTAGAGCTTCTCGCCCGGACGCAGTCCTGTGTATACAATCTGGATATCCACATCAGGCTCCAGTCCCGAAAGCCTGATAAGATTCCTTGCCATATCATCAATCTTGACAGGCTCGCCCATATCGAGTACGAAAATCTCTCCTCCATGAGCATAGAGCCCGGCCTGCAGTACAAGTGCCACCGCCTCCGGAATTGTCATAAAGTACCTAATAATACGCTTGTCCGTCACAGTAACCGGACCGCCATCCTCTATCTGCTTCTTAAATAGCGGGATAACACTTCCGTTACTTCCGAGCACATTTCCAAAACGTACCGCTACAAAATCAGTCCCAGTCTGCCTGTTCATCATCTGTATAACCATCTCGCACAGGCGCTTTGACGCGCCCATGATATTAGTCGGATTGACCGCCTTATCTGTAGAGATAAGTACAAACTTCTTCACATGGTACTCTGCTGCAAGCCTTGAGAGCTTTAATGTGCCAAGCACATTGTTTTTTATTGCCTCATTCGGGCTCTCCTCCATCAGCGGTACATGCTTATGTGCTGCCGCATGATAGATAATCTCAGGATGATATGTCTGAAATACATAGTGCAGCCTGTTGGTATTGCGCACAGAGCCAATCAGCGTCTCCACCCTTACATAAGGATACTTACGCTTCAGCTCCTGCTGTATATCGTATGCATTATTCTCGTAAATATCAAAAATGATAAGAAGCTTCGGGTCCTCTCTGGCTATCTGACGGCAAAGCTCACTACCTATGGAGCCACCGCCACCTGTAACCATAACCACCTTGCCCTGTAAAAATGAATGAATACCATCATTATCCACAACAACCGGATCCCTGCCAAGCAAATCCTCTATACTGACCGGACGCAGATTAGAAACCGAAACCCTGCCGTCCACCATCTGATATATTCCCGGAACCACAGACACATCACAGCCGGTATCCTTACAAATATTGAGTATATCCTTCCTGTCCTTACCCGATGTGGAAGGTACAGCATACACAATCTTTGTGATATCATACTTCTCAACCATCTCCGGAATGTCGTTTCGATTGCCGACAATAGGCACGCCGTCTATGAAGCGGCCGAGCTTCGCCGGATTGTCATCTATGATGCAGCAGGCCTTTGTGTGCAGATGTGAGCTCATGATAAGCTCTCTGATAAGCATCCTGCCCGCATTTCCTGCTCCTATAATCATGACTCTCTCATCACCGTTTGCAAAGCCTCTCTGCTCAAGCATCTTCTGGCCTGTCCTGATAAATCTGTACGCAAACCGGCACGCTGTGCACAGTGCAAAGCTGAGCATCAGTCCGATAATCCAGAAGGCATACGGCATCTTAATCTCATACACCTCATGAATGATAACGCACAGAACCGTAAGCACCAGAAAGGCACCAATAATATGCATAAACTCATTGATGCTCGCAAAGCGCCATATACTGTGATACAGCCTGAAAATATAAAACACCACAAGTGAAATCACCATAAACAATGGCACAATGTGCAGATACCCCTCCAAAAATGAGAGCGGAATATGTGAATATGAAAACTCAAACCTGATCATCAAAGCGAAAAAGAATGAGATTGCAATAATACACATATCAACAAATGCAAGAACCAATGCCCTGAAAACCCATTGCTTGTCATTGCCCATGTATGAATCCGGCTTCTCCGGACCATCGCATTTTGTTTTGTCTTTTAGATTATTTGTATCTTTTTTCATGTCAAGTCTATTACTCATATAGAATTTTCTCCTTTTGTCCTACACTGCAAAAAGCAGCTTCTATATCCCTATGCAAATCAACTTCTCATAAACTGCATTTAAATTTACGCTTTATTATACCATACACACACTATTATAGTTCTTATTATTTTATTAAATATACCACATTTAGCGATTTTTGAAAACAAACAGCTTGCTTATGACATAGTTGAGCACAACCACAACCACCTGTGCTGCAAGCTTCACCCACATGCTTGGATAGTCCAAAAGCGTGATAAAAATAAAGATAATAGCCTCTTCAATAACCAGTGTGATAAATCTGCCACTGAAAAAAGCAAACATCTGTACTAAAAACGCCGTCTTTGTCGGCGTAGCAACCTTAAACACCCACTTCTTGTTGGTAACATATGAGAAAAGTACAGCAAACACCCATGCCAGCGCATTCGCAATCAGCTCATTGATTCCAAACAAAACATTAAAAATAGCATATGCGCCTATGCTGATCACAAAGGTCATATTGCCAAAAACCGCGTATAAAACAAGCTCCTTAAACTCCTCTTTCCTGTTTCGTATTATAATATTATCCATTTCTCCACCTATGTGACAGGCTATATAACTCTGTCGTAATTTATACGTGTAAGTTGATAGTAATGTTAATTTGCGATTTTTATATAATAACTGCATAGCCAAAATAAGTCAATATGTGATATGATATCTGCATGAAAAAGAAAACACAAAAAAACAAGAGTATAAAACTAAACTACATATATAATGTGAGCTACCAGATACTCACACTGATCACACCGCTTATCACAGCGCCGTACCTCTCGAGGGTGCTTAAGGCAGACGGAATAGGTGCATACAGCTATACCTACTCACTGGTATCATACTTTATCATGTTTGCCGCACTGGGCACTGTAAACTACGGAAACAGGGAAATATCATACCTGCAGGAGGACAGAGCAAAACGCACCAAAACCTTCTGGGAGATAGAGCTTCTATCCGTCATCAGCGTGATTGTGTGTCTGTGTGCATATATGGTATTCACACTTGCATTTGGGCACTCACCGCTCAAAAAGCACCTGCTATTGATTGAAGCCGTGTACCTGATATCAGTTGCTTCTGATATCTCCTGGCTGTTTCAGGGACTTGAGGAATTTGGCAAAATAGTCGGTCGAAACGTGATTTTTAAAATCATAAACATTGCTTTTATCTTCATCGCCGTACGCTCAGAGAGTGATTTGCTCATATATGTGGCAGGAATATGTCTATTAGAGCTTTTTGCCAATATATCCATCTGGTTTTACCTGCCTCAATATGTTGACAGACCAAAGCTTAAGGAGCTTAAGCCATTCTCTCATCTAAGGGCTACACTCACACTCTTTGTACCTACAATAGCTACAACCATATACACAGCGCTTGACAAAACCATGCTCAACAACATAACAGGCAGCATGACAGAAAACGGCTACTATGAGCAGGCCAATAAGATATCCAAAATGGTTCTCATGCTCGTAACCTCACTCGGTACTGTGATGCTTCCAAGAATAGGAAGAGCCTTCAGTGAAAATAAACCAGACGAAGTAAAAGCCCTCCTTTATAAGAGCTTTCAATTCGTCTGGTTTATAGGTCTTGCCCTGTGCTTTGGCCTGATAGGCATCGCACGCAATTTCTCGCCATGGTTTTTTGGTCCGGGATATGAAAAGGTGCCATATCTCATCATGATAATGGCTACACTGTTGCCGATTATAGGCTTAAGCAATGTAATCGGTATACAGTATCTGGTAACAACCAAGCGTGAAAGCCTGCTGACACGCTCAGTATGTATCGGAGCCGCAGCCAATTTTGTCATGAATATGATTCTCATACATCAGCTCTATTCATACGGTGCAGCCATAGCCTCTGTCATCTCGGAGGTAATAATAACTGCCGTACAGCTTTACTTCATACGAAATGAGCTTAGCATCCCAAAAATATTTTCTCTATCGTGGAAATATCTCATATCAGCAGTCTGTATGCTTATAGTACTGCTGCTCATGGATGCAAGGCTGTCAGTCAGCTTCATGCACACAATGATTATGATTGTGACCGGATTTATAGTCTATATGGTGCTGCTTGTACTGATGCGTGACGAGATGGTATGTGAAGGCATAAGGCTCATCAAAGCCAGAATCAAATGCCACTAAATAATACCATTCTGCAACGCTTAATTCCCCGGCAGCTTCACTTATTTGGCTGCCTCATACTCTCCAACCACCTGTGCCTCTCCTCTGTCAGTATATTCTCTTGCCATTTTCAGAGCTTTTTTAGTCCTCTTCACAGACTTTTTCCATCTTGAAAGCTCTGATTTTGCCGTATCAGACTTTATACCATATTGATTCACAGCCATATCGCCAATATATGCCGTAAGCTTTTTGGCACCATAAGCATTCAAGTGCTCAAAATCAGCGAAGTCATGGGAATCATCTATCCCTGCAATGCTCTCATAATCAGTACTCAGGTCAAGAAAATCGTATCCATACTCCTTCGTTATACTTTCAATCTGCTCAAGACCCGACTTGTCAGCTGCCTGTGTCTCATGAGGTGGCTGCAGCAACAGCACATGCTCTATGCCAAGCTTATTGCAGTACGAAAGCAGCTCCTTAAGATATGCCCTGCACTCATCAGTCAGCATATAGGCTTCTTTAGTAGGCTGTCCGATATTTGCCAGATTGTCACGGCCTCCGGTGATGCCTGTTTTTGAATAAAAGCCTTTCAGATAGCCTCCACCACTGAGCCTCATATAGGCACGAGTGACAAATGAGGTATACACCGCCTCAGGGTCCTTCCAGTTGCCATGATACTTTTCCAATGGAAAATAAAGGGTATCCGATATGTTATCCTTCACCTTTTCATCATCCTTATTGATATTTTTGGGAATAGTCTTTACCGTGTCAAGCTTGTTCTGTGACATAGGCATATTGTCAATCCACTTTCTCAGATAAACCTCATCAGTCAGATTCCAATTGCCCTGACTAAATGCTGCAGCACTGATTACAAGAAGCTTCGGCTTCTGTCTCTTCACAATCTCCGTGACGATGGACTTGTACATATTGCATGGCACAGCTCCTATTGAAAGATTGCACGACTTAAGGCCATACTCCTCCCACGCCAGAGCCGGCGCATAGCCCGTGTATACCTCACTTGGTCCAATCATGACCATATCAAGGCTGTTCTTTGGCTCTGCGTAAAAGCCATATATATTTTCGATATCGCTGCTGTCAATGGCAATAAATGCCTTTGATACTATTTGCATGAGCAATAGGAGGACTATTGCAAATGCAGGGATTTTAATAAATTTCATGGTGTTTCCTTTTCTATTAAAACGCTTTATTTTGATATTTTTTCAGTAAACACTATATAGTATAGCGGATTAGTATTAAAAAACAACACCCTGATTCATATTTATCATTTTCTGATATGAAGCTGTTTACCCGGGTAGAATATAAAATCGATAAGCCTGATTTTCTTTATGATACACTCATACAATATCCAGCATATAGCAGTGCTTCCTGCAAATCCACATATACACTGCAGCGCCATATTGGTTATACCGGCCCTGTTCAATATAATCCTGATTCCACCTACAAATATCACATTCATCGCATAAAACGGCATGCTGTCACGGCCGATAGTCTGTAACCATTTAGGGAAATCACAATACCCTAATAAAAAATAGTTTACTGCAAATATAAATACTGTTACTATACAGGCGGTAAGCCGCTCAAACAGACTGCTGAAAATGGGATTGCTGCTCATGTCATCCTGTAATACTATGCCGGACGCCTCTACAAGCGCACTCATAACGGCAAGGCTCAGCACAGCATATCTATTATCCAGTTTATCAAGCCACTTCTTAATCAGGCATCCCAGATAAAAGTACATCTGAAAGCCGGCTATGTAGTTAAAGCCCACATAGTGAAAGCTGCCATAGCATGTCAAAGCAATTATTAAAAACAGCACAAATAAAAGCTCCATTTTATAATTAAAATGTGGCAGAAGCCTCGCAAACACATAATCAGCCATATACGCCACACAATATATGAGAAATAGTGCGTATAAATACCATAAAAACTCTATCGGCTTCCACGGTATGCTTATCAGGCTGCTAACGGCAACCGGCTCCCTTATCAAATTTGAAAGGACAAATTTAATAATCCAGTAAATAACTGAAATCATCACGTAAGGCAGCAGGATATTAAATGCTTTATGACCTATCCGGCTAAAAATGCCTTGTGAAGCATTCCCTACATATTCACTGTATAAGAAGCCTGAAACTGCGATAAAGCAAGGCATGTGAAAGCTGTATATTACATTTGCAATACCATTCATTGTATCATCAAATGAATACATGTCTGTCAGGCCCAATGTAGTGTGACCTAAAATCACAAATAAAATAAGGATGCCCTTTATGAAATCAATTGTTTTATCTCGTGTGGTGTTGGTTTGCATGTTATGACCTTTCCTTAAACACAACCAGCTTACTAATCACATAATTCAGCACAATAACAATAACCTGCGCAATCACCTTAATCAGCATACTATTAAACCCAAGCCATGTGATAAACACAAGCAATATAGCTTCCTCAACAACCAGTGTAATCACTCGTCCTGAATAAAACACAAACATCTGCTTTATAAATGCCTGCACACTATCAGTCGGTGACTGAAATACCCAGACACGGTTCGTCAGAAATGCAAACATAACTGTTATAATCCATGAAAGAATATTGGCAATAAGCTCATTTATTCCCATACCAACATTAAAACAAGCATATGTAGCTATGCTCACAATAAAGCTCAATCCACCAAAAAATAAATACAATAGCATCTCTTTGTACTTCTTGTAGAATGGATTAAAAATCCTAAGTATAGGTAATTCCATTAATTTATCAAATACTTTCATTCCACATAAAACCTAATAAATCACAACCTTTGTTCCATTTGGAATATTATCATACAGCCACTTTGCATTATTAATGTCCAATCTTACACAGCCATGAGAAACTTGTTTGCCAAGCGTTCCATCTTGTATCTGTGTCATACTACCACGATTATAAAGCACTGAATGGAACAAATAGTTTCCATAAAACTGCGTATAATACCAACATGTATAAGACCTGCTACCAAAAGATTTACCTCTTCCATAGATTGTAAACTCCCCTTTTACTGTAGGCGTAGAAGGCTTTCCCGGCCCACATGACCACAATGCAACTCGACTCCAATTACCATAGCTTCCACTATAAACGCCTACCTGACATGCAGATGTGTCTGTCATAATAAGCCATCTTGTAGAACTGGCTCTTACCTGTGCGTTCTTAGACATTACATCTAATGCTGCCGGTTTCGGTGTATACACGGGCTTATTTTTATAATAATTTGCAACACTTCCAGGTGCAGGTGCCCCCTTTCTTACCAAATTAATCCTTAGAGCCTCTACTCTATAACTAATACCAGTTGAGCCTGATGTCTGCCCATTTGAAGCCCAACCTAACCATCCATAATTCTCTATATGTGAACTGTAGTATATATTATAAAATGTTGCTAACTGACCTGTAAGCTTTATCTCAATGGCTTCTACCTGCTTAGCCCTACCTGAGGTTCCAGAATATTGCCCCAAAGTTTTCCATCCAGTCCATCCTATATCCTGCACATGCGTTCTATACATGATAGTACCGGTTAATGAATGTACAGTATCCTGAGATAAATTGATATTAATTCCTTCAATTCTCAGTTTTCGTCCTGTCGTACCTGTAATGTTTCCCCCTGAAACCCACGGCATATTACCTATATCCTGTTTATAGTTCTATTTTATCACATATGCATTTTATTTAAAACAAAAAAAGAAACTAATACAAATTATCTGTATCAGTTTCTTTTTTATTAATTTATCTGGCAATATATGCCATTGTATTTTTAGAAATTATTCCACCATAATTGTTGCCAGGTGCTGACTGTCCTTTCTTCACTAATACTATCTGCAATGCCTCTAAATGAAGGTTTTGTCCGGATGTTCCTGCATTCTGTCCATTCTTTGCCCATCCAAGCCATCCGTAATTTTGTGCATGTACTCTGTAATAGATATCGTATTGATTTGCCATTTCTCCCGTCAGAGACATATTTATTGCCTCTACATTCAGAGCTCTGCCTGTCGTTCCTGCAAGTGCACCATCCATCACCGTATTCTGCCAGCCGATATTCTGTACATGTGTCTGGTATTTTATTCCTCCTGAACACGGCTGCCCGTCAAGATCTATCTTTATTGCTTCAAGTCCAAGATTTCTGCCTGTTGTTCCACTGAGACTTCCGTTTTCCACTGCACTCTGCCATCCGATATTACTTACGTGGCTCTGATATCTTACCGATGCATTTGTGTTGATTATCGGAACAGTACTGGTTTTTGATATATACGCTTTTGCGTTATTAGATGTGTATCCTCCATAAAATACTGTAGGAGCCATATCTCCCTTTGCCGTTACAACTATCTGGATTGCTTCAAGTCTATATGCATATCCTGAGGTTCCTGCTGCCTCTCCATTTTTTGCCCAGGCTAACCAGCCATAGTTCTGTGCATGTACTCTGTAGTATATATCATACTTATCAGCATCTTTACCGGTAAGTTTTAGCATCAACGCTTCCACATGCTTATTCTGGCCGGTTGTTCCACTCTGTTCTCCATTGAACGAGTTTCCAAGCCATCCGTCATTTTTCACATGTGTTGTATAGATCACACCAATGTCTGCATCTGATTTTACATTTATTTTTATTGCCTCAAGCTGCAGTCCTCTGCCTACGGTTCCCGCCATAGCTCCATTTGACACACCATTCTGCCATCCGATATTTGCTACATGTGTCTGGTATGATACTGATACACTGTTTAATACCCAATGTGCATACAGTACATGATCAGAAGCTGTTTTTACTACACTCTCAGCATTTATCTGTTCTCCACTGTCTACAGCCGTCCACCAGCCTGCAAATGTATATCCGCTTCTCGAAGGTGTAGGTAATTCACCATATGTGCTTCCAAAAGTAACATTTTTTGTACTAGCAGTAACTGTTCCACCATCAGCATTAAATGTAACTGCGTAGCTGTTTGCTGTCCAGTGTGCATAGATAGTCTGATCAGATGTAACCTCTACTTTTGTATCTTTAGTAATCTGTGTTCCACCGTTAGCTGCTGTATACCAGCCGGTAAATGTATAACCATCTCTTTCAGGAGATTCCAAATCGCCATATGTGCCGCCATATGTAATATTCTTGCTTGTATTTGTAAGATTACCTCCTGCTGCATCATAATTTAATTTTACTGTAACCGGAGTCCATACCGCATTAACTGTAGTATCTGAAGCAATCTTATTATATGCCTTATCCCACGATAATACATACCCGGTCTTTGTTATTTCCGGAGCTTTCGCCCCTCTCATACACAAAACATTCTGTGACTCAACAATCTGACCATTATCAACAAAATCCACTTTATATCTAAGTGGTGACGCATCACGTTCTTCATTTATACCATATGATATGTAATGGTCTACATAACCCTCATAATCATCACCAAACGCACTTTGTAAGTCCCTATATCTTGTTTTATAACTTATAACATCAAAATTCTCACTTGCCTGACGTCCCTCTCGTATTCCATTTTCTAGATAATGCTGATAATATAAATACCAATTATCTCCAAAAGCATTTTGCAAATCTATATTATTATCCTTATAAAAATGCACATCAAAAATTTCATTACCACGACGACCTTCAGCCATGCCATATTTAATAAAATGTTGCAGTGCAGCTTCTGCAGTATTTCCCCAATTATTCTTCACATCAGGATTATTATTCAAATAATATGATGCGTCAAATATAAGGTGATAGTCTTCTTGTTTTAATCCAAAATAATTAACAATTCCCTGTGCATCTGCGATGCCAAGTTTTTTTAAAGCTGTCTCCGATACAAGGTAATTAGTCGCGTCACTTTGATTACTTATATACGCATGTTCAATAATAATTCCCGGGAAACCGGCCTTTTTACTATTTCTTATTACACTATAGTAATCACAAATAGATCCATCTGTATAGGTATCTCCACTCTCAGAATTTCTGATACGCGTTCCATCATTTGCCAGTCCTAATGCGACTAACTGTTTAAGAACCTCGTTTGCTAATGCTCCCCCCTGTGCACCAATATTTGCATTTAAGCTGGAATTAGGATAATAAACTGTTGCGCCATGAACACTCGAGCTGGTTGTCGAATTATTATGAATTGAAACAAATACACTTGCTCCTACTGACTTAGCATAGTTTACTCTATCTTCAAGAGCTACATAATGATCATCATTTCTTGTCATATATACGTTTACACGTTTGTATTTACTAAGTTCTTCCTTGCAATACTGTGCAATCTTCAAATTAAGTGTTTTTTCTAAATAGGTCTTTCCACCATAACTTGCCTGTGCTCCACCATCGTTGCCGCCATGCCCCGGATCAAGAACAACATTCACTGCCGAACTAGCTCTAAAGAGATTATTCTGCTGTACATCATCCGCTGCTGCAATAGCCTCGCTAATTGTATTCCCCGCAGCTTGTGTTGATGTTTCATCCGGATTTATTACTACTGCATCATACACTTCACTGCCCGTATTTTCATTATCTGAATTGCTATTATCTGAATCCTCCGCATATGCATCAGCATTCAAATCCATTACAACAGTATCAATTCCAAACTGTGAATTAATTCCAATAGCTTCAAAGTCTACTGAATACCCGTCAGTTTCGAGAGACTTAACTGTATAACAGCCTGAAACCAGATCACTTGATTCAAATATCAGGTTTCCATCCTCCGTCATCTCTCCACTTATTTCAAATGACTGATTTAAATCGGTATTTTCAACTGTTAATCTAGCATTTGATTGATCAATGCCATCCGCTAATCCAACAATTATCCTTACAGCATCTCCCTTTTTAACAGATGGATCTGCAACAGATAAATATGTAACTATCTGATTTTCACTATTATCTTGTTGTTGATAGCTCTCCGTACTATTACCTGTCTCTGCAGAATCAGCAAAAACAAAAGTGTTTGCCGAAATCAGCATAGAAAGCGTCAACAACAGTGCTACTACTTTTTTCATCTTAAAACGCCTTTCCTTTTGTAATAAATCTAAAATATAGTTTATCACATAAGAAAAGACGTTTAAAGAGTTACCTTTTTATATTTTCTTAAGATTTTTTATAATTCGACGGATTGCAACAAGTTAATTATCAACTCATAATATGTATCAGGAAATGCTAGTATTTCATATTTTATCACAACAAGAAAGACAACGTTTAAAGACTTTTTACCTATTTTATTTAGTTTTTACCATAAAGCAATTTCTTCCTATATAATTGAGAATCTTTCAATAATTCAACATTTATATAGTCCAGACCATATTTTTCAATCAAAGTATCCTCTCCAGAATAAAGGTTAGTTCCTAATCCAAGTCTATTTCCCTCTATTTGAACCCCTAAAGCTGCCAATGTTGTTGGATACAAGTCCAAAGTTGTATATTCTCTTTCAACACATGGTTTTTCATTAACCGCTGCGCCATTAACAATTGTAAAATATGTTCTTCTATTAAAATCTGTTGCATTTTGTCTTTCTATATAATCAGAATCCATTGTAAGATGATCTCCGGAAATAACAACTGTTGTATTATCATAAAAATCCTGTTGTTTAATCCAATCCAGGAATTCAGAAACTTGCCTGCTTGAACATGCAATAACATTACTATATTGTTCATCATATTGATTCTGACATAATTCACATACATAGCCATCTGTAAAATGCGTATCTACTGTTAACATTGTAAGATTAAACGGTTCATCTTTAGAAGCTAAATTATTTAATTCATTTTTTGCATATTCAAATAATTTTTCATCTTCATATCCCCACCAAACCATATAATCATCATCTATGTAGCCTCTATCAATTGCAGTATAATAATCAAAAATATCATAGTTTCCGTGTCCGTGAAAATACGATGAACGTCCAGCAAATTTCTTATCTGAACCAATCAAAAATTCCTGATTGTATCCTTCTCCTTTCAGGACATCTCCTATAGCCCAAACACCTGGAACATAATTATTATCTGATTCCCACTTTGAATTTAAGGTATCATTACTTATTAAGTTCTCATTAATTGGTACACCGGATGTCTGTGCAACCAATCCACCCATTGTAAAAGTCGCGCCCGAAGTCGTATACGCACCATTCAATTTTCCATATATTCCAAAATTTTCATTCTCCAATGAAATTTGTGTAAGCTCCGGAATATAATTTTCACTCATAGCACCACCAACGCTCTGATCTGAATATGTCATTTCCATAGATTCTAAAAAAATATATATCAGATTTCTTTTTTCCTTTGGGAATGTAATTGCTACATCTCTTCCATCAACATAATTATCTTCATATATCGTTGAATCCTGCTTTGTATATTTTAAATACGATATGATATCAAAATGGAAACAACACAATATAATTGAATATCCAATTGCTATACACCCTAAAAGCGACATCCAAAATTTATATATCCACTTATTTTTCTTTTTTCTGAATATCAATAATCCAAATGTAACCATTAAAACGCATATTATAATAATCAAAATAATGGAAATAAATATCACACTGAATGATGAAGTATTTGTTCCTTCCAAAGGTGTATTTAAATGATATATTATCTGTCCTATTGGCACATCTTTAAAATTTTTCTGCATATACCAAAAACCATATAGCAATGCTCCACCTAATGCAGTTAATATATATGTTATGAAAGCAGACAGGAAATTAAAAATCCTACTATGTTTCTTATCATCATTATTCTGACACAATAATACAAATTGCAAAATACCAAATAGCAAATAACAAAACGTGCCTATATAAAACAATACTAATTGTCTATTCAAAAACAGTTTAACTACCTTATAATTTAGTTTTTGTGACAAAATAAACATATTATCCTGAGTAAGTGCAGTAATATACAAGCCATCATCATGTACCTCATACTCAACATCCTTACGAGATGATATGTATTTTTCTAGTTTCGAACCAGATACTTCTATGGAATTTCCCCAAAAATCAGAAAGTGTAATACTCTTAATCGAATATACCTCTAATGTATTTATAGGATCAACTCTAAATAAATTATTGTTGATTTCTGCCAGACCCATTTTTATTTTGAAATTCGCTTTTTTATTTTCAAAATATGCATTAATACTATCCTCTTCTGTCATTTTCTTAACACTGGGCGCATAATACATTTGGGCATAGTTTTTATTTGAATGCTCTTCTCCATATTCAATCGAAAAATTATATGTATGTTTTCCGAATATTCCTATACATAATCCAATTAATAATAACGCAATAAAAGCCACGTCTATTATAGCTAAAACTACACTTAACAAGCGTCTATTATTACATAATTCGTTTTTTATCTTTCGCATAATAAAATACCCCTTATTTATATATAAAGAAACAAGGAGTATTATATTATAATCTTGTATTTTTTTCAACTTTTTCTTAATTTTTTCTTAATTTTTTCTTAATCTCTTTTTGTGTTCTTTTTTAAAATTGTATAGATTATACAAAAATAAAATATTAAAAACAACACCATTACAGAAGTGAGAAAACCGTATGCTCCACCTTTTATTCCATATCTAGCCACTAAGTATTCATTTGCCAATTTCGCAACTATAGCAGAAACTATATATCCTATAATTATCATTCCTGATTTTCGCATCACAGTTAAAACATAATAACCAAAATAAGATAACGCATTAATTCCACCCGCAAACATAAGTAAAATCAATACCATCCTATATTGTATTAATTCTGAACCTGTTAAAATCTGTAATACAGGAATTCCTAAAATCCAAGCCCCAATTATACAAATTATAGTAAAGCCTACTATTATTACTGATATTTTTGATATTGAAACAATAAATGGTTTCTTGTAATCTGAAGCATATTCGTCTGCTAATTTAGTTAACGCGGGCTTCATAACAAAAGTTGCAAATAGATTTACAATAGAAACAGGCATAAATAATGTCTGAAAATATGCTGAATAGTTTGATACCATTTTTGCATCTATTGCTATTCGACTAGCACTTAAAATATATGACCATAAAAAAGAACCTATAAATAAAGGAAAACAATTCTTGAGAATACCCAAAATATATTTCTCATTCCAGATAACAGCTATATTTCTAAATGTTTTCATCGGCATTACATCAAAAATAATCAAACCAAGTATTGCAATAAGAATTGACAACGATATAGCTAAAATCATATTTTTCGTAATAATAAGAACTACTAACATTACAGTAACTGACATAACCGTTCTAAATGCTTGAGATTTTCCTGTTAAATCTAAACGACCATCTTTTTGAAATGCTCCCTCGTATAAATCTGCATATGCATCAACAAATCTATAAATACACATCAATAAAATAACGATGCACTTATATATATTTGATTTAGCTGTCAATATCGAATAAACGATACTAACAACAACCGACACAACAAATAAAATATATTTTACTGCCTTGTAATGTCCAAATTCAAAAGTGCTTTTAGTATCTGTAACCTGAAATGTCCTTGTTTCATAATACTCTATAAAAGCAAGCATCTGCGCTACTGTTATTGCTATGGCAAAAATTCCTCCATCATCTTCACCAACTATTCTAATTATCAATAAAGATAATATCATTGATGCTGCCGCAAATATCATGCTTCCAATCATATTCCAAACAAAATTATTTTTTTCAGAGGTCTCACTACTAACATATTTATGACACGCTATTGTTAATAGTTTATTTACTTTCATTTTCCTCTTCTTTCTTATAATAATTTCTCACTGCAATTTCTTCGGTAAGACTGTTTATCATATTATCTAAATTGGAAATTCTTAAAGTCAAATAAAAATTATGAACAAAAAGTACCATTATTGAAAATAGAAATATAAAATTTACCGGGCTTTTTATTCCGCATATATCTGCAAAAAAATATGCAATTTGAGGAAAAATACTTAAAATTAATAATAAAATACTTGATACAATCCAAAATAAAGCATATTCAATTTTTAGTTTTGCTTTCTTTATTTTCTTCATTATAAAGAAAAAAACACATAATGACGCAACAAATAAAATAACTCTCAATGATGTTGACATACTCTATATCCTCCCTATCTTTTTCTAAAATTCTGTACAAACAATATAGACATTAACATTCTAAACATATAAGAAATGGATCTTGCAAAATTCAAATAACTTGTTCCTGCAACACGCTCCTTCATTTCAACCTGCACCTCAGCAACCTTTGCTCCATTTTTTATCAAATATGATATCGTATCCGGTTCTGGTCCATAATTAATTTCCTGTGCAAATTCTTTAATACATTTTCTGCTATATAATCTCATACCAGATGTTGGATCATTTATTTTTACTCCAGTTGTCAGTTTTATCGCTGTGGATATAAGTCTGCTTCCCAACATTCTAGCAGAAATAGGCTTTTTTTCATCCACAAATCTTGAACCAATAACAATATCATAGCCTTCATCAAGCTTCTTTAGCATTTTGTCGATATATTCAGGTAAATGCTGTCCATCTGCGTCAAACTGAATAAAGCAATCGTAACCTTTTAAATAAGCATATTTTGCTCCCGCCTGAAATCCTCCTGCCAATCCAAGATTTATTGGCAAATCAATTATATTATATTTATTTTTTTCACAAACTGAGTATGTGCTATCCTTTGAGCCATCATTTACAATAACATAATCAAATTGTGAATAATTTTCTTTAATATTATTCACAACTTCTTCTATACTTTCTTCCTCATTATACGCTGGGATTACTATTAATAGCCGATTCATATCTACACCTTACTTTCTATACATTGTTTTCTTTTTCACTAAGAGAATATATTTTTGTTAAGACCTTTGCAACCGGTCTATTCCAAAATTTTAAAAACATCTCATAATCCTCTTTACTTCTTAAATTATCTCCTATTACTGCTGATGTTTCCGACTCTTCATGAATTCTGTGTGCCATTAATATTTCATTACAATATAAAAACTCCCCCTCTGCTCTAGATATTCTTTCCCATGTTTCCCAATCAACATTACTTCTAAAACCTGTTTTAAATAACGGTTCATAATCACATAAAGCTTCCTTTGAATATGTAACAGAAGGACAGCAAATTGCATTTCCAAGTCTTATAGCACTTCTCTTATTTTTAATTCTGTATGCCTTGTCATGATTCCTTAAATTCTTTAACATTATCCTTTTCAGTTTCAAATTAAACCCATTGTCAGAAAAATTTCCATTAATGAGCTCCGAGTAATCTGAAAACGCGATTAAAGCATGTGGATATTTATCAAATGTATTTATAATTTCAGTTGAATAATTTTCTCTATAAATATCATCCTGATGTGCTATTGTTATATATTGCGCATCAGAGCATGAATATGCAAAATTCCAATCTCCCGCAATTCCCTTTTCACCTTTATTAACGAACATTTCAATCTGATATTTATTACATAAATTTTCAATATAGTTGTTCGGTGTTGATGTTGCTAACTTAATATTTGATTTTTTTTTCTGTTTTTTCAATGAAATTATGCAATCTTCTAAATATTTACTTTCTTTATATGCACAAATCACAAACTCATGTTTTATCATTTTTCCTCCCTATAACATTTTGATTAAAATATACTGATATATGCACCACATTGAAACGCTTTGCATAATTATCATTACAATATAATTATATACTCTATAATCAAATTTCAACCTGATTCCACTACCACCCAAAACGGCAAATAATGGATAAATCAATGGTGTTATATATCTTGATTGACATCCAGCTATTGTATTTGAACCAACTTCTGTATATGCAATGTACAGTGATGTAGCTATCAAAACTACTGTTCCAAAAAACATCAAAATATCATATATATAAACTATTTTCGAATATGCCTTAACGTCGTATTCACGTTTATCTGTTAATGTTGTAAAAACCAAAAATGCAAATACTATTATAGCAACTGTTGTTGTACCAATTCCCAGATATGCAAAGTGATCAATAAACCCATTCATATTTCTAATTGACAAATAGTCTTTCAAAAAATTTAATAACGTACGTGTATATTCTACTGGGTTATGAATAATATACAATATCTGTTCAGTTGGATTAACACCTGCACCACCTCTTACATCACCGCCTTTTGAAGTTTCAAAAATGGTTTTCAATAGCAAATCAAATAACATAATTACAAAGGCCATAGAGCAAATGCTATAATATTTTTTCTTATTCTCAATTTTGTTCCGTTTCATCAAAAATGGAATTATCAAAAATGCTAAATAAATTTGCTTTGGAATTATTGCTATTGCAAATGCTATAACCATAATGACCGTATCTTTTGTCGAAACCACACCTTCTTCCTGACAGTTGCCCACAAAATACGCCATTCCAATCATGACAAATCCAATAACCCATGTATCATAAGAATAATTGCTTGCTATAAATAAAGATGTTGGAAACATAGCCACAACAGCTAATATCATTTTTCCACTATGTAATCGTTTCATGGCAAAATAACAACATAATGAATATACTAATACTATTGGAATTTGTCCAAATTTATATATCACAAAAAAGTTTGCTCCAAACAATCTTAGCAAGGCAATCACAACTCCACTAGGCAATGCCGTCAAAGAAATATTATGATCTATATATTTTATTATTGCATCACTATTCTTGTTTAAAGTATTAATCTTTTCAATATTTTGAGCATAAGTGTCTGTATTCTGAATAAAATTCCCCCCATTAGTCAAGACTTCTAACTCTGGTTCTGATAAACCTATATGTGCAACAGACGAAGAACTTATTGCAAATTTAAAATGTGAATCAATATCCCAACTAATATGACCAATTGGAGAAACAAATAACATAGTAATAGAAGAAACAAAAACCAGCCTGACAAGTAATTTCTCCGGCTTATCTTTTATCGTTCTGTAGCTAATCAATATAAATAAAATAATAGCGACTATAGCAGAACAAAATAGCCACGTACTATACATAAACTTTAGTCCACTAACAAAATACGCAATTATAGCTCCTATAACCAAAGAAACTATAAATATAAGTAAATCTCTTAATGCTATTTTATATTTTCTACCGATAAAGCAAATAATTGTATCACTAAAATTCAATTTTTTGTCTATAAATAATAAAATCGATATAATAAAAACAGTAAAACAAATAGAGTAAATTATTCTTTCATAATGCATATTTTCTTTGTCAATACTAATTATTGACTTACCTGAATATATTTCTATATCATCAAAGTTAAAATCAGAATCAACATCTATTCTAATTTGTTTAAGGCTTTTGTTAGTAAGTTCAAACCCTACGTTGTCATCCCCTGAAAAAATAGTTTTTATACAACTATCATTTTCATTAAATTCATTGCCATCATCAAAATATAACTGTACATCTAAATCGCCAGATACTTTATCTTTTAATTTAATAACAATTGTTGTTACATTCTTTATATTTTCTTTTTTAAAAACAATATGCGGATCTACTCCATTAATACAAATTTGACCACTTTGATTTATATAACAACCGCTATATTCTATTATATCCGATGTATCATATCGTTCTAATAAATTATCAGCATTTCCGCGAATCTTTAATTCTTTACGAGGGGACCAAACCATGGCTACTGTCACAAGACTTAATATACTAAATATTAAAATCCATAATGATATTTTGCTAATATTTTTTTTTGACATTTCTTACTCCTACAACAAATGATTTCATTTGTTTATTATAATATGTCGTTTTGTCTTCGTTGCTTTTCCATTACAGCACACATATATTTGATACTTACCTGCATCAATTTTGTCGAACTCACATATAAATCCTGATAATTCTGCACCTGATTTTCGCTTAAAATGAATAGCCAAATCGCTTCTAAAAATCTTACGAGTAGTTATTAGATAGGACTTATTATCTGATTTCAGTAATAATTGTATATTCCCATTATACGGTTTTTCATTATAAAATCCCCATCCCTCAATTATACATTTATTTCCTACATAAATATTATCAATCGCATTCACAACTTTTCTACAAATATCAAATTCCTTTGTACATTCTTCAACAACACACTTTCCAATATTCTCTTTCATCATATTATATGAGAAATCAGGAGCATGCTGTGTCAGATTTGAGCTATAAAATGGATCTTTATTTTTAAAGTGCGGATGCAATTTATATAAATGTTTTTGTTCTGCCATTAATCGTTTAAACTTTTTCTCACTTTTCAAATCGTTACCACGACTTACCGATTCATGATGATAAAGTATAACATCATTCCTAACAACATTATAATATCCAGCCTCTACAAGCCTAAAACAAAGTTCAACGTCATTATATGCAACCGGCATATCCTCATTAAACCCATTTACTTTATTAAACTTTGCAGCATTTACGAGCATACAAGCAGCCGTAACAACAAGCCAGTTATAATCTATTTTATTTCGTCCGAAATAATATATATTATCATCATTATAACCTATAAATGCATGAACTGGACCATTAGCAATATTGATAACACCAATATGCTGAATTTTCTTACTATTCGGGTATAACAGCTTTGCCCCAACTGCTCCAACATGCTCTAATTCTGCATGTCCAACCATTCTTTCAAGCCATTCCTCATTAATTATTTCAATATCATCATTTAGAAATAAGTAGTAATCACCCTTAGCTTCTTTAGCTCCTATATTACACATTCTTGAAAAGTTAAAGTTCATTTTTTCATAGATATATCTAAAATTATACTTGTCTGCTAATCCCTGATACAGTTTCTTATTTTCGTCATTGCTTCCATTGTCCACAAGAATAACTTCAAAATTCCTATATCTGGTAATTTCATACAAGGTCTCTATACATCTTTTTAAGACTTTATAGTTGTCTTTTGATGGTATTATCACGCTTATAAGCGGATTGGTCTGCGAGATATAATTCACCCTATATTGATACATTATATCTACCATTTCCAAATTAGCCTTGAGACCACGTCTCGCAAGAGCATCTTCCTTGCTCTTCTTTGCAGCCTCGAATATATATGGCTTTGCAGATGGATCCAAAGCTGTTGATTCTTTTCTTTCTCTCCAATGATATAAGATTTTATCAATATGAGCTATTTTATTTGTCTTTTCAGTAAATCTAAGAGTAAAATCATAGTCTTGTGCACCTTCATAACCAGCTCTTAATCCACCTATCTCATTTGCAATACTTCTGCGATACACTCCAAAATGACAAGTATACATATGTGACATTAATGTATCCGGAGACCAATCCGGCTTAAAATGTGGCATATGTCTATTGAAACCATCATCATCAATTTTATCCTCATCACTATAGATAAAATCCAAATTGGGATTTTCATTCAATTTTTTTACAACTTCATAAAGTGCATTTGGACGCAATACATCATCACAATCCATAAATGCGACAAATTCCCCTGTCGCAATTTCAAGCGCTGAGTTTGTGCAACGTGAAATATGACCATTCTCTGTTCTGTAGACAATCTTGATTTTTTCGTTTCCTTCATACTTTGCAAGAGTCTCTCTCACACTATCCCATGAAGAACAGTCATCAGCCAGACAAAGCTCCCAATTTGTATATACCTGATTAAGTACAGACTCAATACAAGGAATAAGATGTCTGTCCAGTACATTATAAACAGGTACCAAAATTGAAATCTTAGGATTATATTCAAACTTCTCATCATAGTTCTCATTTGCTTCAAGCATAGTAATCCATGTTTCATATTCCAAACTGCGATTTAATCTTGCTGCCCTGCGTGTTCTTATCTTCTCCGGAACTACTTTATGATAAATTGGTCTTGCTACTTTTTTTATATTTTGCTTGATAGTATTCATAAATAATAACCTGCACCCTTCAATTGCTTATCTTTTATCGCGCTTCAATCTCAATATATGGATTGTATACTGCATATTTATTTAATTTCTTCAAAGTCTTACCCAGGATTAATTCTAAATCATTCTCACATCCAGCCATATCCGGCATTATCATAGATAATAATACACTCTTATCTAACATCACACAGTCTGATGAGACTGAATAACAATCTCTTGTACTTACAAGTCTGTTAAAATTTCCTGCTTCGGATCTTCCATATCCCTTAAACGGATATATAACGCTTCCTTCCTGATCTACATCTATGCCAGCCTGCAAAATATATTTCTTTTTACATATTTTTGCACCTACTGCTCCTACCTCCGGTCTTGTTATATATCCAAGCATTTCTTCTATACATTTAAAGCTCATGACTTTATATCTGTTATTGATAATCCAAATATAATCAGTTTGTATATCTTTTACAACTTCTTTTATCTGTTCTTTTGTTTCTATAAACAAGTAATTCTTATTAACGTACTTGGAACTGCACTCAATTGAATCCACACATGCCTTATCATATATTCTATCACCAACCACAATAATAGTTATTGGCGTTGTCTTACTATACCCGTATATGATGTGATAAGTCCCATGATATGGTCCTTCTTCAACCTTAGCATCAATTTTCTTTCTTTTAATATGGTCTTCAAGTGCTTTTTTTCCGGCTTTAAATGCATAAAGCTTACTATCAGGATTTTCAGATGTAGAATTTTCATGGCATCGCCAATGATATAATATCTTAGGTATATGATATATAGAATCAGTTTTTTCTGCACACCTAAGAATATAATCATAATCCTGTGCACCATCCAAGTCAGGATTTAAAATTCCAACCTGCTTAGCAATCGACATTCTTACTACAAACAAATGACAAATATAATTATTAGCTCTTAAAAGATCTATATTAAAATTCGGTTTGAAATATGGTTGGAAGCGTTTTGTACCACCAGCAACTATTTTATCTTCATCTGAATATATAATATCTGCATCAGGCTCATTCTCTAAAAGTTTTGCGCACTCAAAAAGTGCATCCGGAGCTAACATATCATCATGATCTGCAAAAACAATAAAATCTCCTGTTGCCATTTCTATAGCAGCATTTGTATTTGCTGAAATCCCATGATTTTCCTCTAAAACTTTAAATTTAATCCTTTTATCATCAGCCAGATACTTTTCAATTATATTGATAGTCTCTTTATCTTCACCAGATTTATATTCGCTAGCATCGACAATACAGAGCTCCCAATCAGAATATGTCTGTGCTTTTATAGAATCAATCATAGCTCTTAGATATTCTGCATTGGTTCTATATACCGGCACGACTATACTAAATTTATAGTCCTCTTTAAAAATGTATCTTCTTTGCAGCTCTAGCAAATTATCATCAAGTCGGTTTTTCTCCTGCCAGATTTTATATGCATTTTCTTCATCAAGCTTTCTCTTGATTTTTTTGGCAGTTGCAAACAGACCATTTTTTTTAATATTTAATACTATTCCACTATTCATATTTACATTGCATCTTCGTTGACTTCTCTTACAACACCAGTTATTTCTACACTTGAAACGCCATGACTAAATGACATATCTATCCAAGGATCATCCTTTCCAAAATAGAATACATCATCAACTTGTCTGCCATTCGTAGCTATAATATTGACATTTGCATCTTCTGCTACAATCTTCAAGTCACTAAGCGATATCGTTGTACCCTCTACCGGATCATATCTCACATGCTGGCATTTTGTCGGGAATTCATATACCTGTTTAAAGATATTACCATCCATCGGCATAACCTGAGTAAATGTAGCTCTCTCATTAAAGCCTGTTCCATCATCAAAGTAAAGCTTCGACAATTCATCGTTTTCACTCTTCTTAAACTGATATGCATCACATACCTCTTTTGCCCCACCAATCATCTTTACTTTACCATGATCAAGCCAAACAACTGTATCACACATCTCCCGTATCTGAGATATCATATGTGATACAAATAGCACTGTAGTTCCGCCACTCATCAAATCAAGCATTTTATTCTTACTTTTTTCCTGAAAGTCAGCATCTCCTACAGCTAATATTTCATCCACAATCAGTATTTCCGGATTCACAATAGTCGCCACCGAAAAAGCCAGTCTCATAAGCATTCCGGAGGAATAGTTTCTAATTGGCTGCTCTATAAACTCTCCAAGCTCAGAGAATTCAAGGATTTCATCAAACTTTTCATCCAGGAACTCTTTTGAATATCCCAGTATTGAACCATTAAGATATATATTTTCTCTGCCACTAAGATCCATATCAAAGCCACTTCCGAGCTCTAGCATTGGAACAATATTACCATGTGTTACGACAGTTCCCTCTGTAGGCTTCATAATCCCTGAGATTACCTTCAATATTGTACTTTTTCCGGCTCCGTTGTGACCTACTATTCCCACAACCTCACCTTTTTTCACATTGAAGCTCACATCTTTAAGTGCCCAGAATTCCTCATATTTAAGTTTTCCCTTCACTTTCTGGATCATGAACTCTTTCAGGCTATTCAATTTGTCATTTGCCATTCGAAAGCATATAGACACATCTTTTACTTCTATCATGTTCATAGGTCATACTCCTTAATGTTTACAGATTGAAAATAAACTTGTCCTCATTCTTTTTAAAGAACCAGAAACCAAGTATAAATGGTACAACTGATAGCAGAATACAATATAAATAATGCTGTGGTGACGGTGATACCCCATCTATGAGAATGCTTCTCACAAAGTATATAAACTGATACATCGGATTACAATGAAAAGCTTTTAATAATATAGGTGAAGTAATAATATTTTCTGTATAGAAAATAGGTGTCGCATAGAGCCACACTGTGCTCAGTACATTCCATATAAACTGCGTATCCTTAAAAAACACCATTGACGTACTAAGGAAATAGCTCATTCCCAGACTAAATATCATCATGCATATGATAGGAAATGGCAATAATATAAATGCCGGTCTAGGCCATAATCCTGTAACAAATGTCACTATGAGCAAAGGGATAAGTGAAAATCCAAGGTTTACTAATGATGACATTGCCCTTGACAGAGGGTATATATATTTAGGTACATATACCTTTGTTATAAGTGAAGAGTTTGATGTTATAGCTGAAATTCCCATAGCACAACATTCATTAAAGAAGTTGAACATAACAATTCCACTAAGCAGGTATACAGGGTAATTCGCCACTCCTGAACTAAATATAGTAGAAAATACCACATACTGAACAAGCATCATTAAGAGTGGATTCAAAAAGCTCCAACACACACCAAGCACAGAACGCTTATATTTAGTCTTAAAATCTCTCTTTACCAACTGGCTTATCAGGAACTTGTAATGTGAAACAGAATCTAAGAATGCAATAACTACTGTTTGTTTACCTGATTTCCGTTTATTTAATGATACAACAAAATAAACAATAAGAAGAATTCCTATTGCTCCCATTATTATCCAATAATAGTTACCAAACCATATTGTGTTCATTCCATCTATAGAGAGGCATAACTCCCCCTCAAGACCCTCGTTATTTACATACACGCGAGTGCTATCATCATATGATTTGGATATCTCTCCTTTTGCCATCTTGATAGAATTTCCATAGTAAAAAGAGATTTGACTGTCGCCATCCAATGATTTGCAAATCAATTCTAATGTGTAGCTTTCATTATTATCCACCTTGATTTTTTCAGGCAATTTTATATCATATGGCTGATTATCACTTAGCTCTGACATATCCACATCAATATCAGCAATATTTTTTCCGTTTGTATCTGTAATCTTCGCTTCAAGCATCCCCTCTGCGGTTTTGCCATAGGTTGCCGGTGTAACTGTCACCCCTTCAAGATACTGGCTATCAACCGTAAATGTCTGCTTAATTGTATCTCCCTCAGCAAACTCTCCTACAACCTGAGACTGTGAGACAGTATCACTCTGAGTTTCCTGGTAGTGAAACTGCTTACTTGACACTAAATATACTAAACATATAGAAGCAAAATAAACCAACAATGTTATTCCAAATACTTTTTTTATAAATTTTTCTTCCATAACAATTAAATTCTTTCCTAATCTAAAATATTATTTGTCACTAAATGCCTAAGAATTATACTCTCTACTGATACTTTTGTCAAATCATCCCCACACAGCCTGTCCCAGCCGTCTCATGGTCCCGGTCTTATACATATCATTTTCCTTATAAAACCGTTGTCTCACGAGTCTGGATTTGCCTTCCAGTGCCGCATACCTTACTGCCAGACTGTCAGCAGGCAGATTATATGTTTTTGCAAATTCTCTCGCCTGAAGCCGTCCAAGCCTCATGCTCTCCTGTATCTGTTTTTTCTGCCAGACACGGCGCACAATATATGAGAGCTTATTTATCCCAAGTGCTCCCAGGCTGTTGTCTCCATGCTGTCTATACAGTATGGTGGGCTCATCTATGAATGCTGTTTTACCAAACTGTGCAGCTACAAGTGCTGCCCACCAGTCATGCATTATTGTGTTGTCTATATCGGTGATGTGAAGCATCTTATCTCTTAAAGCTCTGTTTATCATCATTGTACAGCCTGTCACAGAATTCTGCAATATAAACTGGTTGATTGTACGCTTGTGACAGTCAAGACTCTGGTATCCGCTCATCGTGTCCGCTATTGTATTCAGCTCGCTATCTACCACGCGAAGCTCCGTGTATACCAGGCACGGAACATCTGCTTTGTTCTCAATAGTAAGCATCTTATCATATGTCAGCTCTATCTTTTTATCCAGCCACACATCATCCTGATCACAGGTCATATAGTATGGCGCTTCCACCTGACCAAACAGGTAGAAGAAATTATATTTTGCTCCACCGGTTGATTTACCATCTATCAGATGTATCTTGTCGGGGTATTTTTCCACATAGCTTTCTACTGCAGCTATCGTGTTGTCCGTAGAGCCATCATCGTGTATATATAGTTCCCAGTCCTTGCAGGTCTGCGACAGGATAGAGTCTATCTGCTGACATATATATTTCTCTCCATTGTATGTAGCCATTAAAATGGCTATCTTGTCTGTGCTATGCATTCTTCCTCTTCCACTTTCTTCCGGCCCTGTTGCCCAGAAACTTTGCCGCACTGTCAAATATGCAGTGCACTGCTGCCCCAATCTTGAACTGCTTTAAGAGCTTTTTTTCTATGAAAAGTACCATCCTGATACCCTCACCTGTGGTACCGTCACACTTTATCTCATCCTTATAGGTCTCCATAAAGACCGCTACATCAAAGTTGCGCTTGTACTGCTGCTTAAATGTATAGTTGTGTGAGTGATACACCTGCGCTGTGGCACAATAGCCTATCTTGCATCCTGCCCCAAGTGCCCTGGCTGCCATCAGCATATCCTCATTTGTGAGCAGTGGGCTTTCAAAGCCGCCTATGTCTTCAAAGAAATCACGTCTGTAGGCTGAGCATACATCTGAGAAGAAATATGCCTTTATTCCAAGTCGTGGTATATCCTCTTTACTTCTGACAAAGCTTTCTGCCGGATAATTAAACTCCCTGACTAATGCCTCGTCAGGCTTAGCCTCCCTTCTCGGAAGCTGTCTGGCCGATATCATGACAACATCTTCGTTTTCAAAGCCTGCCAACATATTTTCCACATAGTGTTCATCTGAAGGCAGTGCATCCTGCGACAAAAACATCACTATATCACCCTTTGACATGGCTACAGCATAGTTTCTCGTGCCACCATGATCAAATTCGCTTCTCTTGACCTTTAGTGTCCTAAAGCCTGCCTGCTCTGCCATGCGCACTGTGGCATCCTCGGATTCTGAGTCTATCACTATTATCTCATCAGTCTTACGTGTCTGCCTGCCCAGTATATCTATCAGACCTGGCATATACTCTGCAGCGTTGAGAGTAGGTATTATGAGACTTATTGTTATACTATTTAAATCCAATTTCTTCATCATATTTCTCACATATGTTCTGATTATTGTGCTCCATCCTCCCTGATTACAGAGAAAACGGTTCTGAAAAGTATCTTTATATCCATCCAAAGCGAGCAGTGCTCCACATAGTACATCTCCATCCTCTGGCGCTCTCCGCTCTCATAGGTGGCATTGTTTCTGGCATATGCCTGCCAGTAGCCTGTCAGTCCCGGCTTTACGCTCAGAAGCTTTGCGATGTCCTTACCGTATATCTCGGTTTCCTTCTCCACGATTGGACGCGGTCCCACTATGGAGAGCTCGCCCTTAAGTATATTGATTAGCTGCGGCAGCTCATCAAGGCTGGTCTTTCGCAGGAAGCCTCCTATTTTTGTGATTCGAGGATCATTGTCTATCTTGAATTCCTTTACATACTGCTCAAGCTGTTCAGGTGTCAGTATCTTTTCCAGATCACCTGCGTTCGTCTTCATGCTCCTGAACTTGTATACAGATATTTTCTTTCCCTTATAGCCGACTCTTGTGTGCCCATAGAACACGCTGCCTCCATCACTCATTCTGATTATCACAGCGAGTATGATAAACACCGGTGACAGTACTATAAGTCCAAGCAGTGAGGCAACAATATCCACCAGACGCTTTATAAATCTGTATACCGGCTTTCCGCTATCTTCAGCTGTCTGATATGCCTGCATGTCATAGCTTAAAGGCATTCTATCCTTCACCAGCTCGCTCAAGCATCTCATCTCATCAACCAGCTGTGCCGGCATGACAAGCTCTCGCTTTGACACTGACCTGCACAGAGGACATACTGCCCTGAAAATAATCCTCAGATCAAGACCTACAGTCCAGTTCAGTATATATTCCTGATCGTACTCGCTTTGCTCCTCCTCGGTAAGCAGCCTGTGTTCCCTGCTGTATACCTGCCAGAAGCCTATGATTCCAGGCTTTACAGATAGACTTTTTCTGTGAAATGCAGAGTATTCTATAAACTCCGGCAGTGATGGAGCCGGATTTCCCACCATGCTCATGTCTCCCCACAGCACATTCCAGGCTGACGGCAGATTTTCAAGTCTTAATGCCCTAAGCATTCTTCCAACCGGTGTAAATCTCGGATCTTTCCCCTTCTTTCCATCCAGTAGCCATTTATCATATCTATCCCTCGCATCCATATACATGGTGCGGAATTTATAATAATAAAATCTTCGTCCGTTTTTGCCGACTCTGACAAGCGATATGAGCACCGGTCCATGGTCGCCTGTGACTATTTTGCCCATAAATGCTACAAACCACACAGGCACTATAAGTATGCTTCCTGCCACGCCAAACAGCAGATCTATCAGCTTTTTAATAAGCAGATGCCTTACACGGTATGTCTTATTCTTCCATGTGACCACTGCGTATTTTCCAAGGAAATCCATATAGTGCTCACCGACCTTGGCCTCATACTCGTTGACATTCAGGTGCACTGTCTTACCCATCTCATTGAGTACTGTAACAAACTCTCTCTGCTTAAACGGATAGTTGTCCGGCAGATGCACAAACACTGAGTCTATCTCTGCTGTTGATATCACCTGAAGCAGATTATCGGCGGTTGCCACGACCTCTATCTTGTCCACTATCTCACCGACCATATCACAGTCCAGTATCGCTATGTTTGATATACGAAAATCCCAGTTTCTTGTAGTCTTTATCTTTTTTATCACTCGCTCCACCTGGTCTGATGTGGTGACAAGCATGATTTTCTCATTGGCCCCCGAGCGGTGATATTCCTTTGTCACCAGTCTTTTCAGCAGCTGTCTGACTATCACAGTGAATATAGTACTCAGTATAAAGGTCATACCCATCTGCCCTCTGGAGAAATATTCACTTGTTTTTGTAAAATATACGCAGCCGACGGTGATTGCGCCCACATATACATACATCTTCAGGACATTGTATATTTCAGGAAAGAGCTTTCGGTTTATCAGATTATCATCTGCAAATGCCACAAAATGTACCACCACATATGCCACCAGCTCCACCAGAAATAGTGTAAGATAGTGCTCTGTATGGTTTATAAGTCCCGTTCTAAAGAAACCGAACTTGTACCAGTTTGCAATCAGATAAGATGTAAACATCACAATTATATCAAGAAGTACCTCGAGGTACTGGATTATCCATTTTTTTGAGTTCATATCTTTCTCCCGGATTTTTCCTCATCAGCAGTATCTATACCGGCAAGCAGTACAAGCAGGAACGGATCATATGCCACCTCGAGCAGATGATGCTCCATGAAGGAGTGCACTCCAATCATGACTATTGCTGCAAAAAGCACATATTGCTTTGCCCCTATTGCCCTATGACCTATAACTATTAATAATATAAGCACTACAGCAAATACTATTATTCCATACTCAAACAGCATTCTAAGATACATATCATCTATAAAGAAATACTTTGCAGGGTCTATCCCGGTCGGGTCTGCAATGCCTCCCCAGCCCTGTTCCTCTATAAACTGTCCAAATGCCTTGATGCTATACTCACTCCACACTTTGTGGCTCACCATCAGCCTTTGAGATAGTACAGTGTCTATTTTAACCATTACAGCATTGCTCGCGCTATAAAAATAGCTCAGCGCCAAAAACAGACCCGCCCACACTATCGGCAAATATTTAAATATCTCACACACCCTGCGTGCCAGATTTTTCCTCTCAAGCAGATAAATCAGGCCTGTCAGAACCAGGAATCCTGTCAGGCACACTGTTCCCGTAAAGGCTCCTGCTTTTATATATATAAATACACCTGCCACAATTACGATTAGCCATCTGAGCCCTGCCGGATATCTGTATTTTTCGTTTTCCCAAACCCTCTGCCATATACCAAGGCAGCTTACCGCCAATATCAGGTAAAATACATGTGCCGCAAAGTCCGTCGGATATATAATGCCGTATGAATGTCTGGCCGCCGCTGCATTTCTCGGTGAATAGCCTATCACATCCGCTATCACACCTGTCTGACTAGCTATAGCTGCCACTATAAGCATGACCGATACCACCGCCGTATATACCTTTAGTATATTGTCAAACCTCACATTTTTTGCCCCGGCAATAAGTAGTACCGGCTGCAGCAGTTCATAATAACCGGTTTGTAAGCCTACTATTCCAAATATAAGAACAACTACGGCAATTGCAAGCTGCTCTTTTCTGCTGTAATATCCGGAAAAAAGGACCTTGGCTCCTGTATACAAAACCATCGCTGCAAGAAAAAGCTTAAAGGTTCCTACCAGCACCTGCTGCGAGAACATAGTAGTCTCGTATACACATTTTGCCAGCACAATACCATATAATATAAAGTATCCTACATCCCATCTGTTAATTTTCTGTGTTGAAATCGATTTATTTTTGTCCATAAATGATATTTTACCATATTTGATATATAATTGCCACATTTCAAAAAATTATAACAAAAATTTAATAAAAGCTACAGTTTATGCGTCTCCGCTCAACTGTAGCCTTTAAAATCGACCTATTTAATTACTTCAGGTCATCATCTGTAATTGTTTCACCATTCATAACCTTCTGTATCAACTGTTTAGCATGCTCTACGCTGCTCTCATCCGGAATAGTAACATAAACTTTCTGAATAGGCATAGAATATGTTGTTTTCTTGGTACCCTGACCAGTTACTGCAAATGACTTAATATTCCAGCTTCCTCCCTCTGACAGCTGCATATTGATAAGAGATGAAATATCTGAGCTTTTAAAATCCATGGAAATCATTCCCTCAAGACTGTCAAGAATACCGGAGTAGTTGGTCAATAATGCCGTACTGTTTGTCATCTTATCTATTACTGCTGAAATAAGATCCATCTGATGGCGTCCCCTGCCATTATCTCCGTCCGGAAGATTATGCCTCTCACGGGCATATGCCAATGCTTCCTCTCCGTTTAATTCATTTGGACCCTTTGAAAACTTGTAAGAATCCATAGATGAACTAAATGCCTGTTCAGAATTCACAGTAACTCCACCTATTTGGTCTATAAGAGTCTCAAAACCTGTGAAATTAATCTGAGCATAGTAGTTGATTGTATCCAGATCATATACTGAAGCCAATGTCTTCATTGAACAATCTATACCATACAATCCACAATGTGTCAGTTTATCCTTTGTCCCATGAGATACCGACGTTTCAACATAGTAATCTCTAGGTGTATTTAACAATAACACCTGTCTACTCTCAGGATTGACAAAAGCCAGAATATTTACATCGCTTCGGCTCTTTGCAAGCTTCTTGCTTCTGGTATCTGATCCACTGATATATACAACGAACGGCTCCTTTGTCACCTGAACATCCTTTTCTGTCTTCTCAACCTCATATGTCTTAGTATAAGCATACAATACCTTTGTCTTTGTTTCAAAATCTTCATACCCCTCTGTATCTGTGATAACAGATACATATGAGGTATTGAGTATCATCGCCTTTACCTCACCCGAATAAAGGGCATCCACCATCTCTATTGCAGACGCATATGGCTTTGTATTGATTGTACTGTCTGTTTTTTTATTAATATCATCTATTGTTTCCTTTGTCTCTTCATATCCATATGAATCAGTATATGCAAAGGTATAATCCTTGGCATCATCAATAGTCTCAGCGGGATCATCCTTCATAACATAGACAACAATCTTATCCTCCATGACATTTTTATTTCCGGTCATATCATTAAGTGTGCCCATCACCTTGCTAAGCACAGACGTGCCATATAAGCTACATATGATAACCAGTATAGATATAAATGTTCCCAATCCTCGCTTAAAATAGCCCGACGCTTTTGGTTTCATTATGTTTTGTCCTAAGTGAACAAGTGCAAACACCAGGAACTCCATAATTAATAAACCCCCGGCTGCAAACATAATATACTTTGCAGGTAACATTTTTGTTTTTACAGCCATAGCAAATATCATAGCACTAGCAATAAGCTGTAAAACCAATAATACCCTTGCAAATATTATCCATTTTGTAGCCTTTTTCTTTTTCTTCATTTGTTTCTCCTTCTATCTATAAATACATAGTACTTATCTATTTTAACAAATGATTTTGATTTTTCAATATTTTAACAATGATTATAACAAAATTAATAATTTTTTTTAAAATTTAAATGTGTTTTCCAGTGTCTCCCACTTCTGATCCTTATCACTTAAATTGATTGGTGTGCCATCCTCAAGTGTGTATCCGCTTCCGTCGGCGCTTCCCGGATACTCTCCGACAAGCTGTGGCCACTCGATGCCGATTGCAGGATCATTCCATGCAAGGCCGCTCTCATCTCCAAGGTGCCAGAAATCTGTTACCTTGTAGCAGAACTCTGCTACATCTGAGAGTACTAAAAATCCGTGTGCAAAGCCCTCCGGAATAAGGAACTGCTTCTTGTTCTCCTCTGTGAGCTCTACTCCGAACCACTTGCCGTATGTCTTTGAATCGCTTCTTAAGTCTACAGCCACATCAAATACTGAGCCTTTTACTGCACGCACAAGCTTTGCCTGTGGGTATTCCTTCTGGAAATGAAGTCCGCGGAGCACTCCCTTTGTGGAGCATGACTGATTATCCTGTACGAACACTCTGTCAATGCCAGCTTCCTGCATATCCTTTGAATTGTATGTCTCCATAAAGTATCCACGGTTGTCTCCATGCACTGTAGGCTCGATGATGCAAAGTCCTTCGATTCCACCTACGTTTTTCTGTACTTTAATCTGTCCCATGATTTCTATGTCCTTTCTTGTATTACGTGAACATCCCAACATCTAACTCAACCTCGCTACTTCGTAGCTTCTTTGCTCACTAAAATTCTATCTCCTGCAGATATCTGTGCAGCGCATCCTGCCATGTAGGGAGTGGCTTAAATCCATTCTCCACGAGCTTGCTCTTGTCCAGTCTGCTGTTAAACGGACGTGCTGCCTTTGACACACCGTACTCTGCTGTTGTAACAGGTGCTACTGTAAGTCTGTCCTCAGAATACTCTGTATGACCAAGCTCCACTGCCTGCTTAAAGATTTCCTTTGTAAAATCATACCAGCTTATATATCCTCCCTCGTTTGTAGCGTGATAGTAACCGTATTTATCAGTCTCTATCATATCTACGAGCAATCTTGAAAGGTCGAGTGTATATGTCGGTGTACCAATCTGGTCACTTACTACTGTAAGCTTATCGTGTGTCTTGCCGACATTTAGCATTGTCTTGATGAAGTTCTTGCCGTTTACACCAAATACCCATGCTATACGCACTATAAAGTACTTCTCAAGTGTATTTGCCACTGCAAGCTCTCCGTCAAGCTTTGTCTGTCCATATACATTGAGTGGTGCATAGTCCTTGCAGTCAGGCTGCCATTGTGTGGTGCCCTGTCCGTCAAATACATAATCTGTGCTGATATATACCATCTTGGCATCTATCTTCTTGCAGGCATCTGCAATATTCTGTGTGCCGTCTGCGTTGATTGCATGCACCTTTGCTTTTTTATCATCATCCTCGGCCAGATCCACAGCTGTCCATGCTGCACAGTGTACTACTACGTCAGGCTTAAGCTCTGTGATTGTTTTTTCCACTGCATCACGGTCTGTGATATCGAGTGAGACATATGGCATAGTTGTAACTGCTGTGCCATCGTCTGCTCCACTATACTGTGGTGCTATATCTGTTCCGATTCCTTCGTAACCGCGTGCTGCCAGGTCGTTCATTACGTCGTGTCCGAGCTGACCTGCAACTCCTGTAACAAATACTTTCATTTTGGGTCTCCTTTTTACAAATATTCGTAAACAGGCCCAACATATATGCGCAATCCCGCATGCTTTGGCATGCTTTCCCGCTGCTTACGCAGCTAAGATTGCTTATATACGTTGTTCCTGCTCTATTCTAGAGCCTCAAAGAATCAAAATGCGCTTATGTAAGCGAGCTTACAACACGCATTTCGATTCTTCAAGGTTTACGAATAGCAGTTATCTATTCGCGTACATCTTCTCGTAATAGTTCTGGTACTCTCCACTGATGATTGTCTCCCACCACTCACGGTTGTCAAGGTACCATTTGATTGTCTTCTTGATTCCGTCCTCAAACTTGGTCTCCGGGAGCCATCCGAGCTCATTGTGGATCTTTGTTGGGTCGATCGCGTAACGCATATCATGTCCCTTACGGTCTCCTACGAATGTGATAAGGCTCTCCGGCTTATTGAGCTCCTTGCAGATAATCTTTACGATTTCAAGGTTTGTCTTCTCATTGTGTCCACCTACGTTGTAAACCTCTCCTACACGTCCGTTGTGGATGATAAGGTCGATTGCCTTGCAGTGATCCTCTACATAGAGCCAGTCACGCACGTTCTCGCCTGTTCCGTATACCGGGAGTGGCTTATCATTAAGTGCATTTGCTATCATAAGAGGGATAAGCTTCTCAGGGAAATGGTATGGTCCGTAGTTGTTTGAGCAACGGCTGATTGTTACAGGAAGTCCATATGTGCGGTGGTAAGCAAGCACGAGTAAGTCTGCTGCTGCCTTTGATGATGAATATGGGCTTGATGTATGGATTGGTGTATCCTCATGGAAGAAAAGGTCAGGGCGGTCAAGTGGCAGATCTCCGTATACCTCATCTGTTGATACCTGGTGATATCTTTTAATACCATACTTGCGGCATGCGTCCATAAGTACTGATGTTCCGATGATATTTGTATCAAGGAATACCTGTGGGTTTTCGATTGAACGGTCAACGTGTGACTCTGCTGCGAAGTTTACAACCATATCAGGATGCTCTTCCTCAAATAATTTGTATACAGCGTCACGGTCTGTGATGCTCTCCTTTACGAAACGGAAGTTTGGATTGTCCATTACAGGCTCAAGTGTTGAGAGATTTCCTGCATATGTGAGACAGTCTAAGCATACGATACGGTAATCCGGATATTTGTTAAGCATGTGAAATACGAAGTTGCTTCCGATAAATCCTGCTCCACCTGTTACGATAATTGTCATTTTGATTTCCTCCTTAATATAACTGCTCGCGGTATTTTCCATCAAGTACATCCTTTAAGTACTGTCCGTACTGGTTCTTCTTTACGAGCTCATATGTCTTTAATACTTCATCCTTTGTAATCCAGCCGTTTAAGTAAGCGATTTCCTCAAGACATGCTATCTTACGGTGCTGATGTGTCTCTACTGTCTTGACAAAGTTTGTGGCATCTACAAGACTCTCATGTGTTCCTGTATCAAGCCATGTGAAGCCCTGTCCTAAAAGCTCTACATTGAGTGCTTTTTTCTCAAGATAGATTCTGTTAAGGTCTGTTATCTCAAGCTCTCCTCTTGCTGATGGCTTAAGGTTCTTTGCGTACTCTACTACGTTGTTGTCGTAGAAGTAAAGACCTGTAACACAGTAATTGCTCTTTGGATGCTCCGGCTTTTCCTCGATTGAAATAGCCTTTCCCTCTTTATCGAACTCTACGATACCGAATCTCTCAGGGTCATCTACATAGTAGCCGAATACTGTGGCGCCCTTACCGCTCTTAGCGTTTTCAACTGCGGCCTTGAGTCTCTTATTGAGTCCGTGTCCTGCGAAGATGTTGTCTCCGAGAACCATGGCTACTGTGTCATCACCGATGAATTTCTCACCGATAACGAATGCCTGTGCCAGTCCGTCCGGGCTAGGCTGTACCTCGTAGGTGAGGTTGACACCAAACTGATGTCCGTCTCCTAAGAGCTCCTTGAATCTTGGTGTATCCTGTGGTGTTGAAATGATCAGGATATCTCTGATGCCTGCATTCATAAGCACTGACATAGGATAGTAGATCATTGGCTTGTCATAAATTGGAAGTAACTGCTTTGATGTTACCATTGTGAGTGGGTAAAGACGTGTGCCTGAACCTCCCGCTAATATAATACCTTTCATGTTGTTCTCCTTTAAACTGAAACTACGTGCTACACTTGATGCTTTCGGTCTGTAGAATACACTGACCTAGTTCATCATTTACCTGCATTATAAAAGGTGCCCCAAGGGCACCTTCAAGTACTTTTTTATATTTTTAGCATTTTTCACAAAATATATGCTTATAATATCCTGTTTTTGAATCATTTTCGTGCAATAAATACACCTGCATCCTTTGTGATATGGAACCCTCCCTCTGTCTTCTTTCTGACAAATGCCGCAAATTCCTTATAGCGGTCCACAATATACCTGTTCTGGTTGCCGTGGCACGAAAGCACATACTCTATCACAGGCTCTGCTTTTTCTACCACAAGCTCATCCTCGTACCCATGCCAACTTACCTCACCAAAGTATTTTCCAAGTATTGCCTCACCATTTTCTTTACCGAATTGCTCATACAGCCTTTCCGCTGACAGCTCTATACGGTCATCAAACTGCTGCACCAGGTCGTTTATTTCCTTCATATGCCGTGAGCTGTATGTACTGCACACAAACACGCCACCGGGCTTTAGCACCCTTAGGATTTCACTGCACACGGCATCCAGATTGTCACAATAGAACAGTACATGGTCTGCTATCACGCAGTCATACGATGCATCCGGCTTATACAGCCTGTGGGCATCCATCACCTCATATGTGAAGCGCTTGTCATCTGCGCCTACATTTCTCGTCGCATCCCTTACCATGCCATACGATATATCAGTCAGGGTTATCTGCATATCTGCCGGTATCCTGTCTATGTTCTGTGTCCAGAGAGAGGCATCACCACAGCCCACCTCAAGCACCTTTTCCCCCTCAAAAAAGCTACACTCATCAAATACCCAGCTAAACCAGCTCACCGGATTAATCGAGAAATCCCTGTGCAGATTAATTCTGGCTGATATATTTGAAGCATCCCTGTACTGTTGCTTAAGCTTTTGCTCCATCTCGTTTATATTAACCAGCTCCAGCATATGGCTCCAGTCCACGCTTCGCCCCTCGTCTATCACCTCTGAAGCCTCCTGCAGTGCTGATTTCATAAGCTTCATCTGCTCTATCCTCTCCTCCACGAGACCAAGCTGCATGTGAAGCGACTCAGACATGACATTGCTGTCCGTGTTTCTGAGTGTCATCTCCTTGATATCATCCAGAGAAAATCCCAGATATTTGAGGAACAGTATCTGCTGTAGACGCGCAAAGTCGTCATCATTATAGAATCTTGCTCCGTTTTCGTTTACGTAGGATGGTTTTAAAATATTGTGCTCGTCATAGTACCTGACGGTCTTTTTTGTAATATGCGCTTTTTTTGCAAATTCTCCTGAGGAGTAGTAGCCGGGTAGTTTCATCGTTGCGTTGCCTTTCCTCTTATTTTCTTACTTTTGAACTTCCTATATCTAAGTATATCATAATTTTCTAATACAGGATTTATTAATATTTACTTATTTTCATTGTTTCTGCTTGTTTTTCCAGAAAATGTACTTATAATTATAATATCACTATGCAACAAGGAGAAAACAATGAAATACGATTATATAGTAGTAGGTTCCGGTCTCTACGGAGCCATCTTCGCCCATGAGGCAAAGGCCAAGGGCAAATCAGTGCTTGTTGTGGACAAGCGTCCTAACATAGCAGGAAATGTTTACACCGAAAAGCAGGAGGGCATCAATGTACACATGTACGGAGCCCACATATTCCACACCAATGACAAGAAGGTCTGGAACTACATCACACAGTTTGCTGAGTTCAACCGCTTCACAAACAGCCCTGTAGCAAACTACAAAGGTGAGCTGTACTCAATGCCTTTCAATATGTACACCTTCAACAAGATGTGGGGTGTGGTGACACCGGAGGAGGCTGCTGCAAAGATTGAGGAGCAGAAAAAGGAAATCACCGGCGAGCCAAAAAATCTCGAGGAGCAGGCTATTTCACTCGTTGGACGTGATATCTATGAGAAGCTCGTGAAGGGCTACACTGAGAAGCAGTGGGGTCGTGATTGTAAGGAGCTTCCGGCTTTCATCATAAAGCGTCTTCCTGTTAGACTTACCTTTGACAACAATTACTTCAATGCTCTTTATCAGGGTATTCCAATCGGTGGATACACCAAGATGGTTGAGAATCTGCTCGACGGCATTGAGGTCAGACTAAATACCGACTACCTTGAGCACAAGGCTGAGCTTGATGCTCTTGCTGACAAGGTTGTATACACAGGTCCGATTGACGCATACTTTGGCTTTAAGCTAGGTACTTTGGAGTACCGCTCAGTGCGCTTTGAGAATGAGACCCTCGATATTCCTAACTTTCAGGGAAATGCCGCTGTCAACTATACAGACCGCGAGACTCCATGGACACGTATCATCGAGCACAAGTGGTTCGAGTTCGGTAAGGATGAGGATGGAAATGATCTGCCAAAGACTATTATCAGCCGTGAGTACTCTTCTGAGTGGAAGGCAGGCGATGAGCCTTACTACCCTGTAAACGATGAGAAAAACGGACAGCTCTACGCCAAGTATAAGGAGCTTGCCGATAAGGAGACCGGTGTTATATTCGGTGGTCGTCTCGGCGAGTACAAGTACTATGATATGGATACTACCATTGCTTCTGTACTTAATATGTGTGAGAAGGAGCTTGGCTAATAATTTAGCTTCCCACAAAAGACTTTGTTTATGTCATATTCAAAAGCGCCATGGCAATTTACCATGGCGCTTTTATTTACAATTTTTTTCCGGCCAGATTTATCTCAGCCGCATGAATATGCTCCCTCAGGCACTCATATCCATACTCCTTCGAATATGCATATATAGCCGGAAGCTGTCTTGACAAAAAGAGCGCCGGTGCTTCTGTCACCGAGTATGCGCCACAGTGCCCGAACTCAAGAACATCACCAAGCTCAAGCTTCTTAAGCTTCACCTCGCGTACCAGCACATCTGCCACTGTACAAAGGCTTCCGCATAGTGTATAGTCTGTGTCCGGCAGTTCTGTGAATTCCACACCGGCAGCTCTATATATACTAATCGGCGGCACCTGCATAGCCATTCTCTGTCCAAAGTAATTCAGATGGTGGATTCCTCCATCAAGAATCGCATAATTGGCATCGCCTGTCGATTTAAGGTCCTTTACCTGTGTGTAATATTTACCGCATGAGGCTGCAAGGAAACGTCCCATCTCAATGCCAAGCGGATATTCCACAGCAAATTCTCTAAGCACCTCTGCTGCCTCATCAAGTGCTTGTTTTTCCCTTTCCTGCCAGTCTTCCTCAAAATACTCCACACAAAGTCCCGGGCCATACTCTACAAGCTGTGGCTCAAAACCGTATTTTTCTTTTAATCCGGTAAGTGCAGACTTTATTTTTTGCAAGTCCTTATTTATTTTGCGCAAGCTCTTCTGTGTGCCGGAATAATAGTGGATGCCTATTACCATGATGCCCTTAAACTCATCCGGATGCGAAATGATATATTCAATATCCTCAAGCGACATGCCAAACTGGTTGCCGCTTGTCAGGCGCAGTATGACCTGTGCCTTCTTTTCGACCAATCCAGCTTCATGCGCACCTTCCGGCATACGTTCAAGCATCACTTCTGATATCAGCGCTGCATGTCTTATGCTCTCACAGGTGAGTATACCGGCGCCATATGAAACTGCTCGCTCTATATCGCATTTTTCCTTCATCACACCTGAATAGATGATGCTCTCCGGCTTCACGCCCAGTGCTATACATATCTCAAGCTCTCCTGGGCTGCACACCTCCACATGATCTAAGCCCTCCGGCAGCCTGTGAAGCAGAAACGGATTTGCCTTTATCGAAAAGCAAAGCGGTATCCTACGTCCTCCTTTACAATCAAGAGCAGCCCTTATCATGGCTGCTCTTTTTGCAAACTCATCCGTATCAAATACATAGTACGGTGTCTGTCTCATATGCTTTATTCCTCCACAAGCTCTTTAACAAGCTTCTCGATTGCATCTACTGAGTTGAAATTCTCAGGAACCAGATCCTTTGGTCTGATTGTGATGTCAAACTCATCAGTCAACTCCGACACGAGTGAAACTATATCAAATGACTCAAGAATTTTGTCATCGATGAGCTTTGTCTCCTTCTCAAAATCCACATCCGGTCTTAATTCCTCTAAAATCTCTAAAATTGTGTCTCTCATTTTACATTTCCTCCAGTTTTTTCATATCATATTTTCCGTTTGGAAGCTTAGGAAGCTGCTCCAACTTCTTGATTTTCCTTGGCACCATAAAGCCCGGGAGCTCGTCCCTCAGTGCCAGCGCAAGGCTTCTCCTGTCACAGTCACCTGTGTAGAAAAGTATCAGCACCTCTTTTGCTTTATTATATATAACGCAGCTTTCTGCGACTCCCTCGACCACATTGGCGGCATGCTCCACCTCATCAAGCTCCACACGGTGTCCCATGTGCTTTATCTGGCGGTCCATACGTCCACAGAAATGAAGTATGCCATCCTCATCGAGCCTTCCGTAATCCCCTGTGCGGTACATACGCTCAGGATAAGCCTTGTTAAGTGGATTGAGTGTAAATGCCGCAGCTGTCCTCTCCGGATCATTATAATAACCCAGCGCCAGGATTGGTCCACATACGCATATCTCGCCCTGTTCTCCGACAGCCGGCTCATTTCCATGCTCATCTATCAGGAAAACCCTGTAATTGTCATAGGCTTTTCCTATAGGAAGCACCTCGTCCTCTTCCACTGTATGATCCACGCTATAGTATGTGCATGATGCTGTGGCCTCTGTCGGCCCATACTGGTTCACAAAATGTGCTTCCGGTAGATTTTCCTGCCATTTCCTAAGCACCCTGCACGGCATCACTGAGCCTGAGAAGCAGATTTTTCTAAGACTCTTAAGCCCTACTTCCTCAAATGCTCCAAGCGATGTGAGGATGGTAAATGCCGAAACACTCCAGCCGACACTGCTGACCTTCTTATCATTCATGTAATCAAACAGGACATTTGGCTCCATAAAATACTCTTTTGGAATAATCGCTGTGCTGCAGCCGGTCTTTAGCGGCAGATAAATGTCCCTGATTGCCGCAATATAGTCAAGCGGTGACTGATTGCCCAGCACATCGTCGCATTCAATATGCATCACATCACAATATGCATTGATGTATGTCATAAGTGACAGATGCGATGTCATGACTCCCTTTGGATTGCCGGTGGAGCCTGACGTGTAGATAATATACAGCGGGTCTGTCATGGACATCTGCCTGCGGACTGTTGCAAGCTTCTCCAGTGAGCTGTCATCTTTTTTTCCTGCACAGCCTGCCACAACACCACCATCTGTATCGTTCTCACTATCCGTCACAGCGTCTCCTGCTGATTCACTGATTTTACAATTACTATCAGCGCCCGCCACCTGATCGAAGCGCGATATATCCTCAGCAATAAATATCTGCGGTCTATCGAAGCCTTCTGACTTTGCCAGCTCATCCACTATGCTCTCCACATGCTCAAGGCTTTCCCTGTCTGCCACAATAGCCCTTGGACACAGATTTTCAAGTATTTTTTCAATTCTCTTGTCAGGAAGCGATGCATCAATCGGCGCATACGGTCTGCCTGCATATACCACTCCCAGAAAGTATGCCGGTGTCACCATTTTCCTTCCGGCAAATACTGCAACAGGGGTTCTGTCCACTCCAAGCTGTTCTATCAGATATGCTCCTGTATTTCTTGCTATATCATACACCTGCGCAAACGTAATGCTGCATTCAGTATCCGAAAATGCAGGCTTGTCAGGGTATTTTGCCACTGTGGCCTCAAGCCACTCCAGTACGTTTTTCATCTTAGTCCTCTTTCATGCATTAATAAACGTTGCCGAAAAAATTATAGCACATAACATCCGAAAAAAATGTCATGTGCTATCGAATTAATAATTCTTAAGAAAGCCTTAATTTTTTTCTGTAGGTTTTTCTATATTTGATTCTCCTATTAAATATATCGGTCTGTCCTTTGCCTCGAGATAAAGCTTTGACAGATACAGTCCAAGTATCCCTATGCTAAGAAGCTGTATACCACCGATAAAAAGAATGATGACCACCGTTGATGCCCAGCCTGCTACCGGATCACCAAATACAAGTCTTCTTATTATGATAAAAAGCATAGCTGCTATCGCCACAATAAAGCTGAACACTCCTGCTATTGAAGCCATGTATAGCGGAGCATTTGAAAATGCTACTATTCCATCTAAACTATAGAGAAACAGCTGCCAAAATGACCACTTTGTCTCGCCAGCCACGCGGTTTACATTTTCAAACTCAAGCCATTTGACCTTGAATCCTACCCAGCCAAATAATCCTTTTGAAAACCTATTATACTCTTTTAGTGATAAAAGAGCATCCACATATTTCCTGTTCATCAGCCTGTAGTCACGTGCCCCATCAACCATATTTGCCTTTGAAATCTTACTCATCAGCCTATAAAACTTTCTGGCAAAAAAAGATCTAATCGCTGGTTCACCTTTGCGTGTCACTCGCCTTGTACCGACAGCATCATAGCCCTCTTTTGTAAGGACCTGATACATCTTCGGAAGCATTTCCGGGGGATCCTGAAGGTCTGCATCCATTATTGCCACATATTCACCCACCGCATGCTGCAAGCCCGCATACATGGCTGCCTCCTTGCCAAAATTGCGTGAAAAGGATATGTATTTTACACCGGAATCATTTGTGGCAAGCTCCTTTGCAACATCGAGCGTCCCGTCCATAGAGCCGTCATCCACTATAATCAGCTCATATGACAATCCCGATGTCTCACTCGCTTGACTCATCTGATTCAGTACCCAGGTTATTTTATTATAAAAAAGAGGCAGAGCCTCTTTCTCGTTAAAGCATGGCACCACAATGCTTATCTTATTTTTTTCCATATAAGCCACCCTGCATATAACATCAAATAAATAAAAAATCCGATTGCTGCTCCTGCCGTATTTGTCACAAAATCATCCAGCTGGCAATATCCTCTGCCGGTAACCAGCTGCGTGTACTCAATTGCTGCGCTTATAAGAGCACCAACAGGTATTGTAAACCATCTCATCCAATTTTTAAAAACCAGTGGAAATAAAAGCCCAAATGGTATAAACAATACTATATTTTCTATAAAATAAGCGTGCATCTGAAGTGTCATGCCCCATGTGCTCCACAGCACCATATCGGCGACGCCGGTTCTGCTTCCCGGCTCCCTTGAATAATACACTATCATTATAAGCGTATACATATAAGCCACAAAGGTGCCGCAGAACAGCATATGCCAGATTTTGCCCACTATCTTTTTTCTTCTCTCATCTGCCTGTGATACCTCTCTCATTGTGAAAAGATATCGCAGCAGACACACAAAAATATACATCGCAATGCAGATTAAAGCCAAATATACCGCTGACGGAAGATATTTGAACTTTTCCTGTATGTCTCTTATTATATAATCCTTTAAACTCAATGTCCTTTTTTATGCTCCTTGTAGGCACGAATGAACTCCAGCTGTCGTTCATCGTCCTTTTTCTGTTCGTCATCAGACATATGACTCACTTTAATAATTATACACAATATTATGCCAATTACAATAATACCGGCACATAATATAAAAATAATTAAGATTTCAGGCATAGACTATTTCCTCCGGCAGAATTTAATTACTATTCTCTCTACAGATTAAATTATATCCACTTAATTTATCTTAATTCACTCATTTATGAACCCTGATAACAGCAAAAGCTGCATGATATTCTCACACAGCTTTTGTATATTACGTGTATTATCTTTGGCATTAACCTTTATTTTAATTTTGCAACAACCATATCCACATATTTCTGACAGATTTCCTCGCTCTCTGCCTCAACCATGACACGGATAACAGGCTCTGTACCCGACTCACGCACAAGTATACGTCCTGTATCGCCAAGCTCTGCAGTAACCTGGTCGACAGCCGCCTGAACCTCAGGATTTGCAAGTGCCTCGGCCTTGTCAGCCACACGCACATTCTGAAGTACCTGTGGGTAGATACTAAGCCCCTCACAGAGCTGGCTCATCTTCTGTTTTCTCGCCATCATGACCTCCATCATCTTAAGGCTGGTAAGGATACCATCACCTGTTGATGCATACTTAGAGAAGATGATATGTCCTGACTGCTCTCCGCCGATGCGGCAGCCGTTCTGCTGCATGTACTCGTATACATATTTATCACCTACTGCAGTCTTTGCGTAGCCGATTCCAAGCTCATCAAGGGCCTTATAGAGTCCAAAGTTTGACATAACAGTTGTGACAACAGTATTGTTATCAAGCTTTCCTCTCTCTTTCATGTACTTTCCATATATGTAGAGGATATGGTCTCCTGTGATTACATTGCCCAGTTCGTCTACACAGAGACATCTGTCTGCATCTCCATCGTATGCGAAGCCTACATCAAGACCATTGTCCACCACGTACTTCTGTAAGCCCTCGATATGTGTAGAGCCTGCATTATTGTTGATGTTTAGACCGTTTGGCTCATTGTTGATGACATAGCACTTTGCTCCAAGTGCCTCAAAAATAGACTTTGCCATGTTCCATGAGCTTCCGTTGGCACAGTCAAGACCTACCTTCATACCCTTGAATGAGTAGACACCAAGCGATATGAGGTATCCCATGTAACGGTTACGGCCTGCTACATAGTCAACTGTACATCCGATAGCATCCTTATGTGCATAAGGCAATTCCTTCCACTCCTGACCAAACAGGCGCAGCTTGCCGTCTATATAGTCCTCGACAAGGAGAATTGTCTCCTCATCCATCTTCTCTCCATTGCTGTTGATAAGCTTGATTCCATTGTCATAGTATGGATTATGGCTTGCCGAAATCATGATACCACAGTCAAAATCATCGGTTCTTGCTACATATGCCACTGATGGAGTTGTGGTAACGTGTAATAGATATGCATCTGCTCCCGATGCTGTAAGTCCTGATACAAGGGAGTACTCAAACATGTAGCTTGAACGTCTTGTATCCTTTCCTATTACTATCTTCGCCGGCTCGTCGAGCTGCTTCTGCTTCTTAAGCTCTCCATAATACCAGCCCAAAAATCTACCAATCTGATATGCGTGCTCTGCTGTTAAATTGACATTGGCCTCTCCACGGAAGCCGTCTGTTCCAAAGTATTTTCCCATTGTTGTCCCCTTGTGAATAAATTTTTCTTATATTATACACTTAATAAATGTGTTTGTGTAGTAAAATAAGCTTATTTGTTAAATTATTCGACTTCATAAAATCAATTGTTTATAAATATGATAAAAATAACATATGTATATAAATCAAAGCTACAAAGATATCTTATGACACTCCATATAATATCTCTTCTCATTCGCTTCTCCGATTGAGAATGTCTTTCTAGGAAGCACCCCGCCCGCATTTATTGCAGGGAACAATGTGCTCTTGTCTATCGACTGAAGAAAGATTCCACATCCATTAGTCTCCCTAACCAGTCCGTGAAGTGCCTCATCACCATGGATATAGTCTATTTCCACATTGTCATGTGTCTCAAGATACTTGTCTAAAATACCCTGGAGTATCTCAACCGGGAGGCGGTCACCTCTATTTGTGATATTAATTCCGGAATTCTTTATTTCGGTAGCGCCTGATTCAACATACTCAAATACTATCTCATCGCCCTCAGTGCTCGCAAGTCCTTGTTTTGTGATTTCAGCTTCGAAAAACGACAGCATGTCCTTTACATCAACATTTGTAAGCAGTCTGTGAATAGGCTTAAACTCAAGCGCCTCACTGTGCAGATTACAGATTTCCACAAGAGCATGCCTTGCAGGATGAGTTTTCAACTGCTCCTCTGTGAATTTTCCTGATTTTTTGATATTTTCCCAGCATGTCTTCGCTGTTGCAAGGGAATGGTTTCCATCACCTACTGCAAATAAAAAGCCTCCACAGCTATTCTGTTTTGCTGCAAATGCCTCTGTCACCTGCCTTGCTGCCTCACCCTCGACAGCATAGCCGCGGATATGTCCGCCTCCCTGCATGAGCTCTGTATCGTAAAGCTTACGAAGAGTGTCCCTGATGGCATACACATACTCGATTATTCCATGCTTTACAGCTGCTATATTTACTGCATCTTCCTGTGAAGCACCCTGGCAACCATCAATCTTTTGTCTGTCTATAGGATCATCAACAAGCAGCATAACATGTGGCAGCTCAATAGCTGCATTCTCTCTTATTTTCACTCTCGGAGGTATACGTGAGATTACTGTTCCCTCTGTTGCTCTGATGAGAGTCTTCTTTTTCGGGTCGAAATCATAGTCATCCAGATCAATAAGTCCTACTATTCCAAGACGCACCCCTGACTCCGTAGTACGCTCAACAAGCACATAGCCATCTGCCACCGCTTGCTTTAGGGTTCCATCTGTGAGATATGTATCCATAGTGGTATTAATATATTTGATTCTCTCATCATCAGTCATTGAAGCATATTTTGTTTTCCTGCCGGTTTCTTTGTCATTTTTGACACCAGCCCCTGACGAATTGCAATCATTCTCCTGTTTCGTAATTGTTCCCAGATATATCTCAGGAAATACCACATTAAGTGTTGACGGAGCATCGCCCACATACTTTTCCACAGCATCCCAATAATCAGCCTGACTTGTGAACTGGTCACAGGCGATAACTGACCATTTTTCCATATCTATACCATCGTTTGGCAAAAGAATATTTGCCGGATTGAAACAATTTGACATATCAACAATTCTCCTTTAAATATACAAAATATATAACAAAAATCCGCTATACTCTATAGTATAACGGATTTACTTTTATTTGCATATATTAAATTCCTTTTGTTGTTAGAATTCTTCCAACTGCATCATCTAATTTTTCTGCCGGTATCTCGCCACTGTTAACTGCAGACAGCACTGCATTATAGCTGCTCTCAAAGCCTGTTGAAACATAAAGCATGCTCATTCCTGCCTTTACAGCTGCCACAGCCGCCTCATCCTGTGTATATACCTTATTAAGAGATGCGTCTGATAAATCATCTGTAATCAAAAGGCCATTAAAGCCCATGGTAGTTCTCATATAGTTTACGGCACCTGCTGATGTAGAGCATGGCGTGGTTTCCTCTCCTGTCACACTCTGGCAAATCACATTTCCCATCATGACTGCCGGAACACCTACTTCAATTGCCTTCTGATATGGCACAAAATCAGATGCCTCAAGATCCTCCAGCTTATCTGTCATCCAGAGCATTCCTGTCGCTGAATCTGTAGTAGCCTTTCCTTTTCCTGGAAAGCTCTTTGCTACAGAATTGATTCCTGCATCATTATAGCTGCTTACCTGTGCTGCAACACAGTCACCTACAGTCGCTGACTCGCTGCCAAATGCATATATATCGTTATCTGCATTATCACCATATGCTATATCCGCTGTCGGCCCAAAATTCATATTAAGGCCATTGGTAGCCATATATGAGCCTATCTTTCCTGCACTGCTGCCCGCTGCGTCAGCATCTCCAAGCTGTGATGGTGCCTGCTGTGCCTCATATCCATTAGCTGAAGCAAGAGGAAGTCTTTCTCCACCTTCTTCATCAATTGCAAGAAACAGATTCACACCCAGTCGCTCCTGCGAAAATGACTGCAGACTGCTCATCATCTTTGTAACTGCAGCCTCTCCTGAGAAATTTTCCTGTCTGAAAACAAAACCACCAAGAGGATATGTACCAATAGCTGCCTTTGTCTTGTTACCGGCCTGAGTGAACTCTGATACACCTGTAATCTCCTCAGGTCTCGTAATGAATAGCTGGGCTACCTTTTCCTCTGTTGTCATAGAAGACAGCTTTGTCTTGACAGAATCTGACGGAGTAAATGCCGGTGCTGTCTGCTGTCCATCAGCTTGTACCTGCTGAATTCCATCCGTCTCCTGAGTAGGATTCTGTGTCTCCTGCTGGCTTTCTGTTATTTTCTTATTCGCCTTATTCCCCGGCATCACAAAATGCACTGCTCCAAATACCAGCACAACTATCAGTGCAATTACTTCTATTGTGATGAGGTACTTATCTCCATTTTGTCTGAAGTTCATATTTAATCCCCAAAATTTGTATTTGTTAAATCGTTATTAGGTCCGCTTACTTTTCCTGATAATGCACTGCTGTATTCGTTTACAGTTGCGCTAGGACTATAGCCTGTATCACCTTCAAGAAACTGATGCACTCCTGTAGCCATGTCTGCAAGTGTAGTCGGCACCTCAACCCATGCACCATCGACCTTTCCACCATAGAACACCTGTGGATACGCCGTCGAATCCTCTACTGTATAGTCTGCAAGATTTTTAAATACTGAAAGAATCTCATCAGTATTATAGTTAGTGTTGACATGTCCAATCAGGTCTGATACCATCTTAATCTTTGCCGCTGTATTCATCTGCTTAGCTGATTCAAAAACCTTGAACAGCACTGTTCTCTGTCTTTCAGCACGCTTATAGTCTCCTCCAGCTGTATAACGTATTCTGGAATACGCAACTGCCTGAGTTCCATCCAGTGTATATGTGCCGGCTGAATCAATATGGGATGAGCTTGTTCCACGAATCTTATTGACCTCATCAATATATCCGTTTATCACCTTTGCCTCAGATGCATCAATATCCTGTACAATGCCTCCTACCTCATCTATAATTTCACCGACTGTATTGAAATTGACTGTAACATAATTCTTTATGTCTAAGTCCAGATTTTTGTTAAGTGTATCTACTGCAAGCTCCGGTCCGCCAAACGCATGTGCATGTGTCACCTTCTGGTATCCATGACCATCAATATTCATCATACAGTCTCTGAAAATAGATACCATGCGGATTTTCTTAGCATCATGATCAACCCTGACAATCATAATGGAATCGGAACGTGTTCCTTTATCAAGCTGATCTGAGCGGCTGTCAACACCAAATAGTGCAAATTCCTCTATGCCTGATTTGTCTGTAATGTTGTCATCCTCAGTCTGAGTATCGGCTTTTGTCTTAACTGCCTCTGTACCCGGCTTTATGTCTTTGGCTTCTTTATTCTTAACATTACTGCTGTTAATCTTTACAAGTATTATCGCTATAATAGCAATAAGTACAATCATTACTGCCGTAATAATTATATTTTTCTTTTTTTTCATCTGCACTATTCTCCGTCATTCATATATGTCTGTGCCTGCTAATTTTCGTCATCGTCCCTGCCATAATAATTGCCATAATAATTGCCATAATAATTACCATAATAGTTTCCATAGTAATGACCATACTTAGACTCCTCAAACCTGCACTTATTGAGCACAGCTCCAAGAATCTTGACGCCTGAGTCCTCAAGTGTACGCTTTGTATTGATGATTGCACGGCTGCTTGTAGCATTCTGGGCAGCAACTATTACTGCTCCGTCTACATTCTTACCAACTACGGCCGCATCAATCGCAGCTCCTGTAGGAGGAGTATCGACAAGCACATAGTCAAAGTTCTTCTCTCCAAACTCGATAAGCTCTTTAAACTCCTCTGTCTCAAGAAGCTCCGTAGGATTTGGTACCTCATGTCCTGCAAAAAGAATGAACACGCCCTTGATGTTTGTCGCATATATCACTTTGTCCAAAGATACCTGACCTGAGAGATAATGTGAGAGTCCGTATATCTTTCCACCGCTCTCCAGCTTCGCTCTGATTCGTCCTACAAGGACTGACTTACGCATATCGGTATCTACTACAAGGACTGACTTCTTAGAGTCCGCCATCGAACGAGCCAGATCCATAACTACGGTTGTCTTTCCCTCATTAGGCAAGCTGCTGGTAAAGAGGATGGACTTCACACCCTTTCCACTGAAACTGATGCTTGTTTTAAGAGCTCGAAGAGACTCCTTCATTGTATAGCTCTGGTCTTTTATCTGATTAATAACTACTGTTTCCATTAAATTGCCCTCTTCTTACTCTTGCTATCGTCTGATTTAGATGACTGTTTTTTTTTGTTTTTTCTTCTCTTTGACTTTGCTCCATCATACTCTGCCTCATCAACAGGAAGTGATGCAAGCACCTTGAGGCCTGTTCTGGCCTCCATATCATCTGCATTGGAAATTGTATCGTCAAGCATGTATCCAAGTACAACTATGCCGGCAGCAAGAAACAGTCCGAGTACAGCACCGATAACTGTATTCTTAAGGATATTATTATTCACCGGTGTCTTTGAAGCATATGCTGTCTGGATAATCTTTGGCTGTGACTGATCCATATTGTCAGCGATATACTGTGATGAAACTTTTGCAATCTCATCTGCCACTGTTTTTGAAGCTTCTAAATCAGTGTCTGTAACCACAATCTTGAGCACACGTGTATCTGTCGGATTCTCTATTGAAACCCTCCTGCTAAGCTGCTCGTATGTCTCGTCCATATCCAGATTGTCAATTACCTGTGATAAAACTGTCCTGCCTGTGATAACGTACTCATAGTCGTTTGTCAGACTCGAGCCTACCTGAATATCAGCAAGACTGGTGATAGATGTTGACTTGCTCAGTACATACATCTCTGCAGATGCCTCATACTCCGGTACAAAAGTAATCTTGGAGTATAATCCAAATACTGCTGCAAGAAGCACCATTGATGCCACAAGTGCCTTCCAGTGCTTCACTAATTCGTGAAACAGCGCTACTAAATCGATTTCAATTTCCTGATCTCTTATTGGTTCGTTGTTTTCCATTTTCCTACCCTTTACATATTGTAACATTATTTTTCGGTTTAATCCTATGCTATATTACTACACTTCATTTCTTTTGTCTATTTTTAGAAGTCACAAAAAAAGTATTAAGAATATGTCATATTTTGTAAATAATTATGCCATATAATAGAAAAGTGCCGTTTCCGGCACTTTTCTTTATTGTATTTTCATTTGCTATATTTTATTTGTTCCTGTTCTATTGTTGCTGTTCTAGTTCTGCTGTGGCTGTTCTGATGGTTCAGTCGGTGCCACCGGCTGTGGCTGTGGTTTTGGATTTACTGTTACGGTTATTGAACTGCTTGCGCTATTCCAGCCTGCCATTTCACCTGCTATAGCTGTAATCTGTACGCTACCAGCCCTGTGGATAGTCACATTTCCGGCAGCATCCACCGATGCAATCGATGTATCACTTGACTGGTAAGAAAGCCCTGCTCCGTTTGAAGCACTTGCTCCTAAAGAAAATGGTGCATCTCCCTCTGTTACAGTTTTATTACCGCAACCTATTGTCACAGATGGTGTCTGATTTGGCTGTGGCTTTGCATTTACAGTGATTGTAATTGTCTTGCTGCCGGCCTTATAGCTTGTAGTAGCCTCAGACTTGACAGTGATTGTTGCAGTTCCGACACCTACTATCGTCACATTACCGTTCTCATCCACTCTCACTACACCCTCATTATCACTTGAGTATGTGAGCTTTGCATTATCCTCTGCTGTCACACCGAGATTGAATGCTCCGTCACCCTCTGTCACATTATAAGAGCCAGCTCCGCCAAAACTCTGCGCTTTGCCGGCCACCTTGTCAACACCACCATATACAATTACTTTTTCATCTAATGTCACATTCTCATATAGCTTCTTCGCAGCTGAATAAGGCATATTTATGCAGCCATGGCTGCCGCTGTACATGTAGATATTTCCACCGAAGGTACTTCTCCACGAAGCATCATGGAATCCAATTCCACCATTGAATGGTATAAAGAAATTAACCCATGACTTATATCCGTCTCCCCTTAAGTATCTGTCCTTATCTCTTGAGAAGATAGAATACACTCCGGTAGGTGTTCCATGACCTTTTGAAATACATCCTGTAACACACTGACTTGATACAACAAGCTCTCCATTCTTGTATACATATACCATCTGATTGGTAAGATCCACTTCACAGTAATTGCCACCATATGTGACATATTCACCTGTTTCTTCTTCCTTTGCCTCACTGTAAACTGCTTCCACTGTTGCAGACTTTTTATTGTTTATTGCCTCAGCAATCGCCTCATACAGCTTGTTTCCATCTACAGTCTGTCCTGATGATGTAACAGGCACATTTATTATACTTCCGCCTGTAGTCTTAAACTGACCTGTTTTCTTCTTTGACACATCATGCTTTTTTGCAAGCTCTGTACAGTATGTAGCCATATTCTCACCATCAAGTGAAACTGACAATCCGTCATTGCCCACTATAAGCCACTGGGCTATCTGATCCTTTCCTACAGCCTCTGTAGCTGCTTCACCTGTTGCCGGTGTGAAATTACATGTCACCGTCACATCAAGATATGCATTGGCTTCTTTTAATGCCTTCTTTACCAGCTCGCTGTCCGCAGCCTTTTCTCCATCAACATATCCTGTTGCAGATGTAAGCTCTACCTTATCCTTCAGCTCCTTTACAGCGCTTGTCAGATTTGTAGCTGCATTGTCATATACAGGTGCATCTCCCGATACACCGTCAACACCCTCAAACTGTCCTGCCTCTGCATTGTATGCTATTGTAGCACGATATGGCACAATTGATCTTATATCAAAGGTCTGTGTGTCTGCCTCAGCCTTCTTTTGTTCGTCATCATTTGCCTCTGCATCCGTATCACTCTGTGCCGTAGCATCAGACTGTGACTGTGTTTTTGCAGTGATATAAGAGTCTACAAGAGCAGTCTCCAGCTCATCAGACTTATCCATTTTAAAAAGCTTCACCTGCTTTTCCGGTTTCTTATCCTTATTGGCCGCATTTATCAGTTCCTGAAGATCTGCTTTGTCATTGTACTTGAGTCCCAAATCCTTAGCTGTCATATCAAATGATGCATCGTCAAGCTTCACTGATATCTTATACTTGCCTACTGCAGTCTTTATGGCTTTCTTTGCCTCGTCAGCAGTCATTCCACCTACATCAACTGATGCAAGCTTGTACTTTTCAGGGAATGTCTTGTATGCTTTCTTTCCACAGCCTGCCATTCCCAATGCCATAAGCACACAGGCCAAAACTACCAGGAGTTTTATACTTTTCTTCTTCATCTTTGTCCTCTTTATCTTAATTTTATATTATTCTCACAGCACCATATTTTATCACTTTCTTATATATGCCTCAAGTGAGATTTGTCACATATTTTCCGGTTATTTAGACACATTATTCATCATTATGATAACAAAAAAGCTTCCTAATGACGCACAATATGTAACAGGCGTATAAAATAGTTCTGATAAACCTTATCGCTCATATGCATTTTATTCAACGCACAAAATACTTTATAATTCTTATTTACACATTTATACATATCTGTATTCTTTTTTTCGATTTGACTGACAAACAGCTTCATCCTTTTTCTAAGCTGTTTTTTATCAGTGTTCCTAATCAGGCAAAGCTGCAAATAGTCGTTGATAAATTTGCTTGTTTTATCAAACCACAGCTGCTTTCCGCCTATACTAAAGTGCTCCGCATCCCGGCCTGCCTCAATCAGCCTCATGATAACCTTCTCATAATGGTCAAGCCTCTTCAGTGAGCTTTCTATCGAAACGCTCTGATTTACGTCACCGACTCTATACTCATAAAGTGCCTTATCATATGCATAGATACTTTCGGCATATGCCATTGGGATTATTGAGAACTCCTGATCCTCGTAGAATACCCCCTCAGAGAGTGTCAGTCCTGTATTTCTATAAAACTGCGTATTATATATCACCCCATGCAGACTCAGCCCCCACCAGAAATCATACAGATGCTCGTCCACATATCCTGCATTATATGGTCCACCATTTTTTGTTATATATTTATCGTCGTATGGATATTCATCAGTATTTTCTCTCTGCAGCACATATGACCTGTAGCTCATCAGCACTGCATCTGCGAAATTCTCATGTTTATTTTCATTATCTCTAAGATAACAGATAGTTTCTTTCAACACATCAGTGTTTACCCAGTCATCAGCGTCTACTACCTTAAAATAGCTTCCTTTTATTATTTTTACGCCTTCATTAATTGCCGAGCCATGACCACCGTTTTCTTTATTCAGTATCCGATACACATCCGGATATTTATTTACATATTTTTGTGCAATCTCCACACTATTATCGGTAGAGCCGTCATTTACAACAACAATGTCCAGCATATTTAAAAGAGAGTTATCATCAATAATAAATGATGATAACCCTTTATCCAAAAACTTTGCCGCATTGTATGTCGGTATTATTATTGATAGTATCTTTTTATTTTCTGTTTCCATATCCTATCTAATTCCTGTTTCTATATGTTAATTTCCACTTATATCGCTGTCTGTCACCATATTTGACAATGGTAGTCAGTATTATTTTCTGTATAGTCTGTCTGCTCTGCCAACCCTTTTGGCAAGCTCAAGCAGCTTTGCAAATTGATTCTCGTAAAAGCTGTTGCTCACATGCAGCTTATTAAACAGCCGAAATACTTTATATTTACGCTGTACTGCCTCATACATAAGTGCACTTTTTTGAGCGAGTTTCATGTTAAACTGCTCTACTATCGCTCTGCCGGATTGTCTGTCGGTATTTTTTATCAAAGCTATTTGATAATAGCTTGTGATTATGCCCGACGTCTTTCTGATAAAGTGTTCCTTTCCACCTTGTGGCATTTTTGCAAAGCTCTTCTCTGCCTCAAGTACATTAAATATAACCTGCTCCAGATCCGGAAGACGCTTCACCTGACTCGCTGCTGAAACACTTTGATTTACATCTCCAACTCTGTATACATACAACTCTTCCTGAATAAATCTGACAGTTTTTGCATACGAAAACGGAACGGTTGCATACTCCTGGTCTTCGTAAAATACATGCTCTGTGAGCTTATATCCAAGTGCTTTATAGAACCCTGTGTTATATATCACTCCGTGAAATGATAGTCCATCAAATACATCATCCCACATGTTTACTATATCCTTTAAATTGTACTCTCTTGTAAAATCAGGCACACTCACATCTGCCGGTCTGTACTCATCCTTTGATATGTCATAATACCTGAAGCTTTGTATCACCGCATCCGAATCTACATGCTCGAGATATTCAACCAGGTTCTTTAGCGCAAGCGTATCTACCCAGTCATCCGCATCGACCACCTTTAAATACTTTCCTCTCACATGCTCCACGCCTGTGTTGATTGCAGAACCGTGTCCACCATTTGTTTTATTTACTATGACAAAGGTATCCGGATACCAGTCCACAAATTTCTGCGCCACTTCAACACTTCTGTCAGGTGTGCCGTCATTTACGACTATCACCTCAAGCTTATCGAGTATAGCCTTGTCAATATCTATTTCCTCAAAGCGGCCCTCCGTTGCCATTTTACAGTTGTGCTGTGCTGTCTGTGCATCTGTATCCCTGCATACCAGAAATGACGACAGCCCCTTATTCAGAAACTTTTCTGCATTATATGTTGGTATTATGATTGATAATATTTTACTCATTAACTGTTCTATCCGTCCTGATTACTATTATTAAAAAGAGTATTGCATACTCATTAACGCCTATTCATGAAATTAATTACCACGCAGTCTGCTATAGACCCATGCTGCCATCGGAAATATCTTAAAACCTGTTTTTCTAAGCATCCAGACGCTCTTCCTGCTGCACGCCTGGTACACTCCCGGGTGCTCCTCACGCAGCATCTCGTTAAACTTCTTCATCTGCTCAACGTTCCTTGCATCATTGCCCTTTGCCAGAAATATCTGGTACTCATCATCGACTGCCTCGGCTATGCCGCGCTCAAGGTACTGCTTCTTGTAGGTCTGCAGATTGCCGTGCACGTTGTTGTACTCAAACAATGCATCAAGCACCTTAAGGTGCTGGTCATGACGCTTGATCATCATCTTTATGTCCACGCTCTGACCACTCCTTCCAAGTCTGTACTGATACAGCGGCAGAGGTGAAAACGTGATGCTTGTGCAATATGGTATAGGGTAGAGTATATACTCCTGGTCCTCGTAGAAGCAGTGCTCATCCACACGAATATCATTCTTCTGCAATACATCAGTACGGATGGTCATGGAATGTATAGTGATCAGAGGATCCATGACAGCCTCAGCAAAGCCCCACTCCCTGTTGTAGTGATAAGAGTTTGACACTGCCTTTCTGCGCTTTGTGACCTTCTTTGTCCTATCATCCACCAGGTTGAAGTCATTGGATATGACATCCGAGTGCGTGTGCTTCAAAAGCTGTACAAATTGTGGCAAAAGGCTCTTGTCCAGCCAGTCATCACCATCCACCACCTTGAAATACTTTCCTGTTGCGCGCGGTATCGCATAGTTGATGGTAGATCCATGGCCTCCGTTCTCCTTGGAGAGCACCTTGAAGCTGTATGGATATTTCTGCTCGTAGGTATGTGCCAGGCTGGCTGTGGAATCTGTGGAACCATCATCCACTATGAGTATCTCCAGACTTCTGAGCACAGACAAATCTATAAACGAGTCAAGACAGTTCTTTATATACTTTTCAACATTGTAAGCCGGAACGACTATGGTTAAAAGCTTCTCCATATATGTTTCTCCATGTATACCTGTTTCCTTGTGTACTACTCTCCGAGTCCATCCTTGATGTACTGTATAAGATATTCAAGCGCCTCACTCTCATCCTCGCCATTGCAGATAAGCTCTATCTCATCGCCTGACTTTATGCATGCTCCAAGCACTGAAAGTACACTCTTTGCATTGGCTACATTTTTCTCGTCATATATAAATGTTACCTTTGATTTAAATTTCATTGCCTCTTTGCAGAGATTGCCGGCCGGACGTAAATGTAATCCGGTAGGATTCTTGATTATTATTTTTTGTGCTACCACTTTTATTACCTCTTTTCGGTTATATATCTATCAATGTGATGAACTGTCAGAGCCGTTATTTCCGGTGTTTCCTGACGATGTACTGCCCGATGACGTACCAGCTGACGATGAACCACCTGCGCCGGTGCTGCCTGATCCGGTGTCGCCTGTTGTTGAGCCCGAGGCTGTTCCTGTACCATCAGTTCCCGTTGTGCCGCCTCCGTCACCTTTCCTTCCGATAACTATCTGAATCTTTATCTCGCCCCATGTGTACTTGGTCTCATCCAGATTTGGCTTTACCGTCACTGTATGTGTACCTGCATCAAGGCCTGTCACATCAATTTTACCCTTCAGTGTAGTTCCCGAAAGCGTATCTATATCAGACTGGGTGCCGCTTACTACGACACTGCTCTTATCTGTTACAAATGTAAGCGTATATCCATCTTCCAGTCCGTCATATGTGATATTTGAGCTGTTCAGCGTCATGGTTGAAGTCGCATTTGTTTCAACCTTTATATCTATACTGAGCTTTGCCTTGTATGAGTTCACTATAAAAACTCCATCCGGCAGATATCCTGTCAGGTCAACAGATGTACTTATATCGTCTGTTGCGCCCGATATATCGATTGGACCCACATCTATAGATGTGATATTGTTCAATGCTTCTGCATTACCCTTGAGCATTACAGACTCCTCTGATAGTTCTACTCCGAGCACGCTCTTTCCTCCTGCCGGTGAGCCTGTCGTAGTACACTTGATAGGTACCTCCTTGGTACTTAGGACATCAACTGTCACTGCTATAGACTGATACTGGCTGTCCACATCAAGCTTTGATATATCTATCTCATCGCCATTATCATCAATCAGAGTGAGATCACCGCGATCAGTTATCTGATTATCTGATATTATGGTATTGTCATCGACCTTTATATTTACATTAGCCGATGCTATAGTTGAAACAACTGACTCAGGACCTCCGATCTTTACTACCTTTGGATTTGCCTGTGGCTTGTTTCCCAGTGCTTTCGCACCTGAGAGACTTCCATCCACTGATACCTTTACCTCAAACTGCTTCTGCATATATTTTTCAACTGAAAGCGGGAGCATATGATCTCCACCGTTGAAGGTAATCGAATGTCTGTACTTGGTGCATCCAATATCTACCTTTACGCTTGCCTTATTCGTATCATCCTTATCTACTATAATATTTGCAAGGTCGACATTTGCGTAAAAATCGGAATCATCAAGCTCGTTCAGATAGCTTCTCTTACCTGATACCGAAAAGCTGATGGTCTTTTCCGAATCCTTGATGGTAGGCCATAGCCCCTTTTCAACAACCGAATCACGGCCTGTGACGGTGACTGTTGTGGTAAATGTCTTTGTCTTGACCGGGTCATTGAGATTGTAGACCACAAGCCAGAGTATAAATGCAAATGCTATCGCGAGTATTTTAAAGCCTATATTATTTGTGAAGGTTTTTAGAAGCTTCTTTCCCATTCTTAAACCTCCTTTTAATTAATTCAAACTTACCCGGCTCCCTATGTCTGTTCTGCAGAAGCTTAAGCTGTGTGCGTAGATGATCGGCATCTATATCGTGCTCAATCTGCCCCTTGTATGCTGTAGAAACTGCTCCTGTCTCCTCTGAAACTACGATAGTAAGCGAATCACTTACCTCGCTGACTCCGACCGCTGCACGGTGTCTGGTTCCCAAATCCTTCGAGAGTGCCAGGCTGTCTGATAGCGGAAGGTAACATGTAGCTGACACCACACGGTTGCCACGCACGATAACCGCTCCGTCATGAAGCGGTGTATTTTTCTCAAAAATATTGATGAGGAGCTGACTTGTAAGTATAGCATCCACATCTATTCCTGTTCTGATATACTCTCCCAGATTTATCTCATCCTCCATGACTATTAGTGCTCCTGTCTTTACTCTGCCCATCGCAAAGCATGCACGCACCAGCTCATCGATTGTCTTGTCGGAGAATTTCTCAATCTCGCCTCTGCCGGTATTGAAAAAATCACCCAAAAAGGTCTTTCCACCAATATTCTCCAAGGCATTTCGAAGCTCAGGCTGAAAAATAACAACAAGTGCCACGAGACCTATATTAAAGAGTTTCTCAGCAAGCCACAGTATTGTATCCATCTGGAACAATGCTGCAACAAGCACAAACAACAGTATGATAATAAGGCCCTTGAACAGATTCCATGCCCTCGTGGTCTTTATCCACAAAAGTATATGATAGAAGAGCACTGAAATAATAAGTATCTCTATAATGTCTATCACACCGATTTTGATGCCCGGCACATTTGTGAATGTAAGGAACTGATCCTTGAAGCGTATCAATACACCACTCACATTATCCATAGCGCCCTCCTTTCTCTTATACTATGTAACTATTTGTCATCCTCAAATATATTTTCGTCTATTTCGAGATCTTTTGCAATAGCCTCTTTACTGATATTTTCCTGATTATGTCTCGGAATCTTCTTTCCAAGGCTTCCTGTATTGCCAAAGTGCTTTACAACCTTTTCCTCCTTGGCAATCATCTTCTTTGGAACTGCCTTGACGTAATAGTAATATTCATCATCCTCAAACTGTACGTTTTCTGTACGTGCATAGTCAAGATTCATAAATATAAACTGTATGACAACACCTGCAAAAATAGCAACTACAGTGCTGAGCACAAGCCAGATTATCTTCTCCGGCAGCCCTAGCACCAGATAAGCAACAACAAGTGCAACCAACTGTATGAGCCCTCCTGCTATGGTAGCAACAGTCCATGAATTATTGATTTTCAATCGTCTGACCTGATACACCACCAGTGTGGTGATAACAAAGATTGCCATAACTATAAACATCTCTTTGTTGTCAAGAAGCTGTCCCATTGTCACATTGAGCTTTGTAGTGCTCTGCCCCTTTTTATCTACCACCTCTGCAAGCGCTGATGCATTCTGTCTGATTCCATCAAAGAAATAGTACAGCAGTGTGCCACATATTATTGCAACAACCGAATAAGCTCTTCTTAAAAGACCTGCTGCAACCGGCATAACAGATGGTATGTGAAGCTGAAAGCATATAGGTGTGAGTATCACAAGCATGCCATCCTTCGGTGCAAAACGAAAATAGACAAAATACAGTACTAAAAAAAGTACAAATGTGATAGCACAAACCTCTATGGACAGCGCATACATATCTAAAAGTATCATAATCGAAGCAATCCAGAGTATTGCATTCACCGGAAGCAGTGCACACACAAGCGCTAAAAGCAGTGCCACAAGCATCGAGCTGATTTTCGCCATATAGCCGATATTCAAATCTATTGTTATAAATGCGATAAATGCAACGGCAAATCTCACAACCGGAAGTATAAAGTGCTCATACTCACCGCAAAATTTGACTGCCTTATCCTTAATTTCCAGTAACTTGTTCATAAAGCCTCCCTAACGCTTAATCTTTTCCTCACGGGAATATATTCTGCCCACTGCCTTCAGGTGATTTGCGTATTTGCGCACTTCTCTTCTGCCGGCCTTATATCTTGCAGTATACACCATAATTGTGACAAAAATGTAAACCGCCATAAACGCAATATACAGTATGCCTATTGTGACACCTATTGCCTTAAAATCAAGCTTATTGATTCTGTCCAAAAGCTCTGCTGCATTGACAGCAACCCACATCACAACAAGCCCTGCAAATGCGAATGTACCTGTGAAGAAGCTTTTTAAGCCCTCTTTCCATATATAGTCCCATCCGTAGTAGCTTGCGGACTGTTTCTGCACACGGCTGTCATCGCTTTTGCTGTCACAAAGAGCAATATTAAACAGTTCCCTTACTTTTTCTTCGTTTATCATAAATCATCCTCTTACCTGTTATATCTCATACGGTTTTTGTCATCCTGCTGCCACAGCCCTTGCAATTAGATATTCTCATCTGATAAAACCCTCCTAACTTCCCTGTCCTATGCAAATACACAGCACATATACACGGCCAGGACATTTCTTTGCTATCTCGTGCCCAATCGACTCCACCGTACCGCCTGTAGTATATATATCATCTACTATTAGTATTTGGTCATATTGTACAATACTATCGGCCACTTGAAAAGCCCCCTCGAGACAATTTCTGCGTTCAACATACCCCATTGTCTTGAGTGGACTGGTATTTTTCACTCTGCGCACAAGCCCTTTTGCCATTTTTATGCCTGTTCTTTCAGACAATGCCCTTGCAAAACACTCTGCCTGATTGTAGCCTCTCTGGCGCATTTTTTTACGGTGCATCGGCACCGGAATAATAACATCTATCCCACATCTCTGTATCCAATCCGAATATCTTTCCACTGCTGTCTGTGCAAAATAAGCCGCATACTCACGTCTGTTTGAATACTTGAACCTGTACATGGTCTGCTTTATGCTGCCCTTGTATGCAAAAAGTGCCTTGCCCTGCCTGTAGCTGTCATCTTCCCGCATCTGTCTGTGATGCTCGAGTGCCCGTGCGCAGTCGTCACAATATTCTCTTTGCTCAGACAAAACCGGCTTCCCGCAGCGCATACACTGTGGCTGCTCAACCGGAAAGAGCTTTTCACAGCATCTGCTGTGTATATATCTCTCAACCGGACCAATTATACCATCACATACCGGACAGCGAGGTGGAAATACCAGATTGATTACGCCTCTCCCAATATCCTTTATTTTGTTCACTAATCCCCCTGACTGTAATATCCCCATTTGTAACAATATTAACAAAAAAGCGACAATACATTCCTGCAATGCAGGGACATATCATCGCCCTCACGGCTGCCTGTTATAAAACGTATATTCTAGAATTCTTCATCTCTCTTGCCTGCAAGGAACTCTACATACTTTCCTGTACCGATAGCAACACATGTCATAGGCTGCTCTGCAGTCATTGTATTGATGCCGGTCTTTTCCTCGATAAGCTCCTCAAGACCTCTGAGCAGTGAACCGCCTCCTGTAAGCACGATTCCTCTGTCTGCGACATCGGCTGCAAGCTCCGGTGGAGTCTTTTCAAGCACTGAGTGCACTGCCTCAACTATCTGAAGAGTTGCCTCACGAAGTGCTTCCTCTGTCTCCTCTGAGCTGACTGTAATAGTCCTTGGAAGTCCTGTTACAAGGTTTCTTCCTCTTACTTCAATTGTCTCCGGCTGTGCGAGAGGGTAGCATGTACCAATCTTGATTTTGATATCCTCAGCTGTTCTCTCTCCGATGAGAAGGTTATGCTTCTTTCTCATGTATCTGACGATTGCCTCATCAAAATCATCTCCGGCTATCTTGATAGATGTGCTGACTACCGAACCACCGAGTGAGATAACTGCTATATCTGATGTACCGCCTCCGATATCTACTATCATATTTCCGCATGGCTTTGAAATATCAATACCTGCACCGATTGCAGCTGCGATTGGCTCCTCGATAATCTTAACATCTCTGGCTCCTGCTGCAAATGTAGCATCCTCAACGGCCTTCTTCTCAACCTCTGTAACACCACTTGGCACACATACGCTCACGAGCGGCTTTCTGAAGCTCTTCTTACCAAGCGCCTTCTGGATGAAGTGCTTGATCATCTTCTCTGTAACTGTATAATCTGAGATAACACCCTGACGCAGCGGTCTGACTGCAACGATATTACCCGGTGTCCTTCCGAGCATGAGGCGTGCTTCCTCTCCGATTGCCTTAATCTTGTTGGTGTCCCTGTCAAAGGCTACTACTGAAGGCTCCTTTAACACAACACCCTTTCCTTTTATATAAACAAGTATACTTGCTGTTCCTAAATCGATTCCGATATCTGATCCGACCATTTTAATAGCCCCTTTCCTGCCATATCTTTAAATTTACACATACACTCTCTTATTATATACAATAAATCCCATTTTTCAAACTTTTTTTTTGAAAAAGGTCATATTTAATAAAATTTTAAAATTTATCTTTGTCTTTTTCCAGATATGGTTTCAAAAACCGTCCTGTATATGACTGTTTTACCTCACATATCTCCTCAGGTGTGCCCTGCGCTATGACGGTTCCGCCGCCGTCTCCGCCCTCAGGTCCCATATCTATGATATAGTCAGCTGTCTTTATCACGTCGAGGTTGTGCTCGATAACAACTACAGTATTGCCTCCGTCTGATAGCCTGCGCAGTATCTCCACAAGCTTGTGTACATCTGCAAAGTGCAGTCCTGTGGTAGGCTCATCAAGTATATATATGGTCTTTCCGGTGCTCTTTCTGCTAAGCTCTGTGGCAAGCTTGATACGCTGTGCCTCACCACCCGAAAGCTCTGTGGACGGCTGTCCCAGCTTCACGTAGGATAGTCCGACATCATAGAGCGACTGGATTTTGTTCTGTATCTTTGGCACATTTTTGAAAAACTCAAGTGCCTCCTCCACTGTCATATCAAGAACATCGTATATACTCTTGCCCTTATACTTTACATCGAGTGTCTCCCTGTTATATCGTTTGCCTCCACAGACCTCACACGGCACATATACATCAGGCAGGAAATGCATCTCTATCTTAAGGATTCCATCACCGCCACAGGCCTCACACCGACCGCCCTTTACATTGAAACTGAAACGGCCCTTTTTATAGCCCTTTGCCTTGGCATCAGGTGTTGATGCAAACAGGTCTCTTATCATGTCAAACACACCTGTATATGTGGCAGGATTAGAGCGGGGTGTACGGCCTATCGGTGACTGGTCGATGTCTATGACCTTATCAAGCTGTTCAAGACCATCTATACCGTCGTGGTCACCTGCGATACACCTGGCTCTGTTTAAGGATTTGGCCAGATGCTTGTAGAGTATCTCATTGGTCAATGAGCTCTTTCCCGAGCCCGACACGCCTGTAACACAGGTCATGATACCAAGAGGTATCTGCACATCAATATTTTTCAGGTTATTCTCCCTGGCTCCTCTTATCGTGATATATCCGCTTGGCTTGCGCCTCTCCTGTGGCACCGGTATCTTTATTTTACCGCTCAGATATGCTCCTGTGAGTGATTTTTTGCACTTTATAATGTCCTTTAACGAGCCTGCTGCCACTATCTCCCCGCCGTGCGAGCCGGCTCCCGGCCCTACATCCACGATATAATCCGCTGCACGCATGGTATCCTCATCATGCTCCACAACTATGAGCGTATTTCCCAGATTCTTAAGATTCATAAGTGCACCAAGCAGCTTGTCGTTATCCCTCTGATGCAATCCGATACTTGGCTCATCAAGTATATATGCCACACCTACAAGTCCTGAGCCTATCTGCGTGGCAAGCCTGATTCGCTGGGCTTCCCCGCCTGAAAGGCTTGCCGTGCCACGGGTAAGGGTGAGGTAATCAAGGCCGACCTGCTGCAAAAAGCCAACTCTCGCACGGATTTCCTTTAGTATCTGATCTCCTATATAGTGCTGCTGCTCTGTAAGCTCTATATCAGCAAGGAACTTCACAAGCTCTTTCACAGACATGGAGGTCATCTCATATATGTTCTTGTCCGCAACCGTAACGGCAAGTGACGACGGCTTAAGCCTCTGCCCCTTACAGCTCGTACACGGAGTAATGCGCATAAACTGCTCATACTCTGCCTTTGCCGTATCAGAAAAGGTCTCCTTGTATCGGCGCTCAACATTGTCCACAAGGCCATTCCATACAAGGTCATAGACGCCTTCGCCTCTCTGACCCTTGTATCTGACCTTGAGCACTCTGCCATCTCCACCGTAAAAAAGCAGTTTTTTCATATCTGCAGATAAATCATCAATCGGTGTGTCGAGAGGAAGCCCATAGCCCTCATGAAGCGCACGAAGTGTCGCATAGGTATAGCTCTTTGGGTCTGTACATGACTGCCAGCCCATCACCTGTATGGCACCCTCAGATATGGAAAGCGATGCATCCGGCACCATAAGCTGCGGGTCAAACTCCATCTTGTAGCCGAGTCCGTAGCAGGTCGGACATGCTCCGAACGGATTGTTGAAGGAGAAGCTTCTCGGCTCAACCTCATCTATGCTTATGCCACAGTCAGGGCACGCAAAGTTCTGGGAAAAGGTCATCTGCTCGCCATCCACAATATCAACTATGGCATTGCCCTCTGTCAGTTCAAATACATTTTCAAGCGAATCAGTAAGCCTCTTCTCTATGCCCGGCTTTACAACCAAACGGTCTACAACAATATCAATATTGTGCTTTATATTTTTCTCCATTGGGATATCCTCGGAGAGCTCATACATGCTGCCATCTACAATCACACGCACATATCCGCTCTTTTTGGCTCTCTCGAACAGCTTCTGGTGCTCACCCTTGCGGCCTCTGACCACCGGTGCAAGAAGCTGGATACGGGTGCGTTCAGGCAACGCCATAACAGTATCCACCATCTGGTCTATCGTCTGCTTTGTAATGGCGCGCCCGCACTTCGGACAGTGTGGTATTCCAATTCTTGCATAAAGCAGTCTGAAGTAATCATATATCTCTGTGACCGTTCCGACAGTTGAACGTGGGTTCTTGTTGGTGGATTTCTGGTCAATGGAAATAGCAGGCGGAAGTCCCTCTATAGACTCCACATTCGGCTTCTCCATCTGTCCTAAAAACTGACGTGCATACGATGAAAGTGACTCCATGTACCTGCGCTGCCCCTCAGCATATATGGTATCAAATGCCAGTGATGACTTGCCGGAGCCTGAAAGCCCTGTAAAAACAACAAACTCATCTCTCGGGATGTCAAGACTGACGCACTTTAGATTGTGTTCGCTGGCACCTCGTATTTTGATGTATTTTCTTTCTTTTTTTGCCATAATTTGTGTTCCTCCAAATTGCTTCCAAATATCATAAGCTTTTATCGTATATCCCTCAGTGTGTTTTTCAGCATAATAAGCTTATCCCTGTACTCTGCAGCAGCCTCGAAATTGAGCTCTGCCGCTGCTTTTTTCATCTTTTTCTCTATATCTGCGATATGCTTCTCAAGCTCTTTTTTGCTCATTGACTCCGGATCTTTGTCAAGAGCATTCTCATCGGCCGCTACCTTCTTTGAGATAGCTATGAGATCACGCACGGATTTCTGTATAGTCTGTGGCGTGATGCCGTGAGCCTCATTGTACTCTTCCTGTACCTTTCTACGACGCTTTGTCTCGTCAATTGCGACACGCATGGAGTCTGTAATCTTGTCAGCGTACATGATAACATGGCCCTCACTGTTACGTGCGGCACGTCCTATTGTCTGGATAAGTGAGGTCTCTGAGCGAAGGAAGCCTTCCTTATCCGCATCGAGTATGGCAACAAGTGTAATCTCCGGGATATCAAGGCCCTCCCTGAGCAGATTGATGCCGACGAGCACGTCAAATACGTCAAGACGCAGGTCACGTATTATCTCCGCTCTCTCAAGTGTATCTATATCTGAATGCAGGTACTTTACCCTGATGCCAAGCTCTGCCATATAGTTTGTGAGATCCTCAGCCATACGCTTTGTGAGTGTGGTGATAAGCACCTTGTGATGGTTTGCAGTCTCCTTATTGACCTCTGACACAAGGTCATCAATCTGTCCCTCAACAGGGCGCACTGATATCTCAGGATCCAAAAGTCCTGTCGGTCTGATAATCTGCTCCGCACGAAGCAGCTCATGCTCATTCTCATACTTATTCGGAGTGGCTGAGACAAAGAGCATCTGGTCTATTTTACCCTCGAACTCCTCGAAATTTAGAGGTCTGTTGTCAAGGGCCGAGGGCAGTCTGAAGCCATAGTCCACAAGAGTGGTCTTTCTGGAGCGGTCACCCGCATACATACCGCCTATCTGCGGAATCGTGATATGTGACTCATCCACGATTATGAGAAAATCATCCGGGAAGAAATCTATGAGTGTCATAGGAGGCTCCCCCGGCTTTGCAAAGTTCAGATGCCTCGTATAGTTCTCAATTCCTGAACAGAAGCCTGTCTCCCTCATCATCTCTATGTCAAAATTAGTCCTCTCTGCTATTCGCTGAGCCTCTATGAGCTTGTCCTCGCCTTTAAAATACTTCACACGCTCATCAAGCTCTTTCTCTATATTGAGGCAGGCCTCATTTATCTTCTCCTGCGAAACTACATAGTGGGATGCAGGGAAAATCATCGTGTGCTCAAGCGAGCACTTTACCTCGCCGGTCAGCACATCAACCTCCACTATCCGATCTATCTCATCACCGAAAAACTCAACCCTGATTGCCGTATCATCGGCATTTGCCGGAAATATATCAAGCACATCACCGTGCACTCTGAAGGTGCCTCGGTGAAAATCCATATCATTCCTGGTGTACTGTAAATCTATGAGAGCCCTCGCGAGATCATCCCTGTCCCTCTCCTGCCCCGGGCGCAGCGAAATACTCATGCCTGTCCACTCATCAGGACTTCCAAGTCCGTATATGCAGGAAACCGATGCCACGACAATGACATCCTTTCGCTCTGTGAGCGCTGCCGTGGCTGAAAGCCTGAGCTTATCTATCTCATCATTTACAGAGGAATCCTTGGCTATGTACGTATCAGACTGCGGCACATAGGCCTCAGGCTGATAATAGTCGTAGTAAGAGACAAAGTACTCTACTGCATTTTCGGGGAAAAACTCCTTCATCTCACCATAGAGCTGCCCCGCCAGTGTCTTATTGTGCGATATGATAAGTGTAGGCTTATTGAGTGCTGCAATGACATTAGCCATGGTAAAAGTCTTGCCGGAGCCGGTAACTCCTAGTAAGGTTTCAAACTGGTTGCCCTCCTTAAAACCCTTCACAAGCTGCTCTATCGCCTGAGGCTGGTCGCCGGTCGGCTTGTATTTTGAATGCAGTTTAAATTCCATAACGCACGCTTCCTCCAAAAAAATCTTAAATACTGCTTTTGTAAAATTATAAAAAGACAAAGTCAATCATTTATAGTATGCACTTATGCGCATATTTTACTACAAAAAATCGACTTTGTCCACAATTTTCAGAACATTCGTTCTTATTCATTTATTTTATGTTACTATTCACGCCTAAAAGTGTGACCAGCAACGATTACAGCCATTTAAAATTTACTTCACACGTCCACAGCACTGCTTATATTTCTTGCCACTGCCACATGGACATGGGTCATTCGGATATACCTTGGCTGCTGCACGGCGCTTTGGTGCATTCTGTGCTGACTCATCCTTGTTTGTGCCCGAAATCTTTGCAACCTGCTCTCGCTCAACCTTCTGCTCAACCTGTACATGATACAGCAGTCTGACAGTATCCTCCTGGATAGCTGAAATCATGTCGTCAAACATATCAAAGCCTGCCATCTTGTACTCTACGATTGGATCTTTCTGTCCATAAGCCTGTAAGCCGATTCCCTGACGAAGCTGTGCCATATCATCGATGTGATCCATCCACTTTCTGTCGATTACACGAAGAAGCACGACACGCTCAATCTCTCTGAACTGCTCAGGCTCAGGGAATTCTGTCTCCTTCTGCTCATAAAGCATGACAGCCTTTTCCTTTAAGTACTGCTTAAGCTGCTTTGCATTCTTGATTGACTCAATATCCTCTTTTGTAATCGGATCAAGAGGAATGACCGGAAGCACAAGCTCATTGAGCTCTACAAGATTCCAGTCAGCTCTGTCAATTTCCTCGGAAATGCATCTGTCGACAGACTTCTCAACCTGCTCCTGAACCATCTTAAGGATAGCATCACGCATGTTGTCACCGTTAAGCACCTTCATACGCTCGCTGTAGATAATCTCTCTCTGGTCATTGTCCACCTGGTCATACTCGAGAAGATTTTTACGAATACCAAAGTTGTTGGCCTCGATTTTCTCCTGAGCCTTCTCGATAGCAGATGTGAGCATCTTATGCTGGATCTGCTCGCCCTCCGGTACTCCGAGAGCATTGAAAACGCCCATCAGACGCTCTGAACCGAAAAGTCTCATGAGGTCGTCCTCAAGTGAGATGAAGAACTGTGACTCACCCGGATCTCCCTGACGTCCTGCACGTCCACGGAGCTGATTGTCTATACGTCTTGACTCATGGCGTTCTGTACCGATAATCTTAAGACCTCCGGCAGCCTTTGCCTCATCGTCAAGCTTAATATCGGTACCACGGCCTGCCATGTTGGTTGCTATTGTAACTGCACCGTGCTGTCCTGCAAGTGCAACAATCTCTGCCTCTTTCTCATGGAACTTGGCATTTAATACTGTGTGAGGGATTCCCTCTCTCTTGAGCATGCCGCTCAAAAGCTCTGATGTCTCGATAGTGATTGTACCTACAAGAACAGGCTGTCCCTTTTCATGTGCCTCTTTAACCGCATCCACAACAGCCTTGAACTTTTCCTTTTTGGTAGCGTATACAGCATCCTGCAGATCAATACGCGCTATCGGCTTATTTGTAGGTATCTCGACAACATCCATGCCGTAGATATCACGGAACTCTTTCTCCTCTGTGAGAGCTGTACCTGTCATACCGGCCTTCTTGTCAAACTTGTTGAAGAAGTTCTGGAATGTGATCGTGGCAAGGGTCTTGCTCTCTCTCTTGACCTTTACATGCTCCTTTGCCTCGATAGCCTGATGCAGTCCGTCAGAATAACGACGACCCGGCATAATACGTCCGGTAAACTCATCTACGATAAGTACCTCATCATCCTTTACCACATAGTCCTGATCTTTGAACATGAGGTTGTGCGCACGAAGCGCAAGTATGATATTGTGCTGGATTTCAAGATTCTCCGGATCTGCAAGGTTCTCGATATGGAAGAACTGTTCTACCTTTTTCACACCATCCTGTGTAAGGTTTACGACCTTGTCCTTCTCATTTACGATGAAATCACCGGTCTCGTCCTGGACAATGCCCATGATGGCATCCATCTTTGAATACTCAGGAACATCGTCACCACGCTTCATCTGTGTAGCCAGGATATCGCATGCCTCGTAAAGTCTTGTCGACTTGCCACTCTGTCCTGAAATGATAAGAGGTGTACGTGCCTCATCGATAAGCACTGAATCGACCTCATCGATGATAGCATAGTGGAGACCTCTCTGAACAAGCTGTTCCTTGTAGATAACCATATTGTCACGCAGGTAATCGAATCCAAGCTCATTGTTTGTGATATATGTAATATCACAGCCATAAGCCTCCCTGCGCTCGTCATTGTCCATGCCGCCAAGTACCACGCCGACCTTAAGTCCTAAGAACTCATGAACCTGTCCCATCCACTCAGCATCACGCTTTGCCAGGTAATCATTGACTGTGACAATACACACACCCTTGCCCTCAAGTGCATTGAGGTATGCAGGAAGTGTAGAAACAAGTGTCTTACCTTCACCTGTTCGCATCTCTGCAATACGTCCCTGATGCAAAATAATACCACCAATTATCTGTACTCTATAATGTTCCATGCCAAGCACACGCTTAGCAGCCTCTCTTACTGTAGCAAATGCCTCCGGAAGAAGATCATCAAGTGTTTCTCCGTCCTCCAGACGCTTTTTAAACTCCCTTGTCTTATCCTTTAATTCTTCATCGGAAAGCTTTCCCATTGCTTCCTTATACGACTCAACCTTGTCAGCAATCGGGTAAATTCTCTTAAGCTCTCTCTCGCTGTGAGAACCAAAGATCTTTGATAATGCGCTCATATTTTTCTCCTATAACTTCAAATTGCCCTTGTACAGGCTCACAATAGTGTTATTGTAACACTTTGAGGATGATTGCACAACCTAAAGGGATGAATGTTTTGTAAACATTTTATAAAAATATTTGTGGGAGTGTCGAGCTTTAATGGGGGCTTCGCGTGTGAGGCTGTGAGGTCCGGGTGAGCACACAGTATATTCCTCATAAAAAATATGAACTTTTTTATTCTGAACACACTGTGTACTTCCCGGATCCACTTTGTTGTGCGCGAAGCATGGTGGAATTATGTTCAATTCAAAAAGCTCTCCACAAGGGAGAGCTTTTTGGAGTTGCCTATTTTTTAGTTATTCATCTGGGCTTCATATGCTTCGCGGCATGCTTTTGCGAGCTGGTCGCCGCAGGATGTATTCTTAAATCCACATTTAATTCCACCGATTTTTTCCTCTACCTGGGCAACTGTGAGTCCTTCAACGAGCTTTGGGATGGCCTTAAGATTTCCGTTGCAGCCTCCTGTAAACTTTACGTTATGTACTACATCTCCATCGAGGTCAAGCTCAATCTGTGTTGAACAGGTTCCTTTTGTTTTGTAAATATATGACATATTTTATCCTCCTGTGTTTTCAGTTTTTTGTGTATACATGATTATAACATATATTTTTGCATCTTTACTATGTTTTTTCACATTTTCAAACTCAGTTTTTCAATTCAGAAGTCACTGTTCACACATAACAGTGTGAACAGCAATGATTCAGATTCATAAATCTTTTCTTATATTTATTTATGCCATAACGTATTACCCCATTCTAGAGGATTACCGGCTGAATCTGTCGTCCGGCCATCACTTCATTTATTGTGCCGACAACCTGTTTTCCATCACACACGAGTGAATTCGGTTTCTTCACACAGTCATCCTGCCCAAACGGCACAAAATAAATATTTTTCATATTCATCAGCTTTCCGATATTCTTAAAGTTGATGCCGAGCGCATCATTTGTGGAAATCCCGATAACAAGCGGTCTGCCGTTTCTCAGATGAGCCTTTGCCGCGAGAAGGACCGGTGTGTCCACTATGCCGTTTGCAAGCTTTGCCGCTGTGTTGCCGGTGCATGGGTAAATCACCATCACGTCAAACAGCTTTCCCGGGCCGACACGCTCTGCCTCCTGCAGTGTCCTGATGCCCTCATCCCCTGTGATTTCGGAGATAGTATGCATAAAGTCTCCCGCCTTTCCAAAACGTGTGTTCATCATCTGTGCATTATAGGAATATACAGGTGTCACATGTGTGAAGCTATCCACAAGCCGCTTTGCAACATCCTTAGTCTTTTCAAAACTACAGAAGGAGCCTGTAATTCCCATTCCTACGGTGCAATCCGAAATAACCATAAGCCCTCCGTCATACCTTTTCTTTTCATACAGTCATAAAGTATTTTCGCACCGGTTTTCGGACAGTATATGCCCGGAAGGCCGAGCGCATGCGTACAGTTTATCTGATATCTCTTACAGGCCTCAAAATCACAGCCGCCCGGCTTAGATGCAATGTCTATAATTATCGCATCTTTTTGCAAAATCATGATTAAACTTTCATCTATAACCCTATCCGGTACTGTGTTTATGAGGAACAGTGTTTCAAAGCAAGCCTTGGCAGGATCATTAAAATCCACCGTTTCATAGCCCAGTTCAGCGGCCTCATGCCTTGCCTGTTTTCTCCTTGCCATCACCATGACATGGGCTCCCATAGCAGAAAAAACGCGGGCCATTGCCTTTCCGCATTTTCCAAACCCGCTCACAAGTACCTTTGAGCCGTATATACCATGTATGCTTTTTTGTATCGCTATGGACGCAGTGGCCTCGGCCGTAACAATGGCATTCTGCTCTATGACAGTTTCATCTCTCATAAAGTCACAGCCCCTGTCAATGCCGGGAAAGCACTCCGGCATCATGCCGCCCCACACTGCAATATTGTTAATTATTATATTATGTTTTAATTTTTCTATATCACTATTTATAAGCTTAAGCTTTGAAAACGGTGTAGGAAACACAATATTCCCAACACGCTCATAATCAATCCCGCCGCTATTTCTGCAATCCGTCTGTTCTCCTCCCAGCATATCAGCGAGGTACTTTTGCCTCTGATCCGTAACATATATTATAGTGTCTTTTTGCATAATAACTTCTTCCTTTCGCTATAATATATGCGCATTTTCAGCTTATGTGAGGGTATTTTGTTTTCCCGCCTAAAGCATCCTCATAAAGCTTTTTCAAAACTTTACCTATTCAAAAAATACAGAGCCTGGCATATATTCCGCCAAGCCCTGTATTTTTTATAAATTCTACATTTAATTTTTAAATTATCCTATTCAATTCCGGTTCCAACGGATAATCTCTCCGTAGCTTATTACAGCTGTGTAACAACAAAAATATCGTAGATAGCTTTTATTGCCTTGTCAAAGTCATCATTGCTTACACCGATGATGATATTGAGCTCTGATGAACCCTGATCAATCATGCGCACATTGACATTGGCATGTGCAAGTGCAGAGAAAATCCTGCCGGCTGTACCACGGTTTGACTTCATGCCACGGCCAACAACAGCGATAAGCGCGAGGTCTGACTCGAGGTCAATGATATCAGGATGAGCAAGTCTTCTGATCGAGCTGATAACCTGCTGCTCCTTACCCTCAAACTCTGCCTGATGTACGAATACCGTCATAGTATCGATACCTGATGGCATATGCTCTATAGAGATACCGTTCTCCTCAAACGCCTTGAGAGCCTTTCTACAGAAACCCACCTCTGAGTTCATCTTGTCCTTGTCGATATTTACCGCAACAAAGCCCTTCTTTCCGGCGATACCTGTGATGGTATAATCAGGCTTTTGGCATGTGCTCTCAACGATAAGAGTACCAGGTGCTTCCGGGTCGTTTGTATTTCTGATATTGATTGGGATGCCTGCCTTTCTTACAGGGAAAACAGCATCCTCGTGGAGCACTGATGCTCCCATATATGAAAGCTCTCTGAGCTCTCTATAAGTAACAACCTTGATTGGCTGTGGATTGTCGATAATTCTAGGATCAGCTACGAGACAGCCTGAAACATCTGTCCAGTTCTCGTACATGCTGGCATGACATGCCTTTGACACGATGGAACCAGTGATATCCGAACCACCTCTTGAAAAGGTAACTACCTTTCCGTCAGGTCCTGCTCCGTAAAAGCCCGGAATAACAGCCTTTTCTGTCTGCTCAAGCTTCTTTGAGAGCACCTTGTCTGTCTTTTCCGCGTCAAAATTGCCATTCTCATCAAAAAAGATGACTGTTGCCGAATCTATAAACTCATATCCGAGATAGTTTGCCATGATGATTCCGTTTAAGTACTCACCACGAGAGGCTGCATAATCTACACCTGCCTTTGCCTTGAAATTCTCAGCGATAATCTTGAACTCCTCATCAAGCGCCAGCTTTAAATGAAGGCCATTTATGATTGAATCATATCTGTCCTTGATTTTTCTGAGCATAACCTTGAAATCCTGATCATTCTCAGCCAGATCATAGCATGCATAAAGCATATCTGTTACCTTTGTGTCTTTGGAATTTCTCTTTCCCGGTGCACTCGGCACAACATATTTTCTTGACTCATCGCTTCTTATGATGTCGCCAACCTTTGTGAACTGCTCTGCACTGGCGAGCGAGCTGCCGCCAAACTTTACTACCTTTACCATTTGTCTGTTTTTCCTCTGCTTCCTATATAAATAACTGTATTAGCCAATATTATACCGCTTTGATAAATCATTCGTCAATACTCAATGTAGTCAACATCAAGCTTCATAACATCGTGTTCTTTGTCAAATGTGATGATACCGTATGATGGCATGCAGCCCCACAGCGGTGCACCGATGCTTCCCGGATTCATCATCGCAAGACCATTGTGCTTATCATAAAACAGCTTGTGTGTATGTCCAAAGAGAGCCAGATCTGCCCCGATCTCCTTCGCATGAAGCTCCAGATGCATATATGACAGCTTTACTCCATATGTATGTCCATGGCACATGAGTACCTTATAGCCGTCGATATCAATAAGTCTCTCTGTATCTCCCCGTGAAAAATCACAGTTTCCCGGCACATTGACCATGGTTATATGAGGAAACTCTCTCCTAAGGGCATCCGCATCCACAACGCAGTCTCCCAGATGAAGTATTATATCAGGTTCCTCTCTTTTGACTGCCCGAATCATATTTCCCACATTACCATGTGAATCACTCAGTACCAAAACTCTCTTCATGCGCGTCTCTCCTATATCTTGTTTTACGTATCCATCCAGAGCCACCTTGAGAACAAAAAAATCTGCCGCTTACATGCGAGCATGACGCATCAGCCTTTTTGTTCTCAATGGTTCTGAATAGTTACCTTTTTTATATATTATCATAAGTTTTCCGCGTGTAAAATATTTTTTTCTTTATATATGCAAAAAAGCTCCATGCCGACTTCATTGTCAGCCCGGAGCTTTAATCTTTAATTTTAACTACGCAAGCCTCTTCCACTGCTTGCTGCACTTATAATAAGAATAGAACATACATCTTTCTGCCTGCTCGCATCTGACCGGTGCACTCTCGATATTGCACTGGCAATTTACAATAGCATCTGCTTTTCCCTTACATGAACCCTTTATCATTACATCATCTAAAACTTCGTCTGACATTCTCTTTCTCCTCACATTTGTTTGATAGTATATTTACCTGTTACAATATTGATATATTTTATTATTTTTCTCTGTAGGGGCTATGCTTTACGTACTCTTACCATCGGCTTAAATACTAACATCTTGTCCGCAACAGCTGTGATTATACTATATATTGTATTTTAAATCCATATGTCATTTCTAACAAAACAAATGATTTTTTATGTCACATTTTTCACTTGACGAATTTCATTTTCATGTTCAAGCCCAAAAATCAAGGATATCTGAGTAAAACTTTTCCAAGGTATCATCATCCGCATTAAATATCTCGTGCTTTGAATCAGGATAGACCTTCTTAATGCCCTGAGGCAGCTTCGCAATAAATTCATCCTCAGCGGTATTTGAAACCAGATAATCCTTTCCCGCCTGACATAACAGCACCGGTATTTTAATTTCCTGTGCATGCTTCTTTATATATTTGGATGCCTTGCGCCCGGCCCTGCACCATCTGTAGGTGGCGCCATTTGTACGATAGCGTTCCTCCTCCACCTTACACTTGTATATGTAGTCATAGCGCGCCTTTGACAGACAACAGCTCGATTCAAAATCATACTCATCCGTATACGGTGTCTGGCTCGGCAGATATTTATCGTTCCAGTTAAGCACACTTGCGACAAACAGTATCGCCTCCACAGCAAAATGTGAAAAATTGCCATAAAGCATCTCTATCATAGGGCTTGAAAGTACTGCCTTTGTAAATACCTCAGGATGCTTCTCAAGATACAGGGCAGCTATCGCGCCTCCCATAGAGTGACCGTATAGGTAAAGCGGTCTGCGCCCCTCACGCTTCATCACAATCTCGCGGATAAACATATCAAGGTCACTCACATAATCGTCAAAACTGTTTACAGTGACCATGCTCATATCTGATACACTTCTTTCCGAAAAGCCGTGTCCGCGATGCTCCACCATATATACAGAGTATCCGGCCTTTGCGAAATAGTAAATCATCTCATAATATTTAGGCATACACTCTGTAAATCCATGTGATATGACTATGGCAGCCTTTGCTACAGGTGTCGTCACATAGCCGTAATGTATGCGTGTGCCATCTGCACTCTTCATATAGCCATCTTCAAAATTAAGCCTGATAAAAGGCAAAACACATCTTGTTAATTCCTCATTATATTTTTCTTCTGTAATAATCATAGCATTCCCCACTTTTGGTATTTGATATTTTGTAAGTAACTATATCTCAATCCGGTCAATAAGATTCAGGTCATATTTTCTGACTATATCAAGTGCCTTTTCATAGCTTTCCACATCACATATATTGTCCACTGTATGTGCATCAAGCCCAAGTATCACTTTGTTGCCGATGTCATGCGGTATACACCAGAAGCGCTCTGTCGGATAGTGCTTTCCTGCACTGATACCAAGCATGTTTATCTCAAGCGGTATGTCAAGCTCCTTAAGTGCCTTGCACATCCTCGTCATCTCCCATTCGTAGACAGAATCAAGTCCCTGATAATTTATTAAATCAGGATGTGCTAAATAGCTGTACATGCCTGTTTTCATGCCCTCTATAACAGTATCCACATACTCGCGTATACGGCTCTCATCATCTGTCGGTGTGCCTGTATACGGGCCTGTCTGCTCTGATTTCATAAAATGCTGGCCCATTATCATGTAATCACATCCAAGCCTGTCAAACATAGCCTTCTGCTCCTTGAAAAACTCCGGTATGTACTCCGCCTCAAAGCCAACGTAGAGCTTTATGTCGGATGCATACTCCTTCCCAAGCTCCCTGATGGCATACACATACTCCGGTGCCTGCTCCATCGTCATCCGAATGCCCGACACATAGCCATCCTTAAAGGGGCACGGCACATGATCTGAAAAGCCAAGCTCTGCGATACCCATTCTGATAGCCGCCTCTATATATTCTCGCTCGCTGCCATATGCATGCTGGCACCTATAGGTGTGCGTATGGTAGTTTGCCTTTAAAAATCCCATCATTACTTAAAGCTCCAAAAATCTATCTCTTATTGCTGTTCAAACAGCTATTCAAATACTACAATTAAAGTCAATTTTATCACTTTTTATACTTTATTACAATCTCATATTTTTGGGACTTTTTTCTCTATGAAATATATATGCGTTATGTTATAATCCATTGATATATGATAGTCATAATAATTCTGTCCACCACACAATCATAAATGAGGGGCAAAATACCTTTTGACCCTCATATCATTATATTTTTATATACGGAGGAAATAATGTTCAAAAAAGGAGTGGTTCCCTCCCAGGGACTGAGAATTATCATCGTCGGATGCGGCAAGGTAGGCCGTACTCTCGTTGAGCAGCTTGGCAAGGAGGGGCACGACATAACAATTGTCGACAAAAACAGGGAGAGGATTTCCCAGGTATCCAATATCTATGATGTAATGGGTATTGTAGGAAACGGTGCCAGCTACAAGATACTGCAGGAAGCCGGTATTGATGATGCCGACTTAATAATCGCAGTCACAGGCTCTGATGAGCTGAATCTGCTATGCTGTACCATTGCCACACAGGTCGGCAACTGTGCTGCTATAGCCAGAGTCAGAACGCCTGAATACAGCCAGGAGGCCAAATATCTGCGCGACAAGCTTGGTCTTGCACTCATTATCAACCCTGAGCTTGAGGCAGCTATTGAGATGGCTCATATTCTTCACCTGCCGTCCAGCCTTGAGGTGACAAACTTTGCTCACGGTCAGGCACAGCTCATCAAGTATGAGATTCCCGAGGGCAGCATCCTCGACGGAACAAAGCTCATGGATCTGGGCACCAGACACCATGCCAACATACTTATCGGTGCAGTCGAGAGAGATGATGAGGTCACTATCCCATCAGGTGATTTTGTGCTCCGCAAGGGCGATAAGCTGTCATTTGTCGGCGAACGCAAACATACAAAGGAGTTTTTCAGCCACATCGGAGTCAATACACACAGCGTAAAAAACACACTGATTATCGGAGGCGGCAAAGCCGCATATTACCTGGCAAAGCAGCTCATATCACGAGGCATAAAGGTCAAAATAATCGAAAATAGCTTCGAGCGCTGTGAAGAACTTTCCATACTGCTTCCGGGTGCTGTCATCATAAACGGTGACGGAACAGAACAGGCACTCTTAAAGGAAGAGGGCATAGAGACCTGCCAGTCATTTGTACCTCTTACCGGTATAGACGAGGAAAACATCATGCTTACGCTCTATGCGAAGCAGGTTTCCAATGCAAAGGTTATAACAAAGCTTAACCATATAACTTTTACCAATGTCATAAACAGCCTGGACCTTGGCAGTGTAATCTCGCCAAAATACATCACCTCAGAAGCCATAATTGCATATGTCCGTGCAAAGAAAAACTCTATGAACTGCAATATAGAGACGCTCTATCACATGTATGACTCAAGAGTTGAAGCAATTGAGTTCTTTGTGTCAGAAAACTCAAATGTGACAGACATACCGCTTCGAGACCTAAAGCTCAAAAAGCATCTGCTCATCTGCTTCATCAACCGAAACGGCAAAATTATTATCCCTACAGGTAATGACAGCATACAAAAAAATGACACTGTCATGATTATAACAACCCATACCGGCTTTACGAATCTTCAGGATATTATGGAATAGTGGGGGGAATGATATGAACACTTCAGTAATTCGATATCTTCTGGGATATATTTTAAAGCTTGAAGGCTTTTTGCTGCTTCTGCCATGTATTGTTGCCGGTATTTATTATGAAAAAAGCGGCATCTACTTTTTGATTGTTGCACTCATAAGCATAGCTATCGGTTTTATTTTTTCGGCTAAAAAACCGAGGGATTTTACCTTTTACCTGAAGGAGGGCTGTGCAACAACCGCACTGGGCTGGATCGTACTGAGTATATTCGGCTGTCTGCCTTTTTACATATCAGGAGAGATTCCAAGCTTCACAGATGCTCTTTTTGAGACCATCTCCGGCTTCACCACGACAGGAGCGAGCATCCTGCCTGAGGTAGAATCACTCTCCTATTGCATGAATTTCTGGCGCTGCTTTACGCACTGGATTGGCGGTATGGGTGTGCTTGTATTTCTTCTGGCAATCATCCCGCTTTCAGGCGGCAGCAACATAAATCTGATGCGTGCTGAAAGCCCCGGGCCTTCGGTTGGAAAGCTCGTTCCAAAGATGCGGCACACTGCCAGGCTTTTATACATAATATACTTTGGTCTTACGACTATGGAGATTATTTTCCTGCTTTTCGGAAAAATGCCTCTGTACGATGCCATCTGTACCTCTCTCGGCACAGCCGGAACAGGAGGCTTTGGTATCAAAAACGACAGCTTTTGCAGCTATAATGTTTATCTGCAATGGGTTGTTACCATATTTATGATACTTTTCGGTGTCAATTTCAACGCTTACTACCTGCTTCTCTTCGGTCACATCCGTGACGCACTTAAGGTTGAGGAGGTCAGATACTATTTCGGTATCATAATAGCATCCGTTGTAGTCATAAGCGTGAATATCGCGCATATGTGTACCGGTGTGTTTGACGCAGTCACAAAGGCTGCGTTTCAGGTTGGCTCAATCATCACGACAACCGGATTCTCGAGCACCGATTTCGACAGATGGCCTGAGCTTTCAAAGACACTGCTTGTGCTTTTGATGTTCATTGGCGCATGTGCAGGAAGCACCGGCGGAGGTATCAAGGTATCGCGTATTGTCATCGCTGTAAAGACAATACGCAAGGAGTTAAATGGCTACATTCACCCAAAGAGTGTGAAAAAGCTCACCTTTGAGCACAAGCCTGTAGACCATGATGTTATCAGGTCAATAAATGTTTATTTCATGACGTACGCCGTCATTTTTATTGTTTCACTGCTGCTTGTTTCCGTGGAAAACTATGATTTCACTACCAATTTCACGGCTGTCGCAGCTACATTTAACAATATCGGACCGGGTCTTTCTCTGGTCGGTCCGACATGCAATTTCGGCTTTTTTAATAATTTCTCCAAATATGTACTGATGTTTGACATGCTTGCCGGAAGACTCGAGCTGTTTCCACTGCTCATCCTCTTCCATCCGTCAATCTGGAAGGAATTATTTATTCAAGCAGATAAAAAAGTAAAAGGGAATAGAAAGGAGAAACAAAATGTTCGCATGTAAAAATTGCGGTGGAAATGTGAAGTTTGACATCAAATCAGGCCAGTTAGCCTGTGAATACTGTCATTCACTTTTCGACCCTTACGCGTACGAGGACAAAACCTCTGACGCCGAGGTCCAGAAGGACTTCGAAGCAACCATTTTCACATGCCCTCAGTGCGGAGGAGAAATCCTGAGCACAGACGATACCGCAGCAGGCTTCTGCAGCTTCTGCGGTGCATCAACTGTGCTCTACAGCCGCATGCAAAAGGAGCACAAGCCGGCTTATATCATACCATTTGCAAAGAGTAAGGATGACTGTAAGCAGGCCTACATGAGCCTCATGAAAAAGGCTATTTTCGTGCCAAAGGAGCTTAAGGATCCTAAGTTTATCGATGGATTCAGAGGTATCTACATGCCTTACTGGACATATTATGTAACCCAGAAGGCTCCTATTTCACTTCCGGCGAAAAAATCCCATCGTTCAGGAGATTACATAATTACAGACCATTTCAGGCTCGAGGGAGATCTCGACGCCTACTACAAGGGACTGTCCTACGATGCATCATCATCCTTTGATGACAGCATCAGCGAAAAACTCGCGCCTTATGATGTGAAGAATATGAAGCGCTTTACACCGGCATTCTTAAGTGGTTTTTACGCTGATACAGCTGATTTACCATCAACGGTTTACGCAAGCGACGCAATGGATGCAGCCTGCACAAACACAGTAAGCGAAATAAGTAAAGAGCCTGCCTTTACCGGCTTGTCAGTCGACAGTGACTCCGCTGCTCTTTCGCCTTCAAGTCTTGGCACTACTGTAAAAGAAACAGATTACTCGATGTTTCCGGTATGGTTTTTGTCGTACCGCAATAAGGATCGTGTGGCATATGCCACAGTAAACGGCCAGACCGGCAAGGTTGTTGCAGATCTGCCTATATCTGTCGGTAAATTCCTGCTGGGCTCACTCATTGCGGCAATTCCGGTATACATTTTATTATGTCTGCTGACGGTTCTCACTCCCGGAATGACTCTCACCATAGTCGGTGTGCTTGCGATTATCGCAAATATCTGTTACTCACAGGAGCTGACCATGATTGCTGTAAAGGAAGCCGGTACCGAGGATAAGGGCCGTATTGCAAAGGAACAGCCGGAGGCACTTGGTGCAATCAACAACCACAGACGCCTTAAGGCTGCAAAAAAGGCCACGAAAACCATAAAGAAAAAGACAAACACATCGTTTGTAGCTTACTTTATACTTTTTATATTTGTCATCCAATTTGTTCCTGCTCTGTTTGCAATCATCGCAGGGATCGGAGGCAGCTTTGGCAATGCAGACGGCAGCCTGATTTTATTTGTTATTTTGACCATTATATCATTTATTTTTTCAATCAGAGCCTTCTCAAGCTTTGACCGGATGCCCGGACACAAGGGAGTTGCCGGACTCATCTTTGGCATGGTATCCATGCTTATTGGCGATGCTGTTCTTTTGTTCCAGCCGGTGCTCGATGCATGGTACTATGGCGCAGCTTTTATCATCATCGCCTCAGTGCTTATCACACTGATTAATGTCATCCGCGCATTCAATGTACTTACAACGCGCAAGCTGCCACAGTTTGCCACACATAAGGGAGGTGATGACCGTGCATAGAAATAATTATAAAGGTCCTTTTTTACATTGTATAAAATGCAGGTGCTCAGCTTTGTTTACATTATTTTTGCTTGTTACAGTCCTTGTTTTGAGCAGCTCATCAAATGTATATGCCACTGAGACAGCCACAAATTACAATCTAAGCGGAACAAACAAGTCTACCGGCTACGAGTACATCCTTGAGGACTCTGCCAATTTCATTGACGATGCCATAAAGGGCAGGCTCATCTCACAGATGAAAAAGACAACCGAATACTGCAATATAGCCGTTGTCACCACTACCTCACATCCTTACGGAAGCACTGAAAGCTATGCAGTCAATACATTTGAAGGCTATTTCGGAACCGGTGCAAACGGTGTCATTTTCGTAATAGACAGAGATTTAGACGAGATTTATCTGGCTTGTGAGGGAAGCACGCAGAGAACCATTCCAAACTCAAAATGTAACTCCATCTGTGACAACACTTATATATATGCCACCTCAAGTCATGATTACGACTATTTCACCTGCTGTACGGAAACAATAGACCAGGTCAACACAGTCCTTGCAGGCGGACATATATCACAGCCTCTCAGATACATTTCAAGTATCTTTATCGCTCTCGCTGCCGGCATGATTTTTTGCTTTGTATATGCATTATCCCTGTCAAAGGGCCGCAAGGCCAAGAGCAACGAGCTCATGGGTGCAGCATTTACAAAGGTAGAGATTCAAAATGCACGCGCACGCTTTATGAACCAGACAAGACACTACAGTCCACAAAGCTCAGGCTCAAGTGGCGGTCACAGCGGTGGTGGAGGTCATAGTGGCGGCAGTCACAGTGGTGGCGGTCACCACATCTAGTACATCTTCAAGCACAGTGTGGATGTGGCTACTATTTCAATGATCCCCAATGAGATTCTAAACAAGCCGGGCAGACATCAGTTTTTTATTCTCAGTGGTTTTATAGTTATTAATAGCTTGCAAAAATAAAAAGCCCTCAGTACTGTGTACTGAGGGCTTTTTGTTTTAGCAGTCCGTACGGGAATCGAACCCGTGTTTCCGCCGTGAGAGGGCGGCGTCTTAACCGCTTGACCAACGAACCGTGTATTATAATACCATGGTCAATCGGATAATGCAAGCTTTTTTTGAAATTTTTTTAAAAATTTTTATTTGTTATTTATCTGCCTTTTTCGCCTTCTTTGATTTCTTTATACGTTCACCTTTAAAGCGTTCCCTGAGACTCTCTGTAAAGGTATCGAGATACCTGTTCTCCACCTTTGGATTTCTAAAGCCCTGTGCCCTGTTAAGCGCAGATTTCTTTAAAGCACCCATTGAATCGATGACGCGGTCTGCACTGGCTCTGATACGTTTTCTCTTTCTGCGCTCCTCGACTGCCTCCGCAAGCTCCTGTGACCTCTCCTGCGACCTTTCATCTGCCGCCTTCTTACGCTCTTTAACCTCTTCCACTACCTCATCCATATAGGTGTTGAAATTGTTCTGCAGATTGACTATTGTCCTGCTGAAATCTGTAAGCGCTGACACGGTGATTGCAGTGTCTACAGCTAAAAAGCCCATAAGAAGCAGTGAGAAAAACTCATACCATATAGGTGACATCCAGCCTGTGATGAACTTCGTAAATGGTGCAATAAAATACACCACTATAAGTCCTGCCACCCCAAAGCCTACAGAATATGGAAAGCACACCCTGCCGTTTATATTAAGCGGCATGCTGCTGTAATCCCACCAATATGCATGAAACAGCTTCTCAAGCGCCCATGATGTGCCATATTCTAAGACAATGCTTCCCAAAAATGCCACCAGAAATATCTGCCACCATGTAAATGTAGCATCCGTGTGAGCAGAAATAAGATCTGCTATCGCAGTGATTGCAACACCTCCGGCTCCGTAAATAGGACAAAGTGGTCCATAGAGAAAGCCTCTGTTTTCCCATTTTTTTGCCCTGATGGTACAGTAGATGCTCTCATATATCCAGCCCATACAGCTAAATATAATAAAATATACAAAATATCTTGATAACCACATATATAATCCTTTCTCCCCTGATAATTTATGATATACAGCAAATGACTTTGATTCCCTTATGTCTGCAAATTAAAAATCACTCTCCGGATACATCTCATCTAAGTATATATCATACCATTTTGTACACTCATTTGTCCATGAGTCAGCAACTTTTTCATATTGCAGTCGCAGCTTATCGACATTTTCTTCGTTAAGCTCGCTTTCTGCTTCACATAGCTCCTCATAAACCTTTTCTGCTTCTTCAGCTGCCTTCACCACCGGCTCTGCCGCAAGTGCAAGCTTCCACTCTAGGTACGCCTCTTCTGTTGAAAGCTGTCTGGTCTCATGCCTCTCCCTCTTAGGGACAGCCGCAAGTGCCTCGACCATCGCAGCATCCTTTGCCTGCATGAGTGCCGGCAGATTGCCATCCTTTGATGCCTTAAGCCTTGAAATATAATGGTCATAGCCAAACGGATAGTACATCACTTTGTCATTTTCAAAGACCAGTATGGCATCAGCCACCTGCTTTATGAAATACCTGTCATGCGATACAAAGAGCATGGTGCCGGTATATGCCTTAAATGCCGATTCGAGTGTCTCCTTCGCCGGAATATCCATGTGATTGGTCGGCTCATCGAGTATCATAAGGTTCGGACGGCCTGTCAGAAGCTCTGCGAGCACAAGCCTGGACTTCTCACCACCTGAGAGCGAACTGATGCGCTTTGAGGCATTTGCCCCTCCAAACAGATACATGCCAAGCGTCTTTCTTAAGTCCTTCTCCACAAGTGCCGGAAAAAGCTCGTGAAAATGGTCTCTCACCGTCTTATCGCTGTCTATAAGTGCCGACTGCTGGTCAAAATATCCCACCAGCAGATTGCTGCCGAGCTGGCTTGTGCCCTTTATTGGCGGAACAAGTCCTGCCACAGTCTTTAGAAATGTTGATTTTCCTATGCCATTGTCACCAATTACGGCAATCTTCTGACCACGCCTTATACGAAGCGACAGCTCAAGCAGTGCCCTGCCGTCATATCCAATTTTTAATTCCTTCGCCTCATAAACCCATTTACCGCCCGAAAACTGTGGCTCGATATTGCCTGTAAAAATATGAGCTTCATCTTCAACCGGCTTTTCTATCAGCTTCATGCGTGCCAGCATGGTCTTGCGTGAGCGCGCAAACGCAGCTTTCTTAGGCTTATGCTTGAATTTCTCGATAAGCTCATTATTGTGCGCAATCTCCGCCTGCTGGCGCTCGTACGCTTTGCGCTGTATCTGCAGATTTTTAAGCTTCTGCTGCCTGTACTGCGTGTAGTTGCCGGCATATCGGTGCAGACTGCCATTTTCAAGCTCATAAACTGCACCTGCAACCGCATCAAGAAATGCCCTGTCATGGGACACCATAACTACAGCCTTGGGATAGTTAATCAGATAATCCTCCAGCCACTCCACTGTTTTCATGTCCAGATGATTAGTCGGCTCATCCAAGAGCAAAAGATCAGGCTTCTTTAAAAGCAGCTTTATCAGAGAAATCTTCGTCTGTTCTCCTCCAGAAAAACTGCCGAGTGTACGGCTTTTTTCTTCTTTTTCAAAGCCAAAGCCTGTAAACAGCCTGTCGTACTCCATCTCGTAGTCAAACCGCTCTTTGGAATATGTATCCCTGTCCGGACAGCTCTCAAGAAGTATTTCCTCGATTGTCTTGTCCTGATTGGAGGAATCAACCTGACGGAGCATTCCGATTGTGATATTTCGCGAGGTTACGATTCCAAGACTATTTTTGCAGGCAGTCTCTTTGCCATGTGCTCCTGACGACATACCGCGATGGTCATCGCGGTCAAGCTGCATCTCTCCTGCAAGAAGCCGAAGCAATGTGGTCTTTCCTGCTCCGTTTTTGCCGACAACAGCTATTTTTTCTTTTTCCTTTATATAAAAATCAATATGGGACAGAATCGTCTGACCTCCTGCCGAAACTGTCCCATCCTTAATCTGGTATAACATATCTAATTAATATCCTTCAAGCTGTCCAAAAGTTCGAGATCCGACTGTAAAACCCTGATATTGGACGTAACCGGCTCCTGTCCCGGCTTTGTAACTGTGATTTCAATAACAGAGTCTGCCGGAATGCCGCTGCCGAATGCATACTGTAAAAAGGATACAAACTTTGGGTGGTTTGCTGTAAATGTATTTTTTGCTTTCATCATTTTCATTATGCTTGCTGGGTTCATGTATTTTCTCCAATCTTATCTATATGATATCTCTTTCGACGCACATATCTTTACGTTCGTTATATTATACCATGAGTCAATTCTATAATCTATCATTTTAGAATTATTTAATCAACAATCATTTAGTTATTTTCTGCATTTTTCTGCTGATATACTGCATAGGTGCCACAATATTTCCTAAATAAAAAATATGCTGTACCTCATATTTCAATATACTAAAAACAGATGACCTACATAACATATATGTAAGCCATCTGCTCTGATGCTAAAACTAATTAAATTGTTTACTCCTTCACGCCTCCAAGTGTGACACCGGCAATAATATATTTTGATAAGAGAAGATATACAACAATAATAGGCACGATAGCTACTGTTATCATCATATAGATTTTTCCCATATCGAAATTCATATAGTCCGCTCCTCGAAGTGTGGCAATCAAAATTGGTACTGTCATCTTGTTCTTTGACTGGATGACCAGGGCTGGTGTGAAGTAGTTGTTCCATGAACCTACAAATGTGAAAATTGCCTGTACTGCAATTGCAGGTTTCATGATCGGCAATACTATATGGTTGAATGTCTTAAACTCATTCGAACCATCAATTCGTGCAGCTTCTACAAGTGATAGAGGAAGTGATGACTGTAGATAGCTGTACATGAAATAGAATACCGCCGGCGATGCTATTGATGGAATGATAAGTGGAGTCCACGAATCATACATTCCCATATTTGTTATTAAACGCAGGAAGCCCATCGCAGTAACCTGTGTCGGCATAACCAGTATCGCCATGATAAATGTAAATGCAACTTTCTTTAATTTGAAATCGTAAGCATAAAGTCCATATGCTGTAAGCGATGAAAAATATGTACATAAAGCTGCACATGAGCCCGATATAATAAGGCTGTTTACTATTCCCTTAAACATAGGGAAGGTTCCGTCATTAGCTACAGATTTCAGATTATCTAGGAAATGCCCGCCCGGGATAAATGAGAAGCCCTTCTGTAGCTGTGCATGCGACCTTGTCGCATTGATTATAAGTATTACAAAGAAGAACAGGCATAAAAATGATAATAATATCAAAACTATATGCGCTATAACACTGCGGACATTAATTTTATGTTTTGGTTTCATTATTTAGCCGCCTCCTTTTTCTTTCTTCTAGCTTGTTTTGCAGCTCGCTTTGCTGCTGCCTTTGATCCGTCAGGATCGCTGTCATTTGTCATTCTGTATACGATGAAGCACAGAATTGCGCTGACTATAAACAGATATACTGACAATGTTCCGGCCATACCATAGTTCTTACTCTTTGAATCTCTGCAATGCATTACATCCATCCAGATCTGCCGCCTCAAATACTTCTGTACTGATACCCATGACTGCTGCCATGAGCATAATAGTCGTATTACCGAACCACATAAGGAAGTTCATGAAGCCGATGAGCGATCCTCATGTCCCGGATTGTGTGTAAACTTGACAAGCGGAAGTCCTCCACCGTTATCAACCTGTGCTGAGAGCATGAATCTGATCTTTTCAACAGCCATCTCAGGTGCAAGGTGTATAACACCCTGAATATCCTGGACTGTATCACGGTATCCGTATCCGTTTCTGAGTCCACAGTATGTAAATGATGCAGCCCTTGACCAGATAAATGTCATGAAACAGTTATATGCGTTCCATGTATTGATCATTGTGTTGAACTCATCACTTGGTGTATTAATCTGGAAATGTGATAACTGTCCATGCCAATATGCGATAAGCTCCTCAAGTTCTTTGTCGCAGACAGCTTTTGTATCCGTGTAAGAAGAAACAATCTTTCCTGCTGTCTCATTATCTATCATTCCAACTAAGAATGCTATTGTCTTTGTCTCGCCCGGTGCCAGCTCCAATACTGTTGTGATTGCTCCACAGCTATTCTCGTTGTAGTTGCCGTGGTTGTTAAGCTTTCCGCTCTCTACTCCGACAGGATTGCCATATCTGTGATATTCTCCGAGAAATTCTCCCCTGTCACCGCACCAGCTGTCAACAGGTGCTCCTGCTAGTCCGATAAATCTGTTTACCACATCCTTGTTGTCAATTTCCTTGCCATCCTCGATGCGGTCAAGATTGGCATGGATCATCTGACGCACTCTGTTCTCCACAAATACTGTCTTTGTAATATACTGTGAATACTGCAGATTCACCTGATCCTGCTCATAGTTGCTGTTGTTTGTAAACTCAGCGTAGCCTGTAATATTAAGGCTTCTTGCCTTATCAGAATTATTTGTCACGCTCAAATTCCACACTTCGTATGTCTTGTTCAACGGAACGTAATATCTTACTTCTGAATGAATACCGCTGTAATCAGCCATCATCTTTGTGTATGCTGTTCCATGATGACACTCACTCTTGTATTCATTCAAATCCTTTCCTACAGGCTGCCACTAAGCTGACCAGTAATCCTTGCTCTCGTTGTCTCTGATATAAATATATCTGCCAGGCTCATCGAACTGATTAAACACATATCTCAAAAGCCTTCCGTTTGCACCTGACTTTGCAAAGCTGTATCCACCTGCATTATTGGAAACAATTATACTTATTTGCTATCTCGCATCATGTTACTGTCCACACCTTTCAGCGTAACACGTAACCATAGTATTACTATAACGATTAAGTACCCTTAAAATATACAAAAAAAAGCACAAAAACATCAAATTCATGACATTTTAATTTTCCTGTAATTTCCGCAATTCCCTCGGTGTCATGCCAAACTGCGCCTTAAACATCCGGCTGAACACCTTATAATTCGTAAATCCATTGTGCTCCAGTATGTCCGTGATGGAATCCTCAGTTGCCAGAAGCTCCTCATGTATGTGATTGATTCTTACCTGATTGACATACTCAAGAAATGTAACTCCCATGCATTTTTTGAACATACGGCAGAAATAATCCTGATTGAGTGAAGCTATGTCTGCCGCCTCCTTTAATGCTATTGGCTCCTGATAGTTTTTCGCCACATATCTAAGGACATCCTTAAGGCGCGCTATCTGTCTGGATTCTTTTCCCGCATTCACCTCTTTGTACGAATAATTTGTAAACAAAATATATAAGAATTCGTTCACTTTTGCCATAAGCCGAAGCTCATAGCCTTTGCCCTTTTTCCGGTATATATGCGCTATCGACTTAAGAAGAGACTTCATCTGCTCATATTTTCTGCTGCCATGCTCGGTCTCATAGCACTCCCGGAACCTTATTTGTCCGTAATCGTCTATGTAGCTGTCCAGATATGCATACGGTATCTGCACCAGAAGCACCCTGACTCTTTCATAGCTTTGCGTGCCATGTATCTTATTTGAGTTTATGACAAAAAATTCATTTTCTTGCAATGTATATTCATTTTCACCGCAGACAACCTGCAGTGAGCCGGAAACTACATAGATTATCTCTATATGGTCATGCCAGTGCCTCGGTGAAAACTGCCTGTAGTCCTCGTATCTGTCGCAGTAGATCGGAAGATGTGGTATTGATCTGACGTTTTCGTGTGTGTATTGCTGCATAATTTTCTCCATAACTTACTAAATCAAACTTCGTATTTAATGTTTAATGCTATATTAGCCTGAGCCTATCCAATTATTCCGAAGAAAACAATATTCATAGTTTGAAATTCTACCTTCAAAATATACTCCTCTCACGCAAAAAGTCAATATCGACCTAAAATAATGTCAGTATCACAATTGTATATATCGCTTTTATAATTTACAATCATCTTGTACGAAAAGAACAAGCTCCCGACATATTAATGTATGGGAAGCTCTTTAAATAATAAAAATATAAGAAAGGTAATCTGCTATGAACAAATGGTCACGATTCAAATTCACTCCTAATCTTCCACTTGGGGCAAATGGTGAAAGAGTTACAGGAAGCAAGGCTCACATAGAGCTTTCAAAGGAAGCTGCCAAGGAAGGCATGGTACTTCTCAAAAACGAAAACAACGTACTCCCTCTTGCAGCGGGTTCTAAGGTAGCCCTGTTTGGAAAGGGTACTTTCGACTATGTAAAGGGCGGTGGCGGAAGCGGTGATGTAACCGTTGCATATATCCGCAATCTCTACGAAGGACTTAAGCTTCAAAAAGATAAAATAAGCATATTTGAGGAGCTGTGCGACTACTACCGCAACGACATTAAAAAGCAGTATGCAGCCGGTGCTGTACCCGGCATGACTATAGAGCCTGATGTACCGGCTGAGCTTTTAAGCAAGGCACAGGCATATACCGACACTGCTATCATCTCAATCTGCCGCTACTCCGGAGAAGGCTGGGACAGAAAGAGTGTTATTGACCCAAACAACAAAGCTCTCTGGGACTACGAACGCGAGATGACGGAGAAGTCGGCAGAGCTTTTTAAGGATGGTGATTTCTGTCTTTCCGAAAAAGAAAAGGAGATGGTTGACACTGTAAAAGCCAGTTTCAAAAATGTAATCGTGATTTTAAATGTCGGTGGAATGGTTGATACATCTTGGTTTGCTTATGATGATCAGATTCAATCAGCACTGCTTGCCTTACAGGGTGGTATGGAAGGCGGGCTCGCTGCCGCTGAGCTTTTAGTAGGAGATGGCAATCCTTCCGGAAAAACTGTCGATACATTTGCCAAATCACTCGACGACTATCCGTCTACTTACAATTTCCATGAGTCAAGAGACTATGTGGACTACACCGATGATATATATGTCGGATACCGCTATTTTGAGACAATTCCGGGAGCTGCCGAGAAGGTTGTATACCCATTTGGCTATGGACTCTCATACACCACATTTGATGTGGAGACTGTTTCTGCCGGCGTTGTGAATTCCAACTGCACGTCTGAGGCCAATAAGCTTTATGCAAAAGTCCGTGTGACAAATACAGGTAAATTCTCCGGAAAAGAGGTTGTTCAGGTATACATTGCAAAACCACAAGGAAAGCTTGGCAAGCCTGCAAAGGAGCTCGCAGCCTTTGAAAAGACAAGAGAACTGCAGCCGGGTGAATCACAGCTTATGATCCTCACATGGGAAATAAACGATATGGCATCATATGATGACCTTGGAAAGGTTAAAAAATCTGCATATGTGCTTGAAGCCGGTTCATATGATATATACGTTGGAACGAGCGTCCGTGACGTGACAAAAGCTGATTACTCATATATATTAAATCATGATGTAATTACCGAGCAGCTTTCAGCAAAGCTGGTTCCTACAAGTCTGCCAAAGAGAATGCTCGCTGACGGAAGCTATGAAGCTCTGCCTCAAAGTGAGCCTGTGGACACCGACTACTCAGCTATTGGCAACATTGACCCTTCCCTGACAGAGGGTGTTGCTCCCGGTCAGAGAGCCATCCCATACTTCCGCTTTGCCGATGGCATGGCTAAAAACGGCAGGCACGACATCATGGATGTTGTGGAAGGACGTATCACGCTTGATGAATTTGTATCAGAGCTTTCCATCGATGATCTCATTCATCTGCTCGGCGGACAGCCAAATACAGGTGTTGCAAATACCTTCGGTATCGGAAATATGCCTGAATACGGTATTCCTTCTGTCATGACAGCAGATGGTCCTGCCGGAGTGCGCATAGCACCTGAGGTCGGTATATACACCACTGTGTTTCCATGCTCCACACTGCTCGCATGCACATGGAACCCGGATGTTTTAGAGGCTGTAGGACGCGCCGGCGGTGAAGAATTAAAGGAAAACAACCTTGCACTGTGGCTCACCCCTGCCATCTGTATTCACAGAAGTCCTCTCTGCGGACGTAACTTCGAGTACTACTCAGAGGATCCATTCGTCACCGGAAAGCTCGCAGGTGCCATGGTACGCGGAATCCAGTCCAACAATGTCGGTGCCACACTCAAGCACTTTGCCTTGAACAACAAGGAAACCAACCGCAAAAACAGCGATTCACGCGTTTCAGAAAGAGCTGCCAGAGAAATCTATCTGAAGGCATTTGAGATGATTGTAAAGAATGATAATCCATGGGCTATTATGTCCTCTTACAATATGATAAACGGCTACAGAGCCTCTGAAAGCGAGGACCTTTTGACAGGAATACTGCGTGATGAGTGGGGCTATGAAGGAATGGTCACAACCGACTGGTGGACCTGTGGCGAGCATTACAAGGAGACAAAAGCCGGAAATGATCTTAAGATGGGAAATGGATATCCTGATCGTGTAAAGAAGGCTTATGATAAGGGTGCCATCTCTCGTAGTGAGATGGAGACCTCTGTAAAGCGTATATTAGGATTAATATTAAAGCTTGATTAAATTTTACTCTGTTTTATGTAAACCACCCGGTTCATAATACCATATACTTATTATACAAAAACAAAAACGGACATGCAAAACTGCCATGTCCGTTTTTGGATTATATACAATTTAAACTATTACTTTCCATAAATATTGTACTCAGGCACATCCACGCCATCTGTTCCGGCATAGTATGACATCTCCACCTCGTTGAGTCCTTTTTTCTTGTCAAGGATCACATTGTACTGGGATGAATATATAGCATCTCCATTTTTATTAAATCTGTATTCAATATTCACTCCCTCTTTGCCTTTTAATGCCTTTCTTGGAATCTTTGAAAGGAAGATACGCTCACTGTCGGAAATCTTCTTCACCTCGACTGCATCCACCCATTTGAAAAATACTGGTGCCGCCACTCTTGTATCATCCATGCTATAACTGTCGTAATCATAGTAGGCTGTGTCATCATCTTCTGTATCCTTTAACACATGATAGCCCATCTGTATGCTGTCCACGCCATCAAGACCGGTATCATTGTTATTATATCTGCCTGTATCGTAAGGCGAATATACATATAAAAGTATAAGCTGTGAGCTCTTTACCTCATCTATGCTATCCCTGAATAAATGTGCAGCCTTTATATGAGATACATTGAGCTGTCTTAAGCTGTCATTCGTCTCACCTGCAAGCTGTCTTGCATACATGGTGACCATACCCTTATTTTCCATAAAGTCTGCATCTGCTGCAAGCGCCGGAGATGCATCCGTGGAAAGTGACATCAGATATTTGTAGTCTGTATCCTCCATACATACTGTATTGTACCTTGCAACCAAATAATCAGGCCTTGCAAATGCAAGCACAAGATAACATACCCCGATTACTATTATTCCGTACCGAAATAGCGAAAAAGCAGGCTTACATATAGATAAAATCACTCCGAGCATAAACAGCGCTATCACTCCAAGTGCCCATAACACACAAAGCCTGGTGGCTGTCAGCCCGTACTCTGACACATACAGTCCCATACGATATGCGCTTGACGCAATCATGATATATGTGCACAGTGTTATTAAAATTAAAAATGCATTTAATATTTTATTTTTCCTGAACAATCCACTTCCGAGCAATACGATAACCACATTCAGTATACACACAAAAAGCAGCTGGAAAAAGCCTTCTCTCGCATACCTGGCGTAGGTATAGCCACTTGGAAGCTGCATAAGTCCCCCGAACAGATACACAATCTGTATAAAACAGAAAAATACATATACCACTGATATAGTTGCAGCTACAGTGATACCGATTGCAGCCGGAAATGCCGGAGTCTCAACCGGTGCATCCGATATACGTTTCTTGCTCAGATACTTTATACCACAGTACGATGAGAAAAGCGCAAATACAAAAAGAAATACAACCTTGCTCACTGTAAAGAAATTGATATCAGCAAATATTTTCTTTATTACTGAGGCAAAAACAGCATCCGCAGAGCACAGCAGCACCACTATCAGTACAACCAGCGGAAATGCAATTGCTATTCCGATAAACACATAAAGCATTCTGTGTTTTTTCACATGCCTCTCTCCGCCAGTTGCATTTGCACTGTCACCGACCGTACTTTCACTGCCCATATTGTCACTATCCATGCGTTCATTTCTCATATAGTCAGCAATATCCATAAACGGCTCAGCTATACATCCAATCGCTCCAAACACTGCCTGAAATGCCGCAGCGATATACTTTATGAGCCCCCACTGTCTGTCATTGCAGAAATTGTGAAGTAGCATAAAAACAAGAAACACAAGTATCCAGCAAAAATTAAATCCTTGTATAATTTTATTGCCGGTCAATCCTGATGATAGGCCTGTGAGTATCATCATCACACTGTACCATATAGTGAGCGGCTTTGCCTCTATATTAAGTATCTGCATACAATACAGGCTGTATACTCCTGTGACGATTGCAAACAACGTAACAAGTATTCCACCTGTATTCTCGTACAGGGAAATGGTGTACAGCAGCGCATATATTATCGTAGGTATACATAGTCTGCCAAAGAAATCCGCGTTTCTCCTGCTTTTCTCACGCCGTCTTTGCTCCGCTTCCTGCTGCATATTCTGCAGTTCGATACCTGACATTCCCATATGTGGCTGTGAAGTCTGTGGCGTGTTCTGTGAAAACTGTTGTGGATTCATGCCCCCGATATTATTATTGTCCATAGCTACCTCCTTACTATCTATGTAGTTATTTTCTCATATTATTCACTTACCGGCAAGCTAATTGTACTACACAGTTTTTGGTTTTGCAATATTTTTTTATCGTGTTACGATAAATCTATTTTAATTGCTACAATTAAGCTGCTACAATTGAGGTGCTAAAATGAGATTTTTCGACGACATTTAGAATTACTGAAAAAAAACAAAAAATCGCAGATACCATATTATGATATCTGCGACTATACTTATCTTATTTTCTCCTAAAGACACTCCAATGGATATTGACTTAATTCAGTCATAGAGTTTTATTTTAAACTACTGCTGCACATTAAACGCTTTAATTCCCGGATAAACTGCGCTCTTTCCCAGTTCCTCTTCAATTCTTAAAAGCTGGTTATACTTTGCAACACGCTCTGAGCGCGAAGGTGCACCTGTCTTTATCTGGCATGTGTTGAGTGCCACCGCAAGGTCTGCAATTGTTGTGTCGGCAGTCTCACCTGAGCGGTGTGAGCTGATTGCTGTATAGCCTGCCTTGTGTGCCATCTTGATAGCCTCAAGAGTCTCTGATACGGAACCAATCTGGTTTAATTTAATCAGGATTGCATTTCCTGCTCCAAGGCTTATTCCCTTCGCAAGTCTCTCAGTGTTTGTTACGAACAGGTCATCTCCCACAAGCTGTACCCTATCGCCCAGACGCGCAGTAAGCTTCTGCCAGCCTTCCCAGTCCTCCTCATCAAGACCATCCTCGATTGATATAATAGGATATTTGTCACAAAGCTTTGCCCAGTGCTCTATAAGCTCCTCTGAGGTATACTCTGTGCCGGCCTTTGGCAGCTTGTAAAAGCCCTTGCCCTTTTCACTCTTCCACTCTGATGATGCGGCATCCATGGCAATCTTGAAATCCTTGCCCGGCTCATAGCCTGCCTTCTTTACAGCTTCAAGAATTGTCTCGATAGCCTCCTCGTCAGATTTGAGTGCCGGTGCAAATCCACCCTCGTCACCGACTGACGTGGCAAGACCGCGCTCCTTTAATATGGCTGCAAGTGCATGAAATACCTCCGCACACCATCTGAGACATTCCTTGAAGGAAGGCGCACCTACCGGCATAATCATAAACTCCTGCACGTCAAGTCCTGATGAGAGTGCATGACATCCACCGTTTACAATGTTCATCATAGGTACAGGAAGTCTGTTTCCCGAGATACCACCTAAAAATCTATAGAGAGGAATATCAAGTGATACAGTTGCCGCCCTCGCACACGCAATTGATACAGCAAGAATGGCATTAGCTCCAAGCTTAGACTTGTCCTTTGTGCCATCTGCCTCTATCATAGCCGCATCTATTGCATAGATATCACTTGCGTCCATACCTGTCAATGTGTCGTTGATTACAGTATTTATATTTTCTACTGCCCCGGTAACACCCTTGCCCAGATATCTGCTCTTGTCTCCGTCACGAAGCTCAAGTGCCTCGAACTCTCCCGTAGAAGCTCCTGATGGTGCTGTGCCTCTTGCAACAGTTCCGTCAACCAGATAAACCTCTGCCTCAACTGTAGGATTTCCTCTGGAATCAAGTATTTCTCTGCCCACTACCTTTTCGATTTCTAAATAATTCATTATGAACCTCCTTATGTTTTTCTGATTCAATTTTATCCTACAATGCAGTTTCTCTATATCATGATTGTAGGATTGAATGCAAGCATGCATCGATGATACCTTTTGACCCTTTAATCATAAAAATACATATGTGAAAGCCTGCCGCATATGCATATATTTATAAATAAAGAAAAATGCTACACAGTTAGTTTAATCTAACTAATGTAGCATTTCAATAGTTCATAATGATAATATTTCCCAATTATAGAAATATTATGTTCTAACATATCATTTTAAATCTATACATTCTCAATCATTGCTTATATATATTACCTCTTTAACAGCAACTATCTCTCTGCCTCAATCTCACGCGCAACATACACGCCGCTTGCCGACGCATGTGAAAGTGAATGTGTCACACCGCTTCCGTCTCCGATGATGTAAAGTCCCTTATATTTGCTCTCAAGCTTATCGTTAAGCTCTACCTCCATGTTGTAGAACTTGACCTCTACGCCGTAAAGCAAGGTATCGTCATTTGCAGTTCCCGGTGCTATCTTGTCGAGCGCGTAAATCATCTCAATGATTCCGTCCAGGATTCTCTTTGGAAGCACTAGGCTTAAGTCTCCCGGTGTAGCTGAAAGTGTAGGCGTAACGAGTCCTTCCTCAATACGCTTCTCATTGCTTCGACGCCCTCTCACAAGATCACCAAAGCGCTGTACAATTACACCGCCACCAAGCATATTTGAAAGGCGCGCGATGCTCTCACCATATCCGTTGCTATCCTTGAATGGCTCTGAAAAATGCTTCGCAACAAGAAGAGCAAAGTTCGTATTTTCAGTCTGCTTGTCTGCTCCCTCGTAGCTGTGTCCGTTTACTGTTACGATGCCGTTTGTATTTTCATTTACCACGATGCCATGCGGATTCATGCAGAATGTACGCACATTATCCTCAAAAAGCTGTGTTCTGTATACAATCTTGCTCTCATACAGCTCATCTGTCAGATGTGAGAAAATCAGGGCCGGAAGCTCAACACGCACACCGATATCCACACGGTTTGACTTGGTTGGGATATCAAGGTCATTGCAGACCTTCTCCATCCACTTGCTTCCGCTTCTTCCAACTGAGATGATACAGTATCTGCTCTCATATGTGCTATCCGCTGTTTTTACTGCATATCCGGATACATTGTCTGTGTGAGCCTCTTGTAAACTGCAAGCATCAGCACCTGCCTTATTCTCATCATACAGTACCTCTACCGACTCAACAGGTGTATCGAAATAAAAATCCACCTTGTCCTTCAGATGTGCATACATATTTTCCAGAACAACATAGTTTATGTCAGTTCCGAGATGTCTGACCGATGCATCCAAAAGCTTGAGCTTATTCTGCATGCAGACCTTTTTGAGCTTTGTGCCGGCTGTAGAATAAAGCTTTGTGCCCTCACCGCCGTACTTCATATTAATCTCGTCAACATATTCCATCAGATCAATGGCCGGCTGCTTGCCGATATGCTCGTACAAGGTACCGCCAAAATCATTTGTGATATTATATTTTCCGTCTGAAAAAGCACCTGCTCCGCCAAAACCGCTCATAATAGAACAGCTCTTGCAGGAAATACAGCTCTTTATTTTCTTTCCGTCGATAGGACATTTTCTCTTAGCAAGCTCATGTCCTGCCTCAAAAACCGCTATTTTGCAGTCAGGATTCTTCCCGATAAGCTCATATGCTCCGAAGATACCTCCCGGTCCCGCTCCAATGATTATCACATCATAATTATTCATCTGTCAATTGCCTCCCATAATACGTTGCTGTTTGTACGCCCAAGGTGGCGCACGCCAATCACTTATGATACTATATTTTCTCCATTATCGCAAGAGCAATCTCTATATTCCAGCAAATCTCCCGGCTGACAGTCAAGTGCTTCACATAGCTTTGCAAGCGTGGATACCTTGATTGCCTTTGCCTTGCCGTTTTTTAAAATTGATATATTTGCCATGGTGATTCCCACACGCTGCGACAGCTCCGTAACACTCATCTTTCTCTTTGCAAGCATTACGTCTATGTTAAAAATAATCTCGCCTTCCATGTATCTCTCCCGCTCAAATAAAACTGTAGCGCACACGCTATATTGTCAAATCACTCTGCTCCTGCAGATCTGCGGCCTTTACCACAAGATGTGACAAAACCGCCGCCACGACCGATACCACAACACAGGCAAACACTATGAACACAAGAGCCAGTATCACCCCCGGATGATTCACATATATCCTCCACATGCAGACATTCACAACAAAAAAATACAATGCATCAAACAGAATTATTTTCGATGCCAGCTTTATATGTCTTGCATTCTCCAAGGAAAACGACCTGTCTTTTCCGATATTTACAGCTACGCACCAGCCCAGATACAATATAACATAGCACGGAATTGCACTGATGATAAACAGAACAAGCCATGGTATATACATATCAGAAATCTGCGGATCAGACGCAATAAGCACATGCCCTATCCATGGTATGGCAACCGCACAGACCACTAATCCGCAAAGTGCTATCGCTATTATTACTATCTTTAACCATTTTTCAAGTTCTTTTTGTCTCATTTATTCACCTTGCTTCTCTTTGAGAAGTCCATACTCTGCAAGAAGCTTTTTTTGATACTCCTTATCCTTTGAAGCTTTCTGCAATTCATCATATTTGCCTTCGGACAATAAAATCTGATTTAGCTGGTTAATCAATTCTATTCCTTGTTCTAATCCTTGTTCTAAGCCTTGTTCTAAGCCTTGTTCTAAGCCTTGCTTTATTCCTTGTTCTAAGCCTTCCTCGATAGCATCAGCTCTTTCAAGCTCAAGCTGCCTGTCAAATTCATAATTTAACTGCATACTCTTCGTCACCTCACTTCTGTAAGTCTTTAGAAACTCCTTCAGAATATCATTGTCAATACAATAGTCTATAGCCTTCTCAATATCTATAGCAAGATCATCAAATGCCCCGTCTGCATGATACTCTCTGACCTTATTTACAAATGTCATATAATCATTCAGCCAGCCACAGGACTCCATAATAGCCTTGTTCTTTCCGTCGTTTATATTGTACACCTTACATTTAAGCTCAAGATTCGGCTCGTCGGTCGGCTTCTCAAACGCATCGGACAGCTTAAGCTCCTGAACCTCCGGCTGTTCCTCCTCACCATTGTAAAACACAACGAAATGTGGTGTCGGTATCTTTACCAGTCTTCTGCCATAGATGTTCTTGCCCTTTTTTGTTCCTTTTTTCTTGTCGCTGAGCATATCTGACAATATCACACTGAAATAAATAAGACTTCTCACTGGCATATTCGGACAAACTGTGGACTGATGCTCATATATGCTCAATCTCGCATCCACGATAAACGATGCATCATTTCTGACCGAAAGTGAAATGCCGCCATCGTGAATCACTATCTCAACATCCTCCGGATTGTCATAGCTAGACCCATTCATTGCGTTATACAGCTGTAAGGCTCTTTCCTTATCCTGCATCAGCATACTGAAAACATCACTTTTGTACTCTCTGTTACCACTCATATAAAATCCTCCTTCATTTGAAAACACAAAAGCAGGAAATATCTGTGTGGTAAAACCCCTCTTATCCTGCTTTAAATAAAATAATGAAACATTTAAAAGCAAGAATTTCAGGGAATATGAAAAATAATTAAGGTATTGAAGACCCTGCACGCCCTTATCGCCGGACGACATCTTATTATGCCTCACATATTTACAGAGCATATAGTCATATCTGTAATTAATGTGCCAACGACCGTACAGGTTGCTATAGAAAAACTGCTTTGATTATATTCTAACATATGTGGATAAAAAAACAACCAAAAAAAATACGCAACAGAAAAGTCTGTTACGTATTTTGACTTTTTTTATTAAAAACATAATAATCTGATGAAAGCAGCTACTATAAGTATTAATGCTAATGCTTTTTCTGCAATATATGACCTTGCATCCGGTACATAGGTTTTCTGCCAGATTGAGTATGCACATCCACACCCCACTACAAACATGCAATATAGCTTAAACGACTGTGAATTCATATAATCGGTGAAAAACATTATAATAATCCATACTATTAAAAAAAGCATTAAAACTAAGTACTTTAAAAATAATTGAATCTTCTTCATGGCAAATCCCCCCTTAAAATATACAACTTCATCATTATGCTTCCATAGATAGCTTCATGGCTTCCTTCACTTATATAGACGCAATCCACGCTTATATATTACAATAACCAAGAAATTTTTTCAATCTCTACTTTATCACCACCGCAATTACATAATCCTCAAGCTTACGAAACACTACCCTTTTTTCATAAGCCTCCATAGTCTCATCATCCAGCTCCCCTGAAAAGCCTGTACCGACGAGCTTCATTATCGCCTCATACTGTGTCCAGTATTTTGTAAGCTCAATCTGAAATGCTTCAGATTCATTCTCAAAGCCTTCGAGTCTGTCAAGCTGCTCTTTTCGCATTATACGCTTTGCCACCTTGAAGCTCATGCGTTTTGTCTGCTCTATGTCCACGCCAACAGGTCTGTCTGATATTGCAAGCACCACATATGGGCCGCTGTGTGCCAGATTAAAAAAAGCTGCGCTCTCATTCTTATATCCTGCTGCTATTTCCGGCTTACCATGCTCATTTCTGACAAGCTGTTCATCCGATGATATCCCCAGATATTTGTAGAGCATGTATCCCGCCAAAAGCTCCTGATTTGCTGTGCCACACAGCCTGTTGCTGCCTGTTTTTACACCTTTTTCTGAAATAGTTGTGTATTTATCCACATAATAGGCAGACACATGTGGAATTATCTCCTTCTGCCGGCCTGCGATGGAATCCGTTTTTTCTAAAAAGATCTGACAGTTATTGTTTATTTTCCATACCATCCCAAGTCACCTTTCATTAAGGGCAAAATACCTTTTGACCCTCATATCATATTATAAATTACCCATATGATATCTGCAGCTTATGCTAATTATCCCTACGATATCTGCAGCTCATACAGCTTCCTGTATATGCCATCCTGCTCCAGAAGCTCCCTGTGCGTACCGCGCTCACATATACGACCCTTGTGCATGACCATGATGCAGTCAGCATGCTGGATAGTGGACAGACGGTGCGCAACCATGATTGTTGTCCTGCCGTCCATGAGCTTTTCAAGCGCCTCCTGTATGAGAATTTCTGTCTCTGTATCTATGTTGGCGGTTGCCTCGTCCATGACCAGTATGCTCGGATTGTGGGCAAGTGTCCTTGCGAAGGACAATAGCTGACGCTCTCCTGCCGAGAAGGTCGCACCACGCTCCGTGACCGGCTCGTGATAGCCCTGTGGAAGCTTTTCGATAAAGTGTGAGGCGTTTACATATTCTGCTGCTTCTTTGACCTGCTCATCCGTAATGTCATTGTCATTTAATCGAATATTGTACGCCACATCCCCCTCGAATATAAACACATCCTGCTGCATCTGACCGATTGCACTGCGAAGCTGCTTTTTGCTAAGCTGTCTGATATCGATGCCATCAATGTAGATATGTCCCTTTTGTATATCATAATACCTGCCTATAAGATTTAAAATGGATGATTTTCCTGCTCCGGTTGCGCCGACAAAGGCCACCTTCTCACCCGGATTAATGACAAATGAGACATCCTTAAGCACATAGTTTTCGCCGTCGTAGGCAAACCAGACATGGTCAAATTCAATTTTTCCGGTGATTTTATCCGGCTGCTTTGGATTTTCGACCTCAGGAATAAATTCATCCTCATCCATAACCGTAAATATCTTCTCTGCTGATGCAATTGATGACTGCAGTGTTGAAAACTGCTCTGCAAGCTCCTGTATCGGGTCGAAAAATGACCTGATGTAATTCGAGAAAATATACAGAGTGCCGACCGAAATAATCTCATCAAACACATTTCTGCTTCCAAACCACAGCACTATCATCAGCGACAAAATGCTCAGAATATAGATAAGCGGACGGAACACCGCATACATAAGCATCTCTCTGTAAAAAGCCTTGTAGAGCTTTGTATTTTTATCATGAAATTCCTCGAACTTGCGCTCCTGTCTGCCAAATATCTGTATAATTTTCATCCCCGAAAGATGCTCAGACAAAAATGTATTGATGTCCGTCAGGCGCGTACGGTATAGCCTGTAAATATTTCTGGCAATTTTCTGGCACAGCACTGTAAGACCAATTACAAGCGGCATCAGCACAAATGATATCGCAGCAAGCCTCACATCAAGCACGAGCATAACGCCTGCAAGTCCCACTATTTTTACAATATTTCTGAAAAGCTGTACGAGAATGCCCGAATACATCTCATTGAGAGCCTCAACATCATTTGTCACACGGGTTACAAGCTTTCCAACCGGCGTGATATCAAAATACCTGCTGCCAAGAGACTGGATATGTCTGTAGAGGTCTTTTCTCATCTGAAGAATGATATTCTGGCCTGTTTTCTGCAGTATCCAGGTCTGAGCGATGTTGAATGCAAAGCTTAAGGCAAGTACAACCGCATATTTGATAGCTGTGGCAATTATTACATCATAATCCCCATTTGCTCCAAAAGTATCAATTGCATCTCCCACCAGCATCGGCCTGTAAAGGTCAAAGGCTGTCAGTCCCAGCACCAGCAGAAGGGCAAAAATCACCCAGTGGGCATACGGCTTCATGTAGGCTATGAGGCGCATTGTGGAGCTTTTTTTATTCATTTCTTTTTTACTTATATTTTTACTCGAATTCATACTATAATCTTCTCTGTTATTTCGTAACTATTCATCGTCAAATCTGCATAGCAACGCTTTTCAAGCACTTTAACTGCCAAGCTCACTCTCAAGCTGCTGCTTATGGCTGATATCAGCGTAAAAACCGCCAAGCTCAAGCAGCTCTTCAGGAGTGCCATACTCTGTCAGTTTTCCGTCAGAAAGCACTGCCACATGGTCAGCCTTCTGCAGTGTGGAAATCCTGTGGGCAATCACTATGGTTGTCTTGCCCTGTCTGGTTTCCATGAGGTTTTCAAGTATCTGCTCCTCTGTATCGGTATCGACAGCAGAAAGTGAATCATCCAGTATGAGGATTGCAGAATCCTTTAAAAGTGCTCTGGCTATCGAGCTTCGCTGCTTCTGGCCTCCCGAAAGTGTCACTCCGCGCTCTCCAACCATGGTCTTGTACTCATCCGGAAAGCCCATGATATTATCGTGTATACACGCGTCCTTTGCAGCCTGTTTTACCGCATCAAGAATTGCCGGGTTGTCGGCAATCCTGTCCTCAAGACCAAATGCTATATTCTCCTCGAGTGTGTCGGAAAACAGGAAATTCTCCTGTGGCACATATGAGATGTCACGGTGTAAAACCGCCAGCGGATAGTCTGTTATCGGGCGGCCATCCAAAAGTATCATGCCGTTTTCACAGTCATAGACTCTAAGCAAAAGGTCGGCAAGTGATGATTTTCCGCTTCCGGTACGTCCTAAGATACCAAGCATCTCGCCCTGCTTCACATGTATGCTCACGTCTGAAAGCACCGGCTTGGTGCCGTCAGGGTATGTGAAGCTGAGGTGGCTAAGCTGTATATCACCATGTATTTGTATTTTATCATAAATACCCTCAGCTAAATTATCTGTATTTCTGCCTGCCATGCCATCATTTTCTATTACATTTTCCGGTGGCACCATATCGACAATATCAGGCTTTTCCTCGAAAATAGTCCGAATTCTGCCCCATGCCGCAGCCGCCTGGGAAAATGTGTTGATGCAGTCGCCTGCCGCAATCATAGGCCACACAAGCATATCAATGTATGAGTTGAATGCCACGAACTGACCTATCGAAACCTGTCCGTCAAGCACCATCCTGCCACCTGCAAGGAGTGTCACTATCACGCTTATTCCGATTACGGCATCCAGCGTCGGGCCAAAGACAGCGCGAAGCTTTACCACGGCAAGATTTTTCTCCCTGCTGTTCTCGCAAGCCTTTTCAAACTGCTTAAAGTCCTCTTCCTCCTGCGCAAATGCCTTGACCACGCGGATACCGGCAATGCTCTCCTGCACCTTGTCAGAAAGATAGGAGAAAGCATCCTGCCTTTTCACCTGACGTTTCTTTGACTCTATTCCATAAAAATAGCAGCCGATTGCAATGAAAATAAGTGGAATAAAAGCAAATAATGTCAGCTTAAAATCCACGTATACTACCATTTTGACAAGCACCATCACCGTCATGATTACCGCGTCAAACACGGTGATGACAGCCATTCCGGTTCCCATCCTGACAGCCTGTAAATCGTTAGTGAAATATGCCATAAGGTCTCCTGTCTTATGGCTGTTGTAATAGCGCGCCGAGAGTGTCTCCATATGCGAAAACATATCATCGCGCAGTCTGTATTCTATTCCTCTTGATGCTCCTATGATGAAATATCTCCATCCAAAGCGCCCCGCCATGATTATCAGGCCTGTTATCAATATCTTAAATATAATGCCGCCCACGCCCGCCATATCAAGCTTTCCTGCAGTGATTCCGTCGATTATCTCCCCAATAAACTGCGGAATGTACAGATTTGCAAGGTCTACTGCAAGGAGCACAAAAATGCCTATCGCATAATGCCATTTATATGCAAGCAGATATGGGCGCAGCGAGTATTTTTTATCGTTCATGTTATTCCTCCGTATTTTAAATGCCACTGTATAGCAAGCATGCTGGGTTAACCACGCTACATTCTGTATCTACCTCCACAAGTCTGCTACGAAATACGTGAGTGCCGCCCATGTATACACAGAATAGTATATGCCGTGCTCGTCCACTCCATCCTCAAGTATCTTCTTCGCCTGCGCCTTAGTCAGAAGGTCGAATCCGTCAAAGAGCTCGCCGCCCACTGCGCCCTCCTGCGACATTCCATTAAGGCTATCGCGGTTAAGTACAATCTTTACAAGGGCGTTGCTTTCATCTGTCATGCCCGGTGTACTGAAAAGACATGGATTGATTACAGATACCGTGTCTTTTTCTGTCACTTTAAGGCCGGTCTCCTCATGAAGCTCACGCATGGCGGTTTTTATAAGTGGCACTGTATTATCATTATCCCCGGTGCAATCCTCCGGTTCAATAAGTCCTGCAGGTACGCTGAGCAGATACTGACCTGTCGGATATCGGAACTCGCGGTTCATTAACAGACATGGCTCATGACCTGATTTCTCGTCATCATCTGACGGATTCCATATTACCACGCAGCTCACCGCATCCGGAAGCATTTTCTTGAACTCCTCTGTAGATTTGGCGGCTACAAGGTCTTCTTCATCTCTCCTTGTGGCATTATAATAATGCCTTCCCTCCCGGTACTGAAGGTCAAACACCTTTATAAATTTTGATTCAAATAAGCTTTTTATTTTCATAAATTTTTGTCTCTTTTCATTAAACCTTTAATGTGCTCAGATACTCCTTCTGCTGTGGCGTGATGCGATAGCTCTCACGCGCCTTTTGTATCGCCTTGTTGTGGCTCCAGCTATCCATAAGCCTTTCCTGCAGTATCGGCAACACTGCATCATACTGCTTTGCAAGTGCCGTAGCGATATACCATGCCTTCATCATGTTTACATAATACTCCTTGGAACGGATTTTTGCCACATCTAAAGCATATTTTATATCAAAATCCTCATCGAGATATAGGCGCATCAAAGTGCCAATGCCATACCTGACAGTGTAGGGCTTATCCGAATCCAGCCACTCATATACATGCAAAAGAAGCTCATTTTTGTGCTTTTTGAACACAGCCGGCACACCACTGTCGCATGTCGCCCAGTTGTCTATGTATGGCAGGAATGCTTCCAGATAAGCCAATGCCGTATCATAATCCTTCATCTGCATAACAAGAAACATATGCAGGTTATTTTCCTCATAGTAGTAATGTGGCAGAGTGTTTAGAAACTTTTCCACATTGTCACAGTCATTTTCATTCACTGTATTACAGACCCGTTTCTCTTTTTGAACCGACAAAAAGAGCCTGCTGCCATGAGCAAGCTCCTTTGCATACTTTCTAAGCACCGGGACTCTTATTCCTATTATGCGTTCTTTTTCAATATTGGGCATAAGCCTCGCATGAAATTCCCTGTAATTTTTATCCTGTAGCGCAAACAGATTCTCTAATTCTGCCAACAAATCTTTCCCTCCGTAATAACAGGATATCTGATAAGCAGCTTCTCATCAAGATTCTCCCTGTTCATGTCTACCGCTGTGATCTGGCTATTGTCATATGTGGTGTAATAGTAGATTCCCTTATCGCAGTTGCAGCATGAGGTATAGAGCGTAATCTCATATTTGCCCTCTGTCACCTCGCACAGACCTCTCTGCTGGTCCACAGAGCCTAATATGTGGAAGAACTGGCTCACACTTGCATTCTCACTGTCATCCGATTTGGAGTTTTGCTTTGTGAATGCCACACGTACAAAGCGTGACTGCGATGATAAATCTCCCGGCAGTCCCAGACCTCCCATTCCGCGGCTATATGCACTAAGCTCCACTCCCGGTGCAAATGTATTTTCAGGCTGCTTTGTGGATAAGCCTCTGTAATTATTGAGTGCAGCCATCTGATATGGGAATGGCGGATTGTTTGTGAGCACACCTACCGGATTGTCGTAAACATGCATACCGTCTGCCATCGACTCCACCACAATGCACTCATTTTTGTCGGCTATAATCCAGTGAAGCTGTGCAACCGGAAGCTGACTGCTAAATGGTGTATCTACCAGCAAAATACGATTTAATTTTTCCTTTGCATCCGCTACCGTAGCGCATAGTGACAGTATCCACGGTATAAACTCAAACTGTGCCACCTTTGTCTTTGCAATGCCGCATGTGCCATTCTCGCATGAGCTGTTTTCGTCTGCTGCCGCATACGCTGCATTTCCCACGAAATTCAATCCTGCCATACCGAGTCCCTTTTCATTTATAGCATCATAGTAAAGAGGATAGTCACCTGCCACATGTGCCATTCCAATGATTGCATAATGGTTTTCAAGCTTTCCTGCATGCCTGAAATCAAACACATAGTTTCGCGGTGTTACCGCAATCTCATCTCCATATGAAAATTCGTAATCGAGTGTTCTTCCAAAATAGAAATCCTTTGTTTTATAAGTTGCTGCTGTACACATAATTATGACCTCCTTGTTATGCTGCCATACTTAATCAGTATCCCTTAGATTGTAGAGTACTATACATCATATTTGCAATTATTTCAAGCAACACGCCCCTGAAGTATTTGAACAAAAAGGCAGCAGACGGTCTGATAACCGGCGGCTGCCTTAATAAGTGCTGTGCTATTCCTGTATTATGCCTGTTTATTGTCCTGCTCATTATCAAGTGCGATAAGCTTTGCAATGATTTCCTCGCATATCTGTGTAACATTCTTGCCATCTGTAGCAACTGTTACATCTGCCACCGCCTCATAGCGCTCCTTTCGCTTTTCCATAAGGCCACTGATATACTCAACATTCATGTTGCCGTTTAGTATCGGGCGCTCGTCACTATCCTTTACTCGCTCGTAGATAGTCTCAGGCTTTGCTGTAAGGAGAACTACACGGCCGTTTTTCTTCATATGATCTGCGTTTTCCTCTCTCATGACAACACCACCACCGCAGGAAACGATAGTCTGCTTTCTCTTCTGAAGCTCTATAAGTGTGTTGCTCTCTAAGTTTCTGAAATATGCCTCACCGAACTCATCAAATATTTCTGAAATTGACATGCCACGATTCTCAACAATCATCTGATCCATCTCGACACGGTCCATCTCTAGCTTATCCTTTAATTCTCCTGCTACAGTGCTTTTTCCTGCACCCATGAAACCGATCAGGAATATATTGTAATCGAAAAGGCTCTTTGCCTGGATACGACGGCTGTTCTTCATGATATACTTGAAAATATCAAGTATCTCTTCCTCAAATTCATTGTCGCCAAGCTTTGCCGCAAGTGCATCTGTCTGCTTTTTCTCCTGCTCCGGCTGTAAGATTGGGATTCCTGTTGCCTTCTTATATGATATAATCTCCTGAATGTGTGACATTCTGACCGCAAGCTGCTTAATTATTATATCGTCACATTCTCCAATCTTTGCGCGGATTTCCTCGATTTTGTCCATGGTGTGTCTCCTTACTTATGTGTGGTTTTCATATTGGATTTTGATATTTAGCGAAATATCGTCAAATTATAATTATTATAACTTCACGTTATAGTATTTCGCATTTTTGATAACCACAAATTTCTTAGTCATAGTATAACAAGACTTTACCAATTTATCAAGCAAAATATTTTAATGCTTTAAAGTGTTATTGTGTCAGATATGCATCCACAATATCAGACGACACATTTTTCTCAATCGATTCATATATCGGCTGACACTCCTTACGAATCTGCTCATGCACTTCATCGCTTAAGGTGATGATTTGTGTGCCGCTATCCTCGATAGTCTTTATCTTTGAGGCAATCCTCTCGTCAGACTGCTCTCTGGCGTACTGTTTCGCTGTCTCGGCTGCCTCACGGATAATCTGCTGCTGCTCATCTGTCAATTCTTTCATGAACTCCTCGCTTACTATGAGCGATATCAGATGTGGCAGATGATTTGTCTCCACTACATAATCCTGCTGCTCGTAGAGCTTATTGGATACGATTACCTCGTATGGGTTTTCCTGCGCATCTATAGTGCCCTGCTGTAAGCCGATATACACCTCCGAGAAAGTCATAGGTGTCGGGCTTGCTCCGAGCGCCTTCCAGTATGCCATATGGTAAGAGTTTTCCATGGTACGGATTTTCTGACCCTTAAAATCAGCAAGGCTTTCTATCTTTTTGTTTGTTGTCATGACACGGAAGCCCTGGTCTGCATATCCCAAAAGCTCGTAGCCGCCGTCATTGTAGACCTGCTGCATGAGCTTCATAAACTTTGGATTGTCCACATGCTCACGCACCTCATCAATGCTGTCAAAAAGTGCCGGCATATCAAATACTGCAGTATCCTTCATGAAAGTTACCTGCGGAGCAGTGTTCTGCACTACAAAAGGTATATCTCCATCCTTGCATGACTCGAGAAGCTCTCTGTCTCCGCCCAGTACACTGTTTGGATACACACTGATTTTCATTTTGCCATCGCTTAATCTTTCCACTTCATCGGCAAATTTCTCTGCATATATCTGTGTCACGGTGTCCTCAGGACTTGAGCTGCCTAGAGGCCATGCGTAGCGCTGTACCCCGGCATCCTTAGCTGCGTCCTGCGAGCCTTCACCAGCAGAGCCACCGCACGCGGCAAGTCCTGCTGTAAGCGAAAGTATCATCGTGACGGCTGCTGCTCTTCGCCACAATCTATATTTGCTATACGATTTACGCGGTTTATTATATTTACCAGCTTTTTTACATAAAAACAAGCCAAATCTACTCATATTTTTCTCCAATTACAACTGTGTGCCTAAATGTCCTACAATCATCATTAAATCTGCTTATACCTGTTATTACATATTTCTGTACCGAATAGTTACTATTTCTCTATAATAAGCACAGACTGATCGCCGGAATAAATGTAAGCAGCAAAAGTGCCAGCAGGAAATATCCTATCATAGGCGCCGCCTTCTTTGCTATCCGCATGACCGGAACATCCGTCAGTGAGCTTGCCACAAACAGGTTTACTCCTATAGGCGGTGTGACAAATCCGATTGCAAGGTTTACGATCATGACCACACCAAAGTGGATCGGGTTCATTCCGATGCTCTGCACGATAGGAAGCAGTATTGGGCTTAAAATAAGGATAGCCGGTGTGGTATCCATAACCATTCCTACGATAAGCAGGAAAATATTTATCACGATAAGAAGCACTATCTCATTTGTAAAATGTGCGAGTATCCATGCGCTGACTGTCTGTGGCACCTGCATGAGTGTGAGCACACGTGAAAACGCGGTCGATGCGGCAAGTATAAACAATATAGGTGCGTATGTCTTCATCGCCTCCACCATGATGCCCCATATCTCTTTTACCTTTATGGATTTGTAAATAAAAAGACTTACAAAAAGCGCATAAAATACTGAAATCACCGCAGCCTCTGTAGGCGAAGCTATACCGGCGTAAATGCATCCAAGTACTATAACCGGGCTCAAAAGTGCCCATATACTGTCCTTCAATATGCTAAAAAGCCCCTTGATTCTAAGCTCAGAGACCTTTGCATTTATCTTTTCCTTGTCCTCTCCATAGCGCTTACAGTGATAATATGCATAAAACATAAGAAGCGCTCCTATCAAAAGTCCCGGAATGATTCCTGCAAGAAAGAGATCACTGACCGACTCACCGGTTGCCATCGCATACATGATAAAAGGTATGCTTGGCGGTATGATGACTCCGAGTCCTCCCGCAACCGCAACAATTGCCGTTGAAAAATCCTTTTTGTAGCCCAGCTCCATAAGAAGCGGAATGGTCATACTTCCGACAGCCGCAACAGTTGCAGGCGCAGAGCCGGAAATCGCTCCATAGAACAAACAGGTGATGATAACCGCACATGGGATTCCTGCGGTTCTTTTTCCTATAAAATACACAAAAATATCAAACAATTTTTGTGAGATTTTGCCGTGTGCCATGACGATTCCGGCAAGCACAAACATAGGCACCGCTAAAAGCGGGAAGCTGTCTATACCACCGAGCATAGAGCGGATAACATAACTGGCACTGGCTGTAAAAGATGAGTCAAACGCGCCCGGCAGCACTGCCACTATTCCCAGGGAAATAGATACCGGAATAGCAATGACCAGACATATCACAAATAATATAAAAACTACTGCTGCTGACATCTATTTCTCCTTTCTCTTTTCAGCTTTACTATGAATTGCTTCAATATCCTCCACAAGCTCTTTCTCGCGGTAAGTGTCTTCGACAACGGCTTCCTCTATAACCGAGGCAATACTGCCCTCCTCAAGAGGCTTTTCATCTTTTTTCAGGACAATTTTCCACTCGCCAAACCATCTCTGCACGATGCGGAAGGCCGTGATTATAAAACATACAAACGGTGCAGCCTGCACATAGTACATAGGGATACCGCAGGCAGGACTTACCTGACCGCTTTCGATAGTGTTCTTTAAATATATGAACGAAAAAGGTATCAAATATACGAAAAACACAAACTCAACTGTCAGATTTAATACCTTCCAGAGTGATTTTCCTCTTCGTGGAAAAAGCTGTATAAACTGGTCTATCTTTATTGATATGCATTTACGTGTGCAAAGGCTGACACTCAAAAATGCTGACCAGATAAACAGGTATCTTGTGATTTCCTCAGACCATGAAAGCGACATGCCAAGAATATATCTTGAAAACACCTGAATACCCATGATAAGAGTCATCGCAATCAGGAAAATGACCATTAAAAATTCTTCAAGATATTCATCCAGATAGTGCAGTATTTTCTTCATGAAATGTCCCCTTTCCGTGAATAATTATACGTATTATTTTTACTGAATTATTGCTGTTTTTCCACGTAAATATTCACAATTTTATATATTACTATTTGTTATCATCTTCAAAAATGGCGTCACAGCACATAGTTTACAGATGCCGAGGCGCCATTTTATTTTATCGCATGGTTTTATACAAGCTTTTCTTACATGCTCTTATGAAGTAATCCAAGTACCGTAGACAGATCCTCTACTCCCATCTGTCCGGGTGCAGAAGCTTTCTTTGCGGCACCGAATGTCATTGAAGATCCGAATACCTCACCGCAGAGACGGCTTATAACACCTGTGCCTGCCATTGACATTGTGATGATTGGTCTGTCAGCGTAATCTGTAACCATTTCCTCTGTAGCTGACAGAAGTGTGAGTACGTCTCGCTTATTCTGTGGCATAACTGCAATCTTAGGGATATCAGCTCCCATATCCTGCATCTTGCGAAGTCTGTAAACGATATCAGACTGTGCAGGAGTCTTGAAGAAGTCATGGTTTGAAGCGATAACTCTTGCACCTGCAGCATGTACGCCGTCGATGATTTTCTTTACAATCTCATCACCTGTAAAAATCTCTACATCTACAAAATCAACGTATCCTGTCTGTGCAGCCTTGATATTAAGCTTGGCATAAGCCTCAGGCTCGATTGCTTTCTCTCCGCCCTCTTTTGAAGTACGGAATGTCATAAGGATTGGAATATTTCCGAGAGCATCACGAAGCTCCTTTAATACTTCCTCAACCTTGTCAAACTCGAATACATTCTCGAACCAGTCAACACGCCACTCAACCATATCAACAGGGATAGAGTCAAATGTCTTTGCCTCTGCGATGATGTCGTCTTTTGTAACGCCTACGATAGGAACGATGATTTTAGGTGCGCCCGCACCGATTTCAATATCTCTAACCTTAATGGTGTTCATGATTTTTTCCTTTCTTACTTTAACTGTATGATAATTATACTCCCCAGTATAATTTAATGTACCAAAACATTCCATACATAAAACTATATTTGCCGGAGAGTATACAGTTGTTCCGAAGAAAACAATATGAACTGCCACGGAGTTCCATTAACTTTAAAAACGGATACAACCTTACATATTAAAGTAATCTATATCGATTCAAATCCGTGGTTAACTTCATATTTTTTCTGAGGAATACACTGTATGCTAGGCCGGCTCCCATAGTATGGGAAGTTTGAGTAACGTATTAATCCTCTTTAGACAGCTCTACCATCTTAGTATAGCGCAGGTTTACGAATAATCCAAGTACCACGCCGATTGCTGTGAGCACGATGTTCATTACCATAACCTGTGATGGCTGCATCTTTGATGCTGCTGTAAGGATTGTGTAGTTGCAAAGTGATGAAGCGATCATTACAAGCGCTGTTACTGTTCCCTTGATCTTAGGGAAGAGCATGTTGCATACAGATGTTACGATCTGTAAAAGTCCGCCTGCCCCTGCCCATCCGATGATGAATGCACCTGCGATCATGAGTGGCTTTGTCTGTCCGACTAACACTACTACCATTGTTGCAAGGCAGATTACAGGGTAAACAAGGATAAATCTGACGTCCTTGATTTTTCTTGTTAAAAGTGCAGTTACGATAAGAGCTATCATGGTTCCTGCTGAATAGTATGACTGCATAACTGACGGATCAGCCCAGCCTACGTTCTCTTTTGCAAAGTTCTGCGCACAATTGAGCCATAACTGGAAGGTTCCTGTACATGTAAATCCAATGATAATCATTGCGATTGACTCAATAGAAAAATGTGTGTGCTTTAAGCTTGCGATAGGTCCTTCTTTCTTTCCCTCTGCCTTTGCATCGGTATCAGGAAGCGGGAAGAGCATTACTAATACTAAAAGTACAATGTAGATGATTCCACATCCGAAGAACAGTGTGTTGTATGATGTAAGTCCTGCTGCTGTTGTAGCAACTGTCATACCAAGTACGAATGGTAAAAGCATCTGTGCGATAGCGATGAAGAATTTGATTCCCATTGTTGCAACACCCGGTGCTTTGTAGATGATTTCTGATACTGCAGGGTAAATTCCTGTATCAAGGAATGAGTTTGCAATACCGCCAATGATAGCACAGATATAAGCAATCTGGTATCCACCATGTGTTCCTGCATTGAATGCAAGGGCAAGTCCGATCAGGTAGATAGCATAAGAGCCGCTTCCGATTGCTGTTGAGATACGGCGTCCGAGCTTATCCGATAAAGGTCCTGCAAACGGAAGTGCGATAAGACGTCCAAGTCCCAGGGCTGCTGAAATAGCTGTAATAGCCATAACCTGCACTCCCCATGAAGCTGCGAGAGCCTCCTTGATGACTGCCTGTCCGAGGATAGAGCAGCCCACTCCGTGTATAAAGTAGTTTAAGTAAAGGATTAATGCGCTAGGTAAATATTTTTTATTCATCAGTGTTCTCCTTAATTTCTGTCAAAATAATTCAATGTAATTTAATTTCTGTGGCTGATTAATCATCATATCTGATGTTTAATACTTCCTTCATATGCTCGATTGGCATATCTTTTCCTGTCCAGAGCTTGAAGGCTGCTGCTCCCTGGAAAAGCATCATTCCAAGACCGTTCATTGTCTTGCAGCCCACCTCTTTTGCCATAGAACGCATCTTTGTCTCAAGTGGAGAGTAAGGTACGTCAATTACGATAAGCTCAGGACGGAAGAATGATTTGTCAGGTACTACAGACATTCCCTCGAGCGGCTTCATGCCAACACCAGTTCCGTTTACGAAGATGTAGGAATCAGCCATCTCTTCTCTAAGCTTCTCCTTGTCATCAAGGTCGTAAAGAGTTGCCTTGCAGTCTGTCTTCTCGTTGATCTTTCTAACTGTCTCCTCAGCGTTTGCCCAGAACTTGTCATGGATGTTGAAGATTGAGATTTCCTTGACACCGTCAAGTGCTGCCTGAATCTCGATAGCTGTAGCAGCTCCGCCTGCTCCTGCGATTGTCATCTTCTTTCCGATAACATCGATGTCGTTATCCTTGAGCGCCTGCATGAAGCCGATACCGTCTGTGATGTGTCCTGTGAGTACTCCGTTCTCGTTTACTATTGTATTTACAGCTCCGCAAAGCTCTGCTGCAGGTGAAAGCTTGTCTAAGTACTGTCCTACAACTGTCTTGTTTGGCATTGATACATTAGAGCCTACAAGCTTTAATGCTCTGATTCCCTTAACCGCATCCTCAAGAGTGTTGTTATCAACCTCAAATGCCAGATAAGCGTAGTCAAGTCCAAGATATGCAAATGCCTCATTGTGCATTGCCGGTGAGCTTGAATGTCTGATTGGGTAAGCCATAAGTCCGATGAGTTCTGTGTGTCCTGTGATTCTCTCTGCCATGATTAAATCTCCTTCATTTTTAAATGTGATAATATTGATTATTCGTATTTTACTTAGCTATGTTTTCAACGATGCCCACTTCGTTAAAAACTTAACAACCTTTGATAATGATATTATAACGCATTATTTTTGGTACTTCCAATGCTTATTTTGTTATTTTTTAATAGCATTACTGTACTAATCATGTTATAATATGCACAAATTTAGGCTATAATATTTGTAATTCATAGACTATATCTATTATTTTATGGAGATTTATGCATGACACTCAATCAATTAAGTTATTTTTACCAAGCGGCAGTTCTGGAACACTTCAATCAGGCTGCCGAAAAAATGAATATCACAGAGCCAAGCCTCAGCCGTTCGATAGCAGCTTTAGAGGACGAGCTTGGCGTCACTTTATTTGAAAAGAGAGGCAGGAATGTAATACTGACCAAGGCCGGGGAGATTTTTTTAGAACACGTGTCTACTATTCTGGACGATGTAAAGAGAGCCGAGAACAAAATGCACCAGATTGCAACCGATGGCGGTCACATCGATATCGCCTACGTATCACCTCTTGCAAAGGTGTTTATCCCAACTATCGTGCGCTCTTTCCTCACCGAAAAGGAAAATAAAAATATCACATTCAATTTCTTTCAGGACATCACCTCTGTGAATATTGAGGGATTAAAAAAAGGCAGGTATGACATAATTTTCGGTTCATACTCGCCAGATGAAAATGGTATTGATTTTGTTCCTATTATAAGGCAGGAAATAGTTGCCATACTGCCTCCCGGCCACCCACTGACACTTAAGGATACCATGGAAGCCACTGATTTCGCTGACTATCCCGTGCTCGGCTATGCCAGACACTCAGGCCTTGGCAAGTACACCAGAAGCTTTTTCAAGAAGCATGATGTATCGCCAAACTTCATATGTGAGTCACCCGATGAGAACGGCATCGCCTCCCTCGTGGCGCAGGGCTTTGGCATTGCGCTTGTCGCAGATGTCGATGCAATTCACCGCGATGACATCTGCATACGCCACCTCGTATCGCATGAGTCATTCTCACACACTGTATACATGGGCTACATGACAGGCAAATACCAGCTTCCGGCTATCAAGCGCTTCATAGAGTTTGTGCGGGAAAGCTGCAGCTAGGCAGTCTCCTCGATCACAAACCTGATAAATGCCTTCGCAACCGGTGATAAATATCTCTGCTTAAGCGTTGCCAGATACACCGCTCTCTCATAAGGAGGATTGTATATATCAAGCGTCTTTACAGAAAGTGACCGAAGTATTGGAATATCAGGCATCACAGCTATTCCAAAGCCCTGCGCCACGAGCCCCGCCATACTCGAATCCTCCTCCATCTCGAAGGCTACCTTCGGAAACTGTCCTATCTCCTCAAACATCTGGTCAATGACCGGACGCAGGCCGCTGCCCTTCTCAAAATAAATCTGCGGATACTCTATTGTGTCCCGCAAATCCACACTGTCCTTTATGGAAAGCGGATGATCCATGGGCACTGCAAGCACAAGCTTCTGATTCGCAATCTTCTTAAAATCTATATCCTGTTCCCCATCCTTATAAGAAGAAAAAACTATGTCATATTTGTCATCCTTTAGTCCATCTATAATCTCTCCGGTTGTTCCAACCGTAAAATGAAATTCTATATCATAATCCGGGTATGCATCGAGAAATTTACGAACCAGCTTTGGCGCGAACTCACTTCCCATCGTATATATATATGCCAGATGTATGATTCCATGCCTGCTGCCATTGACCTCCTGAATACGCTGCACACCCTCATTAAGCACCTTTAATGATTCCTCAACATACGGCAGAAACATCTTCCCATATCTGGTCAGCACGACATTTCTTCCCTTTTTTTCAAACAAACGCGTGCCAAGCTCCTGCTCCAGCTGTGAGATTGCATGGCTTAAAGACGGCTGCGTAATCGACAGCATCTGTGCAGCCCTCGTATAATGTTCTTCCTGCGCCAGTACCTTGAAGTACTGCAATTGACTCAGATTCATAGTACACCCCCTATGTATTTAATATATTTATTCGCCGGAGGTCCGCTTGCCCTGCGCTGCACACCGGTAGTATATGCTCGATTTATGACGTGTCGTGTGGGAGTTATATGCCGCCTCAAGCAAAAGTGGCGCGGAAAATACTCGTTCAAGCAACACAGCCTTTAGTATACCAATAAAGTAAAAAGCGCGTTTGATTTTTCGCGCCTAATAAACTCTGTTTGAGGCGGCATTTACTCCCACTAGACTAAGGAATTATGAGAGCATATACCACCGGTGTGCAGCGCAGGGCAAGCGGACATCCGACAAACGCTCACAACAAAGTCTAGAAATAATATACACCATTTGATAGACAAAAACTATAGATTTCGTATAAAAGATGCATTGGACATTTATACATTTTTGCTGTACCTTGAATGTAACAAGAGTGAATTGCACTTTTTGATTGTTAAAAAAATCACATACTTTGTATATTGCAGCCTTTGATAACAAATATTGACAATCAGTTTAATGAAACAAAACTATAATGTAATGAGAGCAATTTACACTACCGTGTGCCCACCCGGTTAGCAGATTAAGGAGAAAAAATACTATGAAAAACAAATATCCACATATTTTTGAGCCAATTACAGTACGCAGAATGACAGTGAAGAACCGTATCGTCATGACTCCAATGGGAACTAACTACGGTGAGCAGAACGGAGAAATGAGCTTTCTCCACATAAACTACTATGAGCAGAGAGCAAAGGGCGGCACAGGTCTCATCATCGTTGAAAATGCCAGCGTTGACTCTCCGCAGGGTTCAAACGGAACTACACAGCTTCGTATTGATTTGGACAATTACATCCCAAGACTTTTCAAGCTCTGCGAGAGTGTTCACAAGCATGGTGCATGTATCGCAATACAGTTAAATCACGCCGGTGCTTCTGCAATGAGCTCACGTATCGGAATGCAGCCTGTATCAGCATCAGACGTACCTTCAAAGGCAGGCGGAGAAATCCCAAGACCTCTCGAGAAGGATGAAATCATGCATATCGTAAAGAAATACGGTGAGGCAGCCAAGCGTGCCCAGATCTGCGGCTTCGACGCTGTTGAAATCCACGCAGGACACTCTTACCTTATCAGTCAGTTCCTTTCACCTATCACAAACAAGAGAACTGACGAGTTCGGCGGCTCAGCTGAGAACCGTGCAAGATTTGCAAAGCTGGTTATCGAGGAAGTTCGTAATCAGGTTGGACCTTTCTTCCCTATTTTCGTCCGTATCAGTGCAGACGAGCTCATGGAGGGTGGAAACACACTTGAGGATACACTTGAGTACTTAAAGTATTTTGAGAAGGAAGTAGATGTATTCGATGTATCATGCGGTCTCAACGGATCTATCCAGTACCAGATTGATGCAAACTACTTACCTGACGGATGGCGTTCATTCATGGCAAAGGCTGTAAAGGAGAAATACAACAAGCCATGTATCACAGTAGGAAATATCCGTGACCCACAAGTAGCCGAGGATATCCTTGCAGGAGGCGATGCTGATTTCATCGGTATGGGCCGTGGACTTATCGCTGACCCTGAGTGGGTTAATAAGGTAGAGTTCGGAAATGTGTGCGATATCAGAAAATGTATCTCATGTAACATCGGATGCGCCGGACACAGAATCGGTCTCAACCAGCCAATCCGCTGTACAGTAAACCCTGCCGTAAACAGTGGTGAGGATTACATGAAGACAAAAGTAAACAAACCTTGCAACGTGGTTGTAATCGGTGGTGGTACAGCAGGTCTTGAGGCAGCCTGCACAGCAGCAGAGGTTGGATGTACAACCTTCCTCATTGAAAAGAAGGCTGAGCTTGGCGGACTTGCATCAGTTATCTCCAAGATTCCTGACAAGAAGCGTCTTGCAGACTTCCCTAACTACATGATTCACCGTGCAAGCAAGCTTCACAACCTGTTTGTTTTCAAAAATACAGCAGCAACAGTTGATATGGTAAAGGCCTTAAACCCTGATATCATAGTAAACGCAACAGGCTCTGTACCTACTCTCCCACCTATCACAGGTCTTCACGATCTCGTTGACAAGGATGGCACAAATGTTGCAACAGTCCTTAAGATGATTGAGCGCATCAATGAGTATCCTGAGGATATGAAGGGACAGAAAATCGCCATCATCGGCGGTGGTGCCGTAGGTCTTGACGTGATGGAATTCTTCACAGAAAGAGGCGCAGAGGTAACAATGGTTGAGATGCTTCCAATGATTGGAAACGGACTTGACCCTGTCACAAAGTGTGACACAAACGCAAAAATGGCAAAATACGGTGTAAAACAGATGACCAACACTGCTCTGCAGGAGGTTAAGAATGACCGTTTCATCGTAAAGAATCCAGAGGGTGAGATTGAGGAAATCCCATTTGATTACGGATTCATCTGCCTTGGTATGAGAGCCAACACACCTGTTCTTTCAGAGATTGATGAGGCTTTCAGTAATACCAATGTTGAAATCGTAAATATCGGAGACAGCAAGCGTGCCCGCAGAATCATTGAGGGTACAGAGGAAGGTAGAAATATCTTAAACGTGCTTGCCCGTCACGATTATTTATAAATTCTCCTTTAAAATAATAAACCTATAAAAACTCCTAAAAAAACAACAGCTCGCTGGAACCCGCGAGCTGTTGTTTTATCATATTCCTGTATAACAGGAAGCTATCTAATGATATTGTAATAAGAACTTAAATCTAGCTGAAGAACAGTTTCTTCACATCATCAACCGGCATATCCTGTCCTGTGTAAAGCTTGAATGCGGCGACGCCCTGCCATAAGAGCATTCCCTTTCCGCCTACGCATGTGCAGCCTGCCTCTTTTGCTTCGCGAAGAAGCTTTGTCTCCTGCGGATTGTAAACTGCATCTGCAACTACAAGCCCCGGTCTGAAAGCTGAAAGATCTTTTACCACGCTCTGATCATCCAGAGGCTTCATGCCAACGATTGTTGCATTTGCAAAGATATCGCTTGACTGGATTTCCTCTGTCATCTTGGCTGTATCATCAATATCGTATACATTTACAATACAATCAGGAACTGCTTTTTTGATCTTCTCTGCAGTCTGTAGTGTACGCTCGAAGAAAGCATCATTTTTGTTGAAAATAGTAATCTCACGAGCTCCGTCCAATGCGCACTGCACCTGGATAGCTGTAGCAGCTCCGCCGCCTCCGGCAACTGTGATTTTCTTTCCTTTGATGTCAATTCCGTGATCCTTTAAGTTGTGTACGAATCCCTCACCATCTGTGATGTGCCCTGTAAGCTTGCCGTTGTCATTTACTATAGTGTTTATGGCTCCGATAATCTGGGCTGCCGGTGAAAGCTCGTCCATGTACTTTGCAGCCTCTACCTTATCAGGCATGGTCACATTACATCCACGCATGTTGAAGGTTTTCATTGCTGCAATAGCATCCTTAACCTTGTCTTCTTTTATATCAAATGCAACGTATGCATAGTCCAGACCGAGTTTTTCAAAACTGTAATTGTACATAGCCGGTGAACCCGAATGACCGACCGGTGATCCTATGAGTGCTAATAAGCCTGTGTGACCTGAAATACGCTTTTCCATTGTAAATCCTCCTAAGTGTTTCGTTTTGTATTATGATAACTCTTTTATAAGACATGCGCAAGCACTTTTTTCATTTAAAGTGTTAAAGTTTATTTCTAATTGTAATTTTTATAAAATTTTGATATGATTGAATTATCAAAATGTATTTATAAAAGGGGGATTTATGCCAGAATTAAGCAGATTTTATGGTATTATTATTAAAATGTATTTTAATGATACACAACAGCATCACAAGCCACATATTCATGCATTTTATGGCGACTACGAAGCAGTTGTGGCAGTTGACGGAGACCTTCTCGCAGGCTCAATTCCAGCAAAACAATTAAAAATAATAATCGGCTGGTTGGCAATTCATGAAGAGGAAGTATACAAAGCCTGGAATAATGCCGTACGAGGAGAACACTTCGATAAGATTAATCCATTATAAGGAGAATTACAATGTTTGAAGTCAATGGTATCGCTTACGCAAGTGAAAAATCAAATAAGATTTCTATAACAGATGCAAAAGTTACAGATCATTTAATGATGATTGTGACATTTTCAGGCGGTGAAAAAAGAGTGTTTGATGCATCCGTTTTAACAGGTAGTGCATTTAAACCACTTGAAGATGATGCTATATTTTCAAATTTTAAAATTATGCATGGCGTCATTACATGGATGAATGATGAAATAGATTGTGCTCCAGAATATATCTATGAGCATAGCTTCGAATATGAGGATAATACTTCTCCTATTGCCATGTAAGCTTTGATATTTCACATGTCATATGAGGAAAAGAGAGTATCGCTACTCTCTTTTCCTCATCTTTATATATTCACGAAATACAGGTCTGATTGGCTCAGAAATATCCTCCGGAATATCAGCCACATCAAAAAACTTAAGCTCCTCGACAGTCTCTCCAAGCTCTATAGAATCGCCTGCAGTAAAGGGGCATGTCCGACCACCTTTCTAAGATCCATTATATAATTGCTCATGTTGTATCCTTTCTTATTATCCCATCAAGCAAAAAATCCGCTGTACTATAATACCTATAGTATAGCGGATTTCAAATTTGTTTTCCATATATAAAGCACATAAAATTCATCAGCTCACAGCCCTGTATTCCTCAAGCGCTTCCTTTGCCCTTGGCGTAAGCCTGCGTGGAACCGAAATCTCAACAGTCACATACTGGTCTCCCTTTACTGAAGGATTCTTCATGCTCGAAATACCCTTGCCCTTGAGACGTATCTTGCTGCCGCCCTGTGTACCTGCCTTGATGCTGCACTCCACATCTCCATAAAGAGTATGCACCCTCGCCTTACCACCGAGAGCCGCTGTCGTAAACGGAACACGGATTGTACTGTATACATTCTGACCCTTTCGCTCAAACTCCCGGCTCGGTGTCACATTTACCTTGAGAAGCACATCTCCGGCTGCACCACCGTTTCTGCCCGGATTGCCCTGTCCTTTAAGTCTGACTGTCTTGCCAGACTCGATTCCTGCCGGAATATGGATGGACAGATTGGAAACCTTGCCTGTGGCCGGATCCTGTAACGAAATAGATTTCTCGCATCCAAAAACAGCCTCGTCAAATGAAATCGTAAGGTCAGCCATAACATCAGAACCCTTGCGACCTGCTGAACTTCTGCCACCTGAGAAATTACTCCAACTACCGCTATTTCCGGTAAATCCACTGTTACCACTTGTGCTCCGACCACTGTGATTACCGCCTCCATGTGAAAACATATCTCCGAACATTGAGAAAATATCATCCATATCCCCGGAGCCGTTCTCAAAATGAAATTCCTGATGTGTAAATGGTCCGCCATTTGAGCTGTATGAACCACTGAATGAGCCATTGCCGCCGAAGCCGCCAAATCCACCGAAGCCGCCCTGCGCAGCCTGCCTTGCAGCCTCCTCGGAAAAGCCCTCCTGCAGACCTGCAAAGCCAAACTCATCATAGAGCTTACGTTTTTTCTCATCACTCAGAACATTGTATGCCTCCGTGACATCCTTAAACATCTCCTCAGCGTGCGGATTGCCTGCATTGGTATCAGGATGATACTTCTTTGCCAGCTTACGATAAGCCCTCTTTATTGCCTCTTTATCCGCACTCTTGTTCACTCCGAGAGTCTCATAATAATCTCTCTTTGCTGCCATTATACTCACCTGCCTTTCTATTTACCTGTAACAATTTATCATCATAATTAAACAATATACATTACACCATATAGTATAAGCGGACTGCACAGGCAGCCCGCTTATCATTTGCAATATCTGATTATCCCTCGATGGAGATACATTTCTTTTCCTCAACCTGTGGTTTAGGCTGTTTCTTTGGAATATCCAGGCGAAGGATTCCATGCTTGAAGGATGCCTTTATGTCATCCTGCTCAATCTCGTCACCCACATAGAAGGTTCTCTGACAGCTTCCTGAGTAGCGCTCTCTGCAGATATACTTCTTGCCCTCTTCCTCTTTCTGATCTTTCTCTAAGCCCTTCTCTGCTGTAATGGTCAGATAACCATTCTCTAAAGAAGCCTTAATCTCATCCTTTTTAAATCCCGGAAGATCCATCTCAAGCTCATAGCCTTTATCGCTTTCCTTGATATCGGTGAGCATCATTCTCTTTCCGTTGTGTCCGTATAATTTCTTCTGTGCCTTCTGTACGTCCCTGTCATCATACCAAGGATCATTGAACCATGGATCACTGAAAAATGTATCAAATAAGTTGTTGTTTGTAGTTGTTAATAACATAGGTCATACCTCCTTATATACCTGTAACTTTCCTTTTGGAAATTTGCTTTCTTTTGTTTACAAGTATGTTATAGCACCATTATTAGCACTCGTCAATAGTGAGTGCTAATAAAAATTATAAATTTTTTATTAACTGAAATTTCTTATGTTTCCCAGCTCCATTTCATATACTTCATCACAAAGCAGCTCGATATCTGCTGGATTGTGGCTTGCCAGAAGTATGAGCTTTCCCTGCTTTTTAAGCTCCATCAAAAGCTCACGTATATCAGCCACACCGTGTTTATCGAGTCCGTTCATCGGCTCATCCAGTATCAGTATGTCCGGCTGCTCCATGATTGCCTGTGCAATCCCAAGGCGCTGCCTCATTCCAAGACTGTACTTGCGCACCGGCAGTCTGCTGTCCGGATCAAGTCCTGTTATCTTAAGAGCCTTACGTATCTGATCATCCGTAACCTTTCTGCGTATTCCGGCAAGCAGCCGTAGATTTTGCAGCCCGCTGTAATATGGTATAAATCCCGGTGTTTCAATGATTATTCCTGCATTTGGCAAATAATCCACATCTTTTCCCACACGCCTACCGTCTGTTTTTATCTCTCCCTCTGTCGGATGCACAAATCCGCAGATGCATTTCATCAGCATTGTTTTGCCGCTTCCGTTGCTGCCAACAAGTCCATAGATTTTCCCCGGTTCAAGTGTCAGCGAAATATTATTTAAAATTGATTTGCCATCCAGTCTTAGTGATACATTTCTTATTTCTATCATGCGCGGTCCCCCTATTCCTTTACCTGATAATGTCCTGCCCTTGCAAAGCAAAGCACAAGAAGCAGCGCACTTATGGCTCCCAGATAAAGATATGATCCCCACATCGGAAAATTCATCCTGTCAAGATATTCATCATAGTGCAGCCACGGTATCGTATGCGCCATCGGAAGTATCCACATCTGCTTCATTCTGACCTCGCAGGTGACTGCTCCGAGTATGATTGCAAAGCCATTTACGAGTATCCCCACATATCTGTGATTGCTGACAGCCGAAAAAAGCAGCACATATGATATGAGCAGAAAATATAAAAGCAGCAGACAGAATGTGTGTATAAGTGCCTGTTCAAGTGTCATCTGCTGATACAGATTTCCAGGAAGAAGCTGCACCACATAATCTCCCGTCCTATCCGGATAAACTGATGTAAAATGTGTGACCGCATCAGAAAATGAAAGACTCCATCTGCCTGTCCCTATCATAAGAACGCACGATGACACCAAAAGGAATAAAAGCACAAAACAGGATGCCGCTGCCGCAAAAACTGCCTGTCCAAATATCCATGTCCTCTTTGTACAGCGCATCTGATAAAACCTGTCAATTCCCGTCCTCTGTGGAAAATCAGCCATCAGCACAAGAAAAAGTATAGGTATTATAAGAAGGATAACTCCCGAATTTCCCAAAGCCACAAAAGCCTCAGGTATAGAAAGCATTTCTCCCATAAGCATTTTACACTGTCGAAGCGGCCCGATCACCTGCACATTCACAAATACGAGCATGACAAACAGTATGATTATCCTGCTGCTGCGCAGCCACTGCCGGAATTCAGCTTGCGCAATGTGCACTGCTGCCCGAAACGAAAATCTATCCATCGCAATGCCTCCTTTTCACCTGTGCATAATACAGCAGAACAAGTATCACATAACAAACTATAGTAAGTCCTACCGTCCATCCCCAGCCGCTCTCACCCGACACATTCATCAGGTTTGATAAGTTAAGCCTCGCCACTGCCGGGTTTTCAAGTGTAAGTCTCTGCAGAATCTGCGTGTATATGTAATTAAGTAGAAACGGAAGGCACAGAAGCATATACCGATCCCTAAAAAATATTGCTGCTCCTATTCCAAACATACTTGCCGCCATACCATATAAGAAAGAACCTATAAGCCGTTTTACCACATATATGAGCACCATACTGCCTGTTCCGTACCAGTCTGCATACATCATCTGCTCATTCACGGAAAATGATATATATGCCGGAAATGCAATAAGCATCATAAGTCCGAAAACAATGTTCGCTGTCATGAAAAGAATTCCACCTGTAAGCACTCCTGCTGTCACCTTTGTGGCACAATACTTTGCATTTTGCGACCTTATGAGCAAAAAACCTGTCATGCCGTTGTGCCGTTCCGCGGAAAGCACTGCGATATATCCAAATGACATTAAAAGCGGCAGTATAAGCGGAAGCCAGCCGTTCATCCCTTTTATCCACATAAAAAGTGCGCTGTATTCTATCGGCTGCTCACTTTTATGTGCAATGCCGGTTATTGCAAGCCTAAATACCGACACGGCACTGCCTGACGGATCATAATCCGCATTTGCGCTAAAAGCAAGTACAACACATCCTATGACCGCAAGAAGCAGATACGGAAAATACAGATATTTTTTCATTTCCGCCCTTATCATACTAAGCCGCCTCCCCATAGGTATAGTAATAGACCTCTCCTGTAAATGCATCAAGATACATCCTGATATTTTCGTCCTTAGTCCTGTTTATTCCGTCAAACTGCCATGCCGGAAGATATATTTTGCACTCAGAACCATCTCCCAAATTAAGCGGTACATATGTAAGACATACACTTTGTACATCAACATTTAAAAACTTTGCCATCTTCCCGCTTAAAATATCTGCGGCATCCTTTATTCCCAATATCTCATCCGACGAATACAAATTTTCCAGCGGTTCCGAATCGTTAACTCCCGCATAAGCACTGACTCCATCAGAATCCACTACATATGCATGTTTGATATCCTCTTCAAAATTATACTCATTTCCATATATCTGATAATTTCCATAATCATGATATGCTATTGGAACACCATGGTACTGCCTTTGAACCATATAATCATATCCGTACACCTGTCCGAGCTTGAACACGCGAACCTCCGGAACTGACAATGTAATGCCATCTGTGGGTACAAACGGAGTACCGTTTTCAAAATATTCCCCTGTAAGCTCTGCCCCCTGTTCAATGGTCAATTCACCATTTATAAGCTGATAGCTTTCTTTTCCAAGCTCGTCTATTGTCCCCGATTTTACAACATCATCTGTGTATGTTCCAAGAGCGTCACTGCTCGCATGCGCATCCGTATTCAGATATGCTCCTATCTTTCCATCACTCATTGAATATATGCCATTATCCGCTATCTGTATATGACACTCATTCGTATTTACAAGTGCTCCTGCTCCTGATGCAAGATCCATATGATCCTTAAGAGCCGGATAACTGTATGGTGTTTCCTTTGTATCATCCATTCCAAGGTCACTGTTTATGATCCTTACCTCCGAATCCATATCAGTTGTATCGAGCTTACCGATTGATTCAAGCCAGTCCTTTATTGTATCCCAGCTCTCCTGTGTAGTAATGCCGTGTACTCCCCCCTCCATGACATACAACTCATTCGTTTCCGGCATATCTTTAAAAGTACAGTTTGTAAACGATAAATTCCTGTAATCCGTGTTTTTTACCATATCGGTATCTGTGCTGTACTGCTCACAGCCTAGCTTATAATTCTCCCTGTTATCGGCAAGCTTTTTCTCATACGCAGCTATATCAATCCCCTGCTGCGTGTCTGATTTATCCGCTGTATTCTTCTGCTGTGTATCTGCCATTTTGCTGTCTGCACATGCAGACATGGTAAAAAATGCTGCAATGCAAATGGCTGGTATTAGTATTGTTTTATGATGTTTGTTCATATATAATTCCCCCCATTTTGTAACACAATTAGCCGGTATGGAAAACATACCGGCTAACATATTTTTATCTTTTTTATACGACTTTATAAATCATACCTTTTGCATTGCATCTTTTCCCCATAGACTTCTCCTTTACTATACTATGTTTTAAGTTACTTAATAACAATAATTATTGTTATTAGAAATCGATTACAATTTCAATTATATTCATTTCCCCATTTTTTTCAATACAATTTACATGAGATGACATTTTTTATTCACTTTTGGTACATTTTATATAGATCAATTAAAAATTAAAAATCAGTTACAACACAACCTTATCTTCTGCGGATAATACTGCAGCACCATATACAGCTTCATCTTATCTACCCTACTCCAGTCTTTCTTTGAAACCAGATCCTCATTCATTGCATACGGTATCACAAAGGACGTCTCCTCACCGGCATTAAGCTTTATCTCCAAAGCTTCCAAAGTAGGATTTAATTTAAAAAACAGTTCCATGTCATACTGATTACCATTGGTTCCCATTTCAAATGCAAGGCTTGTAAGATCAAGTGATGTTGTATCGTCCTTTACCTTGGTAACTGACAACGTTATAAATCCCACACGCACACTGTCTAAAGGATACTCTGAACCATCATCCATCTGATCATATACATAATCAGAACATTTTTCTTTTAGGAGACTGCCATCGCCCCACTCCCATCCGGTCTGCTTTATCTCATAATTTCCAAGCTTAATAGTGTCATTTTCTGTATATGTGATGACCTTTGGGGATGGATAGCAATGATTCAGATAAACAATCCTTGCCAAAACAGCAATCATCACAATTCCTATGAGCATTCCCGAAAAAAGTCTTACTTGTTTTGATTTCCTTTGCTTCATAATAAATTCTCCTCGTTACTTCAATTTAAACCTTCCGCTGTCCACCAGATAGATTACATCTGATAGATTTTCAAGCTCATCCTTATCGTGAGAGCTAAGCAGTATAAGACTTCCTTTATCACGCATATCCCTTATGATTTCTGACAGTTTTTCCTGTCCCTCCTTGTCCAGGGCGTTAAAAGGTTCATCCAGCAAAAGAAGCTTTGGTTCCTCCATAATGGCACAGGCAATACCCAGTCTCTGCTTCATTCCAAGAGAATATTTTCTATACTTTCTCTTATCCTGTGGGTTCAGTCCAACCGTTTCAAGTGCCCTGCTTATATCCACTTCACCTTTATTTATTGATGCAAGCATTTTTAGATTGTCATAGCCTGTATAACTATCTATAAAGGCAGGATTCTCAATTAGCATACCTATCTTTTCCGGAAAAGCCATATTTTTTCCAAGCACCTTTCCATCAATCCTGATGCTACCGCTTGTAGGATACATAAGTCCGCTTACCGCTCTCATCAGCATTGTCTTGCCGGAGCCGTTTACGCCCTGAAATCCATATATATTACCACTTTCCAGTGTCATGCATACATCATCGAGTACCAGAGCATCCTTTATCTTTTTAGAAACATGTTCTATCTCTATCTTCATAAAAATACCTCACAAAATATTCTTTCTGTTAAAATACACACTTCCGGACACAATAGAAACCACCATCACAATAATGCAGCTTATTATTCCGGCAGCCGCATCCATTCCGCCCGCACAGAGCCTGTTGTTTCTGATGATCATAAGATAATTGCCCATAAGAAACGGACTCACCCAGTAAACAGACACCACAAGATAAACTATTGAAACAATATATCCAGCGATTGCACCGGCAAAAACACTGATAGTAAGCTGCACCACCGCAATTGTACAAGCGCATAACATTGGCAGTATCAGCCATACAAGCACTTCATTTCCGGTCGCAAACTGCTGCATATCTATTCCCATTTCCATAAGCATATCATCAGGCTTTGTGCTCCACTTCCCGATTGCACATGTCACAGCCGCAAGAACCAGTATCATTGCAGCATAATACACGATCACATTTATGACCGTCCATATGTACTTACTCCATAACCACTTAAACCTGCTGCCTGACAATATCAGTGTCTTTTTGCCTGCACCATACAGATCTGACAATGGATAAAATCCTACCATAAAAAATAAAAACGCATAAAACAATAACCACGACACCGGAATGGTAAATACGCTGTCATCTGTCTTTATGTATGGCGGCATACCCTGAAGTGTATTTGTAAAGTATGCCAAAAATCCAAGCTCCGGTGAATTTACACTAAAATCACTGACGGTGATAAATGAAAAAAATACAAATATGAATACTCCGACTATCCATTTTATCTTGTTTTCCCTAAATCCTTTTCTGATATCATATAAGATCAGATTTGCAAAAATTCTCCTATTCATAAGCAACAAGCTCTTTCTTTACCGCGTGTATGTAAAATATAATATTTACCACTATAAGGATAATAAACGCACAGATCACAACCCGGATATCATTTCTAAACGGCGCACTTGGTCTAAGAAACATTACCGGTGATAAACTTACCCTGTTTACAAAGTGAACCATACAGAACACAAATATGTATATGATAAACGGTGTCAGCAATATCCAGAACCGGTTTCTTACAAAATTAACCGCCCACAACACCGCACAGTTTAAAAGTCCCCAGAAGCAGCCATCAATCAGCACAAAAATCAGATTGTATACAAGTGGATGTGTATAAAATACCCCTGACATGATATCCATTGCCGCTACCGGGAATGTGCCTGTTCCTACCTGTGGTATTACCATCGGAAATACCATTGCAGTAAGCAGAAAGTCAAACACCAGTGGTATCATTCCAATAAGCGCACCGCTTACAAATGCAGCTCCATATTTTGCTCTTATATAATCGCTCTTCTTTCCTCTTGATATGATCTGGGCAGCATACCCTGATTTAACATCAAAATAAAAGCTTCTGCCATACGGTATTGCACACAAAGCGGGCATTATCAGATAAAGCAGCAACGGCTGCACACTTGCATTATCCGCACCTATCCATTTCTCATATGCAGACAATGGATACGTGTCGGAGTAAATATACATCCTCCATATCCACACATTTTCCATAAAATGCCATACACATATTGCAAACGCAACACACAATGTGGCAGCAAATAATCTATTTCTAAAAGCACGTTTGATTTCGAGTTTAAATATTCTATTCATAACTACAGCTCCAGTTTAAAATATTTCTGCACCATATCATTGGTTTTTGAATCTATACCCTTTATACCATAATATATATACTTAGAGTCTTCTGACATCCATTCATCCTGAATAATATATCCAACCTCTGATTTAACACTTTCTCCTGCACCAAGTACATAATGATATTTCTCGTTTTCTTTGCCTTCTGTCCAATAGTTGTCTATATAAATCCCACCGGGATCACCAACCTGTAATCTCTCCAGATCATCATTTATGATATAAAAAGCTCCTGCATTTCTTAATATCTCAACCTGCTCATCCGTATTATTTGTATATGTCATAGTGACAAAAATGTAACTATAGCCATTGCTCAGATTATAATTTTCATCTATATTTCCTTCATAGCTATCTTTCAAAGACTCTGCAACCGTATCCTTATTTCTGTTTCCAAACTCTGTGGTATGCTCATATGAATCAATTTTATATGAAATACCATCTATCGTTGCTGTAATTTTTTTCCTCTTCACACTCTTTCTTCTCCTTTGCTTGCTGATGTTTAATTGTTATGATAATTATAAACCTGTGATGTGTCATAGTTGTAAAAAACTCCGGAGCAGCAATCTGCCCGGAGTTCTCATATATCGTAAGCTTATCTTACTCTAACGTATACTCAACATCATTAACTGTTATAGATGAAATCTGATCAGTGTCTACCAGACGATTAAACAACATCACATATTCTCCCGTCAGGGTGCCACAACTGTAAGCCGTGTTATCTTTTTCAACGTCACACGAATGACGTCCGTCAGCATTACTTTCCATAACAACATAATTTGTTCCATCTTTATAATTTATAGCTACATAATAGCAGTTCACAGGATCTGCTGCCTGAACCTCGCTGAGCCCGAATCCTTTGCTCATGTCCACTTTAAGAGATAAAGGTGAAACTTTTATTTTACCTCCGGCAGGATTAACAAATGTTGTCTCCGCTACCACATTACTGCTAAATGGAATTTTGGTTGATGATGATACAACCTGATTTTCTAATTCTTCACGTTTAGGATCTTTGTAATCAAGCGCATAAATTTCCTTTAATTTACATGGATATTCCTCTATCTTCATTTCAACATAATTTTGATCATCATCTAATGTTATATATTCATAACAATACAGTTTTTCATCTGTCGAATTTTCTAAATCTACTATTGTACTTCCATTTCCTATACTAAAATTAAAAGTAGATTCCTCAGAAATCCATGCTCCTTTTGCCTCATTATCCAACTGACTATAATTTAAAGCATCCACCCCACCTGCTTTTTCAAGAGTATACTCGATCACTGCAGAATTATTATCTCTGACAACGGATAAAATTGTGATTGTTGTGCCATCAATCTCCTTAGTAATATTTGGATAAGACATACTGTCTCCAATAAGAGACTCTGCTTTCTGTGGGTTCACATCTTCATATGTTCTTTCCGGATAGCTTGCAGTAAATGTTCCTTCATCCTCTCCCAAATATATCGTTTCCTCATGAGCTGCCACATCTTTGTGTCCTGCTTTTCCCCATATTCTTGAGAAAAGTTCTCCGTTTGATGCTGCATTCGCCACAACAGGACTTGCTATAAGGACTGCTGCACATGCCACAGCCACTTTTGCTGTTTTAGCTCCTGTCGATGACCATACACTCTTTCTGTAATCCTTTAACATCTTTTGCTTATTTTTCTTATACTTTTCCGAAAAAACATGCTTTTCATTCATTTTGTCAAACTCCTCTATCGAAATATCATACAGCTCTTGATTCTTCATATCCGCCACATCCTTTCATTATTGTTTTAAGTAACAGTTTTGCTCTTTCAAATCGTTTCCGCACATTATCTTCTGAAATTGAAAGTTCCTTCGCAGTCTCTTTTACAGACAATTCCTTTACAACCATGCAGTTAACTACCGAGTAATACTTTGCAGGAAGCTTGTCCATCACTTCTCTGATCTGCTGCTGTTGTTCGTCCAAAGCTTCTGGTTTGCTCCGGTCAAAATCACTATTCTCATCCGAGAAAAATATTAACTCCTGTTCCCGCTTTTTCCGGTTATATATGTCAATGGATGCATGCTTTATTATCGTAATAATATACTGCTTACACTCATCTGATTTTACATCCTTAAAATCCACATTACTCTTCATCAACTTTAAAAATGCTTCCTGAACCGCATCCTCTGCCAGTCCCTCATCCCTTAATATGCAATATGCAACATGATACATTTTCTGTTCATATAACTTGTAGCATCTTTCGATAAATCTAATCGATGCTCTTTTCTCATTCATAATGATTACACCTCCTGTAGCAGTTTTAAAATCATTCATCGTACGATTTGTGTTTTCACTATATATAACCGAATTATATAATGAAATGTGACAAAATCTTAAAATTATTCAAAAAACTCCGGAGCTCACCAATCTTTGCTCCAGAGTTCTATAAATCTATCTACAACACAGCTGTATGTAAATGAAAGTTCTGCTCCTGAAACAACAGACGCAATCAAGGCTCCTATGTACCACATAACAAAATACAATAGTGTGCTACATGTTGTATAAATGCACTTTTATCCCCACTGACAAACGAATGAAAATACTACTGTTCCTATAAAACAAACCAACCATATACTTCTTAGTACTTTGTTTTCTTTATAATTCTCCGAACATGGAACCAGCCATTGATCTTGCCTATATTTCAAAATATGCTCCTCCAATGGTTTGTATTCTTTTACTATTATGCTCCACAATAGCGCAGTAATATTGACTATCACCGAACTATAATAAACAATCGGTGAGTTTGTCTTATCATAAAAGAAGTAATATGCCATTTTCCACATGAATATAAACCATACACAAGATACAATAATTGTAAATGTACTATCCATTTTCCACTTCAATCCAAACAGTACCAAAGGTAAAAAGGCTAAGATTACAGCTATAAGTAATCCTGCCGCCTTTCCATTTCTGACACCTGATTCCAAATGCCATATCCCCGATAAAAGAACTACAAATGGAATAAGTATCGTTAAATAAATATTCCAAATTAATATTATATTTCTACTTCCACAATATCTCATTTTCATAATAATATCCTTATCTTTCAGCCACTTTTATCTGCCATACTTTTCTTGTAATAATAATACATCCTAATATATTGCAAATCCACGATTTGGAATAGAACAACATTTTTCGGGCACTTTTGGTCAATTTATGATATCCAAAACCACCCGTTTTTTGTCTTTTCACGTCTTTTTCTTGCCTTACTCTGCGTACTTCTCTATAATAATTTTAATAAGATTTTATAGGAGATCTTCAATGAGAATACTTATTTGTGACGATGATCTATCTATCACGCAGTCACTATCCCAGATAATCAAAACATATTTCAAAAAAAAGAAAGTAAATAATCTCGATATTATAACCTTTAATGATGGGGATAGTCTTCTTTCTGATAAATCCCAAAAAGATATCGTCTTTTTGGATATAGAAATGCCCGGTTTTGACGGCATCTATGTGGGAAATGAACTAAAAAAGCAGAATGACTCCGTTATTATTTTTATAGTGACATCTTACCTCGAATATCTGGATGCCGCCATGAGATTCCATGTATTCAGATACTTATCTAAGCCAATAGATAAACAACGGTTATTCCAAAATTTAGATGATGCACTTGAGCTGTACTATTCTATCAATCAAAAAATCGCTGTTGAAACAAAATCCGGAGTTACATCTGTTTTGACTTGCGATATCATATATGTAGAGGCAAAGGGAAGAAAGGTTATAGTACATACTGTCACGGCTGATTTGGATTCCACTCAGACACTTCAATTTTGGATAGAGCATCTGCCGCAGGCTACCTTTTTTCAGTCACACCGCAGCTATATTGTTAATATGGCTATGGTAACAAGCTTTGATCACGAGCTGATATACCTTTGTGATGGTCAGTTCACCGCATATTTAACAAGAAGAAAATTCACCGAATTTAAGAAAGCATATTTGATGTTTATGGAAAGTAAGAGGTAATACTTATGAGTGCTGCTGTTTGTTATTTTTTAGTTTATTTTTCTGAGGCATTAATACTGTTGCAATATTCATCTAATGTTTTTGAATACAAAATTTCCTCGATAAAACGATATATATTACTTACAATACTATTTATCCCCATATATTTTATTTCATTCGCACATATCGGTTTATTAAATACTGCTTTATTTTTTGTTGCTACTTTTGTTTTTTTGAAAATTTCAACCATGGAAAATAGTGCAACTCTCTTTTTCCATTCTGCTATTATGATTGTAATTATGACTTTGTGTGAGCTTGCTTCTATGGGGATTTTTTCAAAGTTTTCATATCATTTTTATTCTAACATGAATGATACCGTTTTGCTTTATTCAGTTAGTTTTTTAAGCAAATTACTTTACTTTGTAATCATATATTTTATATCACATAAGCTATCCAGCACCAGATCCAATATACGATTTTCAATCTATGAAATCACTACATTGGCTATAATACCTGTTATTTCCGTATTTGTAATCTACACAATGATATATTTTCTTATGAATTATGAAATAAAATCTCCACTCAACTATCTGCTCATCCTTAGCAGCTTTTTCATGCTGCTTATAAACATACTCATCTTTGGTCTGTTTGAACATATTAAGCAAAAAAATTCCGAAATAGCAGAGCTCACACTTCAGAATCAGCGTGATGCCGACTCTGTAGAATACTACAAAGCCCTCGTGTCACAGGATGAGAAACAAAAAGTTCTCATTCATGACATCAAAAAGCATCTCAATGCCATAGCCTCACTGAATGAACAGCACGATTCTGAAAAAATTGCAGCATACCTTACCCACGTACTCGGTTCTTCTGAGTTAAAGCACTCCGTGCGGGTATGCGATAATGACCTTTTAAACGCACTACTCTGCCGTTACCAGAAAATATGTCTTACGAAAAAGATTGCGCTGCATATTGATATAAGAAGTAAGTGTATTGATTTCGTGACATATGATGATCTAAGTGTACTTTTCGGTAATCTCATGGATAATGCTGTAGAGTCAGCCGAAAAAACAGTTAATCCTTTTATAGAACTCAATGTTTTTCATAAAGAGAACAATAACATGACCATTATCACGCTCATTGATTCCTGCCGCGTAAATCCTATTGATAAAAATGGCAATCTTTTACCAACTAAAAAACCGAATCCACAGTTTCATGGATTCGGTATGCGTAGTATAGAAAATATTGTTAAGAAGTATAACGGTGAAATGACTTTTTACTTTGATGATCCTACCAAGACATTCCATACGATTATTATGCTTCGGCACTGAAAGCTGTTGCTTTTTCGTTTACAAAGCTATTTTCATCAGTAGAAGCCATTCCATAACCGGCATCTTATTCAGCAGTTGCACTTTGTATGGCATCTTCAAAATCTTTCCACTTCATATTTACAGCCATCTCAAGCACAACTGAACTAAAATCAGCGAACTCAAAAAGCCGAATCCACACTCCCATGGATTCGGCTTTTGTATATACACTTCTATTTTCTATTTTGTATGAAGCTGTCAATCATCGCAATCACACCATCTACACCGAGCTTTGCCACATTCAGGCACAGGTCATAGTTTTCTGCCTGCCCCCACTCCTGTCCGGTATAGTATTTGTGATAGGTCTTTCTGTTGTCATTTGTCTCACGCACAACAGTCTTTGCCTTTCTCGCTGAGACTCCATGTGTATCAGCCACAGTATCAACGCAGAAGGCATCATTCGCTGTCAGGAAAACTGAGACAACATCATCTCTTCCCTGAAAGGCAAAGTTTGCACACCGTCCCTGAATCACATATCCCTCACAGCCGTCCTCAAGCGGCAGCCTGTCTATAAATGTAAGAGCCATCCCCGGAGTATCATGCAGCACATTATCCTCCTCCGTCTCCATCACAATAGAGTAAAGCAGGGAATTAACCGGTCTCTCACTGTAAAACTCCTCATACTCATCGTAGCAGCCTGCCTCTTTGGCACCGGCCGCAATAGCCTCTCTGTCCATGAAATGTAAATGATATTTCTCAGCGACTGCTCTACCAATAGTATCTGCATCGCAACCGCACTTTCTAGCAATAGTAATTATCATATAAATATAGCTCCTTTCTGTAAAAAAGCCAACGCGCAGGAAGCGCTCAGACAAATCAATAAAAGTTTGCAAACACCGATGCAAACACTACCGTAAGTATTCCTGCCACCGCGATAGCAAGAGAGCTCATGGCGCCCTCTATCTCGCCCATCTCGATAGCCTTCGCTGTTCCGATGGCATGTGATGAAGCACCAAGCGCCAGTCCCTTCGATATAGGCTCAGTGATTCTGAATATTTTGCATACAAACTCTCCGAGTATATTTCCAAGCACACCTGTCACGACGATAACTGCGACAGTGATGGTCACATATCCGCCGAGCTCCTCTGATACGCCCATACCGATAGCTGTCGTGATGGACTTTGGCAGCAATGTGACATAGTCCTCGTGTGAAAGTCCCATAATCACTGACAGCACAAGCACTGTCACAAGACTTGTTATGACGCCTGCCGTGAGTCCGAGCGCGACTGCTGCTATATTTTTCTTGAGCAGTGTCCACTGCTCATAGAGCGGTATTGCAAGGCATACCGTGGCCGGTGTCAGAAACCAGCTAAGGTACGATGCGCCCTTATTGTATGTGTCATAATCCACATCTGCCACAACAAGCACTATGATGGTCAGTACTATTGAAATGAGAAGCGGATTGAGTATTGCAACTTTAAACTTCTTCTTTAAAAGCATACCTATCAGATATGCAACCAGACTTACCGTGACACCGGCAAAAAGCGATGTCTGAAACAAATTATCCATTATGATTATCCTCTATCTTATTTATTTTCTCCAGCATCAGCCCTCTTGCGCTTCTGCATACGGATTACGAGCTGTGAAACATATCCTGTAGCAATCATTACAGTTAGAAGTGCCACAACCGTGATTACAAGTACCGGTACAAGCACCGGCTTAAGATTGCCCCAGGATGACATGAGCCCCACTCCCGCAGGGATAAACATTACAGGCATTATCTCTATCATGAATTTGCCTGCACTCCTTACAGAGTTAAGCGGTATCAGGCCTGTCAGCAGACCTATGAAAAGTATAACCATACCATATATGCTCGCCGGAACAGGCAATGGCAGTAAATATTTGAGTATCTCACCTACAAACGAAATCGCAAGTATGATGAGAAATTGCTTTAATAATTTCATTTTATATTGTATCTCCGTTATATATATTTCGTGACTATTTGTAACTGTTTATCTGTGTTCCCTGACCATCATTGCACATACAATGGCAAGCAGCACGCTTGAAGCCCATATAGCGCGTATTCCTATGTGCAGTGAGCACACTCCGCCTATACCTGCTCCTATTGCAAATATCAGAATAATTCCATAGTAGTGCGCGGTCTTTTTCAGTGCCCCGATATTTCTGTCACGCAGATATATTGACAGGCTCTCTGTGCCGCTTCTTAAGTTGCCGATGCACATAGTGCTGGCATAGCCATAGCCGTTTACCTTTCTGAAGGACTGCACCTGCATAGAACAGCTGAATGATACAAGCATGGTCGCTATCATATCGTACCTGTGTGGTATGAAGCCCACCACAAACAGTATGATTATCTCTATCATCACCACTATCTGACGCCAGTGGATGCGCTTTGCCTTCTTATATCTATGCCCGATTCTCTCTGCCACAAGCACACCGAGTGCAAATGAGAGGATTGGGAAAAGATACGATAGTCCCTTCATCCATTCACCCATCATCAGATGTTGGCTCATCAGCACCACGTTTCCTGTCTGCGCATTCGAGAATACCTCGTTTCTCACATTGTAGGTGTAGGCATCCTGAAAGCCTCCGGAAAGTGCCAGAATCGCACTCAGCAAAAAGGTCTCTGATGTCTGAATCCTTATTTTTTCTTTTTCAGTCATTTTTTCGCCTCTTTTTCTCATATTCGCTGTTATCTGCCACACCCTCGTGTGACCCACAGCAATTGCATATTTACAGCAATCCACACGGTTTATTATTATAGAAAAAAAGGGCGGATATTTCAATACCCGCCCCAAATATACAGTGTATTAAATTTTGCACAATACCTAAAATATATATTGGATATACATGATAGATATAATGGATTTATCTTATTAGTCCAGGTGTTCTCTATAAGCATATATGTGTCCAGCACCGCAAATATCATGGAAGCAGGCAAGTACTGTAACAGTGTGCCCCGGCACAAATGTAAAAACAAAAAAGAGGTCGTCACAACCTCTTTTTTGTAATTTATTAACATTTATTATTTTCCTGAAGTTGCTTTCAGTCGTGTCATGGCACGGGCCAGCGAAGCTCTTGAGTGATAATACTCCTGAATACTCTGCTTCTGGCGAAGCTGCTCCTCAGCTCTCTCCTTTGCCTCTCTTGCCCTTGCTATATCGATTTCCTCCGGATGCTCGGCTGTCTCGACAAGCAGTGTTACACGGTTGTTGACTATCTCTACGAAGCCCATTCCCACTACCGCATACTCCCAGTTGTCACTGCCCTCCGGCTGAAATCTCATCTCGCCCTCATCGACGGCTATGACCATATCCTCGTGGTGGGCGAGGATTTCCTTCTGGCCATCGAACTCAGGGACTATTATGGAACGACATCTTCCTGAGTAAAACACTCTGTTAGCAGCTATTACCTTTAGATAAAATGTATTTGTTGCCATACGATTTGTCCTTCCTTATGCTTTTACTGCTGCATAGTCTTTGCTTTTTCCTTGACGTCCTCGATTGTTCCGACATTGAAAAATGCGTTCTCAGGATACTCGTCCATCTCACCATCTATGATGGCCTTGAAGCCCTTGATAGTCTCCTCTACAGGCACATAGACACCCTGGATACCTGTGAAGTTCTCGGCTACGTGGAATGGCTGTGAGAGGAACTTCTGGATTTTTCTTGCTCTGTATACAAGTACCTTGTCCTCATCTGCCAGCTCCTCCATACCGAGGATTGCGATGATATCCTGCAGCTCCTTGTACTTCTGGAGAATCTCCTGTACCTTTCGTGCTACCTGGTAATGCTCCTCGCCTACGATATCAGGCTCGAGGATACGTGATGTAGACTCAAGTGGGTCTACTGCCGGGTAAATACCCTGTTCAACAATCTTTCTTGAAAGAACTGTTGTGGCATCCAGATGTGCGAAGGTTGTAGCCGGAGCCGGGTCTGTGAGGTCATCGGCAGGTACGTATACGGCCTGTACCGATGTTACCGAACCGTTCTTTGTAGATGCGATTCTCTCCTGCAGCTCACCCATCTCAGTAGCCAGTGTAGGCTGATAACCTACGGCTGAAGGCATACGTCCTAAAAGTGCTGAAACCTCTGAACCTGCCTGTGTGAAACGGAATATGTTGTCGATGAAAAGCAGCACGTTCTGGTGCTTCTCATCCCTGAAATACTCTGCCATTGTAAGTCCTGTCTCAGCTACACGCATACGTGCTCCTGGTGGCTCGTTCATCTGTCCGAACACTAAGGCTGTTTTTTCCAGAACTCCTGATTCCTTCATTTCTGTCCAGAGATCATTTCCCTCTCTGGAACGCTCTCCGACTCCTGTAAAGATTGAGTAGCCGCCGTGCTCTGTTGCGATATTGCTGATGAGCTCCTGGATGAGGACTGTTTTTCCTACTCCGGCTCCTCCGAAGAGTCCGATTTTTCCACCCTTTGCATATGGGGCAAGGAGGTCGATGACCTTGATACCTGTCTCGAGGATTTCCTCTGCAGGGTTCTGCTCCTCAAATGTTGGTGGTTCTCTGTGGATTTCCCACTTTTCTTCTGTATCAGGCTGTGCTCCGCCGTCGATAGCTTCACCGAGCACGTTGAACAGTCTGCCGAGAGTCTGCTCTCCGACAGGTGTCTTGATGCCGGCGCCTGTGGCTGTTACTTCCATATCTCTGTGAAGTCCCTCACTGGAAGCAAGCATGATACAGCGTACTGTATTATTTCCAATATGCTGTGCGACTTCCATCACACTTTTTTTGTCACCATTTAAAACTTCTAGTGCGTCTCTGATTGCCGGCAGGTTCTCATCCTCGAACTCTACATCGACAACAGGACCCATAACCTGGATAATTTTTCCTGTTTTCATCAAAAAGCCTACTTTCTCTTTTTCTTCTGCGATTTAGCACCGGCTATTACCTCTGTAATCTCCTGTGTAATCGCTGCCTGTCTGGCACGGTTGTAAAGAATGTCAAGCTCTGCAAGCATGTCCCTCGCACTGTTTGATGCGGACTGCATCGCCATCATTCTGGCGTTCTGCTCACATGAAAATGACTCTACAAGAGCACCGTAGACAAATCCAACAACGTAGTTTGGTACGATACGATCCATGACCGCCTCAGGCGATGGCTTGAGTGCCAGCTCCTCCCTCGGTATGTCTATAGGAATCTGCACAGTGAAGTCTGCCTTTTTCAGTGGCAGAAGCTGTGACATCTGTGTTTCCTCCTGAATCGCATTTATCATGCTGGTATAGATAATATAAACTTCGTCCAGCTCGTTATGTAGATATAGCTCCAAAATTTCTTCTGCAATATTTCTGGCACGGTTGAGTGTCGGATTCTGAACTGTGTAGTGGAACTGTTTTTCAATCTCAATTCCACGCTGTTCAAAATAATGACGTCCAAGCTCTCCGAGTACGAAAAGTGAATGGTTCGGATGATTCTTTAAGTGCTCCTCAGCCATTTTCAGGATATTGTGGTTGTATGAGCCCGCAAGTCCTTTATCAGCTGTGATTACGATATATCCGACCTTTCTGTCCTCAGGCAGCTTATCCTCGTTGGTCTTGAAATAGATGTCCTCCATATCAGGCAGATGCCTGAGTATTCGGCTCATCTCTGATTGCAGTGTGAAGAAATACGGCTCTGTATCTGCCAGCATCTTTTTGGACTTTTTCAGCTTCGAAGAAGAAATCATATACATGGCATTTGTGATTTTAAGCGTATCATTGATACTTTTTATTCGATCCTGTATTTCCTTCGTGTTTGCCATAATACTACCTGTTACCCTTTATACTCTTTTACTGCATCCATGATTTTATTTACGAGCTCTTCATCAATGGCTCTGTTCTCTTCGATCTTCTGTCCGATTTCCGGATAAGAAAGATCCATGTATGAGAGGATATCGCCCTGATATTTCTTGACCTCTTTTGTCTCAATTGTGTCAAACACACCATTGTTTGCCATGATAAGTGTCATTACCTGCTCATGCAGTGACAGTGGATGGCAAAGCGGCTGTTTTAACAGCTCCATAAGTGCTTTTCCATGTGCAAGCTGTGCCTTTGTGGCATCGTCAAGGTCTGATGCAAACTGTGTGAAGACCTCCATCTCCCTGTACTGTGCCAGGTCGATACGGATGCTTCCTGATGCCTTCTTCATGGCCTTTGTCTGGGCAGCTCCACCAACTCGGGATACTGAAAGACCTACGTTTACGGCCGGTCTCATACCTGCGTTGAAGAGGTTGCTCTCTAAGAATATCTGTCCGTCTGTGATAGATATTACGTTGGTAGGGATATATGCTGATACGTCTCCTGCCTGTGTCTCGATGATTGGGAGTGCTGTGATTGAGCCTCCGCCAAGCTCATCGCTCAGACGGCTTGATCTCTCGAGCAGTCTTGAGTGGAGATAGAATACGTCTCCAGGATATGCCTCACGTCCCGGTGATCTCTCGAGCAGCAGTGAAAGTGCTCTGTATGCTACCGCATGCTTTGAAAGGTCATCATATACGATAAGTACATCCTTGCCCTGATGCATGAAATGCTCTGCCATAGCTGTTCCTGCGTATGGTGCGATATACTGCAGTGATGCAGGATCGCTGGCTGTTGATGAAAGCACGATTGAGTAATCCATTGCGCCGTGTTTTGTCAGAGTTGACACAATTTTTGCTACTGTAGATGCTTTCTGGCCAATTGCTACATATATACAGATAACATCCTTGCCCTTCTGGTTGATGATGGTATCTGTGGCAATTGATGTCTTTCCTGTCTGACGGTCACCGATGATAAGCTCTCGCTGTCCACGTCCGATTGGGAACATTGAATCGATTGAGAGGATTCCTGTCTCAAGTGGAGTATCTACTGACTTTCTGTCCACGATACCCGGTGCCTCATTCTCGATTGGTCTGTAATCTTCCTCTTTGATATCGCCCTTTCCATCAATAGGCTCACCTAAAGCATTGATGATTCGGCCGATAAAGCCTTTGCCTACAGGGATTCCGGCTTTTTTCTTTGTTCTTACTACTTTGGTTCCTTCATGGATTCCGTGGTCTCTTCCGAAAAGGATTACACCGATTTCATTCTGACGGATATCCTGAACCATTCCTTTTACTCCATTATCGAATACTACGATCTCACCATACATGGCATGGTCGATGCCGTATATTGTGGCGATTCCGTCGCCGACGTAGATTACCTCGCCGGTCTCACGGCTCTCGGTATCGAAGTCGAAATTCTCTATCTCGCTCTGGATAATGGAGATTATGTCTGTTGCACTGATTGCGCCCACAGGGGTCACCTCCTGGTCAATTTTCTTTCAAGCTCACGAAGCTTTCCTTCGTAGCTTCTGTCGTACTCTGTATTAAGAGTCTTAATCACATATCCACCTAAAAGTGTTTCGTCCACTTTCTGTGTAAGGGATATTTCATATTCCGGATATTTGCTTTGTAGCAGCGCCTTGGCGTCATTTGCTTCCTCGTCGGTTGCGGCCTCTGCACTGATAAGCTCAGCTCTTATGATATGGTTTTTCTCATCCCAGTATCTGTAATATGCCTCAAAGATTTCATTCATTTCAGCGGCATATCCAAGCTTTACCATTTCCTTTATGAAGCTTGTGATAAGCTTTGGCTCACTCTCAAATCCATATACCTTTTCTATGATGTCATACTTTTTTGTCAGCGGTATAAGTGGATTTGCGAGCGTCTGTGCAAGCTTTTCTGTCACAAAGTATACTCTCTGTGCTTCCTCCACATCACGACGCTCTACAGCCAGCCTGTACAAAACTATTGCATTATTTACTGCTGCCTGTGTCATTAGCTTCACCTGTCTTTACAATCTTTCTCGCTGCTAAGATGGCAAGTTTTGCAATTTCAGCCTCAGCGGCCTTTGTTGCCTTCTCCTGCTCGCTAGCAATGTCCGCTTTTGCTTTTTCAAGCATACTGTCTGCTTCCTGTCTGGTTCTCTCAAGAGCCTTCTCCTGCTCAGCCTCGGCTCTTTCCCTGGCATCGAGGATTATCTGGTCTGCCTGAGTCTTTGCACTCTCGAGCTTCTTTTTATAGTCGCTCTTTAAGCTTTCTGCATCGTCCTGACTCTTCTTTGCTTCCGAGAACTGCTTCTGAATCATTTCGTCTCTCTGATTGATCACGCCCATCACGCGGTCAAAGAGGAATTTCTTAAATATCCAGTACAGGAAAAGCAGATTGACTACTGTCCATATTATATTCCATGGATCAATTTTTAACATTGCTCTACCTTCCTTTCTGTTTCACCTGGTTGTAACTGTCAGTTACGCTGCCTGATTATTTAAGGAAGAGGATGATAAGTAATGCGATAACGAAACCGTAAATAGCTGTTGCCTCTGCAAGGGCACATCCTAAAAGAAGTGATTTAGAGATTTTGCTCTCAGCCTCCGGCTGTCTTGCGATTGCGTCTACTGCGCTGCTTGTTGCCTTACCGATTCCAAGTCCGGCTCCGATTCCTGTTAATACTGCGATTCCAGCTCCGATTGCTACTAATAATGTTGATGACATAATGTGTTCTCCTTTTCTTGCTTATATGCTTTCTTTTGGTTAGCAATTATTTTGTTTCTTTTGTAAGCGAGGTTACATTTTCCATGCTTACGATGTGAAATTAAATGATGTGGTGTTTCATGCCTCATCAGGTCTTCTTACTCGGTTGCCTCCTTGATGAAAAGTCCTGTCAGGAATACAAATACATATGCCTGTATAAGTCCATCAAAGATATCAAAATAACAACTGAATACTGCCGGAACGATTGCCGGGACGACCATCTTTAAAAGCTCCATGATTACGAATGAACCAAGGACGTTTCCAAATAATCGCATACACAGCGATAATGGTTTGATAAAGATCTCAAGGATATTGATAGGTAGTATTACCGGCATTGGCTCTGCAAAGCTTTTAAGCCACCTTTTGGTGCCCTTTGCCCTGATTCCTGCCACCTCGATAAGAACTATGCTCATTACAGCGAGTGCTGCGGTGACGTTCATATCCTTTGTCGGCGGTTTGAAGCCAAGTAAGCCTATCAGGTTTGCTATTCCTATATAGATGATTACTGTTGCCAGATATGGTATGTAATCCTTTCCTTTTTCTCCGAGTGTCTCACTGAAGAAATCATTAAGGAATTTGACTCCTGCCTCTACGGCTACCTGTCTGCGTCCGGGATTTTCAACTGAAAGATTTCTGCCGAGAAAAAAGCACAGTAAAAATACCGCTGCCATTATTATCCATGTGACTACTACCGACTCGTATATGGGTATGCCTCCGAATATCGGTATCTTGAATACCACGTCACAATTGAGTTCCTCTAACAGTCCATCTACCAGAGCATCCATCTGCGTTACCTCCTTTCTTTTTTGCTATATGAAATTTGATACGCAAATTGTTTCTTAATAACTCAAGATGTGTTTTGTCTCACCTTTGATGTTTGTTTGGTCTTGATTTAATAAGAAGCAACTATCGTTGTACTAGATTTTAGTCACATCGTTTTATAAAGTCAACGTTTCGTTTTTATATTATTTGACTGGCAAAGTTTCACATTTTTTAGTTAGCTTTTTATACATTTTCAACAATTTAAGTTTTTATTTTTGTGCAGTTTTTCTATTGCGTTTTGGGAATGTTTAGATTTATTTTATTTTTATTTGCGTTTTATTAAAAATTTCCAAATAATCCGGGAAAAATTTCCCTTTTTTTCACAGTTTTTCACAATACATTTGAATTGCCGCGGGCTCGCTTGGATTTGCACGCTCTCCGCGAGGGTTTGCTCAGGCCTAGCCCAGCATCACATCGAGTGTCATCATGAGGCAGAAGCCCACCATAAATGCTATGGTGGCGCGGTTTGAGTGACCTCCCTCTGACATTTCCGGCACGAGTTCTTCTATGACTACATATATCATAGCTCCGGCGGCGAAGCTTAGCAGGTACGGCATCACCGGTTCTATTATTCCGATGGCAAGTATCGTAAGTATTCCCGCTATCGGCTCGACTATTCCCGACAATACTCCGTATACAAATGCTCTAAGCTTTGAGCTTCCTGTGCTATGTAATGGCATGGATATGATTGCGCCCTCCGGGAAATTCTGTATGGCTATTCCGATTGCCAGTGAAAGGGCTGCTGCCCTCGTGATGGTGGTGGTTCCTGATATCCAGCTTGCGTAGAGCACTCCGACTGCCATGCCCTCCGGTATATTATGTAATGTAACTGCAAGCACCATCATTGTCTGTCTGCTGAAATTGCTCTTTGGACCCTCGACTGAATTATCGAGATGCATATGTGGTGTTATCGTATCCAGTATCAATAGGAAAAACATTCCGAGCATAAAGCCTGCTACTGCCGGGACGAACTGCATCTTTCCAAGGCCCTGTGACTGCTCAAGTGCCGGAATCAGAAGACTCCAGACTGATGCCGCAATCATTACGCCTGCTGCAAAGCCACTGAGCATTTTTGTGGTCTTTACGGAAAGCTCATTTTTCATAAAAAGTACACATGCCGCACCGAGCGACGTGCCTATAAATGGTATTAATAAACCTAATATGGTTGATGTAATCATGGTTGCCTCCTATTCTGCTGTTCGGCTATTTTTCTATTTTACACAAACTTCCCATATATAAAACTATATTTACCGGAGAGTATACAGTTGTTCCGAAGAAAAAATATGAGGAATACACTGTATGCTAGGCCGGTATCACAAAATAAAATATGGGAAGTTTGAATATTTTATTATTCAACATATTATTTCTTATATCGTTTCGTATATCATTTTACAGTAACTGAATATTCAAAACCACTTAATGTAAAACAGCTGTATGTAATTAGTCTTCTCTAACCCAATTACAGTTTAATACACCTATATAATTTCGTCAACCGGCTTCTGTGAGCCTTACTCGTTACTGTTCACACCTAAAAGTGTAATCACTCAATAATTAACACTATGGCGCATAGCTTGACAGCGTGGTGTCAAGCTTGCGTCTGAACAGTAACCCTTACTCCATAGCTTAGATACAGTCGAATTATACTTCTTTGCACAGCAATGTCAGGGCCGGGTATCACATGCCACAGATGGCATATAAAACAGCTTCTAATACCGATTCCTGCAAAGAGGCTGTCTTCCCACACATATATTATCCTTTGTACGGTCACGAAGCTCCGGCACCGGATTTGGCGCCACCTCAAAGCGATAATCCTCCCCGTTTTTGCGGATATAATCCTCAATAAAGGTATGGCTCATTACATTTCTTACCGGGTCATTGACCTGGCGCTGATATCTGATAAATGTTTCAGGAGCATTGGTTCTTACATCCACATACCTTTCACGGCATGCTGTGTCGTTTACCGTACTGCCAAGCACACACCTGACATACTCAATATTGCTCTCCAGCACAAGAGGAGCCGGGAATTCAGCGTCAGGGATGACCTCCTGCCAATCCTTTTTCTCGTACTGTCTTAGCAGCTCAAGTGCAATATGCAGATGCTTAAGCTCCTGTTCAAACATAAACTGCCATATGCCACGTATTCTTGTATCCGTCTCCGTTTCATAACAGCTCCAATACAGCCAGCACTCGACATACTGATGCACAAGGAGATTTTCAAGGCGGCTCATGCATGGCTTCAACAGACTGCCATACTGTGTGACATGCTGTTCCTCGACCATTCCGATTTCCTGATATAGCCTGCGTCCCATCTCATCAGGCCAAAGTGCCGCTGTGTTCATATAGTAGTTCATAGTCTGCTGTTCTGCTGCTGTGATTACGTTTGCAGCCAGCACATCCATTGTCGCAGGGCATTTATCCGTCATCGGATATCGTATTGAATCATATGGATGCCTGTGGTGTGAAATAGTCGGTCTGCCCGGTGTGATTTCCGTATAGCCTCCGACAAGCTTCTCTGCGTGCTCACCTGTGGTAAAATCAAGATAATCTGCATAGCGGTACAAATGATCAAAGTCCTCGAGCAAGGCAAAATCGAGCGCAGACTTAATATTTTTGTCATTTACTCGCTTTGCAAGATGAGCAGTCAGGTCAACCGCAAGCTGCTCGTAGCCTATGGTGTGCTCCAATGCCGACTCATCTGCCGGCTTTAAATGCGTGAGTATTTTCTGCTGCTGTTGCTCACTTTTCCTGATGTATGCAAGCTTTCGTCTAAGCTCATCATCACCAACGCTTCTTGAAAACTGATGTGAAAACCACACGTTTTCAAATTCTGTACCATTCATCAATATGATTCTCGTCCTTGTATACGGATTTACCTCATTTTTGTTATATGGTTTTACCCAGAATTTCTCCCAGTCAACAAATAAATCGCCGGTTCTCTCCGGCCTCATTTTAAATGGATTCATAATACAAACATACCTCCTTCATGCTATTGTATGCACGAAGGAGGTATGCTGTGCGTATGAATCATACATTCTAATAATTTGTCAAATATATATGTGTATTTAGAGTTTTCCGAATCAGCCTCATAAGAGCCTTTCCTGCTCTATTGTTTTATCCGATTCAAGAATTGCTTCTTTTAATTCTGCAAGCAATCCTGCGTCCTTTTTTTCCAGTTTTTCCCTAGTTGAAGCCTTAAGTGGTATTCCCGCGTCTTTTTTTAATGCTTCCTCAAAATCCGCTACCCCCATTCTATAAGGCATTAGTTTTTCAAAAATTCTATCCTTAATAAACAAAAATATGCTTATCCCTCCAAAATCCATATCTCCCCAATGGAGGAACTCACATTCCTTAGATACAATAAGGCTTAATTCCTTTAGAAAATACACTTCCTTAGGAGTAAAATAACCATGACAAAAAATATACAAGGTATTCTCATCATATTGCATACTTTCATAATTAGCCTTATTTTCTATGGTCATAATTATTTTGCATCCTGTAAGCGAAACCGGACTTGCATGCTCAAGTGTCTGCGTATTAATAATGGTTCCATAAATCTGCTTTGACGTATCAATAACACATGTATCATCAATTCTATATGACAATGGTCCCTTCCATTCCATTGTCTGTGCATATGACATAATACCATGCATCTTCAAAATTTCAAGCCCCGACTTCTTTTTATCCTCTTTGGCATCATCTTCCTCTCCCTCTGTATCATAATCCTCCATATCCTTCTCATAATATGGAGAATATTTAGTCAGAATTGATACCATCTTTTGTCGATAGCATTTTTCAAATTTCTTTGAATCATTAAAAACCTTTGCACTAAAAACACGCTCCCACACAGGCTCCTTTATTCTTGTTATAGAATTGATACACTTAAAACGCATATCCTCCTCAGCCTCTGTGACACTCTTTCCGGCTTCCAGACGCCCCAAAATATCATCATAATATCTACATATCCAATCGCAGTCACCAACCTCTGATTTCCACTGCTTTACAGACTCTATCAATCTTAGCTGTTTTGCTCTTGAATCCTCAACACCCTCAAGCCGACACAGCTCCGGTATGCTGCTGACATCACAATCAATTTTTTTAATATCGCTGTTGACCTGAGTCCAATTAATTCTTATCTTTCCATCGTGGCCTGCTTGTGTATTATTCTCTATGAACCTTGCCTGATCGATTAGTTTCCGGCGTCCGCCAACAAATTCCATCATTTCTGTTATTTTGTTCAAATGTTTTTCTCCGGTTAGTTTTCCTGACCGGTATACTTCGGTGTCTGTTTTTTAATAATATAGCCTGCAAGCGTGTGCTTAATTGGAGTTTTTCCCATAGCATAATACCCCTGTAAAACCATTAATACGTCCTATCACTTTTCCTCAAACAGCTCGATTTCCTCGCCAAGTGGTCCCTTGCAGAATGCTATGCGCGCCGGAAATACCGGTGTTGATGCGATTTCTATATCCTTCGGCTCAATAAATACCTCGTATCCTGCTGCTTTTACAGCCTCTACACACGCATCCACATTATCTGTTGCAAATGCAAAATGACGAATCACACCTTTTCCCGGTGCATCATCTCCATCGTTAAAAATCTCAACAATTCCGTTTCCGGTATCAAGCATGATTCCTGCCTGCCATTCCCTTACGACCGGGATTCCCAGAATGTTTTTGTAGAAATCTATTGTCTTTTCATATTCCTCTGTGCTGCTGCACTTCATAGATACGTGATGTATACCTTTTATTAAGCTCATTGTTTTTCTCCCTTTAATTTTTTTGTGCTGTTTTGTGATTTATAGTGATTTCAGCTACTTTTTCCCGCAATTTTTCCGGCTTTTGAGCTGAATTTTAGGAGCTGTTTTGGAGATTTCTGCAGTTTCAGCTACTTTTCTCGCAATTTTTCCGGCTTTTGCACTGAATTTTGGGTGCTGTTTTGGAGATTTCTGCAGTTTCAGCTACTTTTCTCGCTATTTTTCCGGCTTTTGGGCTGAATTTTAGGAGCTGTTTTAAAAGTTTTAGGGATTACAGCTCCCCAGGGTCTGCCTACTATGCTATCAACCTATGGCTATTGTACATTATGCCAATTTAGTCCTACTTAGTAAAATGACGTGAGGGTCAAAAGGTATCCAATTCAGGATCCCTTAAATCATATTATATCTATAAAATTTTCTATTGTCCATATATACAGACGATTATGATTGCGGCCACGCCTGCCTTTGCGCTTTCTCAAAATCGCCCTGCTCACTGCTAAATGCACCATCATCGCATAAATCCAGCACTGTTTCATCCTTCAGATACAAAACAAGCGTTTTTTCAGTCTCATCATCATCACCGCTTTTCCATATGTACCTTTCTACATCTGAAAAATCATACTGTTTTTCCTTAAAATGAACCAATGTTATTTTCTGCGTTGTATAGTTTATTTCATAATACCACAGTCTTGCCGATGCCAGTATACAGATAAATCCCGCTATTCCTATGACCATGGCAGTTTTTAGGGTTGCATTTAATATGGCTGATGGTTTAAAAAAAGCATATCCTGCCAATGGTACAATCAAGCCTGCTACAACCATTACAAAAAAGGCCGGTATTCCTATAAAACGTTCAAGTATCTGCCCGCTTACCATTTCACGTTCCACTGCGCCCTCTGCTACTCCCAGAAACACCACGCAAAACAAAAGGCTGACCAACAGTATAAGAAGAAATTTAAATATGTTTAAAAAACTATCTGTGAAAGTTAATATCATTTCAACAGGCTTTAGCTTTCCCACCAGGCGGCAGATAAAATATTTCTTTTTTATCCATGCGGTGGCATACGTTACGACAACGCTCAACACGGCAATAATCAGCCCATACCCCTTTGAATCTGAGAATATGGCACACAAAAAATACTCTGCAAAAAAAATTATCCTGTATTTGCGTATTTTTTTTGAAATAATCCCGAAATAGCAATTCACCGAAAGTGCGTGCTGCCCTATAAACTGATAAATATCATTGCCGGTCATATCATCAGCCAAATTTGCTTCCACTCTCAGATATTTCTTATAAAACGAATCTGTAAAAAAATAAACAGCCAACACTGCAGCCCACTTAAAGATGTCATCACTTTCAAATATGATGAACATGCCTGCCATAAGACATATTACAAAAAGTACTCTCGCCTGCCTTATTGTTTTCACATTTCTATCTTCTATGCCCTCTGCAAAAATTTCTTCCGCTTTATCCATTTTCTTCCTCCAGTAATTCCCTGAGATTCTTATTTTTATTTCCTAAATCATCATTTAATATCTGTTCCCTGTCCCCGAATTTAACAAGCCTGCCATTATCAAGCAATCCGATATAGTCAGTTATGTCATTGACCTCCTCAACCAGATGCGTGCTGATTATGATGCTTATGTTTTCTTTTTCTATTGTTCGGATCAAAAGCTCCCAGATGTCTGTTTTTACGACCGGGTCCAGATTTGCCATAGGCTCATCCAAAAGCAGAAGCTTTGGGTGCCTTGCCAGAGCAAAAGCCAGTTGGAGCTGCATCTGTTTTCCTGTTGAAAGCTCCTCAAATTTTGTCGTATATTCTTCCTTGGTGAACTCCATCATTTCAAGCATTTCATCAAAATGCTTCTGATCCCATCTGCTGTAAAGACAGCTTAACAGCCTGATATTTTCGTCAGCCCTAATCCCGCCTATACACCAGCTTCTTCCACCGACATATGCCACCTCATCATGATACAGAATGTCAATTGCTTTCATTCCGGTGACATCAATATCATTCCATAATACCTTTCCACTCAGTGGTTCAATACGTCCGTACACTAAATCAAAAAGCGTAGTTTTTCCTGCGCCATTTCTTCCCAAAAGTGTCATGAGATATCCGTCATCCAGTGAAAAGCTGACATTTTCCATAGAAAAGGTTTTCGTACTGTAAGATAAATTTTGAACCTCTAGCATGTTTCCTCCTCCCAAAGTATCCTCACCATATCAATAAACTCTGCTTCATCAAGCTCTGCCGCCTTTGCCTTTTCTATAACCGCGGCAAGCTCCTCCTCCACACTTAAAGTACGTTTTTCCTCAAGATATGCCATATCCGGATTGTCCACGAAAAAGCCCTTTCCAGGCACCGAATATATCATTTTCTCCTTTTCCAGCTCCTCATATGCCTTTTTCGTGGTAATGACGCTGACCTTAATGTCCGCTGAAAGCGCCCTTATCGATGGAAGCGCATCATCCTTATTCAATTTTCCGGCAAGTATTGCCTCCTTTATCTGCGTGGCAATCTGCTCATAAATGGGTGTTCCGCCCTTAGACTGTATGGAAATATTCATTTCTGCCTCCAATAGTTCTTACCATGTCTATCACCAGTATAGCACCTGACAAAATCCCTGATATACATCCAAGCTTATAGAACTCATTGTCTATTCCTGCCATATCAGAAAAGCTGCCATTTGTAACAATAGTCATTAAGCAGACAAACAACCCTGTGTCTATAACAATTTTTACCAACGCAATAAAAGTCTCATATATTTTTACAGACTTTGAAACACTCGCGTCAGCTAAACACTTTTCTAAATTTCTGCTGTCTTCTGCCGCTTTCCAAAAGATACCATTTATCGAAAAGTGTGCAAGAATTATAATATATGAAATAAAACATACCGCCACATAAAGCGGATGTGAAAAAAGCTCCAGCTTTCTGTGCCTTATCACAATAAACGCAGTGTTTATAAGAAGAGGAACACTTAAACACAGTAAATCAAGCATCACCTCTGTCAAAAATCTTGTTTTTCTTTCCTTCTTTGAAAAGGGTAAAAGCTCATTTATCTCGAGGCTTCTAAATACTGCAATGGATAGCATAAACAGAAATCCGGCAAATACAAAGCCCAATACTCCGCACAGTGTTGTCACAAGTAATACGATAAATGCCAAACCGATATGCCCCGGTGAACTGGATAACCATATCTTTTTTCTCTCAAAATAATCCCTGATCATTACTCATCACCACTTTCTTTTATTATCTCTTTCTTCTGTACGTAGTACATGATTTCTTTAAGCTCTGCATATCTCATATGCTGCCTGATTTCATGATTAATTTTTGCGGTTATTTTTGCTTCATCATATCTTATCAGCAATTCATTTGAGCTTTCGCTTAAACGCCCTCCGACTACAAGCTCCTTCGGTATCCTCTCAAGCAGTGTCTTGTCTCCGGAAACAAGCCTGTAGGAATCCCTAAGCTCATCCAGCGAACCGTAATAGAATTTGCTTGTGGTATTGTCTTTCTTTTGCAGCCATAAAATATAATCTGCGAAATGCTCAAGCTCCTCGACCAGATGTGTTGCATAAATTATGCATTTATTTTCATCTGCTGCAAGCACCCTTATGGTTTCATAAAATTTATCACGAAATTCAACATCCAGATTTCCCGTAGGTTCATCAAAAAAGTACACCTGCGCATCATAGCTCTGTGCAAATGCAAGCTGTAGCAGTATCTTCTGCCCCTGCGAAAAATCCGAGGCATTCATAATATCCTTTTTACTTTTTGAAATTCTAAGAGGTACGCCCGGAAAATCGATAAGACCATACTGCTTAAGAAGAGCCTCATATTTTTTCTGATTAAATCCGTCGTAATATCTGCCGTAATATTTTCCTATCGAGACAGCAGATATTTTTTCCATAAACGGCAATTCACTAAATACATAAGCTATTTTCTTCTTGTATTCCTTCTCATCCTTCTGCAGACACGCACCGCCTATCACAATACCGGTGTCTGTCGAATCAGACTCTTTCATCCCCATAAGAACAGAAAGAAGTGTTGACTTGCCACAGCCGTTCTTTCCTATCACACCTACAATGCTTCCACCCGGCACTTCAAATGAAATATTGTCCAGCTTGAATTTATCAAATGTTTTACTGACATTTCTGACTATCAGTGCATTATTCATAAGCTACTCCTTTGTATGCAAATGGCATTTTTTACTTAGCCATTTATTCACTTGCGATTTATTCATTTTGCGTTTTTTGACCCGCCTGTTATATACACAGTATATACAGTTATATACAGGCTGTCAATATACTTTTATCCCCTATATATTTTCAATTTTATTTTCTTGTACTACCGGTAAAATATGCAAGTGATATGGTGTAGTTCATTTAAAACTGTTATACTATGATATATCAGAAAATAAGTACAATCTACAGGAGGATTATCATGATAATAAAAAACGGCATTGTAGCAGACCCTGCATCAGGTCTCTACGAACAGATGGATATACTTATAAAAGATGGAATAATAGTAAAAATAGCACCTGACATCTCATGTGCGTCAGATGCTGCTGCAACTGAAAAAGAAGAAATAATAGATGCAGCCGGAATGATTGTCGGACCGGGACTTATCGACACACATGTGCATTTCCGTGATCCGGGCTTCACATATAAGGAGGATATCCACACCGGTTCCCTGGCTGCCGCAAAGGGTGGCTTCACAACTGTTGTGTGCATGGCAAACACAAAGCCTACAGTTGACAATGTGGATACTCTAAAGGACAACCTCACACGTGGAAAGCAGGAAAAAATCCGTATGTATCAGGCCGCTGCAATATCGCACTCCCTCAAAGGACAGGATGAGGTTGACATGGCAGCTTTAAAGGAAGCCGGAGCATGTGGCTTTACCGATGACGGTATCCCGCTTACAAATGCTGCTTTCTGCTACAGAGCCATGCAAAATGCTGCGAAGCTGGATATGCCGATAAGTCTCCATGAGGAGGATCCTGCATTTATCAAAAACAACGGCATCAACCACGGAAAAGTATCTGACGCTCTCGGTATCTACGGCTCACCATCCATCGCTGAGGAAGCCCTTGTCGCAAGAGACTGTCTGCTTGCGCTGCGCAGTGGTGCTGATGTTGTGATACAGCACATCAGCTCCGGTGTATCTGTTGATATAGTCCGCACCTACAAAAAGCTTGGTGCAAGGCTCCATGCCGAGGCCACTCCACATCACTTCACGCTGACTGAGGATGCTGTCTTAGAGCACGGCACTCTTGCCAAGATGAATCCGCCTCTGCGCACTGAAGCAGACCGTCAAAAGATTATATATGGACTTATCGATGGCACAATAGACCTTATCGCAACAGATCATGCGCCTCACAGCACCGAGGAAAAATCAAAGCCTGTAACCGAAGCTCCAAGCGGTATCATCGGTCTTGAGACATCTCTTGCTCTTGGTATCACAAGCCTTGTCAAACCGGGCCATCTGAGCATGCTTGAGCTTTTGGAAAAGATGACTATCAACCCTGCCAGACTGTACCACATGCCTTACGGTACTATCTCAGAGGGTGCTGCTGCAGATTTTGTCATCTTTGATCCTGACGAAAAATGGGTACCATGCGAATATGCATCAAAATCATCAAACACACCTTTTACCGGCATGGAACTGACCGGCAAGGTGAAGTACACCGTATGCGGTGGAAATGTGATTTATTCGGATAAATAAATTGTGTATGCACTATTAAAAAAGCAGATTGTGAACTCATGTGTTCACAATCTGCTTTTTCTACTTTTCCACCAGCTCCAGGCAGTCTCCATAGTGCCTCTGCAATGCATTCAATTCCATGATCATCACATAAAATACTCTGCCATTGTGCACTGAATCCACTATCCTGCCATGGTCGAGCACTGAAATATATGTGCCGTCTGCTTTTCGCATATGAAAGAAAATATAATCATTTGAGTGTCCTACGTCGATCTGCGACCATATTCTTTTAAACCAGTTCAGTTGCTCACCCGCTCGAGGAGGCAAATACTTTCTACATGCGTTGTATGAGAAAACTGATCAAACGCCTGCCACTTTATGAGTTCATACTTCTCCTCACACAGTATCTTCAAATCCCTTGCCAATGTTGCCGAATCGCAGCTCACATATACAATCCTTTCCGGTGACATCGCAAGCATTGTGTCCAGGCACTTCTCATCACAGCCCTTTCTTGGAGGGTCAACGACTATCACATCCGGGCGAAGCATATCTGTATGTCCGGTGGATGCTGTATCATCAGTGATTTTCTCGGTTTTCTTTGCATTCTCATAAAACTGTGGCAGCACCTCCTCAGCCTTTCCTACGAAAAACTGTGCATTTGTGATGCCATTGAGCTTCGCATTGTTTTTGGCATCCTCGATTGCCTGAGGCACTATTTCCACTCCGTACACCTGCTTTGCCTTCTGTGACAAAAAGAGCGATATGGTACCGATACCACAGTAGAGATCCCAGACATTTTCATTTCCTGTGAGCCCTGCAAATGCAAGTGCCGTGCTGTAGAGCTTTTCTGTCTGTTTCGGGTTTACCTGATAGAACGACTGTGGCGAAATCTGATATGTGATGCCTGTCCCCTGTGGTGTGAAATCGGGGTAAGACAGCAGATGGATGGTGTCCTCAATATATGGTCTGCCCCATATGCAGACCGTCTTTTTGCCGAGGATGACATTTGTGTTTTCCTTGTTGATATTGTAGGAAATCGAAGTCATTCCATCGATTTTTGAGAGTCTTTCGCACAGTATATCCGCTGCTCCGTGTTCAGGCTCCAGCTCATCTGCATTTATCACAAGACACACCATAATCTGCTTTGATGTAAAACCATATCTGATAAGCACATGGCGCACGAGCCCTTTGTGTGTGTTCTCGTCATACGGTGTGATGCCGCACTCATTCATCCATTCCTTTATGATGTCGAGTATCTCTTTGTTTTGCGGCACCCCAAGCCTGCAGTCCTCGACCGGGATGATATTGTGGCTTCGCGATGCATAAAAGCCTGTCACTATATTGCCATCCCTGTCATATCCCACCGGAAACTGTGCCTTGTTGCGGTAGCGGTATGGATTGTCTGCGCCAACAGGCGGCTGCATTTTACTGTCCAGCTTTGCCTCGGAAAATCCACCTATACGCATGAGATTGTTGCGCACCTTATTATTTTTAAATTCAAGCTGCTTTTCATAGGAGAGCGCCTGTATCTGGCAGCCTCCACACCTCTTGTGCAGCTCACATTGCGGCTCAACGCGAAAAGTGGAAGGGGTCTTAATCTCTTCCACTCTTGCGTAGCCATAGTTTTTCTTTAATTTTGTTGCGCGGGCTGTTATGACGTCACCAATCAGTGCATCCTTTACGAAAAAGGTCATGCCATCATAATGTCCGATACCCTCGCCATCTGTTCCCATATCTGTTATTTCAAGTTCAAATATGTCATTTTTTTTCATGCTTTTCTCTTCTTTATTTTATATATAATTACTCTTTATAATGTTTGTATCCAGCGCAAGCTTTCACACCAAAAATCACACCATAGCTATATTTAATATTGTCCGCTTTTTACACACTTGTTCTGCGGAAATTTGTCTCCATAAATCTGTTGTAGCCCTGCCACTTTGTATCGTTTTCAGGCACATTTACAAGCAGCTCTCTGAAGGTCTCCATCTTGGCATCTATGTTGTCTGCAAAGCTAAGTGCAAGTGCCTCGACAAGTGCCGGCTTTTTCGGAGAGCCAAACTCAAGCTCGCCGTGGTGGGCAAGTATGCAGTGCTTCAGCTCGTTTGCGAGCACTACCGGGAAGCCGTCGATGCTCTTAATCGCATCGCCTACCCACTCTGCACCAATCATGATATGTCCGAGGAGCTGACCTGCGTCTGTATAGTCATTCTCCGGGAAAGTGGAAAGCTCCTTTAATTTTCCGATATCATGGAAAATAGCTGCTGTAAGAAGCAGGTCACGGTTTAAAACCGGATACATTTTTGCAAAATAATCACAGTTCTTCGTCACACCGAGTGTATGCTCCAAAAGACCTCCTACAAAGCCGTGGTGCACGCTCTTTGCGGCTGAATGGAACTTGAAACGGCGCTCAAACTCCTTATTGTCAAAAAAGCTATGTAAGAGCTGTGACAGGTACTGATTCTTTACAGAGCCGATAAAGCCCATGAGTTCCTTATACATGACCTCGACATCCTTATCGCTGACCGGCAAATAATCCGCAGGGTCATATTCTCCCTCGTTCACCTTTCTCGCACGCTTTATGGAACACTGTAAATTGCCCTGAAAGCTTGTGATATCACCGGTTATGGCTATGTAATCCATTGCATCAAATTCCTCAATGCCTACTGAGCCCACGTCCCATATCTTGGCATCCAGCGTGCCTGTCTTATCCTGCAGGATAACATTGTCATAAGGCTTTCCGCTTTTGGTCATGGCTGTCTGCTTGCTCTTGCATAAAAAAATCTCATTGATTCTCTCTCCCTCGCGGAGAGTTGAAATATACTTCATATATCCTCCTATTTCGGCTAATTCATCACTCCGATTTTCACCTGACAGGTAATCTCCGTGTAGCCGTTGCTTCCTTTTCTCTTTACTTTCAGATTGCAGGTATCCTCAGGCTTTTGCTGCATAAGCTGTTTGTTGTACGCGGACACATTCGACACATCTGTATTGTTTACCGCAACTATCACATCTCCGCTTTGAAGCCCCGAGACAAATGCCGGTGAATCCATGGTAACCTGCTTTATATAAACACCCTTTGGGATGTTATATCTGTTTGCTATTTTTTCTGTAACTGTAGTACAGGTGATGCCTATGTACGGCACATCTGCGCCGCTCTCGAGCTTTTCAATGACAGGTGACAGGTCGCTTATGCTGACAGCCGTGAGCGTATTGTTTTCCTCCGCCGGATTAAAATCCTGTAGCGAAAGCCCTATGACCTGACCATCTGTATTAATCAGTATACCGCTCTGCAACTTGTTGCTTGCGATATCTGTGGTGAGCACCGAGTAATTGTTGTCCTGCGCCGACAGCTCGTTGGTTGTTGACGTTACAAGACCTGTGAGAATAGCATAGTTTGCCTCAAGCGCAATGACAGATGCTCCTCTTGAAACGATATTTGAATTACCAAGCTCCGCAACCGCTATAGCCCCTGTTGTGGCGTCGTCCAGAAGTGACTTATCCACGGAAATGATTGCTATACCTGTATTGCTGTCATACTTGACCAGCGCAGCATCAGCCATCATGTCGTTTACAAAGGTTACACTAAGCTTATCCGCCTTATCCACTACATTTTTCTCTGTCAGAATGATTAGCTGCTTTCCATTGTCCCTCAGTATCACTCCCACTCCCTGACCCTCGGTCTCATAGGAATTGTTGAAAATATCAGTGGCATCTGTCACACCCGTGACTCCTACTACAAATTTCGAGGCCGAAGCGCCCACGCTGTAGAGCTGGTTCTGCACTGCCTGATAATCTGCGAGTGTAGGCTGATAGGTCTGCAAAGACGGCTCCGAAGAAGTGCCGGACTCTGTGCTTTGTGTACCATTTTCACTATATGCATCATTGCTGTCATCTATGCCAGGCTGCTGTGTGGCTATCTGCACATCATTATTATTTTTTCCATCTGAAGCTTTTTTTGATTGTCTGTTGATAACCGGCAGAAATATAGCAAAAACAATGCTTGCAGCCACTGCAAATGCCACTCCGCATAGTGCTGCTGTGCCTGCTTTTTTTGCAAGTCTTTTTTTATTCAGCGGTTTATCCTTTATCTTTTCTCTGATAAATTGCTCCATATTGTCACCCTGATTAGATGTCTTTAGTTACTATCTTACATTATATTCTGAATTATATTGCGTTGCAACCATATTTTTTGAGTACGGGCTTGTGGCATGTACCCGCCGGACTGCTGCAAGCCCTTACTTTTTGGCTAGTTTAACAAACTGGTTCGTTAAGTATTAAACTTTATGTTATCATCTTGTAATTATCATTTAATACATATTTATTATGGTTTTTTTGAAGATTTTCAGCTATAATATGATAAGCTATACAGTAAATATAAATTTAATATTTAACTACCGAAATATAAGGATATAGAAATGAATAAAAAAGTTTACAAAACATTGGAATATAACAAAATCCTCACCATGCTAAGCAGCTACGCAGCATGTGATGAGACAAAGAAAAGGTGTCTTTCGCTTGAGCCTATCACCGATTTATACGAAATCAGACATCTGCAGACCACCACTGCCGATGCACTAAGCCGCCTGTACAAGGACAGCGGAGTGTCCTTCGTTGGCATACACAATGTACATGCTTCCCTAAAGAGGCTTGATATCGGTGGTGCACTGAATACGACCGAGCTTCTTCGCATCTGCAGTCTTTTGGAGGTTGCAAAGCGCGTGAAGGCTTATGGCAGAAGCGCCATGGATAATGAGAAACAGGATTCACTCTCCGGTCTGTTTGCAGGGATTGAACCGGTTTCTGCGCTCTGCGACGAGATTAAGAGGTGCATTTTATCTGAGGAAGAGATTGCCGATGATGCGAGTCCTGAGCTTTTTAAGATAAGAAAGAGCATACGCGGCATGAACGACAGAATCCATGCGCAACTCACCAAGCTCATGAACAACAGCACAACGAGGACATATCTGCAAGATGCGGTTGTGACCATGCGCGACGGCAGATATTGTCTGCCTGTAAAGGCTGAGGCAAAGGGCAATGTACCCGGCATGATGCACGACCAGTCATCTACCGGCTCTACCCTTTTTATCGAGCCGATGGCTGTCGTCAATTTGAATAACGAGCTCAAGGAGCTTTTCATAAAGGAGCAGGAGGAGATTGAAAAAATCCTTGCAGCGCTCAGCGACAAGGTTGCCATGAATGCGGCTGCTTTGGAGCAGGACTATGAGATTCTTTCAGAGCTTGACTTCATTTTTGCAAAGGCAAATCTGGCTAAATCATATAACGGTGTGGCACCTGAGTTCAACACCGAGGGGCATATCAATATCAGAAAGGGCCGTCATCCGCTTTTGGATGCTAAAAAGGTAGTCCCTATAGATGTACGGCTCGGCGAGGACTATAAGCAGCTCATCATCACCGGACCAAACACCGGCGGTAAGACGGTTTCACTAAAGACTGTCGGACTTTTGACTCTCATGGGTCAGGCAGGTCTTCACATTCCTGCGGCTGACAGGTCAAAGCTCGCCATCTTTGAGGACGTCTTTGCGGATATAGGCGATGAGCAGAGTATTGAGCAAAGTCTCAGTACCTTCTCGTCTCACATGACCAATATCGTAAAAATTCTTGAAAAAGCTGACGACAGAAGCCTTTGCCTGTTCGATGAGCTCTGCTCGGGAACCGACCCGACAGAGGGTGCGGCACTTGCCATCTCAATTTTAAACAGACTGCACCGGTATGGCGCCATCACCATGGCCACCACACACTACAGTGAGCTGAAGGTATATGCGCTTTCCACAGACGGTGTGGAAAATGCCTGCTGTGAGTTCAATGTGGAGACTTTAAGCCCTACCTACCGCCTGTTAATCGGTATTCCGGGAAAGAGTAACGCATTTGCAATCTCATCAAAGCTTGGTCTGGACGAAAGCATCATCGAGGATGCAAAAAGCAGAATTAATGATAACGACCTTGATTTTGAGGATCTGATTGCAAGCCTCGAGTCACAGCGACAAACCATCGAAAAGGAACAGCTGGAAATCAACAGCTACAAGGCCGAGATTGAAAAGCTCAAGAAACAGCTGGAAGAGAAAAATGAGCGCATAGACAAGAGCAAAGACAAGATTTTACGCGAGGCAAATGAGGAAGCCTACAAGATACTGCAGGATGCAAAGGAACTTGCCGACAAAACCATCCGCAATTTCAACAAATACGGACAGGGGCAGGCTCCTATGAGCCAGATGGAAAAGGAGCGCTCTGCCCTTCGTGACAAGATGAATGACAAGGAAAAGAAGCTGTCAGACATCAAGAAAAACACTGCCAAGGCAAATCACAAGGCGCCTAAGAAGCTGCGCATCGGTGATTCTGTGCTTGTGCTCTCCCTCAATCTGAAGGGAACCGTCCACACTCTGCCAAACGCCAAGGGCGATTTGTATGTGCAGATGGGTATACTGCGCTCGCTGGTTAATATTAATGACCTCGTGCTCTTAAACGACGATGTCTCTCCTGCAAAGAAGTACGGCGGCAGCGGAAGCAAGATAAAGATGAGCAAATCGCTGTCAGTTTCATCAGAAATCAACCTGATTGGAAAGACTACGGATGAGGCACTTGCTCTCTTGGATAAATACTTAGACGACGCATATATCGCTCATCTTTCATCAGTGCGCATTGTCCACGGAAAAGGCACCGGTGCACTGCGAAAGGCTGTGCATGGACTTTTAAAGAGGACAAAAACTATTGCGGAATACCATCTCGGTGAGTTTGGTGAGGGCGATGCCGGAGTAACCATCGCAACCTTTAAATAACGACAATGTACTTTTACGGAATATAAATAAATTTTAAGAAGGAGATTAGAAATGGCTGTTAAACAGAAAATACTGATAGTAGACGACGACAACAATATAGCAGAGCTTATATCTCTATATCTGACCAAGGAATGCTATGACACCAAAATCGTAAATGACGGTGAGCAGGCTCTTATCGCGTTCGAGCACTACAAGCCAAACATGCTTCTTTTGGACCTCATGCTTCCGGGCATAGACGGCTATCAGGTATGCCGTGAGATACGTGCAAAGTCCGATGTGCCGATTATCATGCTCTCCGCAAAGGGCGAGGTATTTGACAAGGTTTTAGGCCTGGAGCTTGGCGCCGACGACTATATACTCAAGCCCTTTGACTCAAAGGAGCTTGTGGCAAGAGTCAAGGCCGTGCTCAGACGCTTCCAGCCTGCAAAGCCGGAGGCCTATGCTTCCGTAGATATCAAGTGTGTGGAGTACCCAGGGCTTATTGTAAATCTGTCGAACTACTCTGTCACTTATGACGGACAGCAGATTGATATGCCGCCAAAGGAGCTTGAGCTTTTATATTTTCTTGCCTCATCTCCAAATCAGGTGTTTACAAGGGAGCAGCTTCTGGACAACATATGGGGCTATGAATATGTCGGCGACACCCGCACTGTCGATGTGCATGTAAAGCGTCTCCGCGAGAAAATCAAGGACAAGCCAACCTGGCGCATCGCAACTGTCTGGGGTATCGGATACAAGTTTGAGGTAAAATAATAATGAAGCACACCATCTACTCTAAGCTGTTAATCAGCTACCTGATTTACGGTGTCATCGCTTTTTTCATTATATGCACCTTTACACAGCATCTCACCACAGACTATATTGAAAAGCAGGAGGCTTCCAATCTCTACAGGGAGGCCTCCATCATAGCAGGTGACTATGCCAGTGAATACTTTGGTTCATCCATGTCGCTTAGCGATTTCCAGAATCACATGAAAATCGTAGCCGACTATATGGATGCCGAGGTATGGGTGGTCAGCCCTGACGGTGAGCTGCTCATGGACTCAGATGATCCGTCAATAGGCATTGATATCCAAAATGACAGTTCTAAGCCTGTAGTGATAAATGGATTTGATGTCACCGATTTTGGCAGCGACAACTATATGATTGGAAATTTTTACGGCTCCTTCAAGCATAGGATGCTGTCCGTATTTTCCCCGGTAAATGTCTCGTACCAGAATATCGGCTACATAGTCATTCACAAGACAATGAGCCATATCACGGCAGGTGTAAACGGTTTTATGAATATCTCCTTTTACACTGTAGCGCTCATTTTTGTAGTGGCATTTATTATGCTTGTCACGATGAGCCGCTCCATTTACCGTCCTATCTCCAAAATCACAAAGACCGCAAAGAAGTATGCAAAGGGCGATTTCACTGCCCAGATTGATGTACATTCCAATGACGAAATCGGCTATCTGGCAAACACACTAAACTACATGGCAACGGAGCTAGATACGCTTGAGGAGGATCAGCGCAAGTTTGTTTCCAACGTGTCACACGACTTTCGCTCCCCTCTTACCTCGATAAAGGGCTACGTGGAGGCAATGCTGGACGGAACCATTCCTGTTGAGATGCAGGATAAATACTTAAACATCATCCTTTTTGAGACCGAGAGGCTTAATAAGCTCACCAAGAGTCTTATCGATCTGAACCAGTTCGGTCATCACGGCATACATCTGGATATTGCCGATTTTGACATCAATACAATGATCCGCACGACAATCCTTACCTTCGAGGGTAAATGCAATGAAAAGGGCTTAAGCTTTGACCTGCTGCTCACCGGAAAAGAGCTTTTCGTGCGCGGTGATATGGTCAAAATCCAGCAGATTCTTTACAACCTGATAGACAACGCTGTGAAGTTTTCAAATAATGATTCGAGTATCAAGATTGAGACGAGTATCAGAAATGAAAAGGTGTTTATATCAGTAAAGGATCACGGTATCGGTATACCAAAGGACAGCCTTTCAAAGATCTGGGAGCGCTTCTACAAGAGTGATTTATCCCGCGGAAAGGATAAGCGCGGTACGGGACTTGGCCTGTCTATAGTTAAAGAAATCGTGCAGGCACATGGTGAGAATATAAATGTGATAAGCACTGAGGGTGTGGGAACTGAGTTTATATTTACGCTGCCGCTCAGCAAAAAAGAAGGGTGAGGCGCAGCTCATCAAATGATTGGTGGTGGGCGCCTCGCTTTTTAGGTTGTGAAGCTGCCGGCATAGCACACAGTATATTCCTCAGAAAAATGTGAAGTCAGCCGCGGTTCTTTATCCGGACAGGTTACGATTTTATTTATGTTTTCTTTCTTCTTTAATTTATGGAACTCCGCGGCAGTTCACATTTTTCTTCGGAACACACTGTATGCTCTCCGGCTAATTCAGGTTTATGAGCGAGGCGCTTTGCTACCTTACATTTTGGCAGTGCCGGACTTATTTCACTGGCGTGAAATTTTGTCCGGCACTTTTTACTTTTTAAATTTAAAGCTCATTTCACTTATGCGAAATGAGCTTTATTTTATATCATATTCTTATGGTTCATATTTGCTGCCGGCCGGGTCGGTTACTGTGTAGTCTCCGCCGGATATGTCGGCTGTGGTTTCAAAGTCTGTGATGTCCTGATTTACGGTACCCTCGAACAGGTCATATGTGAAGGTGTAGCCCTGTGCCGATACTGCTTTGACATATATTTTGATATTGCTTGCGGCTGTGACAGGGATTAAGTCTTCGATTTTGACTGTGCCTTCGAGGCTATGGAGCTTACCGTCGTCCTCTTTTGAGGCATCAGAGGTATCATTTTCCGTGTCATTCTTTGAGCCATCTTTTTTGGCATCATCCTTCCGGCTTAAGGCGGATGTGATGGAGTCTGTGTCTGCAGAGTCTGCACTAGCCGTGCCGTTTTCTGCCAACAGCTGTCTGATATCGTATGTCTTTAGCTCTGTATCTGAGCTTGCAACTACGAGCTGCACACTGTTAAAGTCAAAGTAATCATTTCCCATGACTGCTACATCTACATCTGTGCCAAGCTTTATGCTGCCATTGTCAAAGGTTGGTTTATCGGCAAGTATGCCGGATGCTACATTTTTGAACACTGATGTCACACCTTCAAACTTATCGAGCACCTCTGTGCTTCTCTTATTTCCGTCAACAAACAGAAATGTCACATTGCCTGCATAGTCCTCAGACAGCGGAAGTGTGGCCTCACCCGTATACTTGATGCCGTCTAGCTCGAGCGGTATCTCGTTTGTACCGAAAAATACACTGGTTTTTGTATCCTCTGTGTACTCCTTTGGCACCACCGAGACAGAGACTGTGTATGTCTTATCGGTAAAGTCTGCACTTTTTAAGGAAATATCCCAGTCTGTTATTAGGCTGGCCTCCTCCTCAAGGGTGGACTTGATATCATCCTGCATGGTCTGCACATCAGAAAGTATCACCGATGTGTTGTCTGAGGTGTATGACATCTGTGTCTCGAGCTTTTTTATCCTGTTATTAAGCAATACTGCCCCCGCAATAAGTGCGGCGAGCAGTATTATGGTAATCGCATTGAAAATATTTTTTTTCAAATTCATATTATAGTGTTATTCCTCATCTTCCTCTGCAGCTATAGCTATTCCAAGCTCCTCAAGCTGCTTTGGATCTACAGTTCCGGGTGCCTCTGACATGAGGTCCGAAGCGTCCTTTACCTTAGGGAATGCAATAACCTCCTTGATATTGTCTGTATGTAGCATATGCATGCAGATACGGTCAACACCGAAGGCAAGTCCTGCGTGTGGCGGTACGCCATATGAGAATGCATCAAGCAGGAATCCAAACTGCTCATGTGCACGCTCCTTTGTGAAGCCAAGCACCTCAAACATCTTCTCCTGGATGTCATCCTGATGGATACGCACTGAGCCTCCACCGAGCTCTGTACCATTGAGTACGATATCATATGCCTTTGCACGAACTGCGCCCGGATCTGAGTCTATCTTGTCCCAATCCTCCTCCATAGGCATAGTGAATGGATGATGCATTGCCATAAATCTGTTTTCCTCATCAGACCACTCAAGGAGTGGGAACTCTGTTACCCAGAGGAAATTGTACTTGTTCTCATCAATCAGGCCAAGCTCAGCTCCGAGCATGAGACGAAGTGCTCCAAGTACATTCCATACGATTTTATTCTTGTCTGCTGCGAAAAGGAGTAAATCTCCCGGCTTTCCGTTCATCTTTGCAACAAGTGCATCAAGCTCAGCTTCTGTCATAAACTTGGCAAATGATGACTTGTATGTGCCATCCTCATTGATGCACAGATAAGCAAGTCCCTTTGCTCCACAGCCCTTTGCATGCTCTACAAGCTTGTCGATCTTCTTACGAGGCATCTTTGCCTGTCCCTCTACATTGATACCGCGGACAGAGCCACCATTTTCAAGAGCTCCTGTGAATACTCCAAAGCCACAGTCCTTTACCACTTCCGAAACATCGCAAAGCTCCATACCAAAGCGTGTATCAGGCTTGTCAGAACCAAATCTGTCCATAGCCTCCTGCCAAGGCATACGCTTAAACGGAATCTCAACATCCACATTTATGACCTCTTTAAAAAGGTGCTTTAACAGTCTCTCATTTACCTCGATTACATCATCGATATCTACGAATGAAAGCTCCATATCTGCCTGTGTAAACTCAGGCTGTCTGTCTGCACGCAGATCCTCATCACGGAAGCATCGTGCAATCTGGAAATATCTGTCATAGCCTGAAGCCATCAGAAGCTGCTTAAAGAGCTGTGGTGACTGAGGGAGCGCGTAAAAATGTCCGTGGTGTATACGGCTTGGCACGAGATAGTCTCTGGCGCCCTCCGGTGTAGACTTGCAAAGGATTGGTGTCTCTATCTCCAAAAATCCCTCGTTTGCCATAAAGTCACGCATCACGCGAAGCACATTGCTTCTGAGCATGAGATTTCTCTGGATATCAGGGCGGCGAAGATCCAGATAACGGTATTTAAGTCTGATGTCTTCGCTTGTCTTTGAATTCTCCTCAATATGGAATGGAGGTGTCTGTGCCTCTGAAAGCACTCTGATTGATGTAGCGATAACCTCGATATCACCTGTCTTTAAGTTCTCATTGACAGCGGCTGTTCTCTTCTGGACAGTTCCCTCAACTGCGATGACAAACTCACTTCTTAAGCTGCCTGCCTTTTCAAAGCCCTCTGCACCTACATTTTCCTCACCGAATACTATCTGAAGTATTCCGCTTCTGTCTCTTAAATCTACGAAAATGAGACTTCCTAAATTTCTTCTCTTCTGTACCCAGCCCATCACGGTGACCTTCTCACCGACATTGGCATTTGATACCTCTGTACATCTATGGCTTCTATGTAAGCCCTGCATTGATTCTGCCATTTTATGCTCCTTATATTTCTACTATATATTTATTCTAATATCTGTTTGGTACCGCTGCTGCACAGCTAATCTGCTGCTTATCAGATTCCTATCTGTTAAAGAACTCAACAAACTCCTCGTAGCCCTCTTTCATAAGCTGCTCCTTCTGGAATTTCTTGTTCTTGTTCATGCGCACAACAAGCACCTGCTGTCCGTTTGCTCTTGCGTCTTTTGCCTGGTTCATGACATCAACAAGCTTGTCTGCCGGATATTTCTTCTCAACCAGATAAGCCACCTTCTTTGGACTCTCAGGAATCTTGAAGCCGCTCTCCATGAGAAGCAGGATAATTCTCTCAAAACCGATTGAAAAACCACAGGCAGGTACATCATTTCCGGTGAACTTTCCAATCATCTTGTCATATCGTCCGCCACCGCCACAGGCTGCGCCAAGCTCAGGCATTGATATCTCAAAAATAGTTCCTGTGTAGTAGCTCATTCCACGAACAAGTGTAGGGTCAAATACGAGCTCAAACTTTGCTCCCTTTGTGGCATTGACAGCCGTAGCTATCTCTGTCATATTTGTAACCACTTCTTCGTCTAAATATTCACCGAGCTTTTCTGAAAGTATATTTACACCCTCAGTGACATCCCTTGTCTGCTCCAAAAGCTTGAACAAATCAAGATATTTGTCAATATTTTCCTGTGGATAGCCATCCTGTGCAAGCTCACTTGCAACGCCTTCCACTCCTATCTTGTCCATCTTATCGAGTGTGATAAATACGCTGTCGTAGTTCTCCTCAGCAAAACCACTGTAAGCAGCCATTGCCTTTAGGATTCTTCTCTCGTTGATTCTTATCTCAAAGTTCTCGAAGCCGAGTCTGCCGATCGTGGTAGTGGTTGCTGTAATCAGCTCTATCTCTGCCAGATTGCTTGGCTCTCCGAGTATATCTATATCACACTGTGTAAACTGTCTGTAGCGGCCTCTCTGTGGTCTGTCTGCTCTCCACACGCTGCCCATCTGAAGTGCCTTAAACGGCGATGGCAGGTTGTTGGCATTGTTTGAATAATATCTTGAAAGTGGCACTGTAAGGTCATAGCGCATTCCAAAGTCTACTACATCCGACTCTTCCTTTGCTGTCTCCAGATTCAGCTTCTCGCCTCTCTTCATTACCTTGAAGATCAGCTTCTCATTTTCTCCGCCCTGCTTGCTTGTGAGATTTGCTATATTCTCCATGCATGGTGTCTCTATCGGTGTAAATCCGAAGCTTCTGTATGTATCCTTGATCACACTTGTCACATAATCACGGATTTCCATCTCTGCAGGTAGTATATCCTTCATGCCGTTGACCGGCTTTTTGCTCAGTGCCATTTGGTTTCCTCCATCTATATTAAAATATTGAATTCATTAGCTATTCTATTATACTTTTCGGTTTTGCAATCGTCAAGGGTTTATGGCAATTATACGGACTGCAAAGATAACGAGCATCTGCTGTGAAAGGTTACAAATGCTAATGCACATCTGCTGTGAACGGTTGCAAATGCAAATGCACATCTACTGCGGCGGATTGCAGATGCCACACGGAGACAAACCCATGGATTTTGCTTCATCAAGCGTTACCTCTGTGTCACTCTTTTTCAAGGTCCGACAGCCCGCCCGGTGATATTTCTTACCTGTTGCAGTGATATGAACCATCGTCTCGCTGTTTGAGGAATCTGCAGCGCTATTTTCTGTTGCTGAGCTGTCTGAGCCTGATGATGCACTTCCTGTGGTGCCATCCAGCCAGCTGTCACCATTCTCATAGTTTATTCCGACTCCGGGCTGCACATTATAGCAATAGACATTAAAAAGTATGCCGCCACCGTTATCCTCAACCGACTTTGCCTCTATGAGAACGCCATTTGCAACTAGATTGCTGCCCGAGAACATCGGAGTCACTCTGTAAAGCACATGATTTCCTGTATTGTTTACATAATCCGCTACCAGATTCTCAAACGGAAGCATCCCCTCCACATTCAGATATCTCGTACCGGTAATAAGATTCTTCGGATTGGCATTCTCCCCGGCAAGCTGATAGCCAATAAGATGACAGCGATTGTATAAATACCTGTCCTTTATCACATCATACTTCACCGTATGCCAGCCTGATGGCTTTATCATGCCTATCTTGCCACGCTCCTCAGTCGGCATGATATCCTTGCAGATATTGGCATAAGCCACACCGCATCTGCCAAGTGAATCCAAATCACTGTAATTTTCAAAAGCAGTGGTAGTCATATCGCTGTCCGTAAAAAAAGGCTCATTATTGTTGACGGCCACGTATGCCTTGCCATCATATGCCGGAATCGCATCAAGGGAAACGTAGGAATTGTTGTTTACAAGATCCTCCTGCGGCCCATCCACTTTATCCTTGCTGCCTAAAGCACCGGAAGAATCCTCACCTGCCACTACAGCTCCTGCGGCATGCCCGGCACCTTCAGTGCCGGATAAATCAGTGGAGGCACAGCCTGTAAAAATTGTAGCAATTGCAAGTAACTCACATAATGCAATTGCTGCTGTTTTCCTTAACTTTAGCCATATGTTCATATAAAATCACTCTTTCTATCAACCGATTGATATTGGATTTTCCCTAATTACAATAAATTAAATGAATACTTAAATTACTAAACCTAATATACTTTTATTTCCTCGCTTCATTTATTATAGCAAACGTTTGTTTGTTTTTCAACCCTTGCTGTAAAGCTATACATTTCCGTGTGCACCACGACCGGGCAGAGCTTACGGCCCGAACTCAAAAAAGCCACCCCAGGCATAACACCCGGTGTGGCTTTTAATCATGTATTATGAAATTATGTGAATCACCTAATGTGAATCAGCACTGCTATATTGCAGAACAAATCTACTCGCAAAGCTTAGAAAACTCATCCGCAACAAACTGAACCTTGGTTCCGATAATAACCTGAACAGAATTCTTGCCAGGCTTCATAACGCCTGCAACACCTGCAGATTTAATCTTCTTGTCATCAACCTGAGTGATATCCTTAACCTCAAGTCTGAGTCTTGTGATACAGTTGTCAATGCTTGCAATATTGTCTTTGCCACCGCAGCCCTCAAGAATAGTCTTTGCAACTGCTGTATAGTCATTGTTAGAAAGCACTGCCTTCTTCTCTGCCTCGACATCATCATCCTCTCTACCAGGGGTCTTAAGATTCCATTTCTTGATAGCGAAATAGAATACAATGTAGAATATGATAAAAGCTGCGATTCCAAGAGGAATGATGAGCCATGTCCTTGCTGCAGCCGGAAGTGAAGATGAGAATAATAAATCCATCCCACCGGCTGAGAATGAGAAGCCTGCTCTAAATCCAAGAGCTACTGTAACCATTGTGAAAATACCATAAAGTAAAGCATAAATCACATAGAGACCAGGAGCAAGGAACATAAATGCAAACTCGAAAGGCTCTGTAACACCACAGATGAATGCACAGATAGCTGCAGAAGCAAGGATACCGATGGCAGCCTTTTTCTTAGCAGGCTTTGCACACTTAACCATGGCAAGTGCTGCACCAGGAATACCAAACATCATACATGGGAAGAAACCTGACATGTACATTCCGAGGCTCCATGAAACATCCTTTGATGTCTCGCCTGCCCAGAAATGTTTGAGGTCTCCAAGTCCGATAGTATCGAACCAGAATACATTGTTTAATGCGTGGTGTAATCCTGTAGGGATTAACAGACGGTTCAGGAATGCATAGATACCTGCGCCGACTACATCAAGACCAACGATTGCTTTACCGATAGATACAAGAGCACCGAAAAGTAATGGCCATACAAACAGTAATACTACAGATGCAAGGATTGAAACAACACCTGCGATAATTGCTACGCAACGCTTGCCACTGAAGAATGACAGCCAGTCAGGAAGCTTTGTATCCTTAAATCTGTTGTAACACAAAGCACCAATAATACCGGCTAAGATACCGATAAATGGGTTTTCAATCTTGTCGAATGCAAGTGTCTTTGTAGCGCTGTCAGCGATAGATGGCATGATTGTTGTAACAAAGCCTGTAGACAGGAGTGTTGTCATCATCAGCCATGAAGCTAAAGCTGCAATACCGCCAGTACCGTCGTTCTTTTCCGACATACCGACACCAACGCCGATTACAAAAAGGATGGCCATGTTGTCAATCAAAGCGCCCCCTGCTTTAACTAAAAACAGACCTATTAAATTACGCACTCCCTCGATGTCACCACCCTGCATGGTTGCAGGACATAAAAAATATCCAATACCCATGAGGATACCACAGATAGGAAGTACTGCTACGGGAAGCATTAAAGCTTTACCCAGTTTTTGAAGAAATTTCATAAATTTCCCCTCCTTTACATTATGTATACTAAACTGGAGATACTCCAATAAAGTTCGTTATTATTATATAATTATATTCAAATCTACGCGAGACTTAAAATCTCATCACCGGCGGATACATTCCCCTCTTTGAGCATCTTTATCTCACTATAATCAGCAGTGTTGCCAATTAAAACCGGAGTGATGACATTAAGATCTGCTGCCTTAATCTGCTTCAGGTCAGCCTCCATCAAAAGGTCACCCTTCTTCACCTGATCACCAACGGAAATATGTGATTTAAAAGGATCACCCTTTAGTGTCACTGTATCCAGACCAATGTGCAAAAGCAGCTCGACTCCCTGAGTGGTCGTCATGGTAAAAGCATGCAGCGTATCAAATACAGCTGTCACCTCACCATCCGCCGGAGCATAAAACCTGCCCTCAGAAGGAATCACGGCCACGCCGTCTCCCAATATCTTCTCAGAAAAGGTAGGATCCGGAACCTCTGTAATAGGAACCACTCTGCCGTTGCACGGAGAACAGATCACCTTTCCCTTTGACTTATTCTTAAAAAAACCTAACATGATATCTCCTTTCCGTCGATATACACACTCACAATATCCAAATCATCATTGAGAAGCACAAAATCTGCTCTCTTTCCTGCGGAAATGCTGCCTGCTTCATCATAGATGCCAATCTCCTTAGCCGGATTGGCTGTAGCACACATAATTGCCTCCTCAAGCGGAATACCTGCCTGCCTTACTGTGAAACGCATACAATCCATCAGATTGGTTGCCGAACCGGCAATTGTCCCATCATGGAGTGTGGCAAGCGGACCTCTGACAGTCACTGCCTGTCCACCAAGTGTATACTCGCCATCCTCAAGCCCTGTGGCTCTCATGCTGTCACTTATTAAAATCATGCGCTTCGCACCAAACATGGCAAATGTCGCCCTGATAACCGACGGATGAATATGCACACCGTCACAAATGAGCTCCGCATGACACTTTTCTGAATCTCTCACAGCCCCGATAACTCCGGGATTCCTGTGATGAAGCGGTGGCATCGCATTATACAAATGTGTGGCATGGCTTGCACCATGCTCAATAGCCTCTACCGCTGTGTCATAATCAGCCGCTGTGTGTGCTATTGAAACCACAACACTTCCTCTTACCCTGTCTATAAAATCAATCGCGCCCGGCTCCTCCGGAGCAATATCTACAAGCTTTATCAAGCCATGGGCCGCATCCTGAAGCTCACAGAAATAATCATAATCACATCGCATGATATTCTCTGCCGCCTGTGCGCCCTTTTTAGAAGGGCTGATAAAAGGTCCCTCCATATTGATACCTACAAGATGTGCACCACCATGATAAGTATAATCACCGGCATTTTTCATGACACTCAAAAGCTCATCCCTTTGAATGGTCATAGTAGCCGGACACACGCTCGTCACTCCGATAGAAGCCTCGTATGCTGTAATCACATCAAGCGCCTCTGTGGTGCCGTCACACATATCAGCTCCCTTGCATCCATGAAAATGAATATCCACAAGACCCGGTATCATGATAAGACCTGATGCATCTATAATCTCCTGCGGTGCGCTGTCATTAGCCGCGTCCGTGTCAGCTGTTCTCTCCAAAACACTGTCAAAACGGCCATCCTTAACGACAACATCGCCTTGCATAAAGCTGCCATCCTCTGTAAATACTCTTGCATTTTTTATTATCATATACATGCACCTTCTCAACTAAAAAATATCTACAAATAACTCAGTGCAGCCTCATCCGCTACAAGCGTAACATCATTGTGCAGCTGTAATACAGAAGCCGGCACCTGTGGTGTAATCGGTCCAAAGAAAGCCTTGTGCACAATCTCTGCCTTATCCTCACCACTTGCAACAATAAGAATCTTCTTAGCCTGCATGATGGTCTTGATGCCCATCGTATAAGCCTGCTTCGGAACATCATCAGCCGATGCAAAGAAGCGCTTATTGGCCTCAATAGTAGACTCTGTCAGATTCACACAGTGTACCTGCTTGTCAAAAGACTCGCCCGGCTCATTAAAACCGATATGACCATTGTGTCCGATACCAAGAAGCTGTAAATCAACACCGCCAAGAGACTGAATCAGCTCTGTATAGCGCTTGCACTCCTTCTGTGAATCCGGCTCCATGCCGTTTGGCAGATGAGTATTCTCAACCGGAATATTCACATGATCAAACAAATTCTGATGCATAAAATAATAGTAGCTCTGGTCATTCTCACGGCTTAATCCTTTGTACTCATCAAGGTTCACCGTCATAACCTCTGAGAAGTCCAAATCCCCCTTCTTGAACCACTCAACGAGCTGCTTATACAAGCCGATAGGTGTAGAGCCTGTAGCCAGTCCCAATACACAATTAGGCTTCATAATCACCTGTGCCGATACGATATTTGCTGCCTTTCTGCTCATATCTGCATAATCCTTAGCATGATATATTCTCATGAAAAATCCCCCCAATTCGCAAAATATAACCAATACTATCTGCACAACCTTCAAATGTGCTGTTTGATTACATATATGCATTTTACCTCGTATAGGACATTTTGTCCAGTACTTTTTGTTATATTTTACACATTTTATAAAAAAAGTATTAAATTTTAATGCGGTAAAGTGGTAAAATTGCATAAAAATTCACTTTAAATGAATATATAATTTTTCACATACCACTATCATTATGGTATAATAGAGACATACAAATCGGAAGTTGGAGGATACACGCATGAAAATTGTAATCATTAATGGAAGTGCCAGAAAAGGAAACACGCTGACAGCAATCAATGCATTTATAAATTGATAAAATTGCTGCCGCAGATATGATTCTTTTTGCTACACCAGTTTATTGGTGGGGAATGTCAGCACAATTGAAACTTATCATTGATAAGTGCTACTGCCGTGGATTGCAGTTAAAAAATAAAAAAGTTGGCACGATTGTTGTAGGCGGTTCTCCCGTAGACAGTATCCAGTATGAGCTGATTGATAAGCAGTTTGACTGTATGGCAAAATATCTTTCATGGGATATGCTTTTCAAAAAATCATATTATGCAACAGCCAGAGATGAACTTGAAAAAAACAAGGATTCCATGAACGAACTTGAGGGGATCGGAAAAAATTTATAAAACCATAATTATTTTTTGAAAAGCGTTGCTAAAGATCTAACTAAAGAGATTGCAGAAAAGTCGATTTACGATTATCTGGAAAATACTCTTGGAGTTTCCATTGTCACAAGTAAACGTATCATGACCGTATAAAAGATGACTGAAATTGATGAAAAATATTTGGATCTTGGAGACTATAACTGTATGGCTGTTGTCACCTCTCATACTTACAATAGTGATGGTGTTATGTTTGAATATACCCAGTCACGCCATCGCCCTGATTACTTTAGCTTCCAGGATAATGCAACAAGACAATCAATTTAGCAGGGAAAAAATATGAAACAGAAAAATATTTTATTTACAGACATGGATGGAACAATATTGTTCTCTGATAATGGAAAAACATATTTTAAGGAATCAGATTTAGATGCAATAAAGGAATTCCAGCAAAGAGGAAATCTGATCGTAATTAACTCCGGCAGAGCATTGCCATGGATAGTTGCTCCGTTGGAAGGATATCTTTTGCCTGATTACATGATTGCCGGTACAGGGAGTATTATCGCGGATAGTCATCAACAAATACTGCATGAAGAACCTGTATCATTTACAGCAATCAAAAAAATAATAAACGAATATGCATCGGATATACCATTAACAGTTCATACGAAAGACAACGTATTTTCATGTAATCAAATAAAACAGTACAACCTGCCAACAACGCCTATTAGCAGTATTGATTTATTAAAAACAGAAAAACTTTATGGAATGTCATTCCATTTCAAAGACAATAAATCTGCAAAAGCTTTTGCAGACTGGCTGGAAAAGTCAGATCACCGGGAGGTGAGAGCTTTTGTAAATATCCAGGATGTTGACATGGCGTGTAGAGACTGTTCAAAAGGGAACGCCATGAACATCCTTTGTCAGAAACTTGGATTCATGCATGAACAAGTCTACGCCATTGGTGATGCTGAAAATGACATTGATATGTTAAGGGCAACAAAGCATGGTTATACATTCCATCATTCTCCAGCTACTGTAAAGCAATATGCAGAAGGCTGTGTCAAATCTGTGTCAGAGTTAATTGATAAAATATTGAGTGTGTGAAACTTTATTCTATTTGTAATCTTTGTTTTTGAGCAACGTACCTACAAACGGTATCGTAGCAAATTCCTGCGGGTTACTTCTGATAATGTAATCGATATAATTTCCCACAATCAACGCGTATGCATAGTAGCCCATCGGGTTCGGATGAAAGCCCAACCCGAACGATTTACGCATTTCTGCATCGTATACGGGCGCATGCGCAGTCATATCCAGCAAGTAAGTAAACTCAAACATATCGCACAATTTGGCGAGTTCGCTTGCGATATAACGGATATCGTTATCACACGCTTCACCGCGCAATTGAGGAGTTACAACAAAAATACGCGCGTTAGGCTCTATTGTTTTAAGTTTGGAAACGATTTTGCCCATATTACCGAAAAACGTATCGCCATTATCCTGCGGACAATCAGCGTTGACGTCCTTGACACTTCCCAGAGGATGCCCGAACACAAACGAATCGTTGTTGCCTAACGCAATAATATACGCTTGATTCCATTGCCAAAATCCGTTTTCGTCCGCCCAACTTTGAACATACTCGCGCGCGGTCATTCCGCCGCGGGAATAATTGTTGTATTTTGTTCCAGTAATGCGCTCTAAAACGGCAGGCCACGAGTACTCGTACATATCGGTATAAACTATATTTCCGTTTTCATCGTGACTTTCAAACTCGCCCGATGCCAAAGAATCCCCTATAACACCTATTTGCTTAAAAACGCCCGCAAAACCGCACGTTTCCTTAATAATATCTAACGGCTGTTCGCTTGCGCCGATTTCAAATCGTTTTTTATTCATTTTATTCACCGTCCTGTTGTTCTTCTTTAACCTTTTTAGGCTTATCCCATTCCGTACCGGTTACAGTTTTAAGATCAAGTCCGCGAGTTTCGCCGACAAACAGCCACATTATTACAATTGCACCTACAAGCCCCGGAACCGTCAAGCCCAAATACATATAGCCGAACATGCGTTCAGGAATGATGGGCAGCAGTATCATAGTAATAACTGTTGCAAGTCCGCCCATAACTCCGTTAAGCAATGTATTGATTACCGTAACCGACGAACGCAGGTTTGTAGGAGTCGATTCGGAAAACATAATTCCGCCGATGGTATCGCCTGCGCCCCAGTAACTGCCCATAAATCCGCCGATAGCAAAACCCGTCAAATACGGAGTCCACTTGAACATACCGCTAAAGATAAACAGCAAATAACACGTCAACGCCGAACAAGACATTGCGACTATAGTTACTTTCCGTCCGAATTTTTCCGACACAAAACCGGAAATCAATGTAAACAGCGCGTTGCCGACGGGATACAGAAACAAAGCAAGAGTTATTTCTTCTTCCGTCATCAGCGCCGACTTTGCCATGACCGTACTGTACGTTGCCGTACCTAACGAAGCGAGATAAAAGCAGCAACAAGCAATAATCAAAAAGCGCAATTGTCTGTGTCTGAATGCGAATTTTACAGCGGTCAGAATTCCGCCTTGTGCGTTTTGTTCGCGTCCTTCCTTGCTGCGTTGTTCACGTTCTTCTATAGGCGTTTTTAAATACTCTATTCTTTTAGTCAAAAATGCGTTTGTTTCCCTAGCAAAAAGCAGCGCGAATAACGACATTACAAAACCGATAATTGCCGGCACCAAATATACTACGTGCCAACGCTCGCTTACGTTTTGCATGAGTGTAGCCCTAAGCAACGGAACAAGTAACGTGCCCAGTATCGCCACCGCTTTTACGATTGCGTAGTTACGGGCGCGAGACTTTTTGTCGGAGCATTCCAGTATGTACACGCATTGCATATCGTGCGAGACCATAAAACTCATCAACGTGCCGCCTATCATGTAAACGTAGATATCTTTGGATAAATACACAAGGAACAGCCCTAAGCCCATACATAACGTGTTAATAACCAAAAACGGCTTACGCCCGAATTTGTCCGCAAGGGGACGATAAAAAATAATAAGCACTGTTACCGGATAGGAAATAAAACCTATGGCGGAAAAGAGCGATAATCCCGCGCCGTATTCCATACCCATATTTTTTACGAAGAATTCTGTAACTATATTCGCCTGAAACTGAATGGATATAGTAGACGCGATTTCGTCCGTTATGTAGATGAGCGACAAAATCATAAACAAGTAAATCGAATAAAACTTGTTGCTTCTTGCGCCCAACTGCTTTTCGCGGCGGATAAGTTCCTTGGCTTCGCGCGCCTGTAATCGTTCAACGTTTTTTGCCATTTTGAGTTTTCTCCTTTTGAAAATTGTAAACAAGGAAATTCTTGGTCATCTCGTCGGTAATGCCGTAGCGCTCCGCCAAATTGTGTATGGCTTGCAAGAAATCCGCGCCGGAGCAGCCTTTAGACAACAAGTTTTCTTTTTCGATAAGTTTATTCCAAAAAACATTCAAAACAATTTCGTCGGTGGCAAGGGAAACAACCGAATGATTGCGCGTATGCGCGTAAACGTTGCGATCGCCTTCTTCTCCGACTAAACACTCTCCGCCGTCGATTATAATTGTTGTTCTACGGTATGGAAACAGTGTTGAAACGTCGTTGATATTGTACGAATACACCGTTGCGCCCTCGACCAAAATGCTTTCGAAGGTAAAAATATACACCTTCACCCCGCGGGATATTGCGTTTTCGATATTACTACGTAGCACTTCGAACGGCTCTCGCCAAATGGACAGCGAAATTTCCGCTTGCGCGCTGTCGATAAGTTTCTTTGCCTTAGCAACGTATTTTTCTTCGCCCACTATATTCATTACATAATCGACATCGGCGTTTTCCGTTGCAAGTTGTTGTAGCTCGCGTTCGGCGCAGGCAATATTCTTTTCGTTTTCTTCCTTGATGCTGCGTATAAGGTCTTGATACTCGATAGGCTTGTAAAAATTCGGCTCTCCGTCTATACGAATAACCGCGCCCTTTGCCACCAAGCGATTGATAACCTCGTACACCAACGAACGCGCAACGCCCGAAAGTTTTGCGATTTCGTAACCGTTTAACACTTTATGTTTAATTAGTGTTCCGTATACTTTTGCTTCGTTTGACGAAAAGCCGAGTTTCTCTAAAAATTCATAATTGTTCATAGTAGTTATACCCCACACCACTATTATCTTACAAATCTCTGAGTTGTCAATACAATTTTTGAAAAATATGGTATTAAATTTACTTTTTGCGTCAATACGGGCTGTCGTCAAAGTACAGTTCGTCGTACAAATCATCGTCTTGCCTATCGAAACGTTCTTGCTGCAGTCGGTTGGTATTCTTTATTAGAGAATAACTTTCGCCGCGTTTTGCTCCGTATTGTAACTTTGTACATCAAAATTTTTAATTTGAAAACGTCGGAACTTTCATAGTACTACGACGGAAGACGGGTATATATAAAACAAGAGCTGGAAGCTCCAATTTAGCGCTTCCAGCTCAATCATTATCATAGAAGATTATTATTTACAGACTTTTCTTCATAGTCTCACCTTATCTATATAGTTTTTCCTCATGATAATTAGAATAAAATGTTAGTAGCTAGCCACAAAAAGGCAACTACATAATTTGGGTACCACAAAATCAGAGAGCAATCTAACAAATGTATTCTCCCCAATCTTCTTATTGATTTTTATGGTTAAATATTTACAAATTTTCATAGCATTAGCTTTTTTACTTGCTAACAGTATTTTCCATGTATTCAGTCCACAATCATGCACCAAACTTTGACCTTCTAAATAAGTTCAAACTATATGCAAAAACTAAAATATTGTAAATTATATATCAGCAACTGCATCACGCACCCATTTGCCGACATCCGCAAAGCCTTCTTTTTCATTGCAATTTTCCACTGAATGAATTGGATAGATTTCATCCAAACTTTTTGAACCAATCTTGTATTGCGATAAGAAATCTTTATCATATTGTCCAGACGAAATATCTATTAACACAAATTTATTGTTTTCCTCTATGCTCTTTTGTATTTCTCTGCCAACCCATATACTTTTTGTCATTCCTTTACTCAATATCAGTATAGTTACGGAAGTACTTTTTATTTTTTTATCAATCCATTGTTCAATCTTACTCTCATCACTTATCTTACCAGACTCCTTAACGGGATTTATTCCCGGTTCATCATCCAATACCGATAAGATTAATCTTGACTGCTGATTTGCTCCAGCGAAATGAAAACTAACAAAAACATTTATCTGATTATATACATCATAACCTGATGTGTCATCATTTGAAAAAGCATCTTTCATCAATGTCTTTTTCAAATTTTGTTCTTTCTTATGTTTTTCGCTTTCAATCATCGACATAATATCATCAATCAATTGCATGCTATTGATATTCTCTTTATTTAACCTATCAATAAAAGGTTTATGTTTGTTTTCTCTATATACTTCATTATAAATATATCTTGATGTTAACCCTGTAGCCCCTACCGGAATAATGTTTTTGACTTCTTCTACTGCTATCTCATATTCAAGATATGTACCGTCTTTATCTAATTCATCCTTTTTACTATTATTATCCTCATATAATGTCTTTCCAAATAGAAAAATGACTGTTCCACAGTCCCGGATCAACTTTCTTCGTACTTCATCTTTTTTATCTCTTTCCTGTTGTTCGACTGATATCAGCGGTTGAATTGTTAAATGCTTAGAAACATAATCAGATCCTCCTCTCTGACTTCCTCCCATATAGGCACCAGAAACAATATAGTTGCCTATACCAACCCCAAAGCCATTCACAATATCATATCCATCATCTATGATTCTCTTCGCAAGTTGCATAATAAACCATTCTCCATTCTTGAATTTAGAATTACGTGGTTTTCTATTAAAATAGCCTCTATAACTATGCGGACTCTTTGGATCCAATGCACCTGATATGAACACTTTATTCAAAGTATACTTATCTCTTATATAGTTGAGCATTGCTGTAATCTGCGTGAAGTCATCAACCAGAATCGTATGAATTCCATAACCTTTCATACTTCTGATTTTCAAATCCTGCAACTTTTTGTCCTGTTCAAACTCAATTTTTTTCTGCCTTGTAAGATTTCCTTTCTCGTCAAGATAATCTTCATAACTTACACTTCTCATAAAGCAATAATGTGTTGGTGGTGAATATTTCTCAAATGTATGACGCACTATACTTATAAAACGATCCAGATTAGGATCAGCAAATCCAAACCCAATAAATAAAACCGTTTTTGTTATCAATTCCATGACCAGACCTTTTGAAAACACTGATCGATATACATCATATAATTCATAATCAGTTTTAGATATAACTGCTCTATCCGGAAATTTTTTATCACCATGCATCTTATATACAACAGCATCCCTCCCGGGAGTATAATTTTTGTATTGAATCTGTTCATATATTACATCCACAGTCTTTCCATTCCTAAGAAGAGTATCCTCTATGATTGAATCATAATTTGTCGTCCAATATGTATCGATAGGCAGACTCGCCAAAATCTCCATATTGTCATTTTTGGTTGGAACTTTTGAAAACTCATTAAGTATAGCCCGATTCAATCCTTCTCTGGTACATTCATTCTCATAGTACTGTGCAATCATTGTAAGATCAGTATTTATATTCAAACCAAGATAATCACTCATAGGCTTTATCAACTGTTTCCAATTCACATAACCTGATGATGCAGATAAACCTGCTCCTGCAAAAATACTTAATCTACCATTTCTTAATGCCTGTACTATGTTATCTAAATTTTTTATTTTTTGATCAGCCTCAAATTCAAGCCGATCTTGTTCCAATAGTTTTCTAATATCAGACATATAATATATTTCACTTTCATCTAAAATAAACATAATGAATATATTCCTAATCATTATGTTCTACTAAATTCATTATATGACAGTTATCCAAAAAAATCTATAAAAATACGATTCTCATATATTCTTTATGTTCTCATAAGTTTTAGCTTATGAAAATCAGATTAAAAGTAAGCGTACATTTTCAATTTTGTGAATACTTCACTACCAGTATTTTTATTCATGCCGCCGGAACAGAAACGATATTCATCTCGATTTTTACAACTTCCTGATGAGACTGTTCATAAGTTGACAACTGATTTTTCTCTGGAATATCTCCGCAGCTATTCTTGCGGAGACGTTTCACTCAGTTGTAAAAGGTGCCTGGATTTATGTCATTGTTCAAACACCACTGATTATCAGACAATCTGCTTTTCCGACATTCCATGATCAAGCGGTATTGTTGTTCAATCAGTACTCTTGGTAATCTCATAGTTTTTACCTAATTACAATTAGAGTAAAATGCTAGCATCTAGCAAACAAAAATGTAGTAAAACACTAGCATTTCCTATAGCTTATTATGAGAGTATAATTAATCTACGATAATCCGTTGAATTATTTTACACTTACCATGAACATCTACAAAACTAATTAATCAGCCTATTTAAGATAGACATTTTTTAACGCATAAATAATAAGTTTTATATCATATTTAATTCCCGCATTCTTACAATATAACTTATTGTACAATTGTTTTTCTTCATCCGAATTACATATAGCAGAAAGTGTAAATATACCTGGTCTGTAATATTCATATTCCTCAAGTATTACAGCATTTTTTTCCTCAATGGGAATTCTCTCAAGTCCTACTAATGTCATATATCCCAATAAAACAGATGTAAACATCGGAAGATATTCAATTCCACTTCTATGCACTAAATAATCCAAATACGATCTCTCATATTTATCCTCTGCTTTCCTTATGATTGTTAAAAATTTATATACCCTTGCTTCCTTATGTTTATATCCAATAATTTTCTGTATACAAAACATAGACTCGATTCCTTCAATTCGCAAGGGTATTCCTATTAGTAATAACATTGGGCTTGTAAATCCAACTGCTATTACAGCAAATACTATATCAATATTATACCTTAAAAATCACTATAACATGGATCAAATATTGATTCAAGTACTATTATCTTTGATAATTCATTCTGAAAATTGCAAAGTTTAATTCTACCATCCCTTTATACAGTGGAATTCTCTTCTACACAAGTGGAGTTTAATCTTTCATATCATAAATGTTATGCTCATGTTGGCCTTCTGACAGCAGTAGAAGGAGAACTAGCATGAGCAAATATATTTCCGGTAATCAAAAACATCTTACTCTCGAAGATCGCAAATACATTGAAAAATCCATAAACGCTGGCTGTTCTTTTAAGGACATTGCAAGATATCTTTGTAAAGATCCAACAACAATCTTAAAAGAAATCAGGCTGCACAGGCTCAGCGACTGGTATCACAAAGGCCGTTTTAACAATGCACATAACTTTTGCGTCCACAGATATCATTGCAAAAAAGTCAATGCCTGTGGCAAGATCATTCTCTGCGGTGTCAAATATACCACCTGTCCAACCTGCAACCAGACATGTCCGGACTTTGTCAAAGAACGATGTAACCGACTCGATAAAGCACCTTATGTGTGTAATGGTTGTCCAAAAGCAATCAATCACTGCACGATTGCCCACAAATACCGCTATGATGCTATTTTTGCTGACCGCAAATACAAAGAATGTCTTTCACAGTCCAGGGCCGGTATAAACATGACCAGACACGAACTGCATCAGAAAGATATGGTCATCACGCCCCTGATTTTTCAGGTCCAGTCTCCATATCAGATTATAACGAATCATCCAGAACTCGATATGTCCGTGAGAACTCTATATTCTTACCTTGATAAAGGAATCCTGTCCGCAAGAAACATCGATCTGAAACGTCAGGTAAAATTCAACCCCCGCAAAGTACACAAGACCCAGATCAAAGACAGATCCGTTTTTATCAGACGTATGTTTTCTGATTTTCAAGCCCTTGAACTTGACCATTTTGCTGAAATGGATACCGTTCACTCATCACAGGACTCAAAGCGTGTCATCCTGACATTCTTCTTAACCCGTGAAAAACTGTTTCTTGCATTCATTATGAACAGATGCACCAAAGGTGCCGTAAAACTTGTTTTTAACAAGTTGGAACACCAGCTTGGCACATATGATTTTTTAACCTTATTCAACACGATTCTTACGGATCGCGGATCCGAATTCGGAGATCCGGAGTCTCTCGAAAACGGCATTAATGGCATTATGCGGTCAAGCATCTATTACTGTGATCCGATGAGAAGCGGTCAAAAAAGCGGCATCGAACAGACACATACCATGCTTCGAATGATTCTTCCTAAAAAGACTAGCTTTGAATATCTCACCCAATGGGATTTAAGAACTATCGTAGACCACATAAATTCACCCCCAAGAGAAAGCCTTAGTGGTCGAACACCGTATGATGTAGCACTTGACAACTATGGTATAGACATCTTAAAAGCACTTCAGCTTAGGCCGATTCCACCCGATGAGGTCAATCTGACGCCTAAGCTGATATGCTTTAACCACTAACTTAGCATAAAAATCTGCTGTCAGGCTGGAACTTAACAATTCACATTTTTTGAATTTTTAAAGCGTGGTGGAATTTATTATCCCTCATAATAATCCTATGAATATTTTTGAAAATCTTCTATCTAAAAACGCAAAAGCCCATTTACAATTGGGAGTTTTTTTATACCTAAAGACAATAGCAATGTAATTATTACTACTATTCCTGTGTATAAGAATGATATACATATATTTGTTGTAATTATTTTGACATCAATTATTTGCTCAATAAATCTTAAAACTGGTATATGTATCAAATAAATTCCTAATGTGTTTTTTGAAATTAATTCAATCACTTTGTTTGATTTATTATAATTCATACACAAAGTATAAATAGCCAATACATTTATAAACGTAAATATTGTTTCTTTTCCGTACCATCCGATCTCCCAAAGATTATGATTTAATTTCGTATACATTATGCCGCACATAAATAAAAAACATGTATCCAATAAAATTATGGCAACAAATATCCACTTTTTATTGCTCATGAAATTTTTAAATTTTTCCTGATAACGATATATAATTCCTCCACAACAGAAATATATTAATGCATAACTATTTACATCTTTAAATGGATTGAACATATTAAATATATTTTTATTAGCTATTACAACCGGATGTTTCACTAAAATAGACAACATTGTCATAATTTCATTCACAAACGCATTTCCAAAAATAATAATAGCGCCAATACATACAAAATATACTAATATTGATGCTTTTTTCTGATACGCATAATAGAAAACTGGGAAAAACAGATAAATACATATCAACTCTCCCATATACCACAAATGACTAATCCAATTTTCTTTGAATTGCCATAATGTTTTTAGAAATTCTCCAACACTTAAAATCTCTTTCCGAATAAGCATGAGACTAATAATTGTTATACCACCCCATATAACAGTAAGAACCATCATCCGTATTATTCTGCTTATATGCTTATGCAAATCAAGTTCTTTATTAAATAATAAAAAACCATTTACGAAAAAAAACAAAGGGGTTGCAACTGCTGCAAAAGCCTGTAAAAAATAATAACTATAGAACTTCATTGTTCCTGTCATTGTTATCTGCGGCAATACACCATGATAAAATACAACACTTATGATTGCTATGCTTTTCATTAAATCAAGATAATATATCCTTTTATATTGTTGTTCCATTTTTTCCTCCTCATATAATCAAGTGTTTTTTATTGAAAATTCAAGATTTTTCGACCTTTCATATCTCAGTGAATAAGCCACAGCTATGAGCATTTCGATGTATCAGGTACTGAAATAGCGGTTGAATGGTATACGAAATAAAACGTCATTGATTTTCGCTTTACTGGCCTTGTGTATACCCTTCCCTCTATGGCAGCTAACCTCCTATATCCACCAGGATCATCTCTGTCTCCAGAGGTCCTAACTTCCTTCGTCCTGCCTGCCCATAACCAGTGTGTCAGCTATGCTCCTATACGGGGTCTCGCTCCATGGAAAATATTCCTGCCGACTACTGGCTCATTCTTTGTATTATTGATTACTGACTCGCTTCCTGTTCCAGCACTGTGTTCAGTGGACGTTATCTGTTACATTCTGCTTGATTCAGTGGCTGCCCACGTGACAACCTCCACTATAGTTACTTGTCTTTCTTACGCAGCCTGTAGATAAACTGCCGGTCTCTTGATGTCACTGACCATCTTTTTCGGATCATAATCCACACCTTTTGTCAGCATGGCATAAAAGACTCGTATCAGCTTGGCTGCAATCGCCATAAGTGACTGCATTTTCTTCAAGGGATTCAGCCTCCTGGTTGTATAATAATTATGGAGTTCCCTGAACTCCGGGTTCTTCGCTACAAGCGACATTGCAACCTCAAAGAGCAGGTATCTGAGTCTCTTTCGACCTCGTCTGCTTATTGTTGTCTCGCCCTTGTGCTTTCCCGAACTATTTTCAACCAATGCCAATCCTGCAAGCTTCTGCAGTTCCTTCGGATTGTTGAAGCGGCTGATATCACCTACTTCTGCAAGGAACCCTGACACTGTCCTGATTCCCACACCTTTGATCTCCAACAGCTTCTCAGCCATCGGAATCTGTTTTACCAACCCTTCAATCAGAGTCATAACTTCCTGAAGACGTATGTTTCTGGATTCATAGTCCTCCAGAAGCATTCGGATTTCCATTCTTGCAGATACTGCTCCTTCTTTGCTTCCGACGCTGTGCTCTGCAGCTTCTATCAGGGTCTTCGCCCTCGCTTTTCCAACTGCTCTTAACTTCGCATCACGCCAGATTTGGTTCACTCCATCGATACCTAACGTCAGGATATCTTCAGGGAGTGGTGCTGCTTTAAGGATTAGCATTCCGCTCTTGGCATCCGGCTTTCCGTATACCGTCTTATATTCAGGAAAATATATATTGAACCAACGACTGATCCTGTTTTGAATTCTTGTAAGTTCCGCCTGTAACTGGAATCTTATGTTTGATGCTGTTCTAAGATCAGCGTAAACACCTTCCGGCAGGTATGGGATCATGTAACGTCCCTCTCTAACTAAGCCTGCTATAACTTTCGGATCCTTACGGTCATTTTTAGTTGGATTATTGTCGTCGAGTTCTTTTGATTTTTTCACATGGTGAGGATTTACAAGAACCGGTTTCATTTCATTATCCTGTAGAAACTTTCCAAGATTGAACCAGTAATGCCCGGTCGGTTCCATACCCGGAACCACCTTATCCTTCTCATGCCTTTCTTTGAGGTCCAGGACCCATTCCTTAAATGTCGCAAATCCGGCCTCTGTGTTACTAAACTTAAATGGCTTCTTCGAATACTCGATTACTCTGTAATCAAAAGCTCTGGCATAGTGCATTTCACTTCCGACATCAATTCCGAGTACCAAAGTTTTTTCTGTAATAGCTTCAATTTTTGCGTTCTGTGTGTTAGACTTCATTATAGATACCTCTCTGTATAATAAGATTTTTACTAACCTGCCAGTCAGTAGTCTTATTGTACTCTGAGGTATTTTCAATTTTCAACATCCACGCTTTTTATTATACAGGAAGGTATGTCATATGAATCGAATTGACATCTGCAAAAATATCATCCAATCCATTAAGGAGTATATCACAATCCCAGAAAAACTGGAACCTCATCGTGCGAAAAATCATTTTATTCGCAAACGAAAGCTTTCTCTTTTTCAAGTAATTATGTATCTGCTTTACACTTCAAAGGCCTCCATGTTTCAAAATCTTTCCCGTATTCTGGAAGATCTTGGAAGCCTTGATTTCCCTAACATTTCAAAACAGGCTCTGTCAAGGGCTCGCCAATTTATTACCCCTGCTTTATTTAAAGAGCTCTACTATTTATCAGTTGATTTATTCTATAAGCAACTCCCATCTCGTAAACTTTGGAATGGATATCATTTATTTGCCATCGATGGTTCTAAAATAGAATTGCCTAATTCAAAATCGAATTTCGAGTTCTTTGGTGAAATGTTTGGATATCCTGATCCAAGCCGCCGTTTTACTATGGGACTTGGTTCCATTGTTTATGATGTTCTTGATGATTATATTGTCCATGCTTCTTTTCAACGATATCTTGCATCTGAACGCTCCGCTGCTTTAGAGCATTTGCATAATTTAGAAGATTTAAATATCTATCAAAACAGCGTTGTAATCTTTGATCGTGGCTATTATTCTGAAGATATGTTTCGTTACTGTGTCGAGCATCAGCACCTTTGTCTTATGCGCTTAAAACAGAATTATAACATTGCTAAGAAATGCTCTGGAGACATAATCACGGTTCTTCCCGGCAACGAAAAAGACGGGACTGAGGATATCAGGATAAGAGTCATCGAAGTTATTCTCAATGAGGGAACGAAAGAGTATCTTGCCACCAATCTTTTTGATTCACATATTTCTCAACAGATGTTCCGCGAACTTTACTTCTATCGCTGGCCAGTCGAAACAAAATATAAGGAATTGAAAAGCCGCCTTGCTATTGAAGAATTTTCCGGTGCAACGACCACTTCAGTGCTTCAAGAATTTTATATCAACGTACTTCTTTCAAACCTGTCATCTCTTATTAAAAATCAAGTTGATGAAGAAATTCAGATTACCGCTAAAAGTACGAATAAATATCGATACCAAGCAAACCGAGCATTTATTATCGGACGTGTCAAAACAATAGTTCCCAAAATCCTGTGTAATCTTTTCGATTTATCTGCACTTGATATACTATATAAGGAATCTCTCCGATGCAGATCTCAGATTATGCCTGGAAGAACATTCCGACGAAAGAAGAATAAAGCAATAGGCAGAACACATTTTAGCAATAAAAAAGTTGCAGTCTAATATCAATAGCTGTTAATAGGGCTTTTTCTGTGAAGCTCTATTAAAGTGCGTCTTCTTTTCAAATCTGCCTTCCTCTTTTCTCAATTTCGCACCGTTAGTCATTAACCTGAGCAGGCACTTGTCTTAAGTTGACATTAGGTTGACCACATTGGTGCCTGACACCTTTCTACCCCTAGCTCCGGTGCTCCTGATGTGAAATAATCAAATGCCATATGGATGATTTTTTTCCATGCTTCTTCGCATCAAATGTCTTTCCAAATAAGAGGAAACCATTGACAAAAAAGAACAGCGGAAGTGTAACTGCCAACAAAGCAGTCAAAAAATAATTGACGCAGGACATAAATGTTCCTGTCATCATTGGCATAAACTGTACGGTCCCATGATAAAAAACAACACCGTATATCGCTAAACATTACAGCAAGTCCAGTGTGCTGATATCTTGTTTTTTTAATTGACGTTCCATTCTTTTCTGTTCCATTTCTATGGTTTAAGGATATAATCCCAGGTCGAAAACGTGTACAAACTGATACTGCTCATCATTAAAGAATAGTGCACCAAGCGTTCCGCCGCAGTTTCCGCCGACCAGTGCTGAACATCTTGATAACAGGATGATGGAAGAAAGATACTCCAAACCGGATAGATATCGATCATTCTCTCTTTCAAAATGAACATCTTTGATGTATGCAATGCTGTCATCCTGATCGTATATGTCATCATAGTAGACACGTTTGTTTTCAAGTATTTTTCCCGGAAATGCTTTTTCAAATTCATCTCGTATCTTGCATTCTTCAGTAGCCAGATAAATCGCATCATATCCGTCCCGTTTGATATATTCTTTGCAGGCTTTGATCACCTGCTCGGTTGATGGCTGCACTGGATGCCCTGACGGTTTCAGGGCCAGATAATCGGTTCCCCTGCAGATGACTCCGAGAACTTTCTGTTTTCCTGAAAACAATTGCTGGTATTCCTGTTCTACATATTGGCTTGTCTTTTTGTTCAAATGAATATATTTTTTATACCATTGACACCAGATATGCAGCTCTTTTTCTGAATAAATATCCTTAAATGTCGGTAAATATGCATTTGTTTTCTTCCTGCATGTGATTGTTTTGACCCGTTTTGCTGTTGTCTCCCGAATAAATGGCTTAAAATACCAGTCCCATTGGATGATGTCTTCTTTTCCCTGATTGACACATATGTTCGGATAATGTCCATGGTAAAAACCATAGATCATGAGTGCCAGCATATTATGCAGATAACAGAAATTAAAATACTCGTAATCAAACTCTCCTTCTCTTATTTCCATAATCTCAGGATGTTTCAAATCTGACAATCGGATTCTCTCTTTATCTGCATAGACTGAGGCAAAATGGTGATACGGAATCCGAGTCATTTTCTGCTCTATCGCATATAGATTCGGGTAGATCTTTTGTTTGTAAAACGTTCCAATATCCATTATGATTTCCTTCCATTATTATTTTTTATGATTTGACACGGATTACCAAATACAAGACTATGATCCGGAACATCCTGCATCACAACTGCTCCGGCTCCAATTTTGACATCGTCACCAATCGTAATGTTACCCGCTACAACAGCATTCGTATAAATTGATACATTATTTCCTATCGTTGGCGCCATTTCAGAATTGACATTTTTGCCGATGGTCACTCCCTGCCAGACAGAGAAATTTTCGCCTATTTTGTGTGCTGCGATCACTGTTCCATGCCCATGATAGCAGACAAGACCGCCGCCTATGTCGCATCTACCAATTTCCATATCTTTTTTGATTGGGAAGAAAACCCTCAGCATCATCGCTTTGATTTTGCTTTCTTTTTTCATTCGAAATTCAAGGACATTCCGAAAACATTTGTCAAACAGAATTACTTCTGAAAACGTTCTGTATGGCCCTTTGTTTTTCCTTTCACCATATGCAAACCGTTCCAGATCTTTAAAGATGAGCGCTCTCTGTCTACTGTTTTTTGTTAAAAGATAAATCAGCAATGTCCGTGGCAGATTCACTATCCAAAATAATTTCTTCATGCCTGAGTATCTCCTTTATCCTTTTAATCTGAACACAATTATCAGTGCCGATGTCCATTTGTGTTGAATCAGTCTGTTTGTTAATTGCTTTGTCCAGTGTAAATTGTGACTGTCATATTTCTTTATGACGTCCTGCACAATCGGTGAACTGCAGATTCTTCGAATATTCTTTCTGGCAACTTGTCTTTCAGGATTCATGAACACTTCCTGTGCAATACATCTTCGGACTCTTCCAAGATAAGATTTATACAGACGCTGCCTGTATATATCCGGTTCAAAAATCTGATCCAGTTCCTTCATTTCTTTTTTTAACAGAATATTTTCCATTTTAAAACGATTGACTTTATAACTTTTGGTCAGGGATGTTCCATTGTCGCAATAATAATAGAGCGGTGTTTCTTCGATTGCGATCCGCTGCGCATAAAGCAGATACTGCATATGAAAAATGATATCTTCCGAAATATATTCTCTTTCCGATGGGAATCGAATTCCCTGTTCCTGTATAATCGCATTAGCATAAAGCCCTTTCCAGACAGACATCCCAATTGCGACATCGCCCGCCTCTTCCGGAAGGTTTCCAATCATACCAAGCAGAAGTTCCCAGACTTCCTCTTCGCAATACAGACTCTTTTTGTATACTTCTCTGGCCAGTAAATTCTGTCCATCCGATGTGCGATCATAGTATCTGCAAAAACATGTGTCTGCTTTTTCATGCTTAAGTCGATCATATAAACGTTCAAACATCTGCTCATCAACATAATCGTCCGAATCAATAAATGCAACGTATTTTCCTTTGGCTATGTCTAAACCACTATTTCTGGCCATACCAAGACCGGCATTTTTCTTATGGATCACGTAGACTCTCGAATCTGTTCGTGCATATTGATCACATTTGAATCCACAATCGTCTGGAGAACCATCATCGACTAGGATGATCTCTATGTTTTCATAGGTCTGTTTCAACAGAGAAGTCATACACCGGTCAATATACCTGCTCACATTATAAACCGGGACAATCACACTGATTAATTCATTTTCCATATCCATTTCCTCTGTTTCTAAATGGCATTTAATATACCGCCAATTGTTTTTCCCATCGCGTAGTACGTATAATCATTGACAAACTCTTTTTGGCCGTTTTCGCACAACTGATCATATAAATCGTCATCATGAAATATCAGTGCCAGTGCTTCTAATAACGCTTCCTTTGTCTTTTCAATAATCAACCCATTGTAATGGTCGATGACATAGTCATCTGTCACCCCATTCGATCTGGTAATAATAACCGGAACGCCCATATTCATGGCATGTAAGAGCACCAGCTGCCCGGCTGCGATCGTATCGTCATCTAATGCAATAACAACCGCTTTTGCATTGCGCATATAGCGAAGCATTTCCTGACCAAATGTGTTCTTTCGCACCTCAATATTGTCATGTGTTTCTGCATCAAGTGTATCGCATGCGATAATCAGCTGATATTCGGTACCTTCAATGGCCTGCATCAAAAAAGAATAATCCCGATTGCTTCTTCCGGTCGAAAAAAGATAGTTTTTCTTTTTTAACTCATTATCGTCAAATTCTTCCGGTTGATATTCAATTGCTCCACATTTTGCAAATCCAAACATTGCTTCGTCAACACCAAAAATTTCCTGGTACTTCTTCCTTTCACTCTGTGTTGTCAGGATAATTTTGTCCACGTACGGTGATGTAATGGCGTATTTTACAAAATGATAAAATAATCGTCCTGCCAGTCCTTTTTTCTGTTTGTATATAAATGTCATAATCACAAGTTGATATTTCTTTTTCATATGAAATAATCTGCAGAAAAAGGCAATGGCGATACCATAAAACTGCTGCCAGCACAAAACCGTTTTTCCTTCATATTGTTGGGCAGACATCACTGTTTTTAAAGCAAGTGTAAAAAACTTTATATAGCGTTTCATGCCATAGATTTTATTATTTTCATGCAAGGCTACCTTCCATTTTTCATGCGTTGTCTCCCGCAACCCTTTTACAAAATCTCTGGCTTCATCGTAATCACTGTCTATGATTAAAACATTTTGGGGCATTGAAGATTTTTTCATTTTATCCGACTCTCCAATTCTTTATAATAATCTTCGAGAATGCTATGCGCATTTTGAATGTTATACTGTGTACCAACGACACGCTGACTCTTCGCCAATCGATCCTTTTCCTTTCGTTCTTCCATGATTTTTCTGACCCAGACGGATTTGTTGGCACTAAGTGGTATAAAGACACAATTCCCGGAAAAATCCACTTCCGATGGCACTCTGTCTGAGAACAGACAAGTCAGACCTGAAAACTGTGCCTCAATTCCTGTTACCGGAATTCCTTCAAAGAAAGATGGCATAACAAAAATGTCCATCGCCTGATACAATTCATTGACATCTTCTCGATTTCCAAGAAAAAGAACCGCCTCTTCCAATGCTTTTTTCTGGACCTTGTCACGCAATGCTTTTTCTTTATCTCCGGTACCGATTAAAAGCAATCTGGCATTCTGATCTCGTTGATACAATTCTTCAAAAATATCAATTAAGTAATCATGGTTTTTCTGGTAGGAGAGTCGACCTACATGTCCAACAACATACTTTCCTGACAAATTCAATTTCATTCTGACCCGATGGCGCACTTCTTGATGATAAAGGAACCTATCCACTTCAATTGCATTCGGTATAACCTTAAATGGACGCTTCCCAAACAAAAACTGTCCGGCTTCTTTTCCACAGGCGCAATAAACATTCGCTACGCCTGTAATCTGTGTTCGAAAGAGCTGTTTTAATGGGTACTTAAAATCCCGGTCAATGGATGTATTATGACTGTGCGCAATTCTAATCGGAACACCTGCTTTCTTTGCCGTCATAAGCGGCAAATAACTCATAGCATCTATATGTGAATGAATAATCTGATATTCCAGATGCTTTGCAAAGAAATCTTTCATCCATTTAAAGTAATTAAGATAATTCTGAGGATATAATCTCGGTGCATAGTACATCTTTCCGCCTAAAGAAAGTATTTCATCATCATAGTCACTTTTATAAGGCCGATGCGTCAGAAAATCAAACTGTATTTCATCTCGATTCATATTTCTATAATAATTCATCAGCATCGTTTCCAGACCGGCACGGTGCATATCATTGACCACCTGTAAAACTCTCATTTTCACTTATCTCTTTTCCTGTTTATGTAATCGATTTGCCTGTAGCCATCCCCATGTCATAACACAAAGAAAGAAGCTGGTTATCCCCCACATCATTGTTGGTGAACCATTCATTAATCTTCCAATTATTTCAAGTATCAGCGGATGAAATCCATAAAGAATCACGGATGCACATCCGCCAAAATAGCCTGCCCTCTTCATGCATTCTGTGTCCGAAGGATGTAATAGTAAAAACAGGAACAAAAACAGAATCACGAATATCAGACTAAAGCTGACAGTTGTTCCTTCAGACATTCCTAATCGATCTGCCATTTGTATTTCGAATACATTCACCAATAGTCCGACTATCATCAGCACCGTGACAGCTTTGGAAAATGTCTTTGTCTGATATTTTTCCATCCATTGATCCTTATGCCGAAATATAAAATTGCCAAGAAAAGTAAACGGACCAATCAGTGTTATAAATCGACGAATATAATCGAAGTCATACCATCCCATCATACGACCCAAAACCGGCAATTGTTCCCATGAAATCAAATGATGCCAGTTATAAGTCAATGCGCCGAATATCACCCCAAGCAGACACAGCATCCAGCATAATCGTTCCTTATGCCATCTTATGCTGAGGTGGAGTACAATAACCGACAGAATCATCGCCGGGAAAAACCAGAGATGATAATATGTGCCATAAATAACAAAACGTTTGACAACCGTATAAACAATCACCGCCACGGACATTTCCTGGAATTGATTGCTTAGACTGCTCCATATAACATAGATGACACTCAATAAAATATAATATTTTAACAGTGACTTCACATTATTGAGCCACGCTCTGCCATTTTGCTCTGTATATTTAGTCAGATAATAACCCGTGACGCATGCAAAGAATGGCACTGCCATCCTTCCAAATGCACCGTTAATGATATTTTCAAGTACTGGTGACATCTCACTGAAAGCATCGGCATGCACACTGACTACAAGGAGCGCCGCGATGCATTTGACGAGATCCACCGAATGATTTCTGAGTTTTACTTGATTTTTCTGCATATCTTCCACCATTTACGTCCAATCTTCTTATGAAGCCCTTCTTTTTCAACTTTCATCATACTCTTCTCCACTGTTTCTTTTTGAATATACTTAAAGAATAAATCTCTGGAATACTGATCCCACGGAGATACAAGCATGCTTTGATTATAAGTTAATACTTTTTCTATATCCGCTTCTTTGCTAACAATCGCTTCCTGAATTATGTCAAAAAACATTTTGCCTTTTTCACTTTGTATGAAAACAAGCGAATAACCTTTATCATCTTTCCAATCTGACCAAATATTTTCACATTCCCAGAAGTCTCCCAACGTCACATCACTGACTCTGTCAACGGTACGAAAAGCACAATTAAAACAGGATAGTCGCAAATTCATATTTTTTAAAAATGACTGCAAATAGCTATCTTTATGCATATTTTCTCTGTACACCTGACCATTCTCTGTCGTCATTGCCATAGAGAAGCAATTCCATCCCTCTGTTTTATCCCGAAAACTGATTTGATTTATTTTTTCATGCCCTATCTTATGCTCACTCATATACTTTTCAAATACGTTCGGTGAACTGACACCATGACAAATAAAATCAACAGTCAACAAATAGGGCGATTTTCCTCCTAGATATTTGATCAGGGCATCTACCTGACACGGTGTGCCGCTAAATAAAACCCATCTTTTTTGTTTCAGGAACACTTGAACCTGCTGATAGGAACATCCAACATCGCTTTGCATATATTTTGAACCAAGCAATGGTTCCAGTTCCTGCTTCTTTTCTATATGGGTGTGTACAGCCTTAAGGCCTTCCATTTTCACACCAAAAACAACACCTTTTCTATTCAGCACTTCCTCTGCCAACAATTCAAATATGCCACCGGAAGACGCTTTCAGACGCCGTTCTACTGCTTTTTGATATGCAGCATAAACACGCACTTCTTTTTTTGGGTTGGAAGCCATATCAAAACAGGCTTTCTTACACAAACCACAATCCAGACATTGTTGCTGATGAATTACCGGAAAATAAAAGCCTTCCTGATCTCTTTTCATTTTAATGCATCCGTTTGGACATACATTGACACATAAACCACAGCCTGTACACGTCTCTTTATCTCTCAATTTCATTTTGCACCTCGCTTTAACATATGTCGGACATCGTCTTTTTCCTTATTGTTCATTCCAAAGAAATAGAGCAATACAGCGTAGACGCTCATAAACAATGCCCCCTGCACCAGGAAAGCACTCCAGGAATGAACTGCAAAAAAATGCTTGACGATAATGCCCTCTACAGCTGCAATGCCTAATATGACACTCGGCTGAATCAGATTTCTGAAAAACAATGCGATATTCAACCCGACTTTTTTCTCGTAGTACCAATTCATCAGTACAATATTGCCAATTACCGTTGACAATGTCGTACCAAAAGCAGTGCCCGCTGCACCAAAGTATTTACCAAGCGGTATACTAATTCCCAAATTGGCTAGTGCAATCACAAAATAAATGATAGATCGGAATTTGTGCATATTTTTTGCTCTCTGGATTTCTATGCCGATATTCTGAATCAGTGGCACAATATATGGAATCATAATAAGTGCACCAACATAATATGCTGATTCATATCCGTCGCCTGCCCATTTACTGATAAAAAACTTACCATATAATAAATACCCAACCAATACTGCGGATAAAATCATATACTGAATACGTCCAATTCTAATAAAGAGCTGATCTAAAACTGCGTTATTCTGTTTCTCTGCAACCAGACGATTGACTCTTGGAATAAAGACGTTCGAAACTGCCGTTGACATATTTATAAAGTATTGATTAAACTGACTTCCTACAGAATAAACGGCAACCACGCTGGCTCCCTGAACGGCTCCCAATATGATCTTGTCGACATTTAAATTAATCTGAGAAGCAATTTCATTCAAAAATATAAACATAGAAAATGTTCCGACACTTTTTAAAACACCAATTTCCAAGCCATGAAATTGGAATTTCATATGTAATTTTGTAAGACAATAATAAATATTCATACCAAATCGCAACACAGATAATGTCAGATTGACACACACCAATGCTGTCGAACGATACCCCATATACAAAAGTGGCAATGATATCACCGGAATCAGAATGGTCACGATAATCAACATGATTCTCTGAAATATATACCGCTCATGCGCTGTAATATAACAATCGAAAATGATATTTGGAAATGTTATTGCCATCGAAGCGATCAGGATTGCCATTAAAACACGCACCTGCTGGACGTCTGCTGTCGTCAGACTATCCTGAAACAAAGCATCAGCAGAAGCAATCATCACGCCTCCAATCACACATGATAGGATTGCCAATCCGAAAAAGACCAGCAGGAATATACCATTCAATTTTCTGATTTCTTCCTCTTGATCTTTAACCTTATATTTATAATAAAACTTTACGTACGAACTGCTGAATCCAAGACTGAGCAACCCAAGATATGAAACGGTCGTACTTCCCAGCTGATATAATCCATATTCATTTTGTCCGAGGAAACGTAACATTAATGGTGTATAAATAATGGCACTAATGTTTTGAATGGCTATCGTTAGATAACTCAATAATGTTCCCATTTTCAGCTGATTGACGTTTTTATGCATTAATTTCTTTCTCCTTTTGTATCTCGAGCAGAAATTCCTTAAACTTTTTTTTCTCCTGCTTAATCAGTTTGTCGGTACCGTCAAATTCCATAGACATTGCCTCTCCAATATCCATATTGTTCTGTTTCCGCTGTAAACAATTCATCATTGACAATAATGTATCTAGTCGTGATTTCATCGTTTTAAAATGCTCTTTTCGTTCAAACACCACAAAAGGTGTATGAAAAATCAACGAAAAAACCGTTCCATGGAAAGAGTCCGTACAAACACAAGCAGCATGGTGAATTAAATACAAGAATTCGTCCGGTGCAATTCCGAAATTCGTTTCGTTCTGTAATTCCAATATTTCCAGATGATATGCATCTGCCAATTCCCGAATCCACATAGCGTAGGCTTCATCGCAATTTCCCAGAAAATAGGTCAAAATATACTTCTTCGGACACTTTTTCGGTTTTTCTTCAATCTTTTGCCATTCCAATGCAGATAGATACATTGTCGGATCACAAAGCACTTGCGCCTCTCTGCCACACAATTGACAAATCAATTCTTTGCCTTTTTCTTCACGAACGGAAAGTAATCGAAAATCCTGAATCCATTTTGAAAAACTTTCTTTTTTTTCTTCCGGGATTTCGTCAATCGCAATGCTCGGTGAGAGTGCAACCTTCTGATGATGGGTTGCAAATGTCAAAAAATTAGCTTCTGTACAGTATTCTAAATACGGATTCCAGACCTGATCACTTCCTGCAATAAAGTATTCATACTTTTCATGCAGATTTTTCGGAACTTTTCCATCAATCATCCATTTACTTCTATGAATATAATTTTTGTTGAATCGATGAAAATTCAGAATACGGTTTTCTTCTTTTGTTAACTGATAGTGTAGAAACCGTTTAATATATAATTTGCGTAAATACGCTGGATTCTCTGTGTCAAAGACATTCGTTGTCTTCCAAATGGTTTCAGCAGAAATTCCAACACTTTCCAATGCACTTTGAACCGCATAATTCTGCAGTCGATTCCCGTAATTATAGCCATTTGTTATTGTAATAATTCCTGCTTTCATCAAAACTCCTTATGCATCCATTTTTTTAAATAAGTATAAACAAAATGTACAAGATAATAGACTACATAATTTTTTTGCTTCAACAATATGTAATCTAGCTTATGAATATCTCCATATTGTTTCTGTTTCTCCAGAAACCGGATAAACCGAGGATCTTCCATAATCAACCGTATTTCCTTCAATCGCTTTCTTAGAGAAATCTGTGTCCATACAACCAGATAGGCGGCCGCCGTATTAATTCCCTGAAAATAGAAATAACGATTCAATTGTTGTTTGGCCTTGGTTGTCAGATGATAATGATTTTTTACCATGTAGAGTATTTCCTAATCTATATCCATCTGCATCTGAAAAGCCTCCTCATAATATGCACTACCTGCACCCTCGCTTTTTCTGATCTTGTATACAAAGATTGGAATGCTCGATATGATGTATTGATTGACATATTGAAAATACTGCATATTGAATCGAATGTCTTCTCCATAGGCAACGTCTTTTTTGAAGTATAATTGCTGCTTCTCTATCAGATCTCTTCTGTATAGTTTCCCACCCTGAAGCATAAATACCTGCTCATTCAGCAATTGTGGAAAAGCTTCTTTATCTCTATGAAGTTCATATTCAGCTTCTGCCATTTCGTTTACATATCGTTTCTTTGTTTCTGCTATCAGCTTTGAATAATTGAAGATAATCCATTGGCAGTCGTTCTGAATATACTTTAACATTATGTCTAATGCATGTTCTTCCAACTCATCATCAGAATCCAAAAAGTAAATCCATTCCCCGGATGCCGCCTTTAAACCTGTATTTCTCGCCATACTGACCCCTTGATTTGTCTGATGCATCACTCGAATATAAGGGTATTTTTCTGCTGCTTTATTCATCATATCTAAGGATTTATCTGTCGAACCGTCATCTACCAGAATCATCTCGCATTCCACCGGATTCTGACTCACAACAGACTGAATGCATTTATAAAGATATTTTTCACTATTATAAACCGGTACAATAATGCTTATTTTCATCTTGATCGCAACTCCTTAAGATTCTTGAACTTTACATAAACGCTATGAAGCCAGCAATAGAAACTTCCTTTATTTCTTTTTAACAGGAAATAATCTATACCACAGATTTGCTTTAATTGCTTTTCTTTCTCTAATAATTCTCTAAAGAAGCGAGAATGACATATTCTCTTCACTTCCTGTTTGTTGCCTTCACATACAGCTCTCTCAACAGAGGCGATACATTGAGCATAATAGAAATGATTCATCCTTGCTTTTATATCTGCAGACATCTCATCCTCTTTTTGAAGCACCCGCTGCATTTCCTGGCATATTCTCTTTTGAGTTTTCCATTCATCCAGTTGAGGCTGATTGCTTAACCCAGTTGTCAAATGACAACTATACGCATACACGGCTGTATTCAACGCAACAAAATGCTTAATATGTGTGTAATAATATGTATTAAATAAAATGTCTTCTCCATACGACATATTCTCGTTGAATCTTAACTGAAATTGTTGAATAATGTGACGATCATAGAGTTTACCCCATATAAAATGAAACAGCCGATTGCTCGCAAGCTCCGGCAATTCATTCCATTTTCCCTCATGCACACCCTCGTTGAAGTACATCTGATGTGCTATTCTTCTATTTTTCTCTTCTTCTACTAGAAAGTAGTTGCCAATGATCCATTCAGCATTGGCAGTATGCGCTGCTAAAGTATTCAATGCATCTGAAACCAATTGATCATCCGCATCCAAAAATAAAATATAATCACCCATGGCTTTTTCCAAACCAAGATTTCTAGCACTACTCACACCTTTATTCTCAGAATGAATGACTTGAACAGCTTTGTATTTTTTTTCATACCAATCACATATTGCCGACGTTTCATCTTTTGATCCATCATCAACGACGATAATCTCATATTCTTCATAATCCTGAATCAGCACACTTCTTACACATCTTTTTAAAGTTGTTTCTGCATTATAAGCAGGTATGATAATTGAAATAAAAGGCTTCTCTTTCATATACTCATCTTTTCCTTTTTATATAGATTTCACTAGTGGGATTGATTAAGAAAAGACCTAGTAAATATTCCTTAACACTTCGCTTCTCCCACTTAAAAAAGTATGTAAAAATACATCTGAATTTCTTTCTGTATTTTTTATAATCCTTTAAATACTGACGCGAATACGTCTCATGCAAAATACTTGTCAGTAAACAGTAGTAATGAATACTGGAAAAATGCTTAAAATACGGTAATAGTTTCGGATAATCCTTCATAACGACTTGTTTTATTTCATTCAAATGCGTCTCAACAACTTTAAACTTATCGGAATATCCTGATTTCGTAATACTGCCTTGTCTTGTTCTGTATCCATACAGCTTCTGATCAACAATGACAGTTTTTGATGATTTTTTCAGCAATGAAAAAATAACCGTTGTATCTTCATTGATTTCCCCCTCTGCAAATCTGTAATCCTCTAATAATTCAGATTGATACAACTTATCACAAACGCTTTCGGAAATGCCATGCAAAAAAAATGCTTTTAACGTTTGCTGTTTACTGCAAATTTTCACACCAATACTTTCCTTTTGATGATTTTTTATGCATATTTGGGGTGTGCTTTCTTCCTTAAAAGAAAAGTACTTGCATGATACAATTTGTGCTTGGTACTTTTGGACAGCATCCATCAGCTTTTCATACATAGTTGGCAAAACATAATCATCGCTATCTACAAAGCCAATATAACGTCCCCCAGCCATCGCAAGACCTGCATTACGCGCCGATGATAATCCACCATTCTTTTTATGAATCACCTGGATTTTTGATGACTGTGCAGCAAACTTATCACAGATGGCGCCGCTTGTATCCGTTGATCCATCATCTACCAGAATAATCTCTATATTCTTATAAGATTGTGCCAGCAGACTTCTGATGCAGATTGCAAGATATTTTTCTACATTATAGACAGGCACAATAATAGATATGCCTATCTCTTTTTCATTACATTCTTTTTCCCTCATGAAGCTCTCCCTTCTTTAGTTCATGTGCCGGAATACCTCCAATTGTAATTCCAGGCATCAGAAAAGACCGGTTAACAACAGCACCTGCACCAATCACAATGTCGTCTGCCAATTCTACATCTCCTATAACTTTGGCACCCACACCAATATCGATGTGTTTCCCCAATCGTGGTGCCTTCAATGATTTACCATCATTCCCGATACAGTTATCCCCATGCAACTGACAATCTTCGCCTATTCTTGCCCAGCCGTTTACTACAATATTTCCGGCATGATGAATAATCAGTCCCGGTGCAAAAGAACCTTCCATCATTTCAATCCCCAGTTTCAGTCCTAATCGATTCCTCCGATGTCTGAATAAAGGATAACCTATCAGTTTCTTTAAACCCTTCTGACAATAATAGTATTCTGTATACCTCAATGCTTTCTGATACTGCCAGATTCTGACACAAGGATCTTTTACAACCCACTCCACACACTGATCGTGAAGAGACTTGCTTGAACGATAGAATTTTTTTTCTCTTCTGAGGCATTCTTTTAATTTCTGTTTTGTATCCAGCATAATTATCCTCTTTTTACAGCCATTTCATTGTTTCTTTTTTTCAAAATAAATGGGAACGCACAAACTAATGCAATCATATAGGTTGCTTCCAATTCCAGAGCACTATTATATAAAAGCCCGATGATACAGGTCGGTATAAATGAAAAAGCTGCTAAAGTATATACTTTTTTCATTTTAAATCTTTTAATAATTGCTAATGCTATCGAAACAAAAAACAAAACCGTCAGAATCAATCCAATCAATCCCTGTTCAAGATAAATCCATGCATGTGAAAACCATCTGTAATGCAGATACTCATACTGTCTACTAAATGCGCTTGTAAGGAAATCATAACCAGACTGTTCACAGCTTCCTAATCCAAAGCCAAACAATGATCGAAACAGATCCCCCTCAAAGAACATCTCATGCACTTGCTGAACAGCAGATAAACGATTCAGATCGCCCGAATTCGTATACCCATTTCCGGAAAGATAATAATCCATGGCATCTTTATTAAGTAATATATTTAAAATACCCGGATTGTACATTTTTATAAAGTTAAAGCCTATGATAAGGATGACAACTGCAGAAATACAAATACCAATTGTTTTTAATGTAGGTTTCGTGTAAAACATCTGAATACCAACGATAATAATAAATTCCAAAAAATATACTTTCAATTCTGCTAAAGTTGCTATATACATACATGCAACGCAGTATAGTAATAAATGCATCAGTGTCATTTTGGAATTTAAAAACTCTGCCAGCACAATAGCTGTTATGACACACAGCAAAATACACACATACACATTACAACCACTGCCGGTACCAAAGAATCCTCCCAGAAAGTCATCCCGGTAACCCTGCACAAAATATTGAAATGTCATCATAATCACGTTAAGAAAAAAGATTGCCTTAAAGAAATCTACAATCTTTTCTACATCCCACGCATCTAGCAATCCAACACAAATAAAAAAGAATACAAAAAATCGAAAGCTGTTTCTAAACCCCCACAGAAACAAAAGTGGGTTCACTAAGTTAATCATCGCTCCAAAAATCATGCAGATCAAAATTGCCCACACAATACGTGCCTGTACTTTTATTCTTGCATTTTTCAATCCTTTTTTTATCTTAGAAAATTCAAAAAACAGTATTAAAACAGTGATTACATCTGTCAAATAGGTGATTGCAGACGGAAATCCAAGTGCATCTCTCATCCAAAGCATAAAGCATACAAGCATTAGCTGAAGATAGACCAGAATTTTTTTTCTAGGCGGCACACTCAAAACCGGTTTGCATATATTGATTCTGGATTTATGTATTATAATCTTATATCTCATTCAAATTATTTCCTTTGATTAATATAGTCTCTCAGAATCTCTAAGCCTGTGTTTATGCGGCTTCTGAGATTTCATTTTTATTTTTTCTTCACCTTTTTTCAAAAAGTACTTGACATTTACCCCCCCTAAAAATGCGGCGCTTCGCGCCTCTTGAATAAGGCATATCGTTTCGGCTCCGCCGGAACAGACTTTTTGATTTGGAGGTGTGTTTCTTTAAAACCTGTTAACATTGGCGGGCATTCCGCCTATCAGGATCGTGTCCTGACTCAGCTTCGTAAATATTATCCAAATGCTGCTTCCCTTTCTTCTTCCACCTGGCAGGTCATCGATAAATTTTGGAATCTTAATCTATCACAAGTTGATGAACTTATGAAGGATCGGTATTCTGTCTTTGGCCCTGAACCAAGACTCCCTGCGCAAAACTTTGGAAAATTTTCAATACTTTTTTCTTCAGAATTCTGCCAGCATGGGGCTTATCTCTTTAAACTCCCTTGACTTAGCCGGTGATGGAACTCCCGTTTATACTTCCGCTCAAGAGCGGAAAACAAGAACCTGTAACTGTCTGGAAAACGGAATTCGTGATTGCAAATGCAACCGTATCTATCATCAGCCTGACTGTGATATCGGTTGGGATTCCCATCGCAACCGTTATTACTTTGGATATGACTTATACATGCTGACTGCTTCTGGATTCAGCGCATGATGCGATGCCTTACTATGATTACTGTAAAAAATACAATATCACGCCTTTTATTGATCTCAACTGGAAATGCGGAAGACCGCCAGTCTATAAAGATGATATTTCTATAAACAGTGATGGGATTCCTTTATGTCCTAAGAGATTTTCTATGTAACAAGCCGCTGTTGAACCAAGAAAAAGACGTATCAAATAACGCTGTCCTAAAATTTCTTACAAAGGCGGTACCCCTCACTGTACTTGTGATGAGCCTTGTTCTAATGCAAAGTATGGTAGAAATGTTCACCTTGTATTAAAGGATAATCCAAGGCTCTTCAATACTCCTCCACGTGGCAGTGAGGAATGGAAACTGGAATATAATGCAAGAACATCTGCGGAACTTTTTAACAAACGTGAAAAATTAGACTATAAATTAGAAGACTGCAGATACCGTCCATCCATGATGTGGTATTTCCGCCTATTTGCCATCATGATGTGTCAACATCTCGATGCCTGGACTTTGCCAAAGACTTCCCAGCTAAAAGAGCTCTTTGAGCAAGTCGCTTAATTTCATAAGCAATACCATTATAAGCCATGTTTGACGCAAGGTCTATAAAAGTGCGCCAATTTTCATCATTTATTACTTTTCATGTCCGTTCTGGATAATATTTACTTTTCAAGGGTCATCCGACCAATGAATCTTAGTCGGCAGGCTCATGATCCCGAGAGCCTATTAATAATATAAAGATACAGTTTCATTTACTACTGAATTCCAATTATACTTCCCACAAATAAACTCCGTTGCCTGCGCTTTGTACTGCGCGACTTCACTTTTGTTGTCACATAAAAACTGTAATTTTTTTGTAAGGAGATTTACATTCCCCTTCGGGAAGATCACAGCTTTATCCTCCACAACCTCCGTTATTTCTTTGATGTCTGATACAAGACAACAATTACCATAACTCATTGCTTCCAATAAACTTAATGGCATTCCTTCCACATCCGATGGCAAGACATACACATACGCATTACTATATAATTCTTCAAGCATCTTCCCCTGAACAAATCCTGTAAACAGGATTCTCAAATCATCCTTTGCCATATTTTTTATTTGATCTGTGTATGTATCTGTATCACTGCTCCCGCCGGCAATCACCAGCTTAAAATCTGTATCTACGTTTTTAAAAGCATCAATCAGATATGTCAATCCTTTTTCAGGAACCCGCCTTCCTAAAAATAAAATATATTTGTCTTTTTCCAGGCCATACTCTCTCCGAATCAAATCCTGTTCTATGATCTTCGGACGTTCAATTCCATTCGGTATGAAACAGGTTGTTCTGTTATATCTTTCACTAAAATACCGCTGCATATTTTTGCTTAGAACAATAATCTCATCTGCATACTTAATAGCATGCTCTTCACCTTTTCTAATGAACCTGGAACCAAATCCGCCTTTCCATTTTTCACGCATCCAATCGAGACCGTGAATAGTGACTACCACTCGCTTTCCAAACAGCTTCGGCAGCCAGCAAAAGAACGCCGGTCCTTCTGCGTGAATATGTACGACATCATATGGACCCACCGCCGCAAAAAGAGAAGCAAAGAAAGAAGATGTTACTGCCGCGAGTCCTTTTCTCTCAATGGTTGGTACGGTTTTTAATCGTACTCCCTTATATTCGCTTCTTTCCTCTCCATCAAACTCGACTCCGCTGACATGATGGCCTTTACGGTTGTAGCAGGTCACAGCGTGACCTAATTCCACCATCCGGGTGGACAATTCCTCCACGACAATCTCTATACCGCCTTCGCGGGAAGGAATGCGCTTGTGACCGAGCATCGCTATCCTAAGCTGACCGCTCTTTTTCTCTTTCATGCAGCCACCTCCAATTTGGCTGACTTCGCCTGAGAATTCTCCTCAAAAAGTGTCCCTATTATCACTGCAGCACCATCTGGATTCAGGTACACAGTACCGCCCAGCTTATGGATTTCTTTATAGAAGTGACCAGCAAAAGGTCCGATACGGCAGGCCATGATGTAAACAATCGGATGCTTAATTCGATGTTCCTTTATGTACTTACAGCAAGCCTTCAATGCCGCAACATCATAATAAATTGCCTGTGCAGGTCCAATCTGAGGAACATCTATCTTGAAACAATGTACATTGTGGAATTCAAACTCCTGATCATTGATTCTGGTCACACCATCCACTTTTATTTCGTCCATGCAGCCGTCACCGTTAGCTTTACACGCCACATGATATTTAATATTTTTCTTGTTCTGGTGGTACTCTGTGAGCTTATAAACAAAAGTCTCATATCCGCCATAAGCACCTAAGCTCTTAGCTCCTACCAGAAATACGTGTTGTACTTCGTTTTCCCGCTGCATTCTTCCTACCTCTCCGTTAAATAATCTTTCTATCTACACATCCATTTGGATGGTATTTCTTTTTCCTCTTACCGCTCACACGGCTAAGTGTTTTCTTATGCTGTCTTATCCAACTCCCCCAGTAACCATGTCTTTTCTCGATATTTCGTCAATTTTCTTACATATCTTTATCCAGACAGGTTCACTCAACAAAATCAGTCGTGCTTTCACCCTCATTTTTCCGGCGCATATTTATGCAAAAAGACTTATATTTGTATGTATATTCAACTCCACCACAACCCATCAGACCGCAACTGATTTTGCCCGGTAAACATTGCAATACTAAGCTTTTCCTTACATTGCTCCATCATTTTTCAACACTCCCACAGCAGTCTGCCAAATAATTTTAATATCCCCTTTTACACTCCACTCCCTAATATACTGGGTATCCAGTTTCACCACTTCCTCAAAGTCCGTGATATTGCTCCTGCCACTCACCTGCCACAGTCCAGTCAATCCCGGCCTGAATGACATTCTGGCTCTGTGGTGTGGTTCATATTTCTCCCACTCATCGAGTGTTGGTGGTCTGGTGCCTACCAGGCTCATATCACCTCTTAAAATGTTAAGGAACTGTGGGAATTCATCCAGGCTTGTTTTCCTGATAAACTGCCCAATTCCGGTTTTCTTCTTTCCGTTTGGCAGCACCTTATTGCCTATGATTCTCGGATCAAAGTCCATCTTAAACATCATTCCGTCACCCACTTTATTCTGCGCCATGAGTTCCTTCTTTCGCTCCTCGGCATCCATGTACATGCTGCGGAATTTATACATCTTAAACTTTCTTCCGTTTCTGCCGACTCTCTCCTGTGCGAAGAATATCGGTCCGGGCGATGCTATATATATCGCCGGTCCTACAAATATCATGATGATAAGTGTGAGCAGACAGCCCACCAGTCCTCCGACTATATCCATGCCCCTCTTTACCAGAAGTGCGCTGGTGTTTGCATAGCTCACGCTTGATGTGACTACTGTGTAGTCGCCTATCTTTTCTATCTGCTTGTAACCGCCATGGGCAGTACCATTCTTTGTTATTCCTGTATGCACGGCTATTCCCATCTCAAGGAATATATCTGCCATCCTCTCAGGATATTCATCCTCGCTGCATGGTGGGATGAGCACCTCATCCACCCACTCTTCGCACGCATAGTCCACTATGCCATCGTGGTTTGCGACAATCGGTATGCCGCATATAGTCTTACCCTTCAGGTCTGTATCCATTGAGGCTGCTACTATCTTTGTATAGCCTATACAGCTTTTTTCCACTGTGCGCAGTGTATCACGAAGCATAGCATCCGGTGCTATGACAAACAGTGATTTCTTTGATGTACCGAAATCCTTTTTCTTAAGGAAGCTCTTGAGTGCCACCCTGACTATATATGTTATTGTCACATAGATTGGAAACATAATATAAAATGATAATCGCGAGTATATATCAGCCATCTGTGTGGTGAACAAAAATAGTGCTGTCACCAGAAATACAAGCACTGCATGCTTGCAGGTCGATATAACTTCATCCAGATATCCGCGTTTTAGGACATTCTTGAATGAGTCTGCCATTATCTCAACAAAGAAATCTATCAGAAGAAATGCTACCCCCAGTATACGGTAGTCCTTGTCCATGTATGGGTTATTAAGGCCGAAGCGTATCACATATGAAATAAAAAATGCTATAAAAATGCTTGCGATATCTATAAGCATAAAGTCTATATGTTTTGTCCAGCCTCTGCCTTTCTTTCTGTACATTCTTTCTTATTTCTCCTTGTGGTATCTCTCATTTCCCTCTATACCTGCTACAGGTGAGGTACCTTTGCACCCCCCCCCCGAATTATTTTAGCCTGTTTTATTTTATGTATGTTTTATTCGGTTATTTGTATCTTTTTCTGTATCTAATCAGGATTTTTCAGTAATATATTTTTACTCATTTTTAATTCTTTGTCAATGAATATTAGGTTTTCTTTATAATTTTTGACACATTCGCTAATCACTATGGTATTACAGCACCAATATTATACATTATTATATATCATACTGCTTATTTTTCCTCAAACAGCCTCTGCTTCCTCTCTATCATCTCATCAATCCTTGCGATATACTGCCCTACATCCTTGACATTCTCGCATCTGTCGATGCGGTGTGTGCCATCCGGATTCGGTACCGGCCAGACACGCTTGGTGCTTGCTCCGGCTCCACAGGCTACGATAGTCTGTTTTTCCTCCAAAACTACACCATATCGTGTGCTACCATATATTACGCAATATTATCGCTTTAAATTAATCATTGCTAACCCATATACATGAGTATATACAGTGCATTTTATACGATTTGATGTAAAATTGTCAAGGTGCTCCGGCTACTGAAAAGTAGTCGGGGATTTTTCTATCATACCTAAAAATTAAGCGCTTACGTTTATGGCACTCTTTCTTTAATAAACGTCGTTATTATCTTTTCATATCCTTCTGGATCTTTTTTATAATTCTCTGCATGTCCTGCACCATGAACTATATAAATTTCTTTACTGCTTTTACAACTATTATAAATTTCTTTTGCCATATATAATGGTGCCAAGTTATCCATATCACCATGAATAATTAAAATCGGAATTTTTGTCTGTGATACCGCCTTACAAGCATCAGCCTCTTTTAAATTAAATCCTCCCCAAAGCTTTATTCCCACATCTGCAAAAATTTTGAATACCTCTACTGGCATTCCTTTAGGCAAATGGCTCTTACAATTTAACTCTAACATTTTTGTTGATGTTGTAAATCCACTATCTTCAATAATTCCACAAACAGAATCTGGAAAATCCAAATTACTACTCATTGTGACCACTGCTCCACCCATTGAAATTCCCATAAGAAATATCGGTGTTTCTCTTCCAAAATGTTTTGCAGCCCAATTAGCCCAATCTACACAATCATAACGTTCCTTCACTCCCAATGTGAAAATATTTCCTTCACTTTCATCATGCGCACGCATACTAACAAGTAAAACATTCCATTTTTCTTTCTGCGCAATTTTATAAATCGGCACACCATCCACGTAACTATGACCTCTAAACCCATGAAAGAAGATTACTAATGGAGCATTCTTCTTTCTCTCATAATAATGACCTTCCAACTTTGTTCCATCAGAAGCAAAGATAACAATTTTTTCATTATTTTTTTGCTTTATTTTATATGCTTCGGTAAGCCACTCATATTGCTCATCATCTGCTGTTCCCAAATCTGGCCATGCTGTTTCTCTTCGTTCACAAATTTTTTGGAACACTAATTTACTTCCTACCCCCAAAATTATTATCGAAAAAATAAACATTATAATAACTACTGCAACAATCTTTTTCATTTTCACTGATCTCTCAGTTATTGCAAGTTGTTTTACTCTTTGCTTCATAAACATCACTTTCCTTCAATATTTATCACATCTCAGCCGAACATAAGATCGTTGCCTGCTGCTCACCACGAAGAGGTGTGTGATTATTACGAGCAGCGCAGGGAGCTACCGCTCCCAGTATATCACAAGTCTGCAAATAAATCAGCCTTGTACACGCCATTCTCCAGCATCTTCTTGAAGCTGTCCTTTACGGCTGCGACATCTTCGTGATAGGTCATCCCGTACCAGCCTCGATTGCATCATGGATTGAGTAGTCCATGATGATGTGATTAGAAGCATCCACCGGCTGTATTTTCGTGTGTAAAAAAAACAAAATTATTTTTTGATATGAAGTATCTCTAAAACTAATTTTACCGCC